>Ga0209420_1000003_pt1 | contig 178325 bp, 152 predicted proteins | sample BlaSpr_A8_OM1_O1_FD_187972 | JGI IMG/M metagenome (GOLD analysis project Ga0209420, IMG submission 187972) | Forest soil microbial communities from Thunder Bay, Ontario, Canada - Black Spruce, Ontario site 2_A8_OM1_O1 (SPAdes) (version 2) | ecosystem: Environmental > Terrestrial > Soil >... | reverse complement strand
CACAGAGACTGCACAGAGAACGGCGGAGGACACAGAGCAAGAGAGATCCTTCGCTTCGCTGACCATGGTTGTCGCCTCGTCAGCGGTGGCTTTGGACTGCTTTTAGGATGTCGCTGTACATTACGAAGGCGAAAATGCCTAGTAGGAAGACCAGGCCTACTTGGACGAAGCGTTCCTTTACGGCGATGCTTAGGTCGCGGCGCAGAATGCCTTCAATGGCCAGCATCAGGATATGGCCACCGTCCAGGATGGGGATTGGGAGAAGATTCAGCAGGCCGAGGTTCAGGCTGATGACCGCCATGAATTCCAGCAGCGTGGGGAGACCGCGCTTGGCGGCTTCGCCGGAGATGCGGGCAATGCCTACGGGGCCGGCTAGCTGGCGGATGGAAACTTTTCCGCTGAAGAGGCCGACCAGAACTTGGCCGATCTGGCGCATGCCGGAAACGGTAGAGGAGGCGGCGTCTTTGCCGGCTTCCAGGAATGATTGGCGCTCGTAGTCTTCATCGGTGTTAGGGAGCACGCCGACTTGCCAAACGGGTTGACCTTCCAGATCTGTGCCCTGCATCGGAGTAATGTCCAATTCAAGTTGCTGGCCGTCGCGACGGACTCCGAATTGGATGGAATGCCCGCCCGATTGATGGACGCCTTCGACCAACTGCTGCCAGGTAATGACGGGCTTGCCGTTCATCGCAATGATGGTGTCGCCAGGTTTTAGGCCGGCGCGGTCCGCGGGCGTGCCGGCGTCAACTTCGGCGATGACGGCGGCGAGCGGAGGATATCCAAACAGAGTATCGGGAGAGGCCAGATGTTCTAGCGTGGTGGCTGTGATGATCTGATTCGCGCCGCTGCGCGAGACAGCGATGGTGATCGGAGTTCCTGGCTTGGCTTTCTCGTATTCCGAATAAACTTTTTTCCAGGTCGGAGTTGGGACGCCGTTCACCGCGATGATGCGGTCGCCCGGCTGCACTCCGGTCGTCGCGATGGATTGCGGGACGGCTACGATATCCGCAGCTTGATGTTCGAAGACTGGCGAGGGAATGCCGAGACGCCAGAAAATTCCCCACAAGATTACCAAGGCGAGCACAAAGTTCATTGCCGGGCCTGCGATGGCGATGATTACGCGCTGCCAGCGGGGGCGGGAGAGGAATTCGTATCCTGCGCCGGTTCGTTCCTCGAGCGGATTGTCGCCGGCCATGCGGACGTAGCCGCCGAATGGGAGAGCGCTGATGCGGTAATCGGTGTCGCCGCGCTTCATGCCGAAAAGGCGCGGGCCGAAGCCCAAAGAGAACACGTCCACGCGGACGCCGCAGAGTTTGGCGGCCATGAAATGGCCCCACTCGTGGACGAAAATCATGATGCCGAGGACGATGGTAACGGTGACGAGATCAACCAAGAAATTATGCATAAGGCCTCAAAGGGTATTTTAATTCTTTCCGTGCCGCGATACGAGTTGGATTTCAAGACGCGCGAGGCGGCGAGCTTCGGCGTCGGCTGCCAGCACGTCGGCGATGTTGTGTAGCGACGCGCGCGGCATTTTCTCGAGCACTTTTTCGATTACTGCTGCGATTCCCAGGAAAGGCAAGCGTTTCTCCAAAAATGCCGCGACTGCTATTTCGTCCGCCGCGTTTAAGGCGCAGGGGAGCGGACCACCCTGGCGCGAGGCTTCTTTCGCAAGCATGAGGCACGGGAATTTTTTCGCGGGCACAGCGGCAAATTCCAGTTTGCGCAATGTGGACCAGTCCAGGGCGCACGTATTAGACGGCAGGCGCTCGGGATAGGTTAGCGCATATTGGATGGGCATGCGCATGTCGGTTGGGCCCAGTTGTGCCAGGATTGAACCATCCACAAATTCGACCATGGAGTGAATGGTGGATTGGGGATGGATGACGACCTGGATTCTGTCAAGGTCTGTGCCGAATAGCCATTTGGCTTCGATGACTTCGAAGCCTTTGTTCATCAGGGTGGCCGAATCGATGGTGATGCGTTGGCCCATTTTCCAGTTGGGATGCGCCAGGGCTTGCTTGGGTGTGATTTTGGCGAAATGCGACAGCGGGGTCTTGCGGAACGGTCCGCCGGAGGCTGTGAGGATGAGGCGCTTTACTTCTTTGGGTTCGCCGGCGCGGAGGCATTGGTGGATGGCGTTGTGTTCGGAGTCGACTGGGAGCAGGGCGACTTGGCGGCGGTGGACTGCGGCCATGACTACTTCGCCTGCGGCTACCAGGACTTCTTTATTGGCTAGGGCGATATGTTTGCCTGCTTCGATTGCTTTGAAGGTAGCGGGGAGGCCTACTACTCCTACGGCTGCTGAGACGATTATTTCTGCTTCGTGGTGCGTGGCTACTCTTTCCATGCCTCCTGCGCCGAACAGGATCTCGGGTTGAGGGTGGTTCTTTTCTCGCGTGGTCTTTAGGATCGCACATAGATCTTTCGCGGCTGCTTCTGTGGCTACCGAGACTATCTGGGGATGGCATTGTCTGGCTTGTTCTGCGGCCAGATTTATATTTTGGCCCGCGGCAATGGCAACTACTTGGAACTTGTCGGGGTTTGCAGCGACTACGTCCAGGCATTGACGGCCTATCGAGCCTGTGGAGCCTAGGATGGAGATTCGTTTCATTGGTTTGCGCGTCATATTTTATAGAGGTTCCGAGGAGAATGCGAACTTCGGTTGTGCGTTGTTGCTACGGAAGTGAAAAGGCTTTGCGCCGAGAGTACGCAGGAAAGGCGGAGAGAAATCCCAGAAAGGCGAAGGCGTTAACTCCAGAGACGCTGAGGGCGCACAGAAAGAGCCGGCCTGACGACCGTGCTGCGAATTCAACGGCAAGTTATTGGGGGCGGGAGAGCCATTGGTAGAGAAGCCAGACTACGGGGCTGGCTAGGATTAGGCTGTCGATGCGGTCCAGCATGCCGCCGTGGCCTGGAAGCAGGCCGCCGGAATCTTTTACTGCGGCGCCGCGTTTGTAGGCGGATTCGATGAGGTCGCCGGCTTGGCCGGCGATGTTGGCCCCTCCGGCTATCACTAGCAGGGTGATTACGTCGGTCTGCATCCATTTTGCGAACAGCACGGCTACGATCATGGAGGCGAGGATGTTGCCCAGCGCGCCTTCCCAGGTTTTTTTGGGGCTTAGCGCGGGAGCCATGGGCACGCGGCCGAGGGATTTTCCGACGAAGTAGGCGAGCATGTCTCCGGCCCAGACTAACCCTAGAGTGAACAGGACGAGTTGGCGGCCTACGGGTTCGACTTCATCGAGGCGGACAATGTAGCTGAACGGTAGGACTACGAAAAGTAACGCTGCGGAGCCGATCGCGATCGCTGGCAGAACTTCGTGCAGCGGACGCCGCGTTAGCAGGCCTAGGACTACGGAGCCGAAAAGAAAGATTAGGAGAGCGGCTTCGATGGAGAGGGTTCCGCCGGCGGCGTCGCGGACCATGGAGATGCCGCCTGCGAGGGCATGCGTCTCGATGCGGCCTAGCGAAAATTGCGCGTAGAAAATCAGGACTGCGCAGAAGTAGGTCCAGAGTTTGAAGCCGCCCAGGCCGATGCGATCACCCAGATTCAGGAATTCTAGCAGCGCCAGGATCGCTACGAGGGCCGCTATGCCGGCCAGCACGATCGGCGGCGCCCACCAAACCAACGCAACCACAATCGGAATCAAGACAGCGGCTGTGGCTAGGCGGAGGAGCATTCAGCGTCAGCCTCGGCCTGAGGTGTCTTTGGATTTGTGGGTCGCCGCGTCTGCCGCTGCCCTGTCCCGTTCGCGGGCCGTGCCCAGGCCGCCGTAGCGGCGTTCACGTTTCTGAAAATCGGTAAGGGCTTCCAGAAGGCGAGCGCGGGAAAAATCGGGCCAGAGAGTTTCGGTGACGTACATTTCGGCGTAAGCGATTTGCCAAAGTAGGAAATTGCTGACGCGCATTTCGCCGCTGGTGCGAATCAGGAGATCGGGATCGGGCAGGCCTGCTGTGTAGAGATGCTCGGAGATGGTTTGCTCGTCGGCGTGAAAGGCGGACATGCCGTTTTGGCGGACTTGGTCGAGTACGGAGTTGAAGGCGTCCACCAGTTCGGCACGGCCGCCGTAATTGAGCGCGACTACTAATTTCATGCCGGTGTTTTTTGCGGTTAGGCGCATGCCGGCTTCGATGTCTTTGCGGACGGCTTCAGGCAATTGTTCGGAGCGGCCGATGATGAGCAGACGGATATTATTTTTGTGGATGGAGGGGAGTTCGCGCTTTAAATATTCGCGCAGCAGGCGCATGAGAAAATCGACTTCGGCTTGGGGGCGGCGCCAGTTTTCGAGCGAGAAGGCATAGAGGGTCAGGCACGGGAGTTTCAGGCGGGCGCTGGTTTCGATGATTTCGCGGGCGGCTTTTACTCCGGCGCGGTGACCGGCGATCCGGGGGAGATGGCGGCGTTGGGCCCAGCGGCCGTTGCCGTCCATGATTACGGCTAGGTGCTGGGGCAATTGTTTTAGATTGAGTCTATCGAGAAGGTCGGCTTCTTCGCGGTTGGCGGGTTTTAAGAGATCGGACGCTTTCAATCGAGTTCACTCGGGGATGCGCGGAGTGAAAAGCTAGCACAGGGTGGTGGTGGGTGCAAGGTGGGTGAGGGTTGACCGCAGAGTGAGCGAAGCGGAGCTAAGAGTTGGCAGTTGACCGTTTAGAGCCGAAAGCGAATGGAAACAAGAAGCTTTACCGCGGAGACGCGCAGGGCGCAGCCAAAGGCGGCAGAGATCGCTAAGGGGAGTGGACTAGGGTGCCGACCAGGCCCGCGCTGGCTGGTTGGGTGATTGCGGCGTAGACCAGCACGAGGGTGAGGATGATCATTACGATGCTGATGGACCAGGCGACTAGGTTGAAGCCCCAGGTGTTGGTGTGTTCGCCCATCAGGTCGCGCCGATTGATTAGCAGCAGGATGAAGATCAGAACTACGGGAAGCCAGACGCCGTTGGCTACTTGGGAGAGGACGAGGATTTTGAACAGGGGGGCGTTGGGGAGCAGGATGATGCCGCCGCCTACTATGATCAGGCCGGTGTAGAGACCGTAGAACGCGGGGGCTTCTTTTACTTTGTGGTCGATGCCAGCTTCGAAGCCGAGACCTTCGCAGATTACGTGCGCGGTGGAAAGCGGGAGGATGGAGGCGGCAAAGAGCGAGGCGTTGAGGAGGCCGAAGGCGAAGAGGTAGGCGGCAAAGCGTCCGGCGAGGGGGACCAGGGCTGCGGCGGCTTGTGCGGCGTCGGTGATGTCGGTCATACCATTTTTATTTAGGGTAGCGGCGCAGCAGACGATGATGAAGAAGACGATCACCATGCAGGAGATGCTGCCGACGAGAACGTCCAGGCGGGCGTGCTTGTATTGTTTGGGGCCGACGCGTTTCTCGACGAAGCCTGCCTGGAGGTAGAAGAATTGCCAGGGGGCGATGGTGGTGCCGACCAGGGCGGTGAGCATCAGGAGGTAATCGGTGCTGTAGTGCAGCGTGGGGGCCACGGTTTCTTTGGCTGCGAGCAGCCAGTCTGGTTTTGCGAGGATGGCGGAAACTACGTAGGAGAGATAGAAGCCGCAGGCTACGAGGAAGATTTTTTCGACTTGACGGTAACTTCCCTTCACTACCAGCAGCCAGACGGCTATGCCCGCCAGAGGGACGGAGATAAATTTGCTGACGCCGAAGATTTGCATGGAGGCTGCTACTCCGGCGAATTCCGCGACCGTGTTGCCCAGATCCACGGCTAGGGCCGCGACCATCACGAAGAAGGTGGAGCGGAAGCCGAATTCTTCGCGGATTAGATCGGAGAGGCCTTTGCCGGTGACGACGCCCATGCGGGCGCACATTTCTTCGGAGACGTACAAGGCGATGGTCATGGGGATGAGGGACCACAGGAGCGTGTAGCCGAAGTGGGCGCCTGCGGTGGTGTAGGTGGTGATGCCGCCGGCGTCGTTGTCCACGTTGGAGGTTATCAGGCCGGGGCCGACCACGGCTAGGAACAGGGCTAGGCGACGGCGGGTCATGCGCGTGCGGCTGAGGATCTTCGCGCCGTGGGATTTCCAGGTGGCGGCGGTGGTGGGTTCCGAGTTGGTGAGTTCGTCGTTCATTTTCTAATCGCGAGCTCGAAATTTTGCGCCAAGGCCGGGCACGGCATGCCGTGCCCCTACAGGTTCAAAACCTACGCGATGGCAAAGCAATTTCAGAGCATCGTCCAAGGCGGCCGTCTGAAGGCGGCCACTACAGGGTTCGACAGCAACCACGACAGCTGGCGATCGGAAGACCGCCGCTACAAATTCAACACTTTTAGCGCAACGGCTCGGTGCCTAGATTTTTCCTCTCATGCGGCTGACTATGTCGTCTACCGTGATGTTGCCGATGGGGTGGTGGGCGCCGTCTACTACGGTTAGGCTGCGCAAATTGTATTTGTCGAAAAGCTCGAAGACGTTTTTATCATTGGTGTCGGGAGTGACGGATAAGAGCGGCTGGAAGGCTAGCTCGGACATGAGTTGATCGGAATCGGAGAGGAGCAGGCGCGCGATGGGGACGGTGCCGGCTAGCGCGGCTTCTTTGTTGACGAGGATCACGTTGTCGAGCTGGTCGGGTGAAAGTTCATGGAAGCGGATGAAGTCCACGACCTCGCCGCGGGTGGCTTCTTCGCCTACGACGACGATTTCAGTGGTCATCATTCCGCCGGCGGTGTTCTGTTCGAATTTCAGCAGATTTTCGACGTCCTGTGCTTCGCGATTGTCCATTTCCTCGAGCACTTCATTCTTGGTTTCGGGCTCGAGGTTGGCGAGGAGGTCGGCGGCTGCGTCGGGGCTCATTTCCTCGATGATGTCGGCGGCGCGTTCTGTGTCCAGTTTTTCGACGACTTGAGTTTGCAGACGCTTGTCGAGTTCGGCAATGGTTTCGGCGGCGGTTTCTTCGTCGAGGGAGCCGATGATGCCCTGGCGCTCGTCGGGAGAGAGGGCTTCCATGATGTCGGCGAGGTCGGCCGGATGGAGGGCTTCGAGTTTTTGGCTGGAGAGGCGGAGTTTCACGCGGCGGAGTGGATCTGGTTCGACCAGGTTCACGAATTCCCAAAGAATTTTGCGCGGCGGGAGCTTGAGTTGGATTTGGCGGATGGCCATGGGAGGGACGATGCCTTGGAGAAGGCGGCGCACCGCGCCGGGGAGGCCGACGTCTACTTGGGTGATGCGGAGTTCGGTGTTGCCATTGGTCCGCTGGTCGGAGAGGTCAATGTCATTTACGCGGACTACTTTGCGGCCGTTGGTGTCGATGATTTGCTGGTCGAGAAGATCTTTGCCGACAGCTAGCCAGGCTTCGTTGGGGTGGTAGAGGGTGAGGGCGGATTCGTCGGTGGTGAGCGTGATGCGGCCGGGGGCGACCGAGGCGATCTGGTCGTAGCGAGCGACGAGCGCGCGATACTGGCCGCGGCTGAGTAGTAGATGCGCGACGCGATTGGGTTGGTCGGCAGGCTCGACGAACATTTCTTTCACGCGGCCGACATAGTTGCCGAGGGAGTCATAGGTCTCGGCGCCGATAATCTCTGTGGCGTGCAACATGGGTGCTCCTTCGTGGCGCGAGCGGCAAGTTCCAACGCAACGTCAACAGCGCCCAGCTAAAGTCCGCTCCAAATTCAAAGGCAACGTCCAGACCGAACGCCGGCTTTGCGGGTGCGGGCAAAAAAAAAGCCCGGGCCGGCAATGGTACCGGCCACGGGCGCGCAGAAATCGCCCCTTGTTGCTACAGGCCGGGCCTCGCCTCCCTGTCCCCGCATAATTCGCAGGTCCAGCGAACCGATACGTGCGGGGAAGTTCCCTGCCCTAGCCGAGCGATCCCGAAATGCGCGGCGAGGCGGTGACTTCCGGGTTCCGAATTGGACGGCAGCTCCATTGCGTTGTGCTGTTGTGCTTTAGTCCCAATTGACTAGTAAATGCAGACGGAAAGTTTGTCAAGCGAAGAGTGGGGTTCCGGTGAATTATTTTGTCCGAAAGAGCATATTTTTTGGGGTGATACGGCGGCGACGGCAATCGGCGGCGTAGAGATCCCAGTAGGTGGAGCGCAGGTAGGCTTGTTTTGAGAATCCCAATGCGGCGGCTGCGCGATCGATCGCTCGGGGTTTGCCCTCCAGTTCGAGAAACGTGCCGGCAGGGGTTTCGTCCAGATCGACGTGGAGATTTGGGAGGCGGAAAGTGGTGCGGAATTTGTCGTAGCGGAAGGTGGGGCGGAAGCCTAGGGAGACGAGGGCGGCGGCCCATTGGCGCGAGGTTTTTGGGACTATTTGTTCGCGTTCGGCACGGATTTTGTAGCGAGGCGGGTGTTGATTCGCCGGCTGCTGCGGAGGAGCTTTGGCTGTGAGGATTACTCGTTCGTGGCGGGTAGATCGGGTTTTGTGCGGTGCCGGGGTTTCGATGCGGAGGCGCAGGAGCATGTCGCGGCGGCGGAGGTGGGATTGGGGAGTGTCGTAGAGCGTGTTTTGTTCTTGGACGCGGGGTCGGGATTGGACGCTTAGGGATCGGATCTTGCGTAGGATTTTGGGAATCTCCTTGATACGGAGTTTGATTTCGATTTCGGGTTTTGTCTTGTTGGGCTTCGGCATGGGGGTAGTGTCGTTGTGCTTGCCGGAATAAGTCAAAAGATTTAACGCAGAGGGCACAGAGCAAAGGCGGCGAAAAATCTGAGAAAGAAACAGGTCTTCGGCGCAGAGGTCGTAGGGAAAGGCAAGAGAGAACCTGCGGCCAGCGAAAGACAAAGGCGCCTGTCTCAGGATGACGATCCCTCATCGCAAGAGAAAACCGGTGGCAAAGCTGATAATCTATTTGTTGCTCGCCTCTTGGCTCGGGTTTTTCCGCTGCTTCGGCTGCTGGGGCGCGCGGCTTTTTTTCATGAACGAACCTACAACTCCCTTAATGCAGCAATATCATGCGGTGAAGAAGCAGCATCCCTCTGCTCTGTTGCTGTTTCGCTTGGGGGATTTCTATGAACTTTTTTATGACGACGCGGTAGTGGCCTCGCGGCTGCTGCAAATTACGTTGACGGCTCGGAATAAGGAGAAGGGGCAGGCGGTGCCGATGTGCGGCGTGCCTTATCACGCGGCGGAAAATTATATTGCGCGATTGATTAGGGCCGGGCACAAGGTGGCGATCTGCGAGCAGATGGAAGTGCCGGGGCCGGGCAAGAAAATTGTGCGGCGGGAAGTGATACGGGTGTTGACGCCGGGGACGGCCAGCGGCGCAGGGTTGGTGGGAGCGAAGGAAAATAATTATCTGGCGGCGGTGGCGCGGAGTGCGGCCGCGGGAATGGCTGCTGGAGCTACGGCGGGGACGCGTGGCGGCGGGCGCGCGGCGGAGCCGACGATTGGTTTGGCGTTTGTGGATCTCTCGACGGGAGAGTTTCGCGCCACGGAATTTTCTGGGGAGATGGCGGAGGCGCGGCTGCGGGATGAACTGGGGATTTTGCGGCCGCGGGAGGTTTTGCTGGCTCGGGCCGTGACTTTGTTTCCTGTGATCATGCCGGCGGAGATGGATGGGTTGGGCGCGGTAGAAACGCGGCTGGATGAATGGGTGTTTGAAGCGAATTATGCGACCCGGATGCTGCTGCAGCATCTTCGCGTAGCAACTCTGGAAGGATTTGGGTTGAACGGCCATGCGCAGGCTACGGCCGCGGCCGGGGCGCTGGTGCATTATTTGCGCGAGACCTCGGCGATCGGGGCGCGGACAGCGGAAGATTCGGCCACCAATCCGTCGCTGCGTCCGGCGGGGGCTGGCCTGGAGCATCTGGATCACATCGCTTATTACGAGCAGCAGGATTCGATGATTCTGGATGCGGTGACTGCGCGGAATTTGGAATTGGTCGAGCCGACTGCGGGGGATGATGCGTCGGCGACTTTGTTGCGCGCGATCGATGAGACTGCCACGGGAATGGGAGCGCGCTTGCTGCGTGGCTGGATTTTGCGTCCCGAGATTGCGCTGGCGGAGATTGAGGATCGTTTGAATGCGGTCGGCGAGTTGAAGTCGCGGACAGTGGAGCGCGAGGAAGTTCACCGAACGCTGGAGGGCGTGCTGGATCTGGAGCGGTTGACGAGCCGCATTACGTTGGGGGTGGCGACGCCGCGGGATTTGCTGGCGCTGCGGCAATCGTTGGAGAAGCTTCCGGTGCTGCGCGGGTTGCTCGAGCCGCTGGTGATGATGAGCGATGCCAACTCGATAGGGACTGCGCCTTGCCGGCGATTGGCTATGTTGCGCGAGCAGCTGGATGAGATGGCTGACGTTCGCGAGATCATCGCGCGCGGGATCGCCGATGATCCTCCGGCGGTGGCTAGCGATCCGGGAGTGATTCGGCGCGGATTCAATGCGGAGTTGGATGAGTTGCACGATATTACGAAGCAGGGGCGACAGATTATTGCGTCGATGGAAGAGCGGGAGCGGAAGCGGACTGGGATTGGCTCGCTCAAGATCCGTTATAACCAGATATTCGGTTTCTATATTGAGATTTCGAAGCCTAATTTGCATTTGGCGCCTGCGGATTATGAGCGCAAGCAGACTCTGGTGAATGCGGAGCGGTTTACTTCGACGGAATTGAAGGAGCACGAGAGGAAGGTGCTGTCCGCGGAAGAGCGCGTGCTGGAGATCGAGCGGCGCCTTTATGGAGAAATTCGCGAGGCAATTGCGCGAGAGGCGGGGCGGTTGCGGCATGTGGCGGCGGGGATCGCGCAATTGGATGTGCTGGTGAATTTCGCGCGCATTGCGGCTTCGCGAAATTATGCGCGGCCGGAATTTACCGAGACCGCGCTGGGAGAAACGGGAAAACGCGGGGTGCTGATGATTGCGGGCGGGCGGCATCCGGTGATTGAGAAATTGCTCGAGGAGCGCGGCGAGCGCTTTGTGCCGAACGATTTGTATTTGGATGACGAAGCGCAATTTTTGCTCCTGATTACCGGGCCAAACATGGGCGGGAAGTCCACTTATCTGCGGCAGGCGGCTTTGATTTCGATTTTGGCGCAGATGGGATCGTTTGTGCCGGCGGCGTCGGCGAAATTGCCGCTTTTGGACCGGGTGTTCACGCGGATTGGGGCGTCGGATAATCTGGCGCGGGGGCGATCTACATTTTTGGTGGAGATGAGCGAGGTAGCGGCGATCTTGAATACGGCTACGGCAGCTAGCCTTGTGCTGCTCGATGAGGTAGGGCGCGGGACCGCGACGTTTGATGGACTTTCTATCGCTTGGGCGGTGGTCGAGGCGCTGCATGCGGGGGCGCGGCCGCGGACGCTTTTTGCCACGCACTATCATGAGTTGACGGAATTGGAGCAGCTTTTGCCGGGCGTACGGAATGTGCATGTGTCGGTGCAGGAGGCCGGGAACGAGATTATATTTTTGCGGCGGGTGGAGGCCGGGAGCGCGAACAAGAGTTACGGGATTGAGGTGGCGAGATTGGCGGGGTTGCCGGGGGATGTGATTGCTCGGGCTCGGGAAATTTTGCGCAGGCATGAGCAGAGCGAGGAGAAATTGACTCAGGAGCTATCGCCGGGGGCCGCGGCGGGTCATTCAGAGCAGACTCATTTTGCGGCGATTGATGCTTCGGTGGTGGAGGCGCTGCGCTCGGCGGATTTGAATAAGTTGACGCCGCTGCAGGCTATGAATTTGTTGGCGGCGTTGCAGAAGCAACTAACGTGAAGACGCGGCACACGCAGCGGCCGGATTTCCCCAGCGGCTCAGAGACACAGAGAAAGGCAGGAGAATTCGTTCGGCCGGCTTGAGGCAAAGGCGCCGACCCTGGGATGACGGTGCTCGTCGCATCGTCAGACACGCAGAGGACAAGGTAAGAATCAACCGCGAAAAAACCCTACCGCCGACACCAGCTACGACGGCAACGTATGGCAATGTGTAACCTGGTCGCGAAATGGCGGTTGTAAACTGCGGGCCCGGGCTTCTAGACTCAGCGGTGTGATGCGCGTACTGGGAATGATGTCTGGCACCTCGGCGGACGGTATTGATGTTGCCTCGGTATGTATTTCGGGCGCGCCCCCTTCCCTTTCGGTCAAATTCGAAGGACATCATCATGTGCGGTTCCCTGCGCGGGTGCGGGCTGCGATTTTGCGGCTTGCGAATGGCGGGGCGACCACGACCGCCGAAATCAGCCAATTGAACTTTTTATTGGGCGAGGAGTTTGCGGCGGCGGCTGTGGCTGCTTGCAAGCGCTGGCGTGTGCCGTTGCGCCGGATCGATTTGATTGGGTCGCATGGGCAGACGATTTTTCATCAGGGGGCGGCGGCGCGATTTTTGGGCGGGCGGCGCGTGGCGTCAACCTTGCAGATTGGCGAGCCGACGATTATTGCGGCGCGGACCGGTGTAACGACGATTGCGGATTTTCGTCCTGCGGATATGGCTGCGGGCGGGCAAGGGGCGCCGCTGGTGCCGTTTGTGGATTATTTGCTTTACCGGGATGCGAAACTGGGGCGCGTGGCTTTGAATATCGGCGGGATTGCGAACGTTACGGTGATCCCGCGGGCGGCGCGGCCTGAAGACGTGTTTGCGTTCGATACTGGGCCGGGGAACATGATCATTGATGCGCTGGTGGAGCGCAGCACCGGGCGGCGGATGGCTTTCGATCGCGACGCGCGGATTGCTCTGCGCGGGCAAGTGATTCGGCCGCTGCTGGAGATGATGTTGCGCAGCGCGTATTTGCGCTTGCCGCCGCCGAAGACTGCGGGGCGCGAGCAATTTGGTTTGGCGTATGCGGACGAGCTGATTTCGTGGGCTCGAAAGCGGCGCGCGCCGCCGGAAGATCTGGTGCGCACTGCGACGATTTTTACGGCGCTTTCGATTGCGGATGCGTTCCGGCGATTTATTTTTTCGCGCGTGCGGGTGAATGAATTAATTGTGGCGGGCGGAGGGACCAAGAATCCACTCTTGCTGGCGCAACTGCGTGCGGCTTTGCCCGGGATTGAGATTGTGCCATCGTCGCGATTCGGGGTGCCGCCGGAGGCGAAGGAAGCGCTGGCTTTTGCGGTACTGGCTCACGAGGCGTTTCAAGGCCGGGTGAATAATTTGCCTTCGGCTACCGGCGCGCAGCATGGGGCGATTCTGGGGAAATTGGTGCACGGCTACGCGCGCTAGGATTTTACGCACGGGAGCTGTGCCGTCGGCCTCGATTGCGGTTTTCGCTGTGCTGCTCTGCGCTGCGATTCTGCTGGGCGGCTGCGGGTCGCCGCAAACTTCTGCTGATTCCTCCACTGTTAATTTTTTGCTGGATTCCGCGCCGACGAATTTGGATCCGCGGATTGGAGCGGACGCTTATTCGGAACATGTGGATGGACTGATCTTTTCGAGTCTGGTCGGCCGAGACGCGAATATGAAAGTGATTCCTGACCTCGCGCAATCCTGGGACATGCCTGACCCCTTGACGTATATTTTTCACCTTCGTCGCGGCGTGAAATTTCACGATGGGCGCCCGCTGACGTCGGCGGACGTGAAATTCACACTCGATTCGATTCTTTCCGGTCCCATAAAAACGACCAAGCGGCAGACATACAAGCTGGTGACCTCCATTGAAACACCCGATGACGATACCGTGGTGATACACCTCAGTGAACCGTACGCGTCGCTGCTCTGGAACCTTTCTTTGCCGGGAATCGGGATTGTGCCGCGCGGATCGGGCGCGGAGATGGCGCAGCATCCGATTGGCACCGGGCCGTTTCGATTCGTGAGCGCGGCGACGGATGAAGAGATCGTGCTGGAACGCAATGAGAATTATTTTGGCCAGGCGCCGAAGATCGAGCGGTTGCGCATGCGAATTGTGCCGGACGTAACCGTGCGCGCGCTGGAATTGCGGAAGGGCTCGGCAGATGTGGCGATCAATTCTCTTACGCCGGACATGGTCGTAACGCTGGCGCACGAGCGCGGCCTTGCGGCGGTGCAGGAGCCGGGGAGTTCGATGGCATATTTGGCGTTCAATTTTGAGGATCCGATTTTGGCGAAGCGCGAGGTGCGGCAGGCGCTGGCTTACGCGACGGATCGCGCGACGATTATTAAATATTTACTGCGAGGGCAAGCGCGGCCGGCGCAGAGTTTGCTGCCGCCGAACCATTGGGCGTTTGATGCTGATGTGCAGCAGTACGGTTTTGATCCGGCGCACGCCGAGAAGCTGCTGGATGCGGTCGGTTATCCGCGAGGGGCGGATGGAGTGCGGTTGCGATTGACGCTGAAGACTTCGACCGATGAATTCGTGCGCTTGACGAGCGAGGCGATCGCGGATCAGTGGAAGCGCGTGGGGGTGGATTTGGAGCTGCGGCCGCTCGAGTTTGCAACGTTTTACGCTGACGTTACCCGCGGAAGCTTCCAGATCTATTCACTGCGCTGGGTTGGGGGAAACAACGATCCGGACCTGTTCGAGTCTGTGTTTAGTTCGAAGAAAATGCCGCCGGCTGGATCGAATCGTGGGCATTACAAGAATGCGGAGCTGGATGGCTTGTTGGATCAATCGCGGACGGAGATGGATCAGGAGAAACGCAAGAAGATATTGGCGCGGGTGCAGGAGATTGTGGCTAGCGACGAGCCATACATTAATTTATGGTATGTGGATAATGTTTGCGTTCACCGGGAGAGGTTGGCGGGGATTTCGCTTTCGCCTGGCGGGGATTACGATTTTTTGGACTCGGCGTTCTTGAAGTACGGTGGGTCGAAAGACTGACAACAGAGATCCTCGGGCGGGCTCGAGGCAAAGGCGCCGGCCTCAGGATGGCGATTCTCGCCGCATCGTCAGGGACGCGGAGAAAACCGGCGCCGCGACGATGATGACGCTCTAGAAAACTGGCGCGTCGCGAAGCAGCGCCCTCACCAAGTCGGATCAAGCGTGCAGAGCTTGTTTGATTTCGGATTCGGGGATAGCGCCTTCGCGGACTACGTTCCAGTGATCGCCATCGAGGCGAACGATGGTGCTGGCCAGGGTCCCGCCGGTGTCGCCTGCGTCCAGGACTAAGGGCAAGCGGTCGCCCAATTGTTTTACGATTTGACTGGCGGCCGTACAGCTGGGAAAGCCGGAAAGATTGGCGCTGGTTCCTGTGATCGGGCCGCCGACGGCCTCGATGATTGCCGTGGGGACGGCCATGTTGGCCCAGCGTAGGGCGACGCGGCCGGTGTTGCCGGTGACCTTCAGTGGCAGACGGTGCGTGGCTTCGACGACGAGCGTGAGTGCCCCAGGCCAGAATTTTTGCGCGAGGACCAGGAAAGAGTTCGGCACGTCGCGAATTAATGTGACGGCTTGGTCGATGGAACTGACCAGGATGGGGAGCGCTTTGGTTTCGGGGCGGCCCTTCACGCGGAATGCAGCTTCAATGGCGGCAAGGTTGAACGGGTCGGCTGCGAGGCCGTAGAACGTGTCGGTGGGAACGCCGACGACTTGGCCGCGTTTGATGAAGCCGGCAGCGTAGTCCACCACGCGTTGTTCCGGAGTTGCGGCTGAAATTTTCAGGACTTCGACGGGCAAGTGATCACTCTCTGCGGGTTACGCCTCAAGCTCGCTAGGCACGCTATCATAAGGGCTGCGATGGAAGCAAGGAGCTCGACAGGTGCTGTCAGGAGCACATGATATGTCCGGTTGAGTTAGCAAGTGATACGTCCGCTTTTCGGGCGGTGGCAGGAGACCATGCCAAGCATGAGCTGCTACACCCAAGCCGCCAGGGAACGGGAGCGATGGCGAAGATTCGCGGAGATGCCACCTAAGCAGTCCGCAATGGTTAGCCAAAATGAACATACTTACTGACCGAAGCGATCGTGGCCCTGCGTTGCGGGACCGCCGCTACAAGAACCTTTTCCTGGGGCGACCGCCTCGCATGACTCGACGGGGCGTACTGCGTTTGGTAGCCTGAGGGCGTGCCGTCACACTTGAGTGAAGAGACGATTACGAGCCGCGAGAATAAGTGGCTGAAGATATTTCGCGCGGCTTTGCGCGGGACGGGGCCGGCGGAGGGCGATGCGATTGGTGTGGAAGGGCCGAAGTTGGTGGAGGACGCGCTGCGTGCGGGATTGCAGGCGGAGGCGCTGCTGGTGAGCGAATCGGGCGAGGCGTCGGACCTGGAACGGATTTTGCGCGCGGCGAGTGGGAGTGAGGCGGGGATTCCTCGTTCGCGGGTGATGCGGACTACGGACAAATTGTTTGCCTCGGTGGCTGGCACCGAGACGCCGCAGGGAGTGGCGGCGCTTTTCTTGCAGCCTGCGTGGGCGTTCGATGATGTGATGCGCGGGGCGGCTGCGGCTGATGGAGCGTTGCGCGGCGACGCGGCGTTGGTGGTGGTGTTGGCGGCGGTGCAGGATCCTGGAAATGTTGGGACGATTGTGCGGTCGGCGGAGGCTTTTGGCGCGACCGGAGTGGTGACGACTCGCGGGAGTGCGGACCCGTGGTCGCCGAAGGCGTTGCGCGCGTCGGCGGGATCGGGGTTGCGGTTTCCCGTGTTGCGCGGTATGGCGATTCCGGTGTTGCTGGCGCAGTTGCGCGTGGCTGGGGTTAAGATTGTGGCCGCTAGTTCGCATTCGCCTGCCGTGCGTCGGGCGGCGGGGGATGCTGTGGCGGACTTGCGTTCGCCGGTTGCGATATTCATTGGGAATGAGGGCGCCGGGTTGGCGCGCGAGATCGAGAATGCGGCGGATGCGCGGATTGCGATTCCCATGAGGGATGGGGTGGAGTCGTTGAATGCGGGGGTGGCGGCGTCTGTGGTCTTGTACGAGGCGGCGCAGCAGAGGAAGGGCTTTGCCAGCGAAGTGATTTAAAACCATGGGACTTTTCCAAGCGATTCAACCTGAGGACGAGTCGCCGGCGGGGCGGCCGCTGGCGGACCGGATGCGTCCGCAGAGTTTGGATGAGTTTATTGGGCAGGAAGAATTGCTGGGGCCGGGCAAACCGTTACGGGTGCAGATTGAGCGCGACGATTTGACTTCGTTGCTGCTGTGGGGACCTCCTGGATGCGGCAAAACTACTTTGGCGCGGATTATCGCGCGGACCACGAAATCGGAGTTCATTCCTTTCAGTGCGGTGCTATCCGGGATCAAGGAAATTAAGGAAGTGATGGCCAAGGCGGAGGCTACGCGGAGGTATGGGCGGCGCACGATTGTGTTTGTGGATGAAGTGCACCGGTTCAATCGGGCGCAGCAGGATGCTTTTTTGCCGCACGTGGAGGCGGGGAACATTTTATTGATTGGCGCGACGACGGAGAATCCATCGTTCGAGGTGATTGCGCCGCTGCTTTCGCGGATGAAAGTATATGTGCTGAAGGCGCACACGGCCGAGCAGATCGTTGCGCTGCTGGAGCGGGCCCTGGCGGATACGGTGCGCGGGCTGGGGAAAGAGAACGTCGCGGCCAATCTGGAAATACTGCATCGGATTGCGATTTTGGCGAATGGAGATGCGCGCGCGGCTTACAACACTTTGGAAGCGCTGGTGATGGGCACGGAGCCGGGGGCGGAGGGGCGGCGCGTGTTGACGCAGGAACGGCTGGAGGACGTGCTCCAGCGCAAGTTGCTGCCGTACGACAAATCGGGCGAAGAACATTTCAATCTGATTTCGGCGCTGCATAAATCTGTGCGCAATTCGGATGCGGATGCGGCTTTGTACTGGCTGGCACGGATGATCGAATCGGGCGAGGATGCGCTGTACATCGCGCGTCGGTTGGTGCGCATGGCGAGTGAAGATATTGGACTGGCTGAGCCGCACGCAGTGGAAGTGACTATTGCGGCGATGCAGGCGTTTGAATTGCTTGGGCCGCCGGAGGGACATTTGGCCCTGGCGCAGGCTGCGGTTTATTTGTCGCTCGCGCCGAAATCAAACGCTGTTTACAAGGCTTACGGGCGCGTGCAAGACGACTTGCAGAGCACGATGGCTGAGCCGGTGCCGCTGCAGATTCGGAATGCGGTGACCGGGCTCATGAAAAACATTGGTTACGGGCGGGGCTACCAATATGCTCACGATTTTGACGATAAGATTACGGACATGAGTTGTTTGCCGGAGAGTTTGGCTGGGCGAACATATTACCAGCCGACCGATCAGGGATTCGAGGCGAGGATTCGATTGCGGCTGGAGGAAATTCGGCGGATTCGAAAAAAGCCGGCGGAGACAAAAGAAAAGTGATGCGACCAGAAACCAACCCGCTTTGGCGTGCGCCTGCCGATGCGACGCGCGACAAGCTTTCCTCCTCGATCCTGCTGTGGTTCATCGTGATTATCGTTTTTGTGCTGCCCGTGTCGGGCGTTGCGGAAGTGAAGCAGGTCGCGGTTTTCGACCAGGACGTGCAGGCGTTTGCGATTTCGCAGGACAATCACGTGGCGTATGCCGTCGAGCGGATGAAGCGGATCAAGAAATTAATTGTGGAGCATGACGATTTCTGGGTGGGTGACGTTGATGGAAAGAAACGAAAGATTATTGATGGCGACAAATTTACGCCAGTGCCCTCCTCTCCTGACGAGGAGCCTAGCGATCCGGGCGATTCGAAACACCCGCCTTTACCGCATCAGCATAGCTACCAGGTGGATACGCTGACCTGGTCGCCGGACAGTAAACGGATCGTAGTCAAGATGGATACGTCGGAACTGGCGCAGCCGCGTGGCAGCATCGTGCAGCAGCTGGATGAACAGCAGACGGTGCGGCCGAATACGATTTTGTACTTGATGGATTCCGAGGGACGGGAAATTTCGATTTCCGGGTCGAAGACGGCGACGCTTTCCGATGCATTTAATGCGGCGTGGCTGGCGGATGGCCAGACTCTGGTGTATTTGTCAAAAACCACCGGTGGCTTGAGCCAAATTAATGCGTTGCGTCCGGCGGACGGAAAGAAGCGCGTGCTGTTTGACGGATTCACCTTTGCGGCGGTAGCGTGGGACACGAAGCGGAATCAGGCCTTTGCGATCGAAGAGAATACGCGGCTGGTGGGCGCGCCGAAGATCATGCAGCTCGATTTGCTGGCTGAACGCGTGACGGAACTGGGATCGGTGGAGGAGTATGCGGGCTTTTTGACTGTGGCCCCTTCGGCGAAGAAAATCGCTTATTTTAAGGACGGCGATACGCTGGAGGTGCGCGACGTGATTGGTTCGGCGCGGCCGGTGGTGGTGCGCGTGGCGATTGGGGAATTTCAGTGGGCGCGCGACGAGCAGCACATTTTGTTGAAACGCGGGCAGCCGCAGCAGTCCAATAACTTGGTGTGGGTGGGAGTTTACAACGGAGTTTTTGAGCCGTTTTTTCATGGCTTGGAGTTTCATAGTTTTGCGATTGCGCCGGATGGGGAGACGGTTGGAGTTACCGAGCCGGGGAAAAGGGCGCTGGTGATGTATCGGTTGCAGTGAGGATTGGTTGTGGCGAGGCGTATGTGGGAGGCTTGCGTCGAGCGAAGAGAACAGCACTGACCCAGCATCTTGCGGCTACCCACCAACACGTGCTCGGTTCTTTAGCGCGATCGATCATACGAACGGTGCCTGCCGACGTTTTCCTGTGCAAGTCGAAACCACAGCCCCGGAAAAGAAGATATCACCCCGAGTATCCGGTAAATATGTTCCGAGTGCCAATCAGGCAGGAACGGTGTCCCATTTTCTTCCTGCTTGCGAGATTGCGTCATGGCACATGCTATTTATTGTCCAAGATGAGCCGCTACCAGACGCCGGCCCTACAGGCGTGAACGGTCCTGCAGCACATTCACAAATTTAAGTGCGTTCAGCGAGTTCTATAAGTCCGCGGGTTCTTTTGTGAGGCGGAGGCGGCGCACGTGTTCTTTGAGGATGCAGGAGTTCATTTGGACGAATAGGCCTGCGCGGCGGGCGCGTTCGGCGGCATCGTGATGGATTACGCCTTCTTGCATCCAGACGGCGCGGGCACCGATGCGGATGGCGGAATTGACGATGTCCGGGACGAATTCGGAGCGGCGAAAAATATCCACGATGTCCACTTTTTCGGGAATATCTTCCAGCCGCGCGTAGCACTTCTCACCTAGAATTTCTGTTTGCAGCGGATTTACGGGGATGATGCGGTAGCCGACGGACTTCAGGTACTCGGCTACGCCGTAGCTGGGGCGAAATTTGCGATTGGAAAGCCCAACGACGGCGATGATGCGGCTGGTTTTGAGGATCTCGGTGACCGGATCGTTGGGAGCGGCCGGAGCGCCTCCGTGTACGGGCACGTTGGGTGACGCGTTGAAATCGTTGGTCGATTGAGTCATTAGATGTCCCGAGAATCCCCTTCCAGAAATTGGCGGATCGAGGGCTGCGATTCGCGCGGCGTAGTGTCTCGTACCGTGCCGAGCGAGTCCAGAAATTTCTTGTTTTCTTCCGGGGTGCCGACGGAAACGCGAATGGCGGTGGGCAGGCCCATCCAGCGCATGGGGCGTACTATTACTCCACAGGTTAGAAGCGCTTCGCTGATGGGTTCGGCGTCGCGCCCGAACTCGACAAGGAGGAAGTTCGCGAAGGACGGGACGAACTGAATGCCCAGGGATTTCAAGCCCGCTGAGAGTTGGGCTAAGCCGGCTCGATTGGATTCAAGGGAGCGACGAACGTGTTCTGCGTCATCCAGTGCTGCCAGGGCCGCCGCTTGCGCAACGCCGGAGGTGTTGAAGGGGCCGCGCAGTTTGTTCATTTCGCCGAGCAAGTCGGCGGGGCCGATGCCATAACCGATGCGCAGACCTGCCAGGCCGTACACTTTGGAGAAAGTGCGGAGGACGATTACGTTGCGGCGGCGCTGTGCGACTGCGATGGAGCGAGAATAGTCGGGACGTTCGACATATTCGAAGTAGGCTTCGTCCACGACAACCAGAACGGTTTCGGGCACGCGGGCGAGGAAGGAATCCAGTTCGTCGGCGGTGAACATGCTGCCGGTGGGATTATTGGGATTCGCCAGGTAGACAATTTTCGCTTCGGGCGGGAGGTTGCGCGCGATCGCGTCGAGGTCGAATGCGTAATTGCGCAGGGGAATTTCCAGCAGGCGTGCTCCGGCGGCGCGGATCGCGATGTAGTAGAGCGGGAAAGAGCCATGGGATGCGACGCCGCAGTCGGCCGCGGTGAGCGTGATACGCGCGGCGAGGTCGATTAGTTCTGTCGAGCCGGCGCCGAGAATTATATTTTCCGCGAGGACGGCGTGTTTTTTAGCCAGGGCTTGGCGCACGTAGAAGCCGCTGCCGTCGGGATAGCGATTGGAATCGGCGAGAGCTTTTTGTGAGGCGGCGATGGCGAGCGGCGATGGGCCGAGCGGATTTTCGTTGGAAGCGAGTTTGATGGGATGCATTTTCAGTTCGCGTTCGACCTCTTGGATTGGTTTACCGGGCACGTAGGGAGCGAGCGCGCGAATGTGAGCAGGAACAAGATCATGAATCTGTTTGGTCATTCGCTGCGGTGGCTCAGCGCCTTCCCTTCGGGCCTGTGAACTTTCCTGGTTTTGGTTTGCGGGGGCCTGGGCCGCTGCCGCTGCGTTTTGGTGCGCCCGGGCGTGCCTTCAATCCCATGGGGCGCCCGCCGGGTTTTGCGAATTTACTCTTTCCGCGACCGAACGCGCCAGGTTCGGAGGGTTTGCGCGCTTTCCAGGGGGCGCCGGGTTTGCGGCTGCTGCCGGATGGGAATTTGCGGAAATTTGAGCCGGGCCCTGAGCTCGGTCGGCCGCTAGGTGGCACGGACTCGGTGCGGCGCCACGGGGCTTCTGATCTTGGTTTGATCGGGCGATCGTAGTCTGAGTCTTGCGCGGGACGGTGGAAGGAGTCCGGCCGGAATTTCTGGAATGGTTTTCCGCCGGGATGGGGTTTTGAGCCGGCGGGGCCTTCCCTTCTGAAGGATGGGCGCGGTTTCCAGGGACCGCGGGATTTTTCGTCGTGCGGTTTGGGGCCGGGTGATTTTGCGCCGTATGACTTTGCGAATGGCAGTTTGGATGGGGGTCCGCCTGCGGCTGCGGGGCGCGATTTGAAATCGGGGCGCGCGGGATGGCCTTGGCCCGAATTTTGAAAGTTTTTTGGTGGCGGCGCGGAGAATGGAATTGTTGCTGCTAGCGTTGGCGGCACCGCGCGATCGTGCGGCGCGGGTTTGAAATTCTGATGCGGGCGCGCTGTGCTGCTGTCGCGCGGGAGGAAGGGCTGAGGCGGGCGCTTTACTTCGCCTGGCCTTGGTTTTGGTTGATAGGGGCGGCGCTTGACGAAGGGACGGCGCGGGATCGCGGGCGGAATGGCTGGCGTGAGCGGCGCGGTTGCTGTTGCTGCGCGCGGCAAAAGTGGCTGGGCGTTTGTCAGTATGGCTGAATGCGCTGTTGGGCTGATTTGCGCGGCGCCTGGTTGAACCATGCGGCGTAGAGTGTTCAGTTCGGCTTCTGAGAGCGGGCGATAGCTTCCGGCGGAAAGATCTTCGAGCGCGAGGTTGCCGATTTTTACGCGCTTGATTTTTTCTACGGGATGGCCCGTTTGGAACAGGCGGTTGCGCAGCTGGTCGCGGCGGGCTTCCGAGAGCGTGACTTCGTACCAAGGGGCGTCTTTGCCTTTGATACGAGCGATGCGGGCGCCGGTGGATTGCGCGAGGCTTTCTGTTTCTTCGAAGGTGAGGAGCGTTTTTAGTTTCAGATTGTAGGTTTGGGGGAGGTGATGGGCTTTGAGCATCAGGTTCGCCAGCTCACCGTCGTTGGTGAGGAAGACCAGGCCGAGCGAATGATATTCCAGGCGGCCAACGGGAAACACACGTTGCGACACGCCGTGGAGCATGTCGGCGAGGGAGCGGCGGCCTTCGGGGTCGATCATGGTGGAGACGACTTCGGGCGGCTTATTGAGGACGAGATAAACGCGCTCGGTTTCCGGGCGCAGGAGTTTGCCTTGAACTTTGATGTGGTCTTTGGATTCGTCGGCTTTGCTACCTAGTTCGGTGATGGTTTGGCCGTTTACGGTGACCAGGCCGGACTTGATTAGTTCTTCGGCGTGGCGGCGGGAAGCGATACCGGCGCGCGCAATAATTTTCTGTAGTCGTTCGAGCATGGGAAGGCTGAGTGGCTCCGTGGTGCTTGTATAGCTTAACGGAAAAATGGTTTTGGTGCGAATGGGAAGCTCGGGCGGGAATGGAAATGCGGTTTTTACAGGACAGTACATGAGGCGAAAAACAGGTCCCTCACTGCGTCCCTCGCTCGCCAAAATCCGGCGGAAAAGAAAAGCGCGGGATTTCGTTCGGGATGCCGCGCGCGATATTTCTTGCGGCACGCTGTGAGGCGACTCACCCATTCAGAGGCAAATTCGACTACGCCCGCCTAAAAAGCTGGCGGCCGCTACCACGTCAACGGCTGGCTAGCTTTCTGGATCGGAGGTTTGGCTGGCGGAGCCCGCGCTGGCAGCTGCTGCGCGGGACTTGTCGGCGTCGTCGCGGGCGCTCGCTGCCGGAGAATCGGATTGTTGCGGGGCTTCGGAGAATGTTTCGGCGGCGATTTGCGCTGGGGATTCGGCGTATTCGGATTCGGCTTCTTGTTCGGCGGATGCGTCCGAGATGGAATCCTTGGCGTTCTCGGGCACGGTTCCGGCTTCCGAGGCAGCGTCGTCGGACAAGTTATCGCTGACTGCGGCTCCGCCTTCGGCGACAACTTCTGCGTCCACAACTTCGGCGCCAATTGCGGCGGATTCTTCTGGCTCGGCTTCAGCGATGCCGTCGTCCGAGCCCAGGGCGGCTTGGGCTAGGGCTTCGAATTCTTTCAGGCTGGGGAGTTCGTCAAGATCGGAGAGGCCGAAGCGCATCATGAATTGTTTGGAGGTGCGATAGAGGATGGGGCGGCCGATGACTTCTTTGCGGCCTGCGGTGGTGATCAGTCGCTTTTCCAGGAGTGTTTTAATGACGCCGCCTACGTGTACGCCGCGGATTTCATTGATTTCGGGGACGGTGACCGGTTGTTTGTAGGCGATGACGGCTAGAGTTTCGAGCGCGGGCATGGTGAGGCGCAAGGGAGGTTGCAGGCTCTTGATGAATTTGCGGACTACGTCGTGATGCTGGGCTTTGGTGTAGAACTTCCATCCGCCCGCGACTTTGCGGACTTCGATGCCACGGTCTTCGGTTTGGTAGGCGGCGGTGAGTTGTTCGAGCGCGGCGCGGGCTTCGGGTTTTTCGATGCCGAGGGCCCGGGAGATTTGGTCGAGCGTGGCGGGCTCGTCGGCGGCGTAGATGATGGCTTCGAGTGAGGCTTGGATTTCTTGTGGCGTCATGCTTTTCCCCTTGCTGCGTGCGGTGCGGCGGTGGTTGGTGCGTTTACGGCGACGGCAACGGCCGAAGCAGATCCCTTTCTGCGCCCCGCGCACGCCACAGTGCGGCGCGAAAGAAACAGCGCGCCACTAGGTTCGGTATGACACCTCCGTACAGAGGTGCTGAACGCGGTAGGGGTATTTGTTATGGCCGCGCTTGCGCGAGCAAACTTCACAGGTATTGCTCCTCGATTTGAGACATGGCGTCGGGGCCGGCGAAGACTGCGTCGAACATTTTGTGTTTGCGCAGGCGGATATCTTCGAACAGATCGGATTGCACGAGCAGGACCGCTTGCATCCGAACCATTTCCAGTACGGCCAGCAGCGCTACGATCATGGCGTTTCTGGTTTCGCAGGTTTCGAAGAATGCGATTAGGGAGACGGCGTCGTCGGTGACGAGCAGGCGCTGGCGGAGGCGGTCCATCATTTGCGCGATCGAGACGGTGTCGTGGCGCAGGCCGAATTGCGGGACTTCTTTGCGGCGTTCGAGAATTTGTTGAAACGTTTTGACCAGATCAACCAGAGAGACTACCAGTTCGCCTTGGACTTCGTCGCCGCCGTAGAGGGATTTATCGGGATGCGACCAGACATGGGCTTCGACTTGCTGTTTCTGGTAGAGGAGCTGGGCAGCATTCTTGAATTTTTCGTGTTCGAGCAGGCGGTGGACCAGTTCGTCGCGCGGATCCTGCTCCTCGGCGGCCAGCAGCGGGTCTACCGGCAGCAGCATTTTCGATTTGATGTGGATGAGCGTCGCGGCCATGTAGATGAAATCGGCGGAGACGTCTATGTCCAGTTTTTCGAGCTGGTGGAGGTAATCGAGATATTGCTCGGTGATTTTGGCGATGGGGATATTGTGGATATCCATCTCCTGCTTGCGGATGAGATCAAGCAGCAGATCGAGCGGGCCTTCATACGCCGGTAGATTGATGCGATAAGGTGATGCCATTATTCGCCTGTTGCCACCTTTCCAGCACGCGTCGGACTGGAGGACTGACGCGCTTCGTCCCATTGGAAGATCGCGTTGCGGACGCGCTTCATGGTTTTGCGCGCGACCTTCTGGGCTTGCTTGGAGCCGTTGTCGAGGATATCCCAAACTTGCTGTGGATTGGCCTCAAATTGTTTGCGGCGTGCCTGGATAGGCTCGATCCACTTCACCAGGCCTTCGGCCATTTCTTTTTTGCAGTCAACGCAGCCGATGGCGGCCGAGCGGCAGTCGCGGTCAATGCGGGCGACGGTATCGGGCGGCGAAAATAATTTGTGATAAGCGAAGACTGGACAGATTTCGGGGCGGCCGGGGTCGGTACGGCGGACGCGCTGCGGGTCGGTGAGCATGTTGCGCGTTTTCGTGCGGATTTCCTCGGGGAGGTCGGTTAGCCAGATGGCGTTGCCGTAGGATTTGGCCATGCGGCGGCCATCGAGGCCTGGGAGGCGCGGGGTTTCGGTGGGGAGATAGGCTGGCTCTCGCAATATTTCGGTGATCTCAAAAAACCGTTTTCGCTTGCCCACTCGTTCCAGAAAATTCTGCACGCCTATTTCCGACGCAACGCGGCGCAGCTCTGCGCGTAGGTAGGCGCGATTCTCCGCGTCGATGCTGCCCTCAGACCTTGGCGAAGCTAGACGGCCCTGAACAAACTCGTTCCATATGGCAGTGAGATTCTCACGTTCCTGTTCGTGAAAAATATCTTCGCGCACGCCGAAGCCGTAGTGCGAATCGAAACGGCGAACTACTTCGCGAGTCAGCTCCACGTGAGGTGCTTGATCTTCGCCTACGGGCACGAGCAATTCTTTTTTTGGTTCGCCGTACATGACGATGTCGGCGGATTGGAGCAGGGGGTAGCCGAGGAAGCCGTAGGTGCCCAGGTCGCGTCCTTTCAGGTTTTCGATTTGTTCTTTATAGGTCGGGACGCGCTCGAGCCAGCTTAGCGGGGTAATCATGGAGAGCAAGACGTCCAGTTCGGCGTGTTCCAGGACTTGGGATTGCACGAAAAGCGTGGATTTTTCTGGGTCCAGGCCTACGGCCAGCCAGTCCGTGGCGACCTGCAGGGTGTTTTCCGCGATGGAGGAGGTGTCTTCATAGTGAGTTGTGAGCGCGTGCCAGTCGGCTACGAAGAAGTAGCAATCGTATTCTTGCTGGAGTTTCAGCCAGTTGGATAGGGCACCGAAGAAATGGCCCAGGTGGAGGCGGCCGGTGGGGCGCATGCCGCTGAGGACTCGTTTCTGTTTAGCCAAGATGAGCTCGATCTCCTAGTTTCAGTGCCGCAACAGGTCGCGGGCGATGACCAGGCGCTGCATTTCGCTGGTGCCTTCGTAAATTGTCAAGACGCGGGCGTCCCGGTAGTAGCGCTCGACGTCGGTTTCGCGCGAGTAGCCGCTGCTGCCGTGGACTTGGACCGCTTTGTAAGCTACGCGATTGGCCATTTCGCTGGCGTAGAGTTTGGCGCGCGGGGCGCTTGAGCCCCGGGGGCGCGTTTGCGTCGTGCCCACTTCCCTGCTGTGCGATTCTTTATCACGTTGCCAGGCCGCGTAGTGCGTTAGCACACGGGCGGCGGACACTTCGGTTTCCATGTCGGCAAGCATCCATTGGATGGCTTGGTAATCGGCGATCGGGTGGCCGAACGTTTTTCGTTGCTTGGCGTAGCGTGTGGCGGCTTCCAGAGCGCCTTGGCCTACGCCTACGGATTGCGCGGCGATGCCGATGCGGCCGCCGTCGAGCGATTCCAGGGCGATGCGTAGGCCTTGGCCTTCTTCGCCCAGGCGATTTTCTGCTGGCACGCGGCAATCTTGCAGCGAAATTTCGGCGGAGCGCGAAAGGCGCAGGCCCATTTTATCTTCGTAGCGGCTGATACGGAAGCCGGGAAAATCTGGTTCGACGAGAAACGCGGTGACGCCGCGGCTGCCTCCGGCGGGATCGGTCTTCGCGAAGACGATGTAGAGACCGGAGACGCCGCCGTTGCTGACCCAGGCTTTGGTGCCATTCAAGACGTAGTGGTTGCCATCGCGGACGGCGCGGGTCTGGATTCCGGCGGCGTCGGAACCGGCTTGCGGTTCCGTGAGGCAGAAGGCGCCGAGTATTTCGCCGCGGGAGAGGCGGGCTAGATATTTTTCCTTTTGCTGTTCGCTGCCGGATTTCCAGAGCGGGACGGCAACCACCGAGTTTGTGACGCTGAGCGCTACCGCGGTCGAGGCGTCCACGCGGGCGACTTCTTCCAGCATCAGGGCGTAGCTGACCGTGTCTGTGCCGGCGCCGCCCCATTCTTCTGGGATCAACATGCCGCAGCAGCCTAGTTCGCCTAGTTTCTTGAGTTGTGCGGAGGGAAATTTTTCGGCGCGTTCGTATTCGCGGAGGATGGGGCGCATTTCCGTCTCCATGAATTGGCGGACGGTGTCGCGGATGAGGATTTGGTCGCTGCTGAGTGAAAAATCCATCGCGAGGTGTAGGAAGGATGCTAGCACAGTGCGGAGTTCAAAGGCAGCACTGATGAACACGGAGAGCCGCGAAGGCGAAAATGGAAAACAGAGAATGGAAAATCGCAATTGCTGCGCGAACCGGGCGGTCGAAAGGCCGCCACGGATGGACGCGGACGAATGCGGATCATCGCAACGGCGAGGGGGACATCGAGCCCGGAGTTCGCCTGAACCACGGCCGCGGCCGCAGCTACAGCTTGCGTCGCGCCTCCGGCACGGGTGCGACGGCTGTCATCGGTCGCAGCGCTACTCGACGTCGGGTTTCTTTTGGAGTTCTGGGGGTTTTAGGCGCTCGTTTACTTTGGATTTCTTGCCTGCTTTTACTTCTACGGATTGGGTTTTGGCTACCAGGCCTTTGGATTCGAAGACGACGGAGTAGCGGCCGGGCTTCAGACCTTCGAAACTATAGCCGCCGGTGCCGTCGGTGGAACCGTTGGTGGATTCTTTGGTGGTGAGATTGGTCAGGGTGACCTGGGCGCCGGCTAGGGGGGAGCCTTGATGGTCAGAGACGTTGCCGGAGATGGAGCCGCTGGTGGCCGGGGTGTGCGTTTTGGCTTGTGTTTGGGCGTTTGCTTGCGCGTGCGTGGCTGGCGTCGGGAGCGAGATCGAGATTGCGATGATGCAGGTTGCCGCTGCTGTTACCAGACTGAGAGTGCGTTTAGAGCGTGGCATGGTGGCCCCCGGAAGTGCGCTTAGGATTCGTCCTAGCCTTGGTTCGACGCTGCGACGTTACAGTTTCAGCAATTCGCGCAGGCGTTTGGTTTGCGCGCGCGAGACGGGAATTTCGCTGGCGCGCTTGTCGTTCATTTTCAGCATGTAGCTGGACTTGAACCAGGGGACGACTTCCTTGATGTGATTGATGTTCACTAGGTAAGAGCGGTGTGCGCGCCAGAAGCGGTCGCCGTCGAGGGAGGCGGAAAGCTCCTCGATGGTGCGGTAATTGGAGACGCCTTCGAAGTCGCGCGTGAAGATGGTGATGGTGCCGTCCTGGATGGAAGAATAAATCATGTCGTCGGCATCTACCAGGAACATGCGTTCTTGGGATTTTACCAGCAGCTTTACGGGTTGTGCGGATTTGGCTGGGGTGGTGGCGGGAGCGGTTAGCTGGCCCATCAGGGTTTCCAGACGTTCTACGGGGCTCGCGTGCGCGTCCACCATTTTTTTTGCGCGTTGCAGCGCTTTGGCGATGCGGGCTTTGTCAAAGGGCTTGAGGACGTAGTCAACTGCGTTTACGTCGAAGGCTTGGATGGCGTAGTTGTCGAAGGCGGTGGCAAACACGATCTGTGGAACCCGCAGTTTGCGTTCGAGGAGTTTTTTTATTACACCGAAGCCGTCCAGGCCGGGCATCTGGACGTCCAGGAAGACCAGATCGGGTTCGTGTTCCTTGATCAGGGTGACGGCTTCCAGGCCGTTCTTGCCCAGGGCTACTACGTTTACTTCTGGGAAGCCTTTTAGGAGATAGAGGAGTTCGTCGCGGGCCGGGCGCTCGTCGTCGACTATGACTGTGTTGATGGGCATGGGATTTGTCTACCGCAAGCAGTATATGCAACGAGGGTGGGGGCGGCAAGAAATCGCGTGGCTATCTGCTTGATCGCGCGGAACGCAAAAGAAGCCGGAGAGATCCTTCGACCGGCGAGAGACATGGGCTCAGGTTGCAGGTGCTCGTCGCCTCGTCAGACTGGGTTAGTATATTCCTCGAGCGTGACGTTACAGGAGCGAATGTGGCGAAGAAAAATGCGACTGCGAAAGTTTTGAGCAGCGAATTGGTCTTGCAAACGCGGGTGTTTGACGTGCAGCGGGAAAAAGTGATCGAGCCCAGTGGCCTCGAGGCGACGCGGGACATTATTGTGCATCCGGGGTCGGTGGTGGTGCTGCCTGTGCTGCCGGATGGCAGGATTGTGTTGATCCGGCAGTACCGGCATAGCGTAGAGCAGTATTTGTGGGAATTGGTGGCGGGACGGCGCGATGGCGATGAGAGTTTTGTGGCGGGGGCGCACAGGGAATTGCAGGAGGAGACTGGTTACAGGGCCGGGAAGATGAAGCTGCTGGTGGATCTGTTTCCCAGTCCGGGATTTTTGCGGGAGAACATGGCGATATTCTTGGCTACGGGATTGGAGAAGGGCGAGGCGAGTCCGGAACCCGACGAGAGGATTACGCAGAAGGTGGTGACGTTACGCGAGGCGGAGCGGTGGATACGGAGCGGGAAGATACGCGACGGGAAGACGGTGGCGGGGATTTTGTATTACGCGAAATTTTTTGCGCAGAAGAGGTGATGGGCGCGGCAGCGGCACGAAAAGCAGATCCCTCTCTGTTTGGCTGAGCTAGGAAACGTGGGCTGTACTTTGGTTCAATGAGTGATTGGGCACTGACTTTCGGCTGTAAACCTTTGGCTCCCTTGCTTGCTGCTAAGCTCGGATTGGTGCGTTTATTGGCGCCCGGTGGCGGCCTAGGAGCTGGTTTATGGCGGATGCGAAATTGTTGGGGACAATTTATAAGATTTTGAGTTGGAGCAGCTTGGCGGCTTTGATTTTGACGATCGTGCTGGTGTTGCACAAGTCGCCGGCGCCGAATATTCCGGTTGATCCGAGCGCCGCGGCGCGGGCTGAGCAGAAGTTTGCAGCGGCGGATGAGGCGAAGGCGGCAGGACAGCAGGGGAAAGTGGCGCTGGATCGTAGCGAGTTGAATTCGTATCTGGCGCAGAGTTTGCAGACGGAGGCGGCGCCCGGCGGGACTTCGTCGACTGGAAATTCGACTGGGCCTGCGAGTGGAGTTTCCGGTGCGCCTGCAGCCGCTCCGGTTGCGGATGGCGGCGGGAATGCGGCGAATGATCCTAGTACGGCTTTGGCGGCTGGGGATCCGCGCTCGTTGGAGGATGTGCAGTCTACGGTGAAGGATGTGAAGGTGGACATGGTGGGGGATTTGGTGAAGGCTTACGTGATTTTTGATTTTCATGGCAAGGATATTTCATTGGAGCTGGATGGGCATCTGAGCGCAGAAAATGGATTTATGAAATTCGAGCCGGTTAGCGGGAAGCTCGGGTCGCTTCCTTTGCCGCAGGCGACTTTGAATGCGGCGGTGGAGAAGATGACGGCTTCGCCGGAGAATCGAGACAAACTGCGGTTGCCGGCGGATATCAGCGATATCAAGATTGTGGATGGGAAGGCAGTGATTCAGTATAAGCAGTGATGACGGAGTTGAAAGTTAACAGTTAAAGGTCAAAAGCATTTTCACCGCGGAGGCGCTAGGCAGAGGAAGGCGAAAGAGATCCTTCGCCCGGCATGAAAGAAAGGCGCCGGACTCAGAATGACGATGCTTGTCGCATCGCCGGAGGCTGCAGAGAGAACCACGGTAACAACACCGCGTACTGCGATCAACGAAAGCAAAACCAACTTCAAAGCCAGCTTCCAAAATGCCCGCCTACAAAATCACAACCTGATTCACAATCGGCGGTGACTCAGGCGAAACGGTGCATTTTAAGACGCCCGACGGGCAGAGCGGGGTTCGCAGGCTACGGGTTGGCGCGGTCGTGAATTGCTTTCGCTGTGGCTTGGGCTTGGAGCGCTAGTTGGGGGGACATGCCGTCGGTTCCGCGGACGAATTGATTGACGTCGCGTAGATCTTCTTGGCGGCCTGTGAGGAATAACGCGCGCAGGGCTTCCCAGGCCATGCTTTCGTTGGGCGCTAGGGATAGGATTGGTTGGCCCGCGGAAACTGTGGTGCCGTCCTTCACGAGCCAGTGATCTACTGTGCCGGGGACCCTCGCGCGGACTTCGTTGCTCTTCCCTGCTTCGCTGCTCTTTCCTGCTGCATCGTTATTTTCTGCGGCGTCGTGGTTTCCTGATGATTCGATGTGAGCTACCAGTGTACCGGGATTTACGATGTCGCCGGTTTTGAGGCGCGTGGCCAGGACGCCTGATTGCTGGGCTGGCATTATGTAGGGTTGGAGCATGGAGACGATTTGGGCGTGGCCGGAATCGTCCTGGAAGCGGACTAGGGAGAGGGCGGCGTTGCGTTGGACCATGGGATTCGGATCTTGCAGCATCGGCAGCAGAGCTTGATGGAATTCTGGCGCAGTGTTGTCCTGGCCCATAACCCAAGCATCGGTGACACGGATTTCGTCGATGGGATCTTTCGAAAGCGCGACGATCTGCGGATACCACTTGCGGACGGAGGGGTCGCCGCGTTCGATGCGGGTTTCAAATTGCGAGAGGACGTGCTGGATTTCGCGCGGGTGGGAACGGTCGGCTAGAGCTTTTGCGATTTGCGCGTCGGTGATGGGGCGGCCGAACCAGGTGGCGTTCCAGAACAAGAACGGCATCACTACGAACGAGAGCGTGAGGACTACGATGCCTAGCGCCCAGCGTCCGCCGAAGGATTTTTGTGGCTTGGCGGATTCTGCAGATTGAGCGGAACTGGGAGGTGAGGAATTCATTTGTTGCTGCTGCGTGCGGGCCGGAGTGCGGCGGAAATCATTTTGTGGGTGGCTCGCCCGTAGTTGTCGACGGGGACGTGGCTGGCGCTGGCTGCGGCGCGGGTGTTGGCGCCGGCGCGGATTGCGCGGCTGGAGCGTTTGCGGGCGCGGCGGATGGAGCGGCGGCAGGTTTCGGCGGTACTCCCGCTGCAGCCGCAGGGGCGGCGGGCTTCGCGGCGGGCGCGGCAGCGGGCTTTGCCGCCGCTGGTTTGGCTGCTGGCGCGGCTGCTGCGGGCGCGGGTTTTAAGAATGGAATCAGACCGGCTTGCCAGAGCATGTGCGCCAGCATCAGGCTGAAAATTCCAGCGATCATCAGGGCGATCAAGAGCAGCATGATGCCGTCAATGCCGCTGGTGAGCAGGCCGCTGCTGATGTCCCAGATGATTCCCCACAGCGAAATCAGGATTGCCGCAGTACAGAGTGCACCGATTTCGATGCGGTGCGCTTTGGACGTCATGTCCAGACCTCCTGCTGTGGCCGCGGCGGTCATCGGGAGACTTTATCCAGAATCATCCAGCCGAGGAGCAGCGGAATATGCGCGACCGTGGCGTGCATGAGCCACTTGGCGCGGACGTTGGTGCGAACACGGTTGGCCCAGTAGGAGACCAGCAGCAGAAGCAAACCCAGGATGAGCGCGCCGTAGAAATAATTTATGGTGGCCATGCCAAGCACGGAGGGGAGCACGCTGACCGGAATCAGGATCGCGGCAGTGGCGATGATCAGGCGGAAGGTGCGGTCGCCCGAGCGGTCAACTACAGGAAGCATCAGGATTCCGGCGCGGCCGTAATCTTCGCGGTACATCCAGGCAATGGCCATGAAGTGCGGGAACTGCCAGAAAAATAAAATGGCGAACAGGATCCAGGCTCCGGCGGAGAGTGTGCCGCTGGCTGCGGCCCAGCCGATCAGTGGCGGCAGAGCCCCAGGGATGGCGCCTACGGCGGTGGCGAGGGTGGTGCGCGTCTTGAGCGGAGTATAGGCGCCGAGATAGGAGACGCTGGTAACGAGCGCGATAAAAGCCGCCAGGGCGTTTACGGCGAGAGCTAGCCAGAGGGTGCCGGCGATTATGGTTGCTACGCCGAAGAGCAGAGCTTCTTTCGGTTGCAGAATTCCCAGGGGCAGCGGGCGCGAGGCGGTGCGGCGCATTACGCTGTCCATATGTCGCTCAACGTACTGATTGAGCGCGGCCGTACCTCCTGCGACGAGCAGGGTGCCGCAGAGGGTGTTCATCAGGCGCGCCCACTCCATCGGACCGGTGCTGCCGAGGTAGAAGCCTGCGACTGTGGTGATGACGACCAGGAAGGTGACGTCCGGCTTGGTGAGCACGACATAGGCCCACGGCTTTTCGTATGCGGCGATGGCTTCGGCGCGGCCGTTGCTCATGGCGTCGTGTTCATCCTGTGCGTGGCTAGCGTCGCGATCATCATCATGCTCATCGTGTTCATGCGCGCGAGCCTTCGCTGCGCGAGCCCGCAACTCTGGTTGCGGCCGAGACTGTAGCATTTCCGTTAATCGCGCGGAAAGCAGAAAGCGCCAGGACTACGCTGGCCGCCAGGGTGAGAGCGCCTACCAGAACGTGGGCTACGGTGAGGATCACGTAGGTTGTGGTGGGTTGCTGGGCTTTAATTTCCTGGACGACTGCCCAGTAGGCGGCGATGCCCAGCAGGAATTGTGTGCCGATGAAGGACGTCAGGAAGATGCCCCAGCGGCGGAGATGCTTTACGGCGCCGAAGCGGACGCGGACGGTGCGCCCGGTCCAGATGGCGAGGAATAGTACCAGGAATGCGCCGATGATGTGGGGCAGGATCTGGAATGCGCCGTGACGGAAGCCAGCGCCTAGAATTAATTGCACAAAGATTGCGGCTGCTGTGATGGATGAGAGCGTGCGCAGCGGCGGTGAGGCCGGGTCGTCGAGCTTGGTTGGGGAGCTGTTCCACCATGGGCTGGTGAACAGGGTGAGGCTGATTACCGTGACAAAGAAAATTTGGGCAAGGATCGCGTGGATGGTGGCTGTGAGCGCAGGATTGTGGAAGAGGACGCGCATGCCGCCCAGGACGGCTTGGGCGATGACCAGAATTAGTGCTGTGAAGCCGAGATTGCGCAGGAAACGGGAGCCGCTGCGGGCCAGCAGGATGGCCAGGACCAGCGTAAGGATCGCGACGGTCCCAGCCATCAGGCGATGCGCGTACTCGTAGCGGATTCCGCCTACGAGCGGCGGGATAACTTTTCCGTAGGCTAGAGGCCAGTCGGGGACCGAATCGGCTGCGTCGTTGCTGGTGACTAGCGCGCCGGCCATCAGGAGTAGAACCGTGCAGGCGGAGGTGGCGAAGGCGAAACGGTGGAGGCCGGAGATGATTGCTGAGTCGTGGTTGGAGATTTCCGGCATGTTTTTCAGAAAAGTAACCTACCACAGATGCGGCTGTAATTCATGCGTTCGGAGCGTCTGCAAGCTTTGTAGGGGCGGGTCCCGGACCATGCTGCGGGACCCGCCTCTACAGCGATTTGATGCTTGGACTAGTCCGCTGGTGGCGCTGCCGGTGCGGCGGCGTTGAATTTAAATTCGACTGTCTTGGATTCTTTGGGGCCGATGGTTACGGTTTGGTCCTGCGTGCCGTACTTTTCCTGCCACGCTTCGACGGTGTAGGTGCCGGGAGGAAGGTTCTTCAGCTCGAAGGAGCCGTCCTTGGCGGTGACGGCGTAGTAGGGATTCTTGAACACGAAGATGTAGCTCTTCATCCAGGGATGGACGTTGCACTTCACGGGGATCGCAAGTTCGGGGCGCGCGAAGGAATCGTCGATGGGAGACGTGCCGGGAGCTTGCGATTTATTCCATTCGCGATTGTCCTTCGGCATGGGGTGAATGTTGTGCGTGGTCTGGTCGTCGTTCTTGACTTCGAAGGTTTGGCCGGTCATTACGGCGATGATGTGCGGTGAATACATGCAGCCTTTTTGGGCGAGCGGCACCGAATCCTTGGGCGTATCGAAAACGTAATCGCCCAGGCCGTCTTTCACGAAGATAACTACGTTGCCCAGGTCGCCTTTATCGTCCGTTACGACGGTTGGCGGCACGACCGGGCCGGCATTCGCCTTTTGGCAGTAGGGCTCGGCGCTCATGTTGATGGGTTTTTCGGGAGCTGCTTTGCCGTCGAGAGTTACTTTGCCGGCGACCGAGCCGGTGGTGGTCGCGTCCACCGTTTTTCCTGCAGGCGCGGTGGTGGCTGCGGGCTGCTCGGCGGTTGGAGCGCTTTCTTTACTGCCGCATCCGGTGATGGCGAGGGCCATGAGGGCGGCGAGCGAGAGATTGAACCATCTGTTACTCATGTTGGAAAATTCCTCCTTAGCGGAACTGCACATTCTAACAAGATCGGGTACGGATGGTGCGCGAATTCTGGAACAGGAAGAACCGGCCCGACGCCGGCGCTCCTGGCTACTTTCCGCCGGACTGCTTCCCTGCAGCGATGTTGCTGGCGGAGGGCGTGCGGCCTAGCAATGCTGCCTGCTCCTGGGGGCTCAGGGTGAACATGTAACGGACCAAGAGGTCGGCTTGATCTCCGTGATATTGCTGCATGGCGCCGGGCGTGGGGCCGGCGAAGACCCAGACGTCGCCTTCCTTGCGGAAAAGGCCGGAAGGCATGGCAGTGCCGGGAATAATTTTCGCGGGATCGGTGATCCAGCGGGCGGTCCATGCGGGTTGCAGGCGCTCGTGCGCGAGCAGGAAATTCGGCGCCGAAGCATTCTTGTCGTGCGCTTCGTTGCCGGTCATGTGGCACTTCAGGCACGGCGCAGCGGGACTGGTGAACAGGCTGCGAGCCATGGCGCGCTCGGCGTCTGTGAGCGGCTCGACCTTCGGGGGAATAAACGGGTCGGGCTGCGCCGACATCGCTTCGAAAAATAGCGTGAGCTTGCGGATTTCATCGTTCGAAAGAGAGAACGTGGGCATGCGCACTTGCAGATACTGGCGCACGCCGTTGCGGTTGGTGTCCGTGGTGCTCAGTGCGGGATTGGCGAGGAAGCCCCGGAGCCAATCGGGATTTACGCGGGCGCCTTCGGTCGTGAGCACCGGAGGCAGGTTACCTTTGAGATCGCCTTGATACATCGGCAGAGTCTGCAGCACGGATTTTTGGCCGACGTCAATCTGGTGGCACCCGATGCAATTATATTTGGTGACGATCCACCAGCCGTCTTGAATGTACTTGCGGCGATCTGCGGGCTTGTACATGTATTCGGGGGGCAGAGTGGGATCGGTACTGCCGAGCAGCATGGTGACCAGCGCCTGGACTTCCTGCTGCGATTGCAGGTTGGGCTTGGGCATGCGCAGGGCGTCCATCGGATTCGCGTGATATTTTCCCTGGTCGTAGAGCGCGGGATTTTCCAGTTTGTGCTCAAAGAAGCCTTTGGGGTCGAACCAGGCGATTTGTGCGCCATTGCGCGTGTAGGGCTTCAAGGCATATGTGCCGTCGTCATTGAACACGGGCTGCTCGCCACGCTTGGCGTCTTCGGTCCAGAGCGCAAAATCGAGGCGTTCGATCGGCTTGCTGCCTTCGTTCGTTAGCTCGGTGCCGATGCGGCCTTCCTCTTCGAGGCCGCTGATTTCGTGGCATCCCGCGCAGCCATAGTGGCGCACCAGGTCTTTCCCTTTCGCGGCCATTTGCGGATCGTCCATGTAGTCCGCGGCGGCGTAGGTTGCGTCGGCGTGTTTTTGGGTGATCAGGAAGCTGGCGATGTCGCGCGAATCGGCGTCGGAGAGGCGCAGGCTGGGCATAATCGTCGGTTGCTGAACCAGGAGCTCGTGGCCATCGTTCGGGCATCGCGAATGGTCGAGATCGAAAACGTACGGGAGATTGTGTTTGGCGTAATCCTCCGGTCCGAGATCTTTTTTCTCGTAGGGGCAGTAGGGGCGCGTGCGCTGGCGCGGATTGTGGACCCAGCGGACCAGGTAGTCGTAATTTTCTTTTTCGCCGATGCGGCTCAGATTTGCAGCGAACGTGCCGCCGACGGCGTTTGCGCCTTCACCGATGGCGTGACAGGCCAGACAGCCGCGTTCATTGAGCAAATCCTTGCCGTGAGCCGCATCTCCGGGCGCTTGTTTTTCAAGCCCGGGACCTGGCAGCGAATCCTGCCAGATGAATGCGGAGATAGCCTGGATTTCGTCTTGCGACATGCGGAACTGCGGCATTTTCGTGGTCGGGCGGAAATCGGTCGTGTGGCCGATCCAGTAAGGGATCCACTCTTTACGCAGTTTCTGGCGGGCCTCTTTCAGGTCCGGGCCGACTTTCTTGATTTCCTGCAGTAGATCGTGGCTGCGCTGCTCGAGGGATTCGGTGGTGGCATCCATGCGCGAGATGTCCACGGTGAGGTTGGTGGCTTGCGCGTAGAGGGCTTCGGCGGCGGCGTTGCTGGAGGCGGTGTCGCCCAGTTTCTGCAGGCGAGGGATTTCCAAAAGATCGTCGGATTTGGATTTCGCGAGCGAGAGGATTTGCTGGCGCGCGTTGACCAGCTGCTCATCCTGATTATCGAAGCCTTGGAAGCGGTGGCAGCCGATGCAGCCCTTCTGACGATACAGCTGCTTGCCCTCGTTGAGGACGGGCGCGTGCTCGGTGATCATGTCCAAGGAATGGCATTGCTGGCAGCCGGCATTGTAATTTTCGGGATAGTAGAGCGGATAGAGCCAGTGTTCGTACCGGCCGTGCCCGCGTTCGACGGAGTTTACGGCACGGCCATTGCCGCCGTGGCAGGGCGAGCAGCCAAATTTTTCCAGCGGATGCGTTTCCAGAAGCAGCAGGTCGGGATGGCTGGTGTAGGGCGCGTCTTTGCTCTTGGCGAGGCCGAGGTCGGCTTTGCTGAGCGTGACTTGCGAGGGAACGTAACGAGTTTCGGTGCCGACGTGGCAGGATTGGCAGCGATCCACCAGGCCCGCGCCGCCAAGATTGTTTAGCGATGCGCCTGGGGGATTTACGTTGATCTGAATGATGCGCGCATCGAAATCGCGCATGGAGTGTTGCAGCAGTTCCAGCGACGTGGAGCTGAGGCCGGGCAAATGTTCAGAAGCGTATTGGCTTAGAGCGTCGCGGGCTTCTTTCGCGGGCTTGTCGACATCGCCGCGCTGGCCGACGAGTGCGGCGCGCTGGGCGATGATGCCGGTGAAAACGTCGTTGAGCTCGTTGCCGGTGAAGGGCTTGTCTTTCTGGATTTTACCGTCGCCGAGAGGCCAATCGACTTTCCAGGTGATGCTCTTGCCTGTTTCGGCGTCCTCGAGTTCCTTCTTGGCGGAAGCTTTGGCGGACTTATCTGAAGCAGGAGTGATTTCGTATTGATAAACGAGCGAGCCGATTTTGCCGCGGGCGTCTTTGAAGGCGTCGCCGAGTGCGGCGCGCTGGTCGTCGAGAAGCGCGATTTGCTTGGCGATCTGGTCGTCTTGAGTTTTGGCGGCTTTTTCCGCGGCGTCAACTTTTGCCAGCAAGGCTTTGTAGTCGGCCGAAGCGTACACCGCGTCTTCGTTCGTCTTTTGAACTTTGACTTCTTTGGCCAGGTACGTGGAATAGGCTTTCGCGAAATGGTTTTGATACTCGCGCCAGGGTTGCAGCCCGTAGAATTCGACGTAGAAGGACCAAGCTACCGTGAGCATCAGCAGAAGGGAGGCGATCAAAAGCGGGAAGGCGAAGGAGCGACTCTTGATCGGATCGTCGGGGCCGACTTCTGGAGAACGATCAGGCACCCAGGGCCTCCTTCGGTGAGATTGGCAGAAGCTGCCAGCGCTGCACAGACTCCGCGATGCTGCCGCGGGAATGATCCCGCGGCTTTCGCGGGATCATATGCTGAACCACGGCGTCACCCAGACATACTTAATGGTGAAGACCAGACGCAACAGGATTTTCAGCGGCAACGAAAACATCAGAATCAAGAACGTATACATCGTGACCAGCTGCACCAGGCTCATCCGCTGGTAAATCTTGCGGCTGAAGTCGCTGCGCATGCAGATCCAGTGCACGAGAATCGCCGAGGCGATGAAAAACGCGATCAAGGGGAAGATTCCGAAGACCACGCGCGCCCAGATGGCGCCTTGATCTTTTGTAACGTGAAAAATGGCGGACGTCCACGAGCCGTCGATGCCGAAAACCTGGTCGAGGTTGCGGTTCACCGCGTAATCCACGCGCTCAGCATCCCAGGTTTTGCCGGGCCAGAACCACATCCATCCCGGACCGCGGATGAAGGTGCCGATGACGATCATCAGGACCCAGAGGCCGACGAAGCCGAACATAAACGTCCAGATGGAGAAGCGACGCTGCTTGTAGGTGTAATAGCCGTTGCCGAGCGGGTTCGCGTCGATGTAAGGGATGACCATGAGGCCGACGATTACCAGCGTGGGCATCACGACCCCGGCAATCCACGGGTCGAAGTAGACCAGCATTTCCTGCAGGCCAAGGAAATACCATGGGGCTTTCGCAGGATTCATCGTGACGTTGGGATTGGCGGGCTCTTCGAGCGGCGCGTTCAGCGTGAGCGACCAGACCATCAGCAGCACGGTGATTATGATCGCGACCAGAAATTCCATGCGCATCAGGTAGGGCCAGGTATGGACTTCGCGATCCCAGTTCGGATCCCACGGTTGCGTCTTGCGATATTTGGTTTTGGCCAGGTTGGCGTCGGATTCGAGGATAGCGATTAGTTTGTCGTTCTCGATGCCCTGTTTGAGCGCGTACCAGAGATAGAACGGGATCAGGAACAACATAGCCACGATGGGCACGTTGTCCGGCGCCGAGGCAATTTCCCAGATCTGATGCCAATCCATCCGTCAGGCTCCTACCCGTCCGAAAACTCCAAATAAAGGCAACGTCAAAGGCGCCCGCCTCAAGGCGGCCGCTACAAATTCACTTATCGTGCATACTCATGCCGCTCGGCCGCAGCACGACCGGCCGCGGGTTGCGCTCTTCCTTGATTTCGCTTTCCAGCATGACCGGAGCTGGGCCGGAAATGCCGCCGTCTTTGCGCACGCGCCAGAAATGCACGCCCAGGAAAATGGAGACGATCAGCGGAATGGCGATGCAGTGCCAGATGTAGGCGCGCAGCAAGGCGTTCGCGTCCACGATGGAGCCGCCGAGAAGCGCGAAGCGGACGTCGTTGTAGGGCGTCATGCCGAGCAGGCCGCCGAGCGGGCCTTCGTGTCCTAAAAAGGGAGTGGCGCGCGCCATGTTCGTGCCGACTGTGACGGCCCAGAATCCCAACTGGTCATCCGGAAGCAAATATCCGGTGAAGCTGAGGAGCATGGTCAGAACCATCAGCAGCACGCCGACGCACCAATTGAATTCGCGCGGGCGTTTATAGGAGCCGGTCATGAAGACGCGGAACATGTGCAGCCAAACGGCGATGATCATCAAGTGCGCGGCCCAGCGGTGCATGTTGCGCAGGAGCTTGCCGAAGGGAACGTCGTTCTCCAGATAGAGGATGTCGCGGAAGGCCTGCACTTTTGTGGGGTGGTAATAGAACATCAGCAGGACGCCGGTGAAAGTGAGCACGATGAAAAGATAAAAGGTGATGCCGCCCATGCCCCAGGTGAAATTGTATTTGGTGGCGTCGCGATTGACTTTGGCGGGATGGAGATGGAAGAAAACGTTGGAGAGGACGCTGAGAGCGCGGTTGCGCGGCTCGTCGTCGTGCTTGACGCGAAACATGGAGCGATAGAGCTGGGTCTTCTCCGGCTCTTTCAGACCATCGACCTGCTGCTTGGTCTTTTCTTTGAGAGCTTCGCGCAGCGCGGCAGCGTCGGCCTGCACTTTTTCCAGGACGCTGGTTTTCTCTTTGCCGCCGCCGTTTTCTTCAGGCATTCGGTCTAACCCCTTCCGAACCCAAATCTAGGTGGCCTGCGCCGCTCGCTGCTCTTGCTGAGCTTGTGTAAATCTTTGCAGCGCGATCGGTGTTACACGTTCAGAAAAGCTCCCGGATCGTTGAAATGGTTTACCCCGGCGCGCGGATCATCCACGTAGAGCCGGCTGGTATCCACGGAAATTTTTCCCGTCGGGTCGAGCATTACGTTGGCCCGGTCCATCGGGCGCGGCGCGGGACCTTCGAAATTCACGCCTTCGCTGTCGTAGCCGCTGCCATGGCAGGGGCACTTGAATTTATTTTCCGCGGGCTTCCATTCGGGCGTGCAGCCAAGGTGTGTGCAGCGCGCGTAAATGACGAAGAGGCGATCGGGCTCGCGCACCACCCAGACGCGATTGGTCATTAGATAGCGCTGGTCGATGCCCAGGCTGAAATCGGCCGGGAAGCCGATATTGAAGACGGTGTTGGGTTCATACAGTGCGCGCGGGAAGAAAAAACGCAGGAACATCAGGAAGTTGACGCCCAGATAGCCCCAAATCAGCGCCCAGACAATTCTGCGGCGGCCGGTGTTGACGGCTTTTGCCGCTGCGTGCCCTTCCGGCGATTGGGATGCGACCGCTCCCGACGCGACAGGCGACGGTGCGGCTTGACCCGACTTCCCTTCCGGAATTTCTGCCATAGGCCCGTTTGCTGCTGTTGCTGCCAACGAAAATCTATGAGTCGAGAATTCCCGTATCAAGCAATGCTAATCAACAAAGGGTTATATGATTTGCCAGTGGCTGTGTCAAGACCTTCTCGCCGAAAATTTCCCTCCCGTATCTTGCGCATGCCGAGTTGCATGGACGCGGCCGTGATCGCTACGAAGCAAAGGACGCGACGCCGCTGCGCATTCCCACCGAGCGCAGCACGAGGTCTGCGAGCGCCCGGATGAGGAGCGGCGAATCATTGAGCGCGGGCATCATGCGGAATTCGGTTACGCCTAGTTTTTCGGCTTCTTCGCGGGCTTCGATATTGATTTCGTGCAGGGTTTCAATGTGTTCGGTCAGGAATGCGATGGGGATTACGAGCATGCGCTTGATGCCGCTGTGCGCCATCTGTTCGATGCTGGCGCCGAGCGAAGGTTGCAGCCATTTCTGCGGGCCGACCCTGCTCTGGTAGCAGAGCACGTGAGGATTGGGCCAGGCGCCCAGGTCGCGGACCATTTGCACTGTTTCTTCGATTTGTTTTGGGTACGGATCACCTTTTTCCACCAGCGCCAGCGGAAGGCCGTGCGCGCTGAACACCAGGTGGATGTCGTCGGGCTGTTTTATTTCTGCCAGGACGGCGTTGATGCGCTCGACGATGGCCGCGATGTAATCGGGATGATCGTAGAAATGGTCAATGATCTTTACCGGCGTTTGCGGCCTGTACTGGCGGTTCCATTCGTTGAGGCTGCTGCGGGTGGTAGCGAAAGAATAGTGCGGGTAGAGCGGGAGCAGGACGAGTTCGTCGTAGGGCTCGCGGTTCAGCGCGGCGACGGCCTCGGCAGTGTCGGGGTGCCAGTAGCGCATGGCGACGAGGGTGCGGGCGGAAATATGCGGCTGGAGCGCCGCTTCGAGCGCGCGGGCTTGCTGCTGGGTGAGGCGGCGAATGGGCGAAGCGCCACCGATTTCCATGTAATGTTGGCCGACGACCCTCGCGCGCGTGGTGGAGATCAGCTTGGCGATGGCTTTGCGCGCGAGGAAGGCGCCGGGGAAATTGATGATGTCTGGATCGCAGAACAGATTATAGAGAAACGGTTCGACGGCGGCCTGGCTGTCTGGGCCGCCTAGTTGAAACAGCACCACTGCGATTTTTTTCGGCCCACTCATCATGCACCTCTTGCCAATTCTTCTAGCGTTGCTGCAATTGCTGCTTCAGGCGTTCAATTTCCTCGCGCGTTTGGGTGATGCGGCGCGCGACGCTAAGTTCGTAGACGAAGAAGACCGCCCAGACGACCATCCACGCGCTAAACAAGAATTCGAAATTCTTCATAGTCCACCTTTTTGCAGCGCGGGAGTTGTTGCGCCTTCTGCTGCGTCAAGCCCGCGCGATTCGATTTCAAATTTCAGTTCGGCGGCTTCGTTGCGCAGCAGCTCTAGCCGGTAACGATCTACCAGCACCAATATCATTACGCAAAATATGGCGAACAGGCAAAGCAGCAGGACCTTGCTCATGACGGGGTCAAGACCAGAACCCTGTCCGCCAGCGATCACAGGTTGAGGATGCTGGGTGCGCCACAAACGATTCGCCAGATAGACCAGTGGAATATCGAGCGAGGCAAAAATTGCGAAAATGGCGGAGAGGGATGCTTTCTTTTCGGGATCTTCGACCAGTCCGCGCAACAGCAGGTAAGCGATGAACAGGAGCCACAGAATGAATGTAGAAGTTAGCTTTGCGTCCCAGGTCCACCAGATGCCCCAGACCGGACGCGCCCAAAGCGGGCCGGTGATCAGGCCAATCGTGCAGCAGATGACGCCGACTTCGACGCCGGAGACACCGAGAGCATCCCATTTGCGCTTTCCGGTGACGAGATAGGCGACGCTGGCGTAGAAGGCGACGAAGAAGGCGCAGAACATGGCGTTCCAGCTGGCCACGTGGAAATAGAAGATGCGCTGGATGGCGTGCATGGTGGCTTCGTCTGGGGCGATGAACAGGGCGGCGTAGCCCGCGCAGAAGATCAGCAGGGCGACGAGCGCGGTGATTGCCAAGCGTGCCTTCATTTGTTGCGGCCTGTTCCTTGATTCTTTTCCTACTGCCGGCGTTTGTTGCCGCGCATGATTCTTCCGGCCCGGTCATTCTTCCAATAAATGATCGCACAAAAGCCAAGACGCCGTCAGAAACACAATATCAAATCCAGCGAGGAACGCGAGCCAGGTGCGGTCGAGGGCGGGCTGCTCGGCGAAGAGCCCGGCTGTCGATTCTACTGCGGCGATCAGCAACGGCGTTAGCAGTGGTAGCAGGAGCAGCGGGAGGAGCAGTTCGCGCATGCGAGCGTGCGCGGAAACGGCGGAGAAAACCGTGCCGGTGACCGTGAGCCCCAGGGTGCCGAGGACGAGGACGAGAATCAGGCGCCAGACGATGCCTGCCAGCGAAAGGTTGTAGAGGACGGCGAAGACCGGGACCAGCACCAGTTCGGCTAGCGACATGAAAATCAAATTGGCTAGAATTTTTCCGAGGAGGATTGCGAAGCTGGAGATGGGGGCCATGCGCAGAGCATCCAGGGTTTCGTTATTTTGTTCGCGCGCGAACGACGGATTGAGCATGAGCGAGCCGGCGAAGAGGAAGGCGATCCAGAGCAGGCCGGGGCCGTAGCGGCGGGATTCGGCGGCGGTGGGGTCGAAGGCAAAGCTGAACAGGACGACTACGACCAGGGCAAAGATTACGGTCGCGGTGAGGAGTTCGCGCGTGCGGAATTCCAGGCGAAGTTCTTTGCCTAGGACGATTGCGGCAGCGCGCGCGGTGGTCACTGCTCCGCTCGCAGCGCGGCTAGCAAGGCGCGCGGGTCGCCATTTGGGCCGCTATCGTGTTCGATTCGGCCGCCTGCTAAGGCGATGGCGCGGCTGGCGAGGTCGACCGATTCGTTTCGCGCGTGCGTGCTCATCAGTATGGTGCAGCCGTCGGATTTCAGTTGCGCGAGGCGGGCGCTGAACCAGGTGAGGCCTTGACGGTCCAGGCCCGCGGCTGGTTCATCGAGCAGGATCAGGCTTGGTTGATGCAGGAGCGCGCGTGCGATGGCTAGGCGTTGCCTCATGCCGCGGGAAAACATGCGTACCAGGCTTCCAGCGCGGGTGGCAAGGCCACAGTCCTCGAGCGCGGCTGCTACGGCTTCCGATATTCTTTCGAGTGCGTAAAGGCGCGCAAACAGCGTGAGGTTTTCGGCGGCGGTCAATTCGTCATAGAGCAGAGTGCTATGGCCGACCAGAGCGATGGCGTGTTTGGGCCTGACAGAAAATGCTTGCGCGCGCGCGTGCTCCCTGCCGACGGCAGGACGGTTCGTAAACAGCACGGCGCCGCGCGTGGGATGCATCAGCAGGGCGGCGATGCGCAGCAGAGTGGTCTTCCCTGCACCGTTCGGTCCGAGGAGCGCGACGAATTCGCCGGGGCGGATTTCCAGTGAGACGCCACGCAATGCGGCGAGCGAGCCGAAACGTTTTTCGACGTTGTGGAACGATACCCCGATGGACTCCTGTGTGGCCGCCGTTTGCGTCGCGAGCGCGGGCAATGCGTTGCGCCTAGCCTCGCACCAGGTCGCGGAGGGATTTTTCGACGCGGGCACGGTCGCGGGCGTAGTCCTCTTCGCTGATGGTGCCGGCCTGGCGGCGTAGTTCGAGGCGGAAGATGTTGTTTTTGAGATCGTCCAGGCTGCCTTGGACTTGGTTGTCAACATCGGCGATGGTTTCCGCCGCACCGCCTGGGACTTGTCCTGCGGAGAGCGGCGCATTTGTCGGGAGGGGTGCTGCTGCGGGCTGATCGGCTGCTGAGTGATACGTTGCCGCTTGCTGTGCGGGGCGCGACGCGGAAGATTTCCTCGGCCGCGGAGATGGGACGTCGGCTTCGGTGGTCCATGCGCCCCCGGCCGCAGCGGCTGGTTGCGGACGCAGCCAGAGATAGGCGAAACCGAGGATGAAGAGGGAAACGAAGCCGCCGGTGAGAATCCATTTGAGGCCGTCGAGGCGCGCGGGAATTGTGGTGGCGCTGGCGGACGGCGCGTCGGCGGGGGCTGCATCGACGCGCGAATTCACGGAGGGATTTTGCGAATCGTCGCCCGCGCTTCCGCCCGCGCTGGAAGCGCCCGCTGGGCCAGCACCGCCTGGTTGCGAAGCCGATGGCATGGGCGCGGTTCCGGAGACGCTGATCTCTACCGGCGAGTTCGCAGCGACGTTATCGCGTATGTAAACGTTGAACCCCTGATCCTGTCCAGCGGCGGTGATTCCAGCGCCGGAAATTTGTACAGTGGGCGGGGCGGCAATGATCAGGCGTTCGCTGGAGTAGGGCGAGACGTTGTGCAGCGTGAGGTGATTGCCCGCATAGGGAACTTTGTAGGAGAGGCGCACGCCGCTTTCGCCGGGACGGAATGGAAAGGCGATCGCCATTTTATTTTTGCCCTTGTCTATCGTGCCTTGCACGACCGGCATGCCGGAGGAGCCCCACGCGGAGGCTTGATTGAAATCGGCGCCATCGGGGAGGGTGAAATCGAACGAGCCATCGGCGCGATAGAAGGCGACCGGGGGCTGGGTTTTATTCGCGATCATGTATTCTTCGCCGACCATAAGGTCTGCGCCGTTTGGCTGCAGGATGATGGCGTGATTGGCGATGCTGAACGATTGCGGATCGCTGGTGGGCTCGAAGACTTCGATGGTCGTAGACATCTTTCCGGGGGTGATGGGCTCGTGGTAATTCACGCCTTTGTAGACGACGCGGACGAGCATAGGACCGGTGCCGAGTTGCGGATTATCGAAGTGGAATTGGCCTTGCGCATCGGTCTTGGTGTTCGCAACTGGTTGCATGCCGCCTTGGAGCTGGATGAGGATGACGTCTGCGCCTGCGGCGACTTGACCGGTGGTGCCGTTCTTCACCGTGCCGTTTAGAGTGCCGGCGGTCGCAGTCGCGGCGGCTGCGATTGCGAGAAGCAGCAGCGCCATCAGCTTTCGAACCGCGTCGCGGCGCGCGATCTTAGGGCGGAGCGGAAAATTGGCGCAGAGGCGATTCATGATGGGCGCACCTTTTCTGCGGCTGTAAGCCGGGTGGAGGTCTGGCGCGTGGCGGGTGTGGGAGCGCCGCCCGTGAGCTGGTCCATGTCGGCAAGGACGCGCGCGGCTTCTACCTCTAGCGACTGCTTGATTTCCTCATAATCCTGTTCTGAAAATTTTCCGGCGCGGAATTCAAAGCGCAGGTCGCGTAGATTTTCGTAGATGGCGTCGCGGCGTTCCATCAGCTGGTCGAGTTGGGTGCGATGTGGCGCGTCATCGGATGCCTCGGGCTTGACGCCGAAGATGAAATAAATCATCAGGGCGGCGAGCAGGGCGCAGGCTACGGCGATGTCGACGCTACTCATCGTTTTCACCGCTTGCGTCGTCACTGGACATTTTCACTCATCATTTTCACGCCCCGGTTCCCCGTTTGCTTCGCGTTGCGCGCGGGCGAGGAATTCGGCGCTCACTTGCGGGCCACCGGCTGGAGCGAGCGTGGCTTTGTGGCGCCAGCGCCGGACTACTTCCCAAACGAGCACGAGCGCGATCAGCGGCACGACGATGGGCATGATCCAGGCCAGCAGGTCGAAACCTTTTTTCGGCGGCTCGATCAGGACTGTGGGGCCGTATTGTTCGACCATGGCTTGAAGTATTTGGTCGTCGGATTCACCGCGAGTTACGCGCGCGTCGAGATCTTTTTGCATGCCGCGGGCGGTCTCGCAGGGGCCCGAGAAGGTGCCGCCGGGATGGTTGCAGAGGCCGGCGGAGTCTTCGCAGCCGCCGCACATGCAGAGCACGCGCTTGCTCAGGTCTTTGGCGCGAGGAGTTTCTTGGGCGGGCGTGGGCGACACTGCGCAGGTCGTCAGGATTGTCGCCAGGGCTACGGCTCGAAGCCAGAACCCTAAAAAACAGGACACAGAGAAACGGCTTTGAGGACACGGAGAGTTCTGTGGCGCGAGTCCACTCCTGCCGGTGCCGGTCCTGTCAGTCATGGCCTTCCACTCTTCTCGCTACCGCGCCGACGGCTGGGGTGGCTTCGGCGATCGCGTCGGCCCAGGATCTTTCGCTAGCGGGGCGCAGGACCAGAGCTGCGCGGCGATTCGGAAGCAGCGCAAGACCTGTGCCGAGGACGACTACGATTCCACCGAACCAGATCCACTTGATCAGGGGCAGGAGATAAGCGTGGATTACCGGCTTGCCGCTATCGGGGCTTTCGCCGGCGTACACGACGTATAGGTCGCGCAGCGGCGACGATTGAATCGCGACCATGGTTTCGGTCACCTGGCTGGTGCGAAAAGTGCGCCGCTCGGGGAACAAGATCATGTCCGACTTGCCGTTCTTGAATACTTCCAGGGTGGCGCGATTCGATGTGTAGTTGTTCGTTTCGATGTGATCGAACGTCTGGCACAGGATCGTGTACCGGCCGATGCGCAGCGATTCACCCACGCCCATTTCTTTCTGCAGATCTTTGTTGAATGGCGTGCCGGCGATGCCGATGAAAATGAGTACCATGCCGAAATGCACGACATAGCCGCCGTAACGGCGGGTGTTGCGCATGGTCAGCTCACCGGTGGCGGTGAAAATGTTCGTGCCGTCGCGCGCGGAGATGACGCGGGCGCCGCGGACAAATTCGGAGGCGATGGTGAGCGTGACGAACACCCCGAGTATCAGGCAGAGCAGAGAATAAATATCGCGAAAGCCGAACGCGAAGCCGATGATTCCAGCAAGCAGGCCGCCGCCAAAGGGCCACGCGAAATTACGCTTCAATGCATCGAAGGATGTTTTGCGCCAGGCGAGCAGCGGGCCGACGCCGGTGAGCAGCAGGAGGAAAAGCGCGATCGGGACGTTTACTTTATTGAAGAAGGGAGCGCCGACGCTGATTTTGCTGCCCTGCACCCATTCCGAGAGCACCGGGAAGAGCGTGCCCCACAGCACGGCGAAGCAGGCGGCAAGGAGGATAAGATTGTTGAACAGGAAGCTGGATTCGCGGGAGACGAGCGAATCGAGTTGATTATCGCTGCGCAGGTAATCGCGATTTTTCCAGTACGCCGCAAAACACACCAGGAAAGTAATGATCAGGAATCCCACAAACCAGCTGCCGATGGAAGATTGCGCGAAGGCGTGCACGGAGCTGACGACGCCGGAACGCGTGAGCATGGTGCCGAGAATGCAGAGCATGAAAGTGGTGAAGACCAGCCAGACGTTCCAGATTTTCATCATGCCGCGCTTTTCCTGCATCATCACGGAATGGAGAAAGGCGGTGCCGGTGATCCAGGGAAGCAGGGATGCGTTTTCAACCGGGTCCCAGGCCCAGTAGCCGCCCCAACCGAGCATGGCGTAGGCCCAGTGCATGCCGAGCAGAATGCCGATGCTTTGAAAACACCATGCAACCATGGTCCAGCGGCGGGTGATGTGAATCCATTTTTCGCCAGGATAGCGGCCGAGCAGGGCGGCCAGTGCGAATGCAAACGGGACGGAGAAGCCGGTGTAGCCCAGATAGAGCATCGGCGGGTGAATCACCATCTCCGGATATTGCAGCAGCGGCGTGAGGCCGTGGCCTTCGGACATTTTCGCAAGATGCATCACGCCCGCGCCGTCGGGACCTGCGAGTACGCGGAAAGGCGTCGCGACGAAATTATTGAGCGTGAGGAAAAAAGTTTGCACGCCGGCGAGGACCACGCCGACGTAAGGCATCAATTCTGGGTGGCGCTTGCGATTCAGGAAAAGAACGAGAAAAGCGTAGATGGAAAGCAGCCAGGACCAGAAAAGCAGCGACCCTTCCTGTCCAGCCCACAGCGCGGCGAATTTATAGAAGCCGGGCAGAGCGCGATTACTGTGCTCGACCACGTAGACGATGGAAAAATCATTGGTGAAGAAAAAATATTCCAGGCAGGCGACGGCAATTGTCACCAGAACGAATACGGCCATGCCCGCGTTGCGCGCGCTTTTGCTGAGCAGCGTGCGGCGCGTGAGGATTCCGCTTATACCCGCCAGTACCGCGTAAACAGCGGCCAAGAAGGCGAGTAGCAGTGCAAACGAACCTAAAATATCCACAGATTCTCCAGCGATGATATCTCAGTTTCCAACGGACTTAATTTCCCGAAGGTCGCGGCGCGGCGCCCGTCGAAGTTTGTCCCGGTTGCGGCGAGGCTGGAGTTCCCACCGGCGCAGCTTCGTACTTGGAGGCGCATTTGGCCTGCACTTGTTCGGCCACGAAATGATTGTCGGGCGCGATGTTGCCTTCGACGAGGGCTTGCGCGCCATCTTTGAATGTGTCCGGCAGCGGATCGCGGCCGACGTAGCTGACCGGAAGGTCCCTGCCCTGCTCCGTGAGCACAAAATCCACGCGCCCGTTCACGCGTGCGATGGAGCCGGCGCGCACGTTTCCGGAGACGCGCATGCGTTGGTGCAGCGATGCACCCTGCAGCGTGGAAAGCTCGGTAATGGTGTGGTAATAGGTCTTGCTTTGGGTAAAGCCGACGTAGGCCAGGGCTAGTAGCGTCGCGACAATGATTCCCGATCCGATTAGGAATTTATGCCGAGCATTCATGGGAACGCTCCATCTTGCTCCTGAGTGGAACAGGAGAATTCTAGCATATCGCGCGTGCGTGGCCGCAAGGCGATTCGAGACATCGAGTTGCGTGGGGGCGGGCGGGTTCGAAATGCCTACGTCGCGGCGGCGGCGCAAAGCGGGACGGGCATCGTTCCGCGCCGCGGCATAGCTGGCGCACTAAAGGTGCGCCGTGACGAAGGCGACCTCCTGGGACAACGGCAACAAAGTCAAAAACAAACGCAAAGAACAAGGCGCCCGCCTAAGAAACAGGCAGCCGCTCGAACGTTAAGTTCCAGACCGCGGCGCGGTGAGATGGTTTTGTCCGCGGCGATCGATTGTGTGGGGGCACAAACTATCGCCGCGGCAGGGTGGTTGTTACAGGGGTAAGATCAGAAGCGGAACGACACGCCTACGTAGGGCTCGGCCATGTTGGTCTTTGCATTGGTGACCTGCGTAGGAACAGAGAAGTCTGCGGCGGTATAGACGAGCCCGCGGTACCCTCCCTGCACGCTGAAATGGTTACTGAGCCTGTAGGCGACGCCACCGCCATAGAGCAATGCGGGGCGATTCTGGTCCACCGCGGGGCCGGTGGAACCCAGGACGGTAGGAGAAAAGAACAATGCGCCGGTGCCGGCTTCAAGGAACGGGTGGAAGCGAGCGTCGCGATCCACACCGAAGGTGAACATGTAGGCAAAGGTGGCTTCCTGGACGCGCGCTTGCGTGACGGTGCCGGAATTATAGACTTGCGAAAAAAGCGTATTGCCGTAGTTTGCTTCGACTGCGCTCCAGCGATTGAAATGATAACGGTAGTTCACTACGAATCCGCCGGAATCGGTGGCGGTGTCAATCACACCGAAACCATTCGCTTGCTTCTGAAAGTTTCCGGTGAAGTTCGCGGACACTTCTGAATTACCGTTTTGCGCCAGCGCCGGCATGGACAGCAGAGCCAGCGCCGCTAACAGCAGACCTGTCTTAATTCGCATTTCCAAACGCCTCCGTTGATTTTTTTTGAGTTGGTCCGCAGGCGCACGAGCATGCGCACACCCGTAGCGTTGCAGGACCGTGCATATTTTGTCTTGAGAGCTATCGGCGAACTACCAGCGCGTCTGAGCCCGCGGGGTCAACACCCATCACGTGAACGCTGAGGAGCTCCAGTGCGTTGGACGGCGGAGCTAGGAGGTGGGTTGCACCAAAGGCGGGCAACGGCGGAAAATATTTTTTGAGATTTGTGGAACTTTTTTGCGGCGGCGGATCGCGCGACTCCAAGTTTGTGATTGTCCCGCCGGCCGCGCTGTGGCGGGTCAGAGGTGATGCGCGAGGGCTTGGGATAAGCAATCGGCGAAGGCTGCTCCGAATCCGGATTGCGGCGCGGCAATTCCGCGGCTGCGATGATCGAAGGGTTTGTCTTCGTGCAGGATTAGGCGTTCGGCCCAAGAATTGTCTTGCAGAAGTGAAACTACAGGTTGCAATGCAGCGGAGACCGGCGCTACGAATTTTGGTTTATAGGAAGCGTTAAGGCGCAGAAGGACGGTGCGAGCGAGGCGAGCGACGGCGGCGTCAAGTCGCTCGGCGGATTCGACCGGACACTCGACGGCGTAGGCGAGATAAAAGCCACGACGCTGAAATTCCGCCAGAGTTGCGTCCTGGTGCTGCGCTTCGCTTGGCTGGAGGCCGATGGATTTCGCGATTTCGTCGAAAAACATTTGCGACGGGGCGGAACGCGGGATGGAGCTTGCGGCGCGATAGAAATAATCTTCGCACGCTGACGGCGGGGCGTCGTCCAGAACCAGCACTTGGATATGGATGGGGCGGAAGCGCGTGGCAAGTTCGAGGCGTTCGATGCGGCGGCGGATGTGGGCTTCGTCAACTTGCGCGCCGCATCCATCACAAAGTGGCATTCGGAATTCTCCGTGGGGTGAAATGGCGAAGGGTAAGGATGACATGCGGCGGGTGCGCGGTGCAAGGCGCGTCGAGCTTCGCGGAAACAAATTCTGCAGCGAAGAACGTGGAGTCAGTAGGATCGTGCAGCCGCGAAGGCTGATGGTGCGACTGGCCGGGAGCTAGCGGTCGAGCTTGTCGGTTTGGTTGCTGGTCTTGGTGTCGGGCTCGTGCCCACCTGGCGCCGCGGGCTCAACGGCGGGCGCGGCGGGATTATTTTGCGCGGCCGCGCCGAGTTTGCTGCGCAGACAGCCGACCAGTTCGGGCGCCATCTCGGAAATGTTCATTCCGTCGGATACCAGAAATTTACAGCTTAAGATCGGCCGCGCCTGGTCGTCGTCGGAAAGCTGACAGCTCACTTTGCAATACTGGCATTCCTGATTCCAACAGAAACGGCCATAGGGAACGGTTTCCGGGCTGATGAATTGAAAGGCGCGCAGCAGCGAATTTTTTTCGGGGACCAGAAACGTCTTGCCGAGGATGGTGATTTCAACCAGCTTTTCGTACGGCCGAAAAATCTCGTCCATTAGAGGTGTGCTCACGTCAGCCATTGGATTACTTTCCCCTGCCATCGAAACTAAAGCACCCAGGGAGCGAGAGCAATCGAAACAGGGGCGTGAGGTGTTCAATGCTCCAATGGGGAAAGGATTGCGAAGCGGGTGACGAGGCGCGGGAAGGTCGAAAAAGCGCGGCACATCGCGGCGATCGCGGGCCTCGGTGCTCGCACGGGTACGTTCGCGCGATGCTGCGAGGCGCTAGGAGTTCCGAGCGCCCGCAGGGACCAGCACGACCAGCGTGTAGGCGCCTAGCGCGATGCCGAGGGGGCCGTTAATCAACCCGAAGAAGGCCGCAACCAGGCCCAGGCTTCTGGCCGATGCGCCGCTGGACATCAGGCCAAGGCCTGCGATTATGGATACAACGCCGGCGACGATTCCTAGAAGAATCGCGAAGAGAAGGAAACCGTGGAACAGGTCCATCAGCGTAAACGGATTTGGTACGCGGGTGAGCAGAGCGCCCCACATGAGAGTGAGCGTACCACTGTAGAGAAAGACGCCGAGCGCACCGGCGAGGCGCAACAAACCATAGACAATCCACAAGATTCCAAGATTTCGCATGAATGCCTCCGCAAGCTTCCTCTTGACGGCCAACAGTCGAATAGGACTACATGCCACCCAAGGTGTCAAGGATGAGGCGGACGTAAATTCAAAGCAACGCGAAGGGCTGCCCGGTTCGATGAAACTGACCCGGCCGCTACAGGAAGAAACGCCTTTGCTGCAGGTATTTTTACGCCGGGCGGGATACCGTTTCAGCTCGGGGTCACGAGTTGTTTGTAATCGCGAGCCGCGTTTTCCGGCATCAACTTGATGAGCGTGTAGATGGCAACGGCAGTCCCGAACGGAAAGCTGATCACGCAAACGAAGGCCGCCACAATTACCATAGCGCGCGCGATGCGTTTCCGTTGCATTAGCGCGTACCCGGCATAGATTGCAAAGCTTCCGGTGAGTACGCCGTAGACCGCGGAAACGGCGTAGACCGTGCGCAAGAAATCAGCGATCGGAAGCGGAAAGGGGGAGTTACTGCGCGACAAAACATCCTGCATGGCGGGGAGAAAGTAGTGACTGAACGCGAGAATCCAGACAGCCATCATGATGCGCAAAGCGCCGTAAGCCAGCCAGAGGATACCCAGAAGGTGGACGTGATGGCGGAGGACCTCAACCGGATGCTGCGCGGCGATTTGTGGCGCAGTCGCGGGACCGGGCACCGGCTTACCGCAGGATCTGCAGAAGCGCGCGCCTTCGTCGAGCGCGCTTCCGCAGTATTGGCAGAACATTGAAATTCTCCGTCGAAAAAATTGGCGCGGGCCTCTAACTCATAGCACGGATTCTGAGACTAGGCGAAAAACTGACCCATGCGGCGGAATTTTTCGTAGCGCTGGTCCACGATCTGCCGCGCGGAAAATTGCGACAGTTCGGCGAGGGCGCGGGTGAGGAAGGGATCGAGCATTTTGGCAGTGGCTTCGGGGTCGTTGTGCGCACCGCCTTCGGGTTCGGGCACGATTTCGTCGATCAGTTTCATTTCCAATAGATCGGGTGCGGTGATTTTCAAGGCTTCAGCGGCGATTTCCGCCTTGCTGGCATCGCGCCACATGATGGAAGCGCAGCCCTCCGGAGAGATGACTGAGTACACCGAATTTTCGAGCATGTAAACGCGGTCGCCGACGGCAACGGCCAGCGCTCCGCCGGAACCGCCTTCGCCGGTGATGGTGATGATGATGGGCACGGGCAGGCGCGACATCTCGCGCAAATTGTGGGCTATCGCTTCGGCCTGGCCGCGCTCCTCGGCGTCAACGCCGGGATATGCGCCGGGGGTATCCACAAAGACGATGATGGGGCGGCCGAATTTCGCAGCGAGTTGCATGGCGCGCAGAGCTTTGCGGTAGCCTTCCGGCTTGGCCTGGCCGAAATTTCGCGCGAGGCGCTGCTTGGTGTCGCGGCCTTTCTGGCTGCCGACAATCATGACGGGCTGTCCGTGGAATTTGGCCATGCCGGTGATCAACGCGGGATCGTCGGCAAAATTGCGATCGCCGTGGATTTCAGAAAAGTTTTCGAAGAGCAGGCGGATGTAATCGTCGGTGTAAGGGCGCTGCGGATGGCGCGCGAGGAGCAGGCGCTGCCATGCGCCGAGGTGGATGTAGAACTCACGCTTGAGCTCGTCCACTTCCCTGCGAATGCGTTCGATTTCGACCGACTGTTCGCCGGTCGGCGCGGAGAGGCGGCTGAGGTCGGCGACGTCGCGTTCCAGAGCGTCAATGGCACGCTGTTTCACTTTGTCTATCTCGCCGGCGCTCAGAGTGCCGGCAGGGGCGGATTTCGTGGCATCTGGTTTCAGCGTTAGGGGAGGTTTTATGCCGGCTCGCAAAGTCACTGTCGCGGGTTTTGCGGGTGCGGGCGCGGGCCTGGTGGGATTCTGCGCGGCGAGCTTGGCGGCGGCTGCCTCGCGGGCGGCGCGGCGAGCTTTTTTGATCGCACGGAACTTCTTCATGCGCTCTTTGCGCTCGCGGCGCTTGCGCAGTTTCTCAGCGAGAATCTGGCGCTTGCTCAATGGACCACCGTCAGTCAATTCTCTTCCCTTTTACAGCCTGGCGCGATTGACGTCGTGCACCGCGGCGCGACCTTGCCGCCCGACCCGTACTAGTTTACCGCAGGCGGCCTACTGCACCAGCGCCACCGAATCGCTGCCGCAAATTTCGCGCACGCGTTCGACCAGTTCGCGATCGGCGAGGACAGCACTTCCGGCGTCGAGCGTGGCAGCGCTGCCGTCATCTTTGACTAGTTCAAACGACACTTTACAGCGGCCCGGGCGGCTGGAGAACAATGCTTTCAGCTGATCGAGCGCGCCGGTGTTCACGGTGCTCAGATCCATGCGCACGCGCAGGAGGCTCGGAGGGCGGTCCGCAAGTTGATCGAGCAGGCGGGCATCGGCGACGATGAGGCGCGTGCCGACGTCTTCCACGGCGACGCGGCCCTTCACGAGCAGCGGCGTGTTGGATTTGAGAATCCCTTCGAGCTTGCCGAACGCTTCGGGAAAAACCAGGGCTTCGATCACGCCGGTGCGATCTTGCAGCGTCAAGATCGCCCAGCGCGCGCCGCGGCGCGAACGCATCGGACGAATTTGCACGATGATTCCGGCGACCACGAGGTCCTCATTGTTCTTGCGGCTCTCCATCGTGGCCAGCTCGGCAGCGTTTAAATCTTTGAGGCGGCCGGCGTATTTATCGAGTGGATGGCCGGAAATGTAAAAACCGAGGACGGAATATTCTCCGGCGAGTTGCTGCTCTTCGGACCAGTCATCCGCTTCGGGAAGTCCGGTTTCTTGCCACGGCTGGCTAGCATGCGATGGATTGGACCCGGCGAGAAACAGGCCGCCCTGCCCTACGCTTTTTTCCTGATGTTTTTTCTGGCCGCGCGCAATGGCTTGGTCGATCGCGGCGAAGAGGCGCCCGCGTGCGGCGCCGCTACAGTCGAGGGCGCCGGCTTTGACCAGGCTTTCCAGAACGCGCTTGTTCAGGAATTTGGGTTCGATGGCTTCGCTGAATTCAAACAGCGTGCGGAAACGGCCGCCGGTTCCGCGCGCTTCGCAGATGGCTTTGGCGGTGTTCTCGCCGACGTTTTTTATGGCGGCGAGGCCGAAGCGAATGTCGTCGCCGACGGGCGTGAAGTAGAGGCCACTCTCGTCGACGTCGGGCGGAAGAACGCGGATGCCCATGCCGCGGGCTTCGTTGATGTACTTCACCACTTTTTCGGTGTTGCCTGCTTCGGAGCTGAGCATCGAAGCCATGAACTCGACCGGGTAGTGGACTTTCAGAAACGCGGTTTGGTAGGCGAGCAGCGCGTAGGCGCAGGCGTGGGCTTTGGGAAAACCGTAGAGGCCGAATTCTTCCATCAGGTCGAAAATCTTGGCGGCTTTTTTCGCAGGAACTTTGCCCACGGCGCAGCCAGCCAGAAATTTTTCGCGCTGCGCGGCCATCACGTCTGCTTTTTTCTTGCCCATTGCGCTGCGCAGGATGTCGGCATCACCCAGCGAGTATCCGGCCAGGCGGTTGGCGATCTTCATTACCTGCTCTTGAAAGACGATGACACCCCAGGTCTCGGAAAGAATTTCTTCCAGCTCCGGCAAGTCGTAGCTGACTTTTTTCTTGCCCTGTTTGCGCCCGATGAATTCGTCAATCATGCCGCCCTGGATGGGTCCGGGACGATACAGAGCGTTGAGCGCGGTGAGGTCCTCGATTTGCGTCGGCTGGTAGCGCTTCAGAATGTCGCGCATGCCGTGCGATTCAAATTGGAAAATGCCGGTGGTGTCGCCGCGCGCGAACAGGGCGTAGGTGGGCGCGTCGTCGAGCGGCAGAGTGGTGAGGTCCAGGTCAACGCCGCGGTTTTGTTTGATCATCCGCACGGAGTCGTCGAGGATCGTGAGTGTGGTGAGGCCGAGGAAATCCATTTTGAGCAGGCCGATGCGCCCGAGGGCGTTCATATCGTACTGCGTGGTAATTTCATCCTTGTTCGACTTATAGAGCGGGACGATTTCGGTAAGCGGGCGCGGGGAAATCACGACGCCGGCGGCGTGCGTCGAGGCATGGCGCGCCAGGCCCTCCAGGCGCAGCGCCACTTCGATTAATTCCTTTACCTGGCCTTCTTTACGCGCGGCTTCGAGTTGCGGCGATTGCTTCAGCGCGTCCTCGAGCGAAATGTTCAGCGTGGTGGGAATCATTTTCGCGAGGCGGTCCACGTCGCCGTAGGGCATATCGAGCGCGCGGCCCGCATCTTTCAGCACGGCTTTTGCGGCCATGGTGCCGAAGGTGATAATTTGCGCGACGCTTTCCGCACCGTATTTTTTGCGGACGTATTCGATCACTTCGCCGCGGCGGCGCATGCAGAAATCAATATCAATATCGGGCATGGAGATGCGCTCGGGATTCAGGAATCGCTCGAAGAGCAGCTCGTACTGCATGGGATCAACGTCTGTGATGCGCAGCGAATAGCTTACGAGGCTGCCCGCCGCGGAACCCCGGCCGGGACCGACCGGGACGCCTTGCGCGCGGGCGTAATGAATGAAATCCCAGACGATCAGGAAGTAGCCGGCGAAGCGCATCTTCTTGATCATTTCGATTTCGGCGGTGAGGCGGGATTCGTAGTCGGCGAGCGGGTGGCGCAGGCGGCCCTCTTGGGTGAGGCGCTCGATTTGCGGAGCGCGCGAGGCGAATCCTTCTCGGACCACTCTTTCAAAGTAGGAATCGGTGGTGTGGCCTTCGGGAACTTTGAATTCGGGGAACGGATTGCTGACGCGCTGGATTTTCACGTTGCAACGTTCGGCGATGGCGACGGTGCGCGTGACGGCGTCCGGCAGCTCGCGGAACACGTGCGCCATTTCCTCGGCGGTCTTGAAATAAAACTGGTCAGTGGCAAATTTCATGCGCTGGGCGTCGCTCATGGTTTTGCCGGTCTGGATGCACATCAGAACTTCTTGCGCGTGCGAGTCGGCTTGCGTGAGGTAGTGGCAGTCGTTGGTCGCGACCAGCGGAATACCGGATTCCTTCGAGAGGCGCACCAGATCGCGATTGACGCGGATGTCCTGCTCGAGGCCCTGGTCCTGCACCTCGAGGAAGAAATTTTGTTTGCCGAAAATATCGCGCAGGCGGTAGGCGCTTTTTTGCGCCTGATCGTATTTCTCGGACAGCAGCGCGTCGGCCACTTCGCCGCGCAGGCAGGCGGAAAGAGCAATCAGACCTTCGCTGTGCTTCGCTAGCAGCTCGTGATCCACGCGGGGTTTGTAATAGAAGCCGTCCAGATAGCCGGTGGAGACCAGTTTGATGAGGTTTTGGTAGCCCTTTTCGTTTTCGCAGAGCAGAACGAGGTGATTGGAACGCTCGGCGCCGGTGCCGCGATTCTTGTGATTGTCCGGCGCGACGTACATTTCGCAGCCGATGATGGGCTTCACACCGTGCGTGGTGGCTTGATGATAGAAATTCGCTGCGGCAAAAAGATTTCCGTGGTCGGTTACGGCGACGGCGGGCATTCCGCGGCGCGCGGCTTCGGCAGTGAGTTCGCCGATTTCGCAAGCGCCGTCCAGAAGAGAGTAGTCCGTGTGCAGATGAAGGTGAACGAAGTTCAAGGCATCCATGCGAAGTTCATTCTAAACCAGCTTGAGGCGGTGCGTAACAGCAATCTGCGGCTCGGTCTTGGCTGCGCAGTTGCGAGTTCGCGCCGATCGCTGTTAGCGGCGTGCTTTTTTCGCTGGACGAGACTTTGATTTCTTTCCGGTGCGCGCGGCCTTGTCATCGTGCGCCGCTTTGTCGTGCTTGGCCTGGGCCCTTGCGCCGATCGCTGCGGCTGCGGATTGCCCTGGCTTCGCAGGCGGGGCGGAAGCTTTTCCTGCGGCTGCGGATTTTCCCTCTCCGGCCGGAACGGGCGCGGACTTGCCAGCGGCGGCTGCGCCCTTGGATTTGTCCTGCGGCTTGCCTTCCGCATGCGCTGCGGCTTCCGGCGCGCCTTTGCGCTTCTTTTTCTCTTTTTCCGGCTTCTTGATTTCGTCTTTGATGCCCGCGAGATTTTTCAGGATCTTGGTGCGGTCTTCCGGGGTCTTGCCCTTGCCGCGCAATTGCAGCTCGAAGAACTGCTCGACGATCTTGTCGAATTTCGGTCCGCGTTCGACGCCCAGCGCATCGAGTTCTCCCGCTGGCGACGCCATGCGCAGCGGACGCCACTTCTGCAAGTAATTGCGGATCTTGGAAAGCGCGCGCGGGTTCGGCATTTCCACTTCGATGAAGGCGAGAGTTTCCGCGGGCAACGAAGCCAGATAGTAGTAGGCATCCTTCGCGGCGTTGGTCTTGGCGCTCTTCAATATTTTTACGACTTTCTGCGTTTCCGGAACCAGCTCGGCGGCTTCTTCGATTTCGGCGGCCCGGTATTCCATGTGGCGCAGGGCGGAGGCGGCTTCGCGCGATTTCAGCCGGCCCAGAGTGTAATACGCGACGGCCAAATGCAGACGCGGCCGCAATCCGGCGCTGTAAAGATTGAAGCGCACGCGCGCAAGCTTGTTGAGGCTGTCGTAATCCGGCTTTCTTTTTTGCAGCGAAGGATGAATCAGCGCGAGCATGTCGTGCGATTCCCAAAGCTTCAGCGTGGCGACGGGATTGTCTTCCCGAGCGAGCGCGCGCATTTCGTGGCCGACTTCGTCGCCTTCGATGCGGCCGGTGACGCCGCGTTCGATGGCCAGGTCAAACCATTCCTGCGTGCGTGGATCCATTTTGAAGCCCATGCGCGCGGCGTAACGCAGGATGCGCATCAGCCGGATGGGCTGGTTCGTGAATGCGTGAATGGAGAGCGCGCGCACTTCCTGTTTTTCCAGGTCCGCCAGGCCATTCATCGGATCGAGCAGCAAGCCGCGCGATTGCGTATTGAGCGAGATAGCTATCGCATTGATGCCAAAATCGCGGCGGCGCAAATCCTCCATCACGCTGGAGAAACGGTATTCGGGTTTTACGCCCGGGCGCTCGTAGAAATCTTCGCGCGCGGCGGAGATAGAACCATCCACATCGCCGGCGAAAATCATTTCGTGGTGGCGAATTTTCTCGCTCTCCCAGACCACGCGCGCTCCGCCCTTTTCCAGCTCGCGCACGATCTTCACCGGATTGCCTTCGACCGTGAAATCCAGGTCGCGGATGGGCATGCCTGAAATCAGGTCGCGCACCGCTCCGCCGGTGAGATAGACATTCACGTCTTGCGTGCGCGAAAGCTCCTGCACGCGCTCCATCACGGCACGTTGCTCGGGCGACAGCCGGCTTTCCAACAGATACATGTAATCGGGCATGAAGTTTCCGCCTTCCTCGAATTTTTGCGCGCGGCTTACTAGGCGCGCGGGTGGTGCGCTTTATAAACTTGTTTCAAACGTTCTTCGACTACGTGCGTATAGATTTGCGTTGTGGCAATATCCGCGTGGCCCAACATCATCTGCACGGAGCGCAAATCCGCTCCGCGATCCAACAAGTGCGTGGCAAAACTGTGCCGCAGCATATGCGGCGTGAGGGGCTTGCGCAACCCCGCTTTGCGCCCGTAAGCTGCCAGAATTTTCCAGAACGCGATCCGGTGGATGGCCGCGCCGCTGCGGCTGGGAAAAAGATAGGGCGAAGTTTTTTCTCCCAGGATTTCCAGGCGCGATTTTTTCATATACTGCACGATCAATTGCAAGGCGGCGGCGCCCACCGGCACCAGCCGCTCTTTATCGCCTTTGCCGAGGCAGCGCAGGCAGCCGGACTCGAGTTGAATGTCGGCGGCCTTCAGCCCGCAGAGTTCGGAGACGCGCAGGCCGGTGGAATAGAGCAATTCGATCATGGCTTTGTCGCGCAGGCCGAGCGTGGAGGCGACATCGGGCTGACGCAGCAGGCGGTCCACTTCTGCGACGCTGAGAAATTCCGGCAGCGAGCGGCGGAATTTCGGCGCGGCGACATTGGCGGCCGGATCTTCCTTGATGATTCCCTCGGTGAACGCGAAGCGGAAGAGATGACGGATGGTGACGAGGTGGCGCGCGACGGTGCGGCTGTCCAGTTTGCGCAGATAGAGCGTACGCAGGAAGTCAATCACCGTGCTATGCGTGAACTGGTCCAGAGTGAGGCCGCGCTTGGCTGCATAGAGCGCGAACTTCGCGAGGTCCCGGCGGTAGGCGTGCAGAGTATTCGTCGAAAGACCTTTTTCGACTCGCAGGTAATTTAAGAACGCTCGAATCTCCGCTTCCAATGCACCTCTCCCAATTTCATGCGCCGCAACATTCACGCCGGCAGAAACTTCGCGCCCGCCCGTATTTCCAGGCTACGCAACGTCCAAGCTGCCGGTTGCCGCAGTCGGCTGCGCGCGCCGCAGGAGCAGAAACAATTCCGGCAACTCTTCGCAGCGCAGCGCCCAGGCCAGTGCGAAATAAATTCCCACCGAGACGACCATAATTCCGATGAGCCATGCAGCCTTGGCCAGAAAATGCTGCAGCGTCGCCAGATGGGAAAATTTCACCGCCGCAAAGCAGACTGCGGACATGGCCACGGCGCAGAGCGCCATCTTCCCCAGCGCGTTGAAAATGGCCGCCGAGCCCAGGCTGCCATAACGTCCGCGAAAAATTACGAATAGCGCGGCGAAATTAAAATAGGCCGCAAGCGAACTCGCCAGCGCCGGGCTGGCATTCCACAGATAGCGGCCGAATCCGAACAGCAGCACGATGTTGAGCGCGACGTGCAATACCAGCGAGTACGCTCCTACTTTCGTCGGCGTCAAAGTGTCTTGCGTCGAGTAATACATCGGCGTGATCAATTTGATGGCCGCGAACGCCGGCAGTCCCAGCGAATAAAAAAGCAGTGCGTGTGCCGTGAGCGAAGTGGAACGCGCCATGAACTCGCCGTGCTCGAAGAGCACTTGCGTAATCGGCACGCGCAGCAGAATCAAGCCCACCGCCGCCGGAATTGTGATGAACGAGGCGACGCGCAGAGCGAAAGCAAATGTCTGCTTCATCTCGTCGTGCTTCCCTTCCGCCACCTGGTGCGACATGGTGGGAAGCAGCGCCGTGGAGAGCGCGATCGCGTAGCTGCCCAGCACCAGCTCCATCAAGCGATCCGCGATGTACAACGAACTGATGCTGCCCTCCGGCATGCGCGAGGAAGCTGCAAAAATCGTATCTACGAAAAAATTTATCTGAAACACTCCCATGCCAAAAAACACGGGTACCATCAGCTTGCCGACCTTTTTCACTCCCGCATCGGCGAAGTTGACGTCCGGACGGAAACGCATGCCGAGTTTTGCGAGCGCCGGCAGCTGCATCGCCAGTTGCAATGCTGCGCCTAGGACGATTCCAAAGGCGAGCGCCACGGCCGGGGTGCGATACGCCGGCGGCGCCCAGTTCATGATGGGCCGGTATACCACGCCGAACGAAAACGCGATGAACACGACGTTGAAAAGAATCGACGTCGAAGCTGGCAGGCCGAAGCGATGAAAGCTGTTCAAAATTGCGCCGGCCAGCGCCGCCAGGCCCAGAAAGAACACGCACGGAAAAATGATCCGATTCAGGTAGATCGCCAGGTCCCAACGGGCGTGACTGACCCCCATGAGCGTCAAGCTGCCTACAATCTGGCTGGAAAATACGCATCCCAGGGCCGCGATGACCGTCAGAATCACGGCGACGTCCCAGAAGACTCGCTGCGCAAATTGCCAGGTTTCCCTCTGCGGTTTTCCCCGCAGATACCCGGTAAATACGGGTATAAAGGAAGCTCCCAGGGCGCCTTCGCCCGTCATGCGGCGAATCATGTTGGGAATGCGAAACGCCAGGATAAAGGAGTCGGCCGCCGGCGAAGTGCCGAGCAAAAGCGCTACCCGCTGATCGCGTAAGTATCCGCAAATCCGGCTGATAACGGTGGCTAGGGCTATTACCGAGGCAGACTTTAGGAGCTTGCCCTTTTCGGTCAATCGGCGGTGACTCCGATGCTAACCCTTTAAGCACCAATAACTTGACGAAAAACAGGGGCAAGAATAACATAACCCCCGGGAACTTAGCAAGATTCTCCCCGAAAAAGGGCTCAAAATCGTGAAAGATCGGGCTCCAGCCTCGACGCGCAAGAAAGTGGTGGTTTCGCTCCTCGACCGGAGTCACCTGGAGGGTTACTTGAACCCTTTGGCGCTGGCGCGGGCGGAGGCCTTTGACTTGCTGACGCCCGACGGGGAACATGTTTCCGTGGCCATGCCGAACGTCAAGTCCGTATATTTCGTGCGCGAGTTTCCGCAGACTTTTCAGCCTGAGCGCAAGGTGTTTCTGAGCCGGCCGAAGCTGGATGGGTTGTGGGTGCGGCTGCGTTTCCGCGATGAGGACGTAATGGAAGGGATCGTGGCGAACGATCTGCTCGATCTACTGGACAACGCGGTGCAGCTGACGCCTCCGGACCTGCATGGGAATACCCTGCGATTATTTATCCCGCGCTCGGCGCTGGCTGAGATGAAGGTTTTGGGCGTGGTGGGGGCGGCGCGGCGAACTCCTCGCGCCGCCGACGCTGCGACAGCTTCGCAATCCAAACTTTTCAACGAATAGCCCGTTCGCTTTGCCGTGCGCGTTTTGCCCATCGACGCGCTGCGGCCTCGGTAGGCCTGTTTGCTTGTCTGTTGTACATTCATGCTGAGCAATAGCGAGCGTGAGGAGAAGCCATCATGAAATTGGGCGAGATCGCGAAACAACTGGGCTGCGAAGTGGAGGGTGACGCGGGCCTGGAAATTACCGGCGTGGCAGGGATCGAAGAGGCGCGCTCCGGCGAGTTGACGTTTTTAGTCAATCGTAAGTACCGGCCGGCGCTCGCGACGACGCAGGCTTCGGCGATCTTTGTCGCGAAGGATGCCGGGCCTGTGCGCATTGCGGCGCTGCGTTCTGCGAATCCCTACCATGATTTTGCGCGTGCGATTGAGCTGTTTCATCCGGCGCCGCGCTTCACGATCGGGATTCACCCGACCGCTGTGATCGCGCAGACTGCGAAAATTGCTCCGGGGGCGCACATCGGGCCCTATTGTTTTGTGGATGAAGAGGTCGCGATCGGGCGCAACGCGGTGTTGCACAGTTTTGTGACGATTTATGCGGGTGCGAAGATTGGCGATAATTTTTTCGCGCACTCGCATGTGACCGTGCGCGAGAATTGCCGCATCGGTGATCGTGTGCTGTTGCAGAACGGTGTGACGATCGGCGCCGATGGATTTGGGTTCGCGCGCCGCGACGATGGCGGCTGGCGCAAGATGCGCCAGTCCGGCATCGCGGTGGTCGAGGAAGACGTGGAGATCCAGGCGCACAGCGTGATTGATCGCGCGACGGTGGGCGAAACGCGGATTGGGCGCGGAACGAAGATTGATAATTTAGTGCAGGTGGGACACGCGTGCAAAGTCGGTGAGGACACGTTGCTTTGCGGGCAGGTGGGGCTTGCGGGAACGTCCAAAGTGGGCAACAAGTGCATCCTGGCGGGACAGGTGGGCGCGGCGGGACATTTGACGATTGGCGATGGCGCCGTGCTGACGGCGCAGTCGGGGGTGCCGGGCGACGTTCCGGCGGGCGCGATCTATTCGGGATATCCGGCGATGGATAATCTGGGGTGGCGAAAATCGGTGGCGGTGTTCAATCACTTGCCGGAGCTGCAGAAGGAATTGCGCCAGCTGCGAGCGGCGGTCGCGAAGCTGAACGCGAAGTAGAACAACAGAGCAAGCGCCGACGCGAAAGTTTGCGTCCGGCGCCGCGCGCTTCGATCAGTTCCCTAGCGAAGGTTTCTGTTCTTCCGGCAAACCTGCCGCTACGATTCCCTGCACGCGCTGGCGAAGTTGGTCACGTTGGTCCTCCGCATATTCCCTCGCTTGGACGGCGGGGCCGTAGCGCACGACCACTTCGCCGGGATGAATTGTCCAATCGCCTTTGCGCATCAGGCGCTGCGTTCCGGCAAGGGAGACGGGCACCACCCAAGCAGCGGCGCGAATCGCCATCAGGAAAGTTCCCTTCTTGAAGGGGAGCAGGCGGCCGTCGCGGCTGCGCGTTCCTTCTGGAAAGACGCAAAACGACAGGCCTTCCTTCATGTATGCAACGGCGATGTCCACGCTTTCCGCGGCGGCTTCTTTGTCGGCGCGATCCACGGGAACCAGCTTCGCTTGGCGCAGGGCTTTGCTGAGGATAGGAATGCTAAAGACTTCTTTTTTGGCGAGGAGCGCGACGCGCCGGGGAATATTGGGCACCAAAGCGACGGGATCGAGGTTCGAAGCGTGATTGGAAGTAAACACGCACACGCCGCTGGGAATGTTTTCCAGGCCCTCGACGCGGACGCGAATGCCGGCCAGACGCAACACAATGCGCAGAGCACCCATGAACGTCCCATACATGAAATTGGCGTCGCCCGTCAGCAGCGTCCACAAAATCAGCAGCGGCTGCACGAAAATCAGCGCCAGAGCGACGAACGTCAAGACCATGACGGTGCGAATCATGGAATCAGCGGGGCAAGCGCAACGGGGGCGGCGGAAAGTTCAATCGGTTTTCCCCTTCAGCCAGCCTTCGCGGATGCGTTTCTGCTTCTCGGTGGGAGCCGGCATCTCCATTAAGGAAAATTTATTCAGGTCAACCGAGCCGAGCGCGAACTTCAAATCCAGATCTTTGCTGTCGCGCTCGACGCGCAGAGCAACGATTTCACCGGGCTCGTGCTGGCGCAGCCAGGCCGGCAAATAACGCGGCAGCGGCTGGCCATTCAGCGTGAGCAGAGCGTCACCTGCCTTCAGCCCCGCTGCTTCCGCGGAGGATCCCGGCACCACTTGCGCAATCACCGTTGGCGCGTCGGAGCTGCGGCGCGAGGTCCAGAAGCCCAGTTCCGGCGCCGCGCGGCGTTCGACCTTCAGTTCCATGCCTGCGGCGTTGAAAAATTTGTCGTAGGGAATTTCGTCGGTTCCCCCCACATAGCGGCGAAAAAAATCGTCGAACTTTACACCCGCAACTTCTTCGGTGACTGCTTCTACTCCCTGCGAATCGTCGTAGAAGCGGCCTTGCTTCGCGTAGACGTCGTTCATGCGGCGCAGCACGTCGTCGAGTGATTTGCGGTTGTCGGTCGCGTCGCGAATCGCAAGATCGAGCAGGTCGCCGAGGATCTGGCCTTTGTTGTAATAGGAAATGCTGCGCTCGGGGCGGCGATATTCATCGTAGCCCTCCAGCCACGCGTTCAGGCTGGATTCCTCGACGCTCTGCCAGCGATGCGCAGGCCGCGAATCCAGCTCGCTGATTTCTGCCGCGAGGTCCGCGTAAAATTGCTCTTTGGTCCACAGGCCGCTGCGCTCGAGAGTGTAGTCGCCATAGGTGCTGGTGACTCCTTCGGCGAACCAGAGAGCGCGCGTGTACATTTCTTTGGTGTAGTCCACCGGCTCGAGCGTTTGCGGGCGAATGCGTTTCACATTCCAGGCGTGAAAAAATTCATGCGCTGCCACGGAAGCGGCCGCCTCACCCGACGACGCGGAGATCGCAGTGCAATTGGAATGCTCCATTCCGCCGCCGCCCACCTCGGGATAAGGACCGAAGTGAAAGAAAAAGGTGTACTGGGTGAAGGGAGCGCCGCCCATCAGATGTACTTCGTATTTGGTGATGTCGCGCAGAATTGATTCCAGGGATTCGCGGCGCCAGTCTTTGCCGTCCACGACGACGCGGAAATGCGCGCCGGTTTCGTCAAAGCCGAATTCGGCGAATTTGCCTAGTTCGGCTGGGGCGTCTACCAGTGTGCCGTAATTTGCGGCAAGGAATGAATTCGGCGTTGCGCCGGCGGGAAGTTCTGCCGCGACGCGCCAGCCCTCGGGAACGTCGTCAAACTGGACGCGGGCGTCTTCGGCGCGGCGACTGGGGACGTACATCAGCACTTCGGCGAAATTCACGAAGGCGTGGTGCGCGTTCAGTTGCGAATTGAACGGGCCGGGATCGTCCCATTCGATGCTGTAATCGAGCGTTGCGGCGCGCGAGTGTGCGTCTGCGTTGGCGCCGTTGCCTGCGCTGCCGTCGATGCCAGCCAGCGAAATCTTCCAGGTCTGTTTATCGAGCATGCGCACGGGCAATGACGCCGCAGCGGTATCTGAGGAATTGCGCGCGCGCACATCGCGCACGCGATAGGAAAAATCGCGCACCTGGTACAAAGCGTTCCACGCGGGCAGCGCGATGATAATTTCCCGGTCCGCGGGCTGCGCGGGAATCTCCACGGAAACGTGAAAGAGGTGTTGCTCCGGATTCTTCAGGGAAATGTGATAGCCGATCGTGGCCGCAGCGGGTCGCGCCAGAAACAACAGCGCAAGTGCCAAAGCGAGCCGCTGGGCCGATTTCATTTCCGTGCTCCTTCGAGCGATTTGAACTTTTCGAGCAATTTTTCACTAAGGCCATCGAAGCTGCCGTTGGACATGACCATCACCATGTCGCCGGGGCGGGCTTCGGCGGCCAGAAATTCCACGATTGCGGATGACGAATCGAACGCTTTCGCCGGGCGGCCGCGCTCGAGCAGCGACCTGGCGATGAATTCCGGTGAGAGGCGCTCGCCTTCTTCGAGCAATTGCGCACGGTTGACCGGACCGATCACGACCACGTCGGCGATGGCCAGCGATTCGGGCAGCACATGCTCGAAAATTTTACGGCGCATGGTGTTGGAGCGCGGCTCGACTGCCGCCCAAATTTTTCGTCCGGGCCAGCGCGTGCGAGTGGCTTCTAGGGTCATGCGAATCGCAGTGGGATGATGCGCGAAGTCTTCCACCACGAGGATGCCGTTGGCCTCGCCTTTGGTCTCCATGCGTTTACGCACGCTGATGAAAGTGGCGAGAGCTTGTCGGATCGCGTCGCACTCGACGCCGCGGCCGTAGGCGATCGCGATTGCGGCCAGGGCATCCAGCACATTGTGCTTTCCGGCCACGGGCGTGCGCGCGCGTGTGATTTCCCTGCCGCGAAACGCGACGCGGAACTCCGTGGCGTCGTCGTGCCACTGCACGTCTCCAGCGCACCAGTCAGATTCGGCGGTGAGTCCAAAAGTTTCCACGGGGCAAAATGCTTTCGCCACCGCGCGCTTTAGTTCTTCGCTTTCCCCCCAGAGCAGGATTTTTCCGCGGCGCGGGACCAGGTTCACGAGCCTGCGGAATTGCAAGGCGATGGACGGCAGGTCCGGGTAGATGTCCGCGTGATCGAATTCCAGGGAGGTGAGAATCAGTTCGTCCGGATGGTAGTGCAGGAATTTCGGTCCGCGATCGAAGAAGGCTGTTTCGTACTCGTCGCCTTCGATGATGAATTCTTCACCACCGCCAAGGCCGTAGCTGCGGTCGCCAAAATTAGGCGAGATGCCGCCGACCAGAAAGTCAGGCTTGCGCCCGGCCACCTGAAAAATCCACGCCAGCATTGCCGTGGTGGTGGTTTTCCCGTGCGTGCCGGCGACGACGATCGAGGTGTGCCCGGGAATGAAATATTGTTCGAGGAGCTGCGGCATCGAGCAGTAGGGCAATTTTTCATCGAGGATGTGCTCGATCTCCGGATTGCCCCGGGCGATCACGTTGCCAACGACGCACAGGTCCGGCGCGGGCTGCAAATTTTCCGCGCGAAATCCTTCGTTCCAACGGATGCCCAGCGAGTCGAGCAGCGTCGAAGCCGGCGGATAGACGTTGACGTCCGAGCCGGTGACGTGAAAGCCGCGCTCCTTCAGCATTCCGGCAACGGGCGCCATGGCGGAGCCGGCGATGCCCAGGACGTGGATGTGTTCGCTAACCTTGTTCAGTCGCGTTGAAATTTGCTGTCTCCTTGCTCGCGACGGCGATTGCCGACGCGTGCAAATCACGTGCTTCCGCATGCATCGCGCCGTCGAGCTCTCAGGCGCGGCAGGCCGGTTCCAAGATTTCCAGGCGCGATGTTTCGTCGGCCTTTAGACGCGCGCGCACGCCTAGCGGCAGCGTCAACATGGGGCGCGGCGTGTGACCCACCGCCGCGCCCCACACCACAGGAAATCCCATCGTGCCCAGAATTCGGCGCGCGACGGTTAGCACGCTTTCGGTTCCGGCCGGACCTTGACATTCCGGAAATTCTCCCAGCAGGACGCCGGATACGCCGCGCAGCTTGCCAGCCTGCTTCAGGTGCATCAGCGCGCGGTCCACTTGCCAGGGTTTCATGCCGCGATCTTCGAGCAACAGAATCGCGCCGTGGGTGTCGAGTTCCCAGGCAGTGCCCAGCGCGGTTTCGATCAGCGTAAGGCAGCCGCCGAGAAGGACGCCGTCCGCCGAACCCGGCATGATTGCTTCGCCGCCCGCGAGCGGGATGGTCCAGCCGGTCTTGGTTTCCGTCAGAGCGCGCGTGAGCGATTCGGGATCGTAACCGTCGGGGACACCTGCGCCTCGATCCAGGCCCGCGGCGGCCATGGGTCCATAGAAGCTGATCCAGCGAAATTTCTGCCACAGGAAAATCTGCAGCGAGGTGAGATCGCTGTAGCCCACTAAAATTTTGGGATTGGCCAGCGCGACGCTAAGGCCATCGAGCAAATAATTTGAGCCATAACCGCCGCGTGAGCAGAAAATCCCGCGCGTGGTGGTTTCGGTGAGCGCTTCTTTAAGCGCCGTCCCGCGTTCTGCGCTACTGCCAGCAAAAAAATCGCCGCGCGCCAGTACCCTTTCCGGATCGAACATCGGCGTGTAGCCCAGCCGCACAATTTCCTCGACGCCGCGCTGCAGACGAGCTGGATCCACGGGACTGGCGAGCGAGAGAATGCGCACGGCATCGGCCGGATGAAGCGCTTCAGGCTTGAGAGCTTGCGGCATGGGCCGCAATGGAGAATAAGGAATTTTGCGCAGCGAGTCCAGCCGCGCGCGCAAAGGTGTTTACATCCGAGCAGCAGCGCGAGGCCAGGGTTAGAACGGCGTGACGGCCAGATACACATCGCCGATGCCGCTGGCCGGCTCCGCGGCGATGGTGTCGGGCGCGTAAAAAGTCGCGAAACGTCCATCGGCGCTGAGCGGAGAGGCGCTGTAGCGGTCGGCGGTGAGCGGCGCTGACTTGGCGTTGCTCGAAACCGCGAGCATGGCGTGTGCGGCGGAAAAAGTCGCCGAGGCTTCGGAGACGGCGTAGGTGTGCGGCGTGCAGGGAAGCACGGCGCCGAAGCAGGTATCGCGCACGACGAGCGAGCCCTCGGTGGCAACCTGGCCGGCAGGCGGGGTGGAAGCGGCGCCGGACACGAACGAAATGAATCTTCCAGCGGCACTGATGGCGGGCGAGAAATTTTGCGTTTTGCTGGCCGCCGTGGTGCTGTCGTTCACAATCAGAGTTGTCGATGGAACGCAGCCGTCGGGTGCGGTCCCGCCCAGGCAAGTGTCGCGCAGGTACGCGCGGCTGAGGTGGGCTGCATTCCCAGTGGAGGAATCGGGCGGCTGCGATTCGAAGACCACGAAGCGCGCGTCACTGTTGAGCGACGGCGAAATATTCACCCCGCCGAGAGTTGAATCGTCCGGCGCGTAAGAGATTCGTTCCGCGGATTCGGTGCAGGAAACGGGAGGTTCAATTCCCATGCAAGTGTCCGCCAGAACGATCTGCGAAGTGCTGGCCGCATTCTGCGCCGCCGATTTTGCGGCCCACATTTCCAGCGCGACGTAACGGCCGTCGGAGGAAATCGCCGGGCGTCCCGCCTGCGCGCCTGCGACTCGGTCTTCGTCGTCCACCGGAACAACCACAGTACGCGCGACGCAAGCTTTGGTCGCCGTCGGACCGGCGCAGGTGTCTCGCACGTACGCTTGCGGCAGCAGCGGGGATTTTTCCGTCACCAGATTCGTCGCTGCAGACACAAAGGCGACAAATCGGCCATCGGCGCTCAGCGAAGGGCTGGTGCTGGGGCCGCTTGCGGCTTCGCCTTCCGGGCCGGTGGAAATGATTTCAGTATGCGGCGTGCAGCCCGAAGGGGCGTTTGCGCCCACGCAAAGGTCGCGGACATACAAGCCCCAGTAGCCCAGTGACGCCACGGAATTGCTGGCGACCAAGTTCGTGGCGCGGGAGATGAATGCCACAAATCGCCCATCACCGCTGACCGCGACTTGCCTGCCGGATTTTCCGTTGGCGGCGCTGCCGTCCGGCGCCAGATCCACGGCGAGCGTCTTAGGCGAGCAATTCGAATTCGTCGCACCGACGCAGGTATCACGCACAAAAATATTTCCGGAGACTGCCGGCGCGGGCCCAACCAGATTCTTGGCCTGCGAATAGAACGCAATATAACGTCCAGTGGAGCTAATCGCCGGGGCCTCGCTCGCGCCATCGGCCGAACCTCCGGCGACGCTCACGGAAATCACCTGCGGGAATTTCACCGCGGCTCCGGCTGCAGGATTGATCGTGAACGGGAATGGCGCCGAAAAAGCTGCCGCGCCGTTCGAGGATGTGTTGAGCACGGTAATCTCGACCGTTCCGGGCGTCGCCAGATCGGTTGAGGGAATCGACGCCTTCAGCGAGGTTGCGCTCTGGAAGCTGGTGGTGCGCGCCGCGCCGTTCCAATCCACCACGGAATCGCGAATGAAATTTGTGCCCGTGACGGTGAGTGTGAACCCTCCGCCGCCGGCCGTGGCATTCGTCGGCGCAACGGAGGTAATCGTGGGAGTGACCGGTGGAGTGGGCAAGATTGCAAAGTTCAGTGCTGGCGTAGAGCCGCTTCCAGAATTCGCCACAGTGACCGGCTCGGAGCCCGCACTGGCGACGTCTGCGGCCTTAATCTGGGCCTGAACGGTATTTGCGTTGACGAAGGTGGTGGTGCGCGCACTGTTGTTCCACTTGACGGTGGAGTTCGCGGCGAAATTCGCGCCGCTGACGGTGATCGTGAAATCGGCAGCGCCGGCCACGACGCTGGCAGGCGAAAGCGAACAGATCGCGGGCGCCTTGGTGGAAGAAGCGATGAAGCTGGCTGTGGGCGAGAAAATTTCATTGCCGCCGCCCGTGTAGGTGAACACGCTGACGCCGTTACAGCCGGCGCTCTGGATGTCCTGCGCCGTGAGCTGTGCCGTTAGCTGCGTGGAACTGACAAACGCCGTGGTGCGAGGACTGCCATTCCAGGCGACCACCGATCCTGAAAATGGCGGTTGCGGGGGCATGGTGGGATTAGGAACGTTCGCGCTGCCTGCAATAAAATTCGACCCATTCACAGTGAGCGTGAACGCGGCGCCGTTCGGGCTGGCGCTGGCCGGACTGAGGCTGGAGATCAGCGGCGTATTGGTTTGCGTCGGAAATACGGTGAATGGCGCGGCATTGATGGTGATTCCGCCGCCCGGCAACGGATTGGAAACGGTGACGAGCGCCGTCCCGGCGGTCGCTACGTCGGAAGCCAGAACGGTGATGGCGATTTGCCCTGTGTTTATATTTACGGCGGCGGAGCGCGCGGAGCCGTTCCAAAACGCCGTGGAAGTTCCGGTGGATCCGGCGATGAAGCCTGTTCCGGCGATGAACATCGTGAAGGACTGGCTTCCGGCGGTGACGCTGGATGGAAAAAGTCCGGTAATGATCGGAGTGGGATTCGGCTGGCCTGGTGCGACGGTGTTGCCGTTGCTGGAGCTGCAACTGGACGTGAGAATCGTCAGTAGTGCAACCATCCCGAATGCGGTCCACCGCAAACGCATCAAGCCTGTCCTCCTGCAATTTTTACCGGTAGTGTTCCCGAAAACTGGCGCCGCCGTTCATTAGCGTCGCTGGGATAGACAAACGAGGGAAACGATCCAAACGCCTGCGAGTCCCCTGAATAATGCCCAAGAATTGATAGCATCCCGGCGAACACTCGTCAACTCGGATTCGCCTCGGCGGTGTTTGGTTGGCCCAAAATTTGCTGGGCTTGTTCCAATTGGCAAGGCCGATGGGGGCCGGGCTGGCGCGGCAACTTTGCCGAATCGCGGGTCGCCTTGCACGATATTTCAAGCGCGCATGGGACGCGCTTCGACCTTGGCATTCAGCCCGGCAAATTTTGTGAAGAGTTCGCGCTCCTGGTGGTAGGTGACTTCGGCCTCGAAGTCGACGATAAGTTCGTCTTCGGACTGGTGCGTCTGCCAGCGGCGCGCCTCAATTTTAGACGCCTCGACGATGCGATGCGCCGGGACCAGCAGGTCGGCGTTGCTCGCGGCAATCAATTGGAAAGTCATGACGCGTGTTTGCAGTCCCAGGCGATCTTCGAGATAGCCGAGCGCGACCAGGGCCACCAGCACCATCAGCGTGGCAAAAATCGCGGTGGCGAGCATTCCGGCGCCGACGGCCATGCCGATACTGGCCATCACAAAGATGGTGGCCGCGCTGGTGATGCCCAGCACCGCGCCGCGATCGCGAATCACTACGCCCGCGCCGATGAAACCGATGCCGGGAATAATTTGCGCGGCGATGCGCGTGTGGTCGCCGCCCACCGAGCCGGCCATTTCGTAGGAAATTATCGTGAAGAGCGCGGCGCCGAAGCAGATCAGCATGTTGGTGCGGATCCCCGCGGGCTTGCGGCGCAGCTGGCGTTCCAGGCCGATCAGTCCGCCCAGAAAAGCAGCCAGCATCAGCCGCAGCAGAATGTATGAGTTTAAGTCGTGAAGCATGCCGCCCCCCGTGGCGCGCCGGTTGAGATTCTAGCGGAACGTGGAAGCCCGCGGTAGTCTTCTGTGCCGGCAAGACCGATTCGCACACGCCTGGGGCGTTGACGGCAGCCCGAACGCTATCGCGCCGCGGCGTTTTTAGAGCTGGAACGAAGTGAGTTTCGAAAAAAGGCGCGCGCGGGAGTGGATTTCGCTGCGCTTGAGCGTGGTGAGGCGCTGCACGCCGAATTTTTCCACCGCGAAGCTTCCCAGCACGGAACCGTAAACCATCGCGTTGCGCAGTGTGCGCTCGTTCACTTTCCCCGTGCCCGCCAGATAGCCCATGAAACCGCCGGCGAAACTGTCGCCTGCGCCGGTGGGATCCTGCACTTCTTCCAGAGGAAATGCCGGCACCGAAAACAAGAATTTCTCGTGCATCATGATGGCGCCGTGCTCGCCGCGCTTGATCACCAGGGTTTTCGGGCCCATTTTGAAGATTTCTTTGGCAGCGCGCGTCAGGTTGTGCTGGCTGGTGAGTTGGCGAGTTTCGTCGTCATTGATCACCAGCACTTGGATATGTTTCAGCGTTTCCTTCAGCTCAGCGGGCGTACGCTCGATCCAGTAGTTCATGGTGTCCAGACCGACGACCTTCGGTTTGCGCGTGACTTGCTTCAGCACGGAGTGCTGCAGCGTCGGATCGATGTTGCCCAGAAAAATAAATGCCGAGTCCGCGTACGATTTCGGCAGCGTCGGCTGGAAATTTGCGAAGACATTGAGGTCCGTAGTCAGAGTCGTGCGCTCGTTCATGTTCTGGTTGTAGCGCCCGGCCCAATAGAATGTTTTCCCCTTGGCGCGTTCCAGGCCCTGCAAATCAATGTGCTGGTGTTTGAAGACGGCCACATCTTTAGCCGTAAAATCATCGCCGACAATTCCCACCAGGCGCACCGGCGCGAAGTGACAGGCGGACAGCGCGAAATAGCTGGCGGCGCCGCCCAAAAGGCGATCGTGCTTGCCGTGCGGAGTTTCAATGCCATCGAAAGCCACCGAGCCGACCACTAGTAATGACATGAATTCTCCTGAGTTCGTGAATTGTGCACGCGCGGCATTTAACAGATGTACTTGCCGATGATCGGCGCCAGGCGTTTCTTGGTCGCCACGGAAATCATCTCGCGATCGGTGAGTATGGCGTGCGCCAGCGCCGCGCCGCATTTGCAGGCGCGGTCTGCCGGTAACTGCGCCACGGCTTCGTGCAGTACGCGCTGGACGTTCGTCGTATTGCGATTCAGGTTCTCGATGATTTCGCTCACCGTCACCGCATCGTGTTGCGGGTGCCAGCAATCATAATCGGTAACCATGGCAATCGTCGCGTAGCAGATTTCGGCCTCGCGCGCGAGCTTGGCTTCGGTCAAGTTGGTCATGCCGATCACGTCGAAGCGCAGTTGGCGGTAGGTCTGCGACTCGGCCAGCGTGGAAAATTGCGGACCTTCCATGCAGACATACGTTCCGCCGCGATGCGCCTTCACTCCGGCGCTGTCGCAAGCTTCTGCAATGTGCGCAGAAAGGTTCGTGCAGGTGGGCTTGTCAAATCCCACGTGGGCTACGATTCCGCCGCCGAAGAATGTGGCGATTCGTCCGCGGGTGCGGTCGAAAAATTGGTCGGGGATCAGAAAATCCAGCGGCGGCAAATCGTCGCGTAGCGAACCCACCGCACTGACGGAGATGATTCTTTTGACGCCGAGCATTTTGAGCGCGCAAATATTCGCGCGGTAATTGATCTCGGTGGGAGAAAACACATGGCCGCGGCCGTGGCGTGCGAGAAACGCCACGCACTTCCCTTCCAGCGTGCCGACAATAATTGCGTCGGAGGGATCGCCGAAGGGGGTCTTCACGCGGACTTCGCGCGTACCGGTGAGGCCGGCCATGGAATACAGACCGCTGCCGCCAATAATGCCGATCTCCACCTTTTCATTTTTCGCGCGGGATGTTTTCCTGTGTTTTGCAGCTTTTGCCATGTTCAATCCACCTTCACCGGTTCAGCCGCCAAGATTCCGCCGCGCTCGCGCAGGTACGCGGCCTGGGTTTTAGTATCGTGGCAGAACAGCGCGAGCCAGCCTTCCTTCACCAGCTCCGGAAACCACTTTTTCTTGTTTTCGAGGGTCGTCACGGGAAACAAATCGAAGCCCATGATCCAGGGCAGCGGCAAATGCGCCGTAGTGGGCACCAGATCGGCGAGAAAAAATGCGGACTTGCCTCCGCCCGTCAGCTTCACGCACTGCATGTTCGCGGTGTGGCCTGGCACGCGAATCAATTCCACCCCCGGAGCGATCGCGCGATCGCCCTCGAGCAGCGCCAATTTGCCTTTCGCTTCCAGCCCCGCGTAGTTTTCCAGGATGTAGCTGGCGCGGTCGCGTTCGTTGGGATGCTTGGCGTGTTCGAATTCTCCGCGCTGCACCACGTACTTCGCGTTGGGATACGCGGCGACGACCTTATCTCTTTCCACGCGCGTGTTTCCGCCGCAATGATCGAAATGCAGGTGCGTGTTGATCACGATGTCAATTTCGCTGGGATCTAAGCCGTGGTCCTTCAGCCGGTCGTTCAGGAAAGGCCCTTCCACGCCGTAAATGTCGCGCAGCTTTGCAGACATTTTCGCGCCGATGCCTGTTTCCACCAGGATTCTTTTGCCTCCGGCGTGCACCAGCAGGCAATTCATCGCCAGCTGAATGCGATTGCGCCCGTCGCAGGGAATTTTCTTTTCCCACATTGTTTTGGGTATTACGCCGAACATCGCGCCGCCATCGAGCCAGACATATCCATCCACCAGCACGTGAAATTCCAGGTCCCCTAGCTTCAACGATCCTCTCCCAGTCCGGCCCGCGCCAGAATTTCGTTTACGGCGGCGTAGGGGTCCGTTTTTCTTTCGGCCACCGCTGCCGCGATGGCGTCGAGTTCTTTTTCGCCGAGATATTTTCCCGCCACGCGCTCCATGAGGCGCGTTTCCAGCAATTGCAGAATCCATTCTTTCCAGTGGGCGATTTCGCGCGCTTGGCGTTCGTGCGCCTGCTCGAAATGTTTGCGGAACGCTGCGATCTGGCGGCCCAGCTCGGCTACGCCTTTATTTTCCGTCGCAATCGTGCGCACGACCGGCGGTTTCCAACCGTCGCGCGCCGGGACGAGCTGCAGAATTCCTTGGAGCTGCTGCTCGAAGCGGTCTGCGCCTTCGCGATCGGATTTGTTCAGCACGAAGATATCGCCGATTTCCATCAGGCCCGCTTTCAGACTTTGCACGTCGTCGCCCATGCCGGGCATCAGCACCACGATGGTGCAATCCGCCAGACGCACGACTTCAATTTCGCCCTGGCCCACGCCCACCGTTTCCACCAGGATGATTTGTTTTCCGGCGGCGTCGAGCAGCAGCGTCGTGTCTCGCGTCGCCTGCGACAGGCCGCCCAGAAATCCGCGCGTGGCCATCGAACGAATGAAGACGCCGGCATCGGTGGCATGCCCCTGCATGCGTATGCGATCGCCCAGAATCGAGCCGCCGGTGAAAGGGCTCGACGGATCCACCGCGATAATTCCGACGGTCTTGTTTTCGGCACGATAGTAGCTGGCCAGGCGATCGACGAGCGTGCTCTTGCCGGTTCCCGGCGCGCCGGTGATGCCCGCGCGATAGGCTCGTCCGGTGAACGGAAAAAGCTGGCGCAAAATCTCTTCGGCGTCGCGCTCACGGTTTTCAATCGCCGAAACGGCGCGCGAAATTGCGCGCACGTCTCCTGCGCGCACTTGCTCGGCCCAGTTTTCAATGGATACGGTCATAGCAACGTGAATTGCAGCGTCGGAATGGTATCACTGGAACGGCTGGAAGCGATGAGCGCGGGCGGCAAGAGATATATTATTTGTTGCCCAGGATCTGGCGCGCGATCACCAGCCGTTGGATCTCGCTGGTGCCTTCGCCAATCGTACACAACTTCACATCCCGATAAAACTTCTCCGCGGGATAGTCCTTGATGAATCCGTAGCCGCCGTGGATCTGCACGGCCTCGTTGGCGACGCGCACGGCCACTTCCCCGGCGTACAACTTGGCCATGCTCGATTCCTGCGTGATGCGCGCGTCGTGATTGCCGGAAGCAATGGCGCGATCGGCGAGCCACGCTGCCTGATACGTGAGCAGCCGCGCGGCTTCGATCTGCGTTGCCATGTCCGCCAGCTTGAATTGAATCGCCTGAAACTCCGCGATGGCTCTGCCGAATTGTTTGCGTTGTTTGGCGTAACGCACGGACGCTTCGTAGGCGCCTTGCGCCATGCCCAGCCCGAGCGAGGCAATCGAAATGCGTCCGCCGTCGAGAATTTGCAGGCTGTTAACGAACCCTTCGCCCTCTTTGCCGAGCAGATTTTCCGAAGGTACGTGGCAATCGCTGAAAACCACTTCGCTGGTGTCGCTCGCGCGCAGGCCCAGCTTGTTTTCTTTTTTGCCGGGCTTGAATCCGTTGGTTCCCTTCTCGATGATGAACGCGGAAATTCCGTGGCTTTTTTTCCCGGGGTCTGTCACCGCCATGCCTACGCAGACATCGGCGTAATGCCCGTTGGTGGTGAAAGTTTTCGAACCGTTGATGACCCAATCGCCGTTTTTCTTCACGGCGGTGGTGCGCGTGCCACCGGCATCCGAGCCGGCTTCGGGTTCGGTGAGCGACCAGCAGCCGAGTTTCTTGCCCTGGGCCAGCGGCGTGACGTATTTTTTCTTCTGTTCCTCGCTGCCAAATTTATAGATGTGATTGGTGCACAGCGAATTGTGCGCCGCGACGATGATGCCGATCGAGCCATCCACGCGCGACAGTTCTTCGATGATGATGGCGTATTCGGCGTAGCCCATGCCCGCGCCGCCGTATTTTTCGGGAAAAATCACGCCGAGAAATCCCATTTCCGCCAGCTTGGGAATTAATTCGGAGGGAAACTTCGACACCTCGTCCCACTCCATCACATGCGGCAGAATTTCGCCCTCGGCAAATTCGCGCACCGTTCGCCGCAACTGCTGCTGTTCATCCGTCAGCGCAAATTCCACGTGGCCTCGCCGGTCTGCAGGATTAAAGATAAGCGGGATAAATACCGAACCCGCACTACAATTTATATCACAGGGGTTCGGGCTCGCGACAATCGTGAGTGCGCAGATTACGGCAGGGTAAAGGCGAGGATCTGGTCCGACTGTTTTTCTTGCGTCACTTTGGAATGCCCGCCCGCGGCGATGACCAGGTATTGTTTGCCGCCCGGGCGCACCTGGTAAGTCATCGGCGTAGCCGCACCCGAAGTGGGCAGCTGAAATTTCCAGATTTCCTTTCCGGTTTCGACGTCGAATGCGCGGATCGCCGGGTCGATAATTGTTCCGGCTATGAAGACCAAGCCGCCCGCGGTGACAATCGGTCCGCCCAGGCTGGGCGCACCCGCGGGAACGATCGGCTTGCTGGGAGCGATTGAGCCAAGCGGAACTTGCCAGCGAATGGTGCCCTGCGCCATATCGACGGCCGTCAGCGTGCCCCACGGCGGCGGGGCACAGGGCAGATGATGCGCTTTTGCAAACAGAAAAGTGCGAAACATTCCGTACGGCGCGCCGTATTGCTGCGTGTATTCCAGATCGGTGCTCTTGCCGGCTGCGTCCCAGTATTTGTCCGCTGCAACCAGCCCCATCTCCGCCGGTAAATCATTGCTATTCACCAGCAGCAAACTGTTGTGCGGGTCGAACGCGTAGCCGCTCCAGTTCATTCCACCGACGTTTCCGGGTTCTGAGAGGGAGCCTTGCAAACTCGGCGGCGTGAACAGTCCGCCGTTACGCAGGCCCTTCATTCGCTCGCGGCAGTAATCGCGATCGGTGGGCGTGATGCCCCAGGCGTCGTCGGCGGAAAGTTTCTGCGGCACCAGAGCCGGCGGCGCGAGCGGAAATGGCTGCGTCGCTGAGGTCACTTCGCCCGGAACATCGGATTGCGGCACGGGCCTTTCTTCCACGGGAAATACCGGCACGCCAGTATCGCGATTCAATACGTAGAGAAATCCGGTCTTGTTGCCCTGAATCACCACCGGCACGCTTTTGCCATCGTGTTGCAAGGTGGCGAGCAGCGGCGGCGACGCGCTGTCGTAATCCCATAGATCGTGATGCACCAACTGAAATCCCCAGGCAAGCTCGCCGGTTTTCGCGCGCAACGCGACCACGGAATCCGCCCATTTGTCGTCGCCCACGCGCATGCCGCCGTAATAATCCGGGCTGGCGCTGCCGGTGGGAACGAAAATCAAATCGCGCTCCGGATCCACGACCATCACGGACCAGGCGTTTCCTGCGCCGGTGCGCCACACTTTTCCGGTGCTGGGCGTAGCGGAGTCCGCGTCGTTCGGCGGCAGGGGTTCCCACTGCCAACGGAGCGCGCCTGTGCGCGCATCGAACGCACGCACCACGCCGCTGGGCATGTCCACGCGTGCATTGTCGTCAATCGCCGAACCTACGACGACCATGTCATCAATTACCAGCGGCGGAGACGTCATGTGATATTCGGCGGGAATGTACCGGGCAACGCCGCGCAGGCTGATCTGCCCGCGATTGCCGAAGTCCGGGCAGGGATCGCCGGTCGCACCATCCAGTGCGATTAGGCGCGCGTCGAGTGTAGCCTCGAAAATTCGCCGGCGGCAGCGCTTCCCTTTCGCTCGCGTTGCATCGAGCCACGTCGCCACGCCGCGATTGATCAAGCCATCGCCGTAGCTTCCGGCCAGATCGATCATCGGATCGTAAACCCACAGCTGCTTGCCGGTTTCCGGATTCACGGCGAACACGCGATTGAACGCCGTGGTGAGGTACAGCGTCCCGTCTACTAATATGGGCGTGGTTTCCAGGCCGCTGCGTTTGGGGCGGCCGCTGCCGTCGGAAATATCGCCGGCGTGAAAGGTCCATGCGACTTTCAGCTTGGAGACATTATCGCGATTGATCTGCGCGAGGGGCGAATAGCGCGTGCCGCCTGTATCGTGGCCGTAGTAAGCCCAGTCGTTTTTCGTCGCGCCCGCGGGATTTGCTGGTGATTGCGCTCCGGCATTGGGAATTCCCGCACCGAGCGCGAGGACTACAGCAACGAGGAGGAATCGAGGCTCGCGGATCCGCATTAAATCCTCCGACACAGGATTGCGCGATGCGCGCGCTACCAATCGAGCTTCGCGCCATCTTTCGCGTTCTGCTCGTCGAGCCATTTTTTGAGCGGAGCGAAATAGTCGAGGATCGCGGTGGCATCCATTTGTTTTTCGCCGGTCATCACTTCTAGCGCTTCCGCCCACGGACGGCTCTGGCCCATTTCCAGCATTTTGTTCAGGCGCGCGCCGGCTGCTTTGTTGTTGTAGATCGAGCAGCGATGCAGAGGGCCTTTGTAACCGGATTCCCTGCAGAGCGCGCGATGAAACTGGAACTGCAAAATGTCCGCGAGGAAATAGCGCGCGTAGGGGACGTTGGCCGCGACGTGATATTTCGCGCCGGGATCGAAGTCCTGTTCACTGCGTGCGACAGGAGGCTTCACGCCCTGATATTTCTCGCGCAGCTGCCACCACGCCTTGTTGTAATCCGCCGGAGTAATTTTCCCGGAGAAAACTTCCCAGCGCCATTTGTCAATCAGCAAGCCGAACGGCAGGAACGCGACCTTCTCCAGCGCTTTGTGCATCAGCAGACCGATATCGGCGGATTCGGGCGGCACATTTTCCAGCAAGCCGATCTGTTTCAAGTATTCTGGCGTGACGGAGAGCGCGATGGTGTCGCCAATCGCTTCGTGGAAACCGTCATTCGCGCTATTGCGGAACAGCGGCGGCTGCGTGTCGTAGGCGCGTTGGTAGAAATTGTGGCCCAATTCGTGGTGAATGGTCGAAAAATCCTCGGCCTTCTGCTCGATGCACATCTTGATGCGCAGATCGTCCACGTAGTCGATGTCCCACGCGCTGGCATGGCACACCACGTCGTGGTCCTGCGGCTTCACGAACATCGAGCGCTGCCAGAAAGTCTGCGGCAGCGCCTCGAAGCCCAGCGACATGAAAAATCGCTCGCCGTAATGGACCATGCCCACCGGGTCGATTTGCTTGGCTTTCAGAATTTGCGTCAGATCGTAGCCGGGATCGGCGTTGGCCGGAGCGACCAGCGGATAAATATTCGCCCAATCCTGCGCCCACATATTTCCCAGCAGATGTGCGGGAATCGCGCCGTCCGAGCCAAGCACTCCCGGCCCATATTTTTTCACCAGCTGCGTGCGCACGTAGGCGTGCAGCGAAGCGTAGAGCGGCCGCACCTGTTCCCACAACCGGTCCATCTCCGCGCTGAAGACGCCGGGAGGCATATCGTAATTCGAGCGCCACATCGCGCCTACGTCGCTGAAGCCAACTTCGCGCGCGCCTTCATTGGCCAGCTCCACCATGCGGGAATAACGCTCGCGCATCGGCGGCGCGATGGCGTGCCAGCCGATCCATGCGCGTTGCAGTTCGATGGGATCGCGGCTGGTGGCCATGATATTTTCCAGGTCGTTCAGAGAGAGGCATTTTCCTTGGGCGCCATCGGGGCACCATTTTCCCTTGCCGTAATCGCTTTGCAGCGACGCGATAATCTGCGACAGCTCGGTGCTTTCCTTCGGATTGCGCGGCGAGGGGATGTCCACGGAGAGCTTAATGAGGTTCAGCTTGCGCGCGAGGTCTGGCGGCAGATCGAGCGGCTCGAAGCGGCGCGCTTGTGCGGCCAGCTCGGACGTCGCGGCCTTGACGTTTTGATCGGCTTGCGCGGCGAGAATTTCCGTATCGTAGGTGATGAAAGTTTCCTGCACCCACTGCGCGCGGCTGGATTTGATCCAGAGATCCAGCAGACGTTTTTCTGCAGCGTCAGTGAATTGGCGCGCTTCTTCGACCGTGGGAGGAGCCGTGGCCCGCGGTTGCGCGGCGCTGGCTGCTTTTTGCGATTGGAATGTCATCAGTCCACCTGTGATTAGGATGACGGGGAGTCCCAGCTTGATGCAGATCGGCAAAATCTTCGCAATCGTCACGTGCGTACCCCCGAATTGTTGCGGTCGGCCGTCGGTTCCCGCAGGCGAGCCGCAATCCGCGCGGAATTATAACTGAAGAAGTGACGGCGCGCCCGGGAGGATTGCGGCGGCCCGTTGCGGGTCGTTAAATTTCTAGTGAGCGGCGGCAGCGGGTGCTTTCTCGTTTAACACCTGCGCGACGGCTGCTAGCGCTGCGTCAATTCCGGCGCGGTCGACGTCGCAATGCGTGACCATACGCACGGAATACTTCTCAGTCGCCGAGCACAAAACTTTTTTGGCTGCAAGCAGCTCGCAAATCTCGGCGGCGGTGCGGCCGGTTCCGCGCACATCGAAGATTACGATGTTCGTCACTACGCGCGTTGGATCGAGCGCGATGCCCTTGACGACAGCGAGGGCCTGCGCCAGATGCCGCGCGTTTTCGTGATCGTGCACGAGGCGCTGGGGCGATTCCTGCAGCGCGATCAATCCAGCCGCGGCCAGAATTCCTACCTGGCGCATTCCGCCACCTAGCATTTTTCTGCGCGTGTGCGCCTGCTTGATGAAATCGTGCGCGCCCAGCAGCATGGAACCTACCGGCGCGCCCAGGCCCTTCGACAGACAAAACATCACCGAATCGAATTTGCGCGTGATTTCCGCGACGCTCCTTCCCAGCGCGACCGCAGCGTTGAAAATTCGCGCGCCATCCAAATGCACGCGCAAACCTGCGGCGTGCGCGCGCTCGCAGATATCTTCGGCTACGTCGGTCGGGTACACGGTGCCGCCGTGCATGTTGTGCGTGTTTTCCAACGTCACCAGCGCCGTCTGCGAATCGTAGTAGATTTTCTCACGGATCAGCGGCTCGATCAGATCCCATGTGAGAATCCCGCTCGGTGCTGGAACTGTGCGCGGCATCACTCCCGCCACTGCGGACATCGAAGCCAGCTCGTACAGATTCACGTGCGCGCGCTGCTCGCAAATCACTTCGTTGCTGCGCTGCGTCCAGCCCATGATGGCCAGCAGGTTGCCCATGCAGCCGGTGGGGACGAAGAGCGCCGCTTCGCGCTGAAAAATTTCCGCCGAGCGCGCTTGCAGCCGGTTCACGGTGGGGTCTTCGCCGTAGACATCGTCGCCAACTTCCGCAACGGCCATTGCGGCGCGCATCGGTGGAGTCGGGCGCGTCACCGTGTCGCTGCGCAAATCCACAATTGTCATTGCTGGTCCTTTCCGTCAAGGAATTCGGCAGTCTGGCATACCCTTCGGAATCTCAATTTCAATCGCCATCGGCTCGGCTACGATATCTTCGCCACAGAGGTTTCCGTACGATTTCCGATGGCGCGTCAAACCCTTGGCGCCCGGATCCCTGAGCAATCAGAGCAGGCACAAAAAACCTTCGCGTTGTCCCGATCATGCTACCCAAGTAATTCCACGAATACTTCGTTCGATACCGTCAGGTGGGCCGACGCCAGGCGCAAATTTGCTCCGTCCATTTCGAGCAGGCCCTGTTCGCGCAGGCTCGCGATGCGCGCTCGCAGGTTCACGCCGTACTTTTTTTCCACGCGAGCCAGGTCAATGCCTTCGAGTTGGCGCAAGCCGAGAAATAATTCTTCATCAAGAGCCTGTTGCTGCGTCAGCGGCTCGATCATTTCGCGCGGCGAGACGCCGCTTTCGATGCACGCGACGTATTGCGCCGAATCATGCACGTTCGACCAGCGGCGCGCGCCATCGAACGAGTGCGCGCCGGCGCCCAGGCCGATGTACGGCTCGCGGCGCCAATATTTCAAATTGTGGCGCGAACGGAAGCCTGGCAAGCCCCAATTTGAGATTTCGTAGTGTTCGTATCCGGTTGCAGCCAGCTGCGCACATGCGGATTCATACGATTCCGCCATGGCATCGTCGCTGGGAATCGCCTCGGCGCTGTAACGGTTGCCGCCTGCGAGCGATTCCTTCCCGAGGCGGCTGCCTTCATCAATTTCTAGCAGATAAATCGAAATGTGGGTGGGACGAATTTCCAGCATGCGCGCGACCGACTCTTCCCAGGATTCGCGCGTTTGGTGCGCGAGGCCGGCGATCAGATCCATGCTGACGTTGCGAAATCCGGCGTCGCGCAGAATTCGCGCCGCTGTGAAAATATCCGCTCGGCGATGCACGCGGCCTGCGGCCTGCAATTCGCGGTCGTCAAACGATTGCACGCCCAGGCTGATGCGGTTGAATCCGGCCGCGATCCAGGCTTGCGCTTTTTCAAGCGTGATGGTTTCCGGGTCCGCTTCGAGGGTGATTTCGAGGGACTCTGCGGACTCCACAGACTTTGCGAATCCGATATTGCGGCGCACGGCTTCCAGAATTCCCGCCAGCGCGGAAGGTTCCAGCAAACTCGGAGTGCCGCCGCCCAAGTACACGGTGTCCGCAAGCGCATCGGCCACCGCGGCAGCTTCATCGCTGGCCGCCACTTCCGCAATTTCGCGGCGCACCGCGTCGGCGTACGGCCCGTATTTTTCGCGCGCCACTACGCCGGTGTGAAAATTGCAATACGTGCACTTCGTCTGGCAGAACGGCACCTGAATATAAACGCCCAGGTTCATTTCGGTGCCGCGACCACGTCGAAGTCGTCGGATTTGGCCTGCAGCACGGCCTTGCCATCCTTGATCGCTTCGCAATGCGCGCCCACGTCTTCCACGCTTACATCCTTGTAAGGAAGCCACAAGCGATACGTGCCGGGCTGTTGCACCTTCAGCGTGAATTCCAGAACTTCGCCGCCGTGCAGGATACCCGATGTAGCGTCTGCACCAGGCGTGCAGGTGAAAATCTCTTTGTTCCACTTTTTGCGCGTACGCGACTGCACCGCAAAGGCCGGCGCGGGACGCCCGCTGCCAGCCACGACAAGTTCGCCGCAAACGCCCAGGCAAAAAGTAAGGCGCTTTTCGCCATTATTTCGGATGCGCACGGCAAATGGTTTCCCTGCGACTTGCTGGTCGCCGACGACCGCAATCGTGATGTCTTCCTTTGCGGAAATTCCATCACTCGTTCCGCTCGTCAGCAGAAGAACCAGAACGCAAACGCTCGCCGCCGCCCGCCCCACTCGCCTCATGGTGAAACAGTCTACAACCAAACCTAATTTGCTTCACGTAAAGACCTCCGGCACGATGCCGACCCGCAAACCTTAGGCGCGAATCTCAGGCGCCAACTCACGCTGGCGCATCCGGAACGATCTTGACGCGCAGTTCGCGGCTGCGCGGGCCATCAAATTCCGCGAAGAAAATCCGTTGCCAGCGTCCCAGCGCGAGCTTTCCCGCGACAATCCATACAGTTTCAGTCGAGCCGACGAGCGCTGTCTTCATGTGCGAATCCGAATTCCCTTCCGCGTGTGCCGAATTCCTGAGCCGCGGTACCAGGCGCTCGAACTCCGCGGCGATATCCTGCGCCACCGCCGGGTCGTAACCCTCGTTGATGGTGATGCCAGCCGTGGTGTGCGGCACATACAGATGGCACACGCCGTCCGGGCAGCCGGATTCGCGCACCGCAGCCGCGATCTGGTCGGTTACGTCCCGCAGTTCCGTTCGGCGCGTGGTGCGCACAGGCAGCGCTTGCATGCCTTTCGCTGCGCTGCGTTTCTCATTGACTTTCATGCGCTTCTTCCCTTCCGGCATTTTCACTCTGCGTGCTGCTAGAGACTAACAAATCAACCGCGTAGGAATCTTCAATACATTTCCGCGCGCTTCCGATGTTATGATTCGCTCTTACCACAAGCAATCGGCGCGGTCGCCAAGTGGTAAGGCATAGGTCTGCAAAACCTTTATCGGCGGTTCGATTCCGCCCCGCGCCTCCAACTCTTTTTCGTCCGCAAACTCGTTCGAGCTTTTGCGTCTTCCCCCGCGATTGGCGCTTGAATCCTGGTAAGGAAAACGTGCTGAAGTTTCCCGCCTTGCCCGGCTCCGGCATGTTCGCGGGCGCGGTTTTTTATCTTACGAGCGTCGAGCATCCCGCGCGAATGACGCTGGGCGCTTCGATTGCGCTACCGGAATTCCGCCCAGCTACGAACGCGCCGCGCTGCAACAGGCGGCTTTGGCGATCACGGCTCGAATGCGGTAAACTCTGTGATTCGCCTTACCTCCGGGGGAGTTCATGCTGGTGGTCATGCAGTCCCATGCGACGGACGAGCAGGTACGCGCCGTCTGCGAGCGCATCGAGTCGCTGGGTTTTAAAGCATTACCCGTACCCGGCGCCGGGCGCACCGCCGTGTGCATCACTGGCAATTCCGGCGCGGTAGATCTGGGCACGCTGGAATCCATGCCCGGCGTGATCGAATGCATCCCGGTCAGCAAGCCGTATAAGCTCGTTAGCCGTGACGTCAAGCCAGAAAACACCGTCGTCTGCGTCCCCACGCTGCTCGGTGATGTCCACGTTGGCGGCGCGGATGTCGCTATGGTCGCCGGCCCCTGCGCCATCGAAACGCGCGAGCAGGCCTTCACCGTGGCAAAACAAGTGAAAGCCGCTGGAGCGCGCCTTTTTCGCGGCGGCGCTTACAAACCGCGCACTTCCCCGTACAGTTTTCAGGGCCTGGGCCAAGCGGGCCTGGAAATCATGGCCGACGTGCGCAAGGAATTCGGCCTGGGCATCATCACGGAAGCGATTGATCACGAATCGCTGGACCTGGTGGCAGAATATGCGGACGTGATCCAGATTGGCGCGCGCAACATGCAGAATTTTTCGCTGCTGAAGCGTGCCGGGCGCGCCAAAAAACCAGTGTTACTGAAACGCGGCATGTCTGCAACGCTGGACGAATTTCTGATGGCCGGCGAATACCTGATGTCTGAAGGCAACTACTCGGTGATTCTGTGCGAGCGCGGCGTGCGCACGTTTTCGGATTTCACGCGCAACACGCTGGACTTGAGCGTGGTGCCCGCCGTGCAAAAGCGCAGCCATCTGCCCATCATGGTGGATCCATCGCACGGCACCGGACGGCGCAATAAAGTGCTGCCGCTCTCGCGCGCCGCGGTGGCCGTGGGTGCGGACGGATTGCTTGTGGAAGTGCATCACGACCCCGACCGCGCGCTTTCCGACGGGCCGCAATCCATCCTGCCGGCGGAATTCGAGCAATTGATCCGGGAAGTTCGCCAGATCGCCGCCGTGCTGGGCCGCACCATCAATTGAAACTGCGCTTCAATTATCGCCTCGTCTTCCTACTGGTAATTCTTGCTGCGTTGGCCATTCGTGAAGTCGCGCTGGAACTGCGGCCGGCTCTTCTGCGACCGGGGTTGCATCTTTTTGCTTACGTGGGCAATAGCGGCGACGGCACAGTATCGGTGATTGACCTGATCAAGCTTTCGCCTGTGGCGACGATTGTCGTGGGTCCCGGGCCGAGCGGTTTGCGGGCGCATCCCAAGCGTCCGGAAATTTGGGGCGTAAGCTCGGCGGGCGGTTATGCGTGGGTTCTCGACGTGCAATCGAATCAAATCGTAGCGCGCATCGCGGTCGGGACGCTGCCTTACGCGCTGGATTTTTCCGCGGATGGACGCCGCGCGTATGTGGCTGCGTCGGGCTCGAACGCAATCGTCGCGATAGACACCGCGTCGCGCGAAATCGTCGCGCGCGGCCGTGCCGGTCGCCGCCCGTGGATCGCGCGCGTTTCTCCGGATGGAAAAACACTGCTGGTGAGCAATCGCGATGATGCCACCGTCTCTCTGCTCGATAGCCGGACGCTCGCATCCATTGCGACCATCGCCACGGCACCGGATCCCGAGCAAATCGCGATCCTGCCGGACAATTCCAAAGCGTTCGTAACTTCCGGTGCGTATAACCAGGTTTCCGTGCTGGATTTGAAGCGAAAAGTGCTGCTGGCGAACCTGGCGCTGGGCGGTACGGCCGATGATCTGGACCTGAAACCCGATGGCGGCGAACTTTACATCACCTCCCGTTCAGCGCACGGCCTGATGATCGTGAACACGGACACAAACGAAGTCGCCGATTTTCTGCTGTTGGGAATGTCGCCGACTTCAGCCGTATTCTCTGCGACGACAAGCACGCTGTACGTTTCGGACACGGCTGCTGGACACGTAGTGCCCGTCGAAGTGGAGACCCGCCAGGTCGGTCGCCCGATTCAGGCCGGACAATCGCCTGTAACCTGCGCGCTCACTCCGGGAGGAGACATTCTTCTGGTGGTGGACACGGGGTCGAACGACCTGGCCGCGATCCGTACGAAGACATTGCCGTCGGGCCAGCCTGGACTGACGCCGCCGCGCCCTCCAACTGCGTTGATCAATGTTGGAAGCCAACCGCGCGACTTGGCGATCAAAGTCTTCTGATCTAAGAGCGCGTGGCTCTTCGCTGCCGGCCCCAAGCAACTGGACGGTCAGAGTCTTCTCCAGGCTGCGCGTTGAGCTGCCGCCGAGCGCCGGCTGAAATCAAACCTTGGCCTCGGTTTCGGCGCCCCAGGCGAAATTATCTTCGCCCAGCGCCAATTCGAGCATGCCATCCACGGGCAGCACTGCGATCGGCAACCCGCCTTCCCACAGCGCGACGCTCAAAAACAGTTGGCGGCGCCCGCGCAGATCGAACAACTCGCGCGCCATGGCCACTTCGATGATCTTGCCGAACGCGGCCGTCACCAGTGTTTCCGGATGGAGCAGGCATGCGCCGCCCCGTTCCACCACGCAGCCGGCGAATTTTCGCCTGGCGACGCGCACGGTGATGCTGGTTTCGCGCGAATCCCACAACGTGAGCCGCAATTGAAAATCCGGAATCTCGGTGATCACTTCCTCGACCGGATCCACGCGCAGGTAAAAATATTTGTCGCAGAAACCGTAGTAGAGCCCGACCAGCGCGCGTTTGCGCCCGTGCATTGTGCCGCCGCGAGGATCGGTGGCATACAAACCGGCGCCGAGCCATTCAAAATAGCTGGTCTCGCGGCCATCTACGGTCACGTCCAGGAAAGATTCCGGCGGCTCGCGGCGGCCCAGTTCCGGCGCCTTCTTGATAGGATGCGCCAGCAGGTCGGGCGCGGGTTCTCCCAGCGCGGCGTAAATTTCCGTCAGGTGTTTGCGATACAGCTCGTCGAATTCCGCGTCGTTCGCCGAGCCGTGCTCCGGGCCGTACCACCAGTTCCAATCGCTGCCTTCTGCGGCCAACACCGCTTCGTAGGCGCGCGCCAATTGCTCGTCGCTGGCTTTTCGCGATTTGCGCTGCGCCACGCGCTCGTACATCTCGCGCGCGTCACGCAGCAGATCCCAGGCGCGCACGTCCTCGCGGTGTCCAATCCACACGTCAAAATTCGCGTTAATCCACGAAGCTGGAAAAATCCCAGGCATGGTCGGCGCGTTCAAGTTCGCTTCGATCGCTTCGCTCGCCGTCAGCGCGCGAATTTCTCCGTCGTTCTGCACGCGACGGTAAAATTCCCGCAGGAATTGCCGGCCGTTCTCCGGGTAATATTCCCAGGCGTTTTCACCGTCCAGAATTACGCTCACGGTCGCCGTGCGTCCGGCCGGCTCGCGGTCGCCAATGGCGCGAATCCTGCGGTGGAAATCCTCCGCGGCTTGCAGCGCGCCCATGCGGCTGTAAACGAAGCCCACCAGGTCGGAAATATAATGGTCGCGGAAAAATCCGAACATGTCCTTGCCGTCGCGCTGCAATTTCCAGGGCGAATAGAGGTCCGGACCATTTTCCGGATAGCCTCCGGCGTCGCGCCAGAATCCGATATTGCGCGTGCGGCCCAGCACGCCTTCATCCGTCGCGAACCACTTGAAACCCAGATCGGCGGCAATCCCCAGGGCTTCGTCGGAAACCGAGCCTTCCGAGGGCCACAATCCCGCCGGCGGCTTGCCGAAAACGCGCTCGTGATATTTTCGCGCGCGCAGCAGCTGTTCGCGCGCGTCGGCGGGAAAACGGAAGGGCGGATGCGGCAGCGGCGTGTGCGGATTGGAAACGCGCGCAATATCTGTGTCGCACAGAAGTGGCAGGATCGGATGGTAGTAAGGAGTCGTCGAAATTTCGATCTGGCCGCTTTCCGCCGCGATACGATATTCCGGCAGCACCGCACCGAGCAGTTCCAGCTGCTTTTCGCGCAACAGCTCCTTGTCTCGCTCCGAAAAACCCGTGCCCTTTGTCGCCAGCAGATTCACCACCGGATCTTTTGCGATGTATTCCTCGTCCATCCACGCCAGTTGCGAGAGCAGTTGCAGGTCGCGCCAGTCCTGCTCGTTGAACCGCGCGGCGCAGGCTTCGGCTCCGGCGGAACGCACTTGCGATTGCAGGTCAGCAAAACGCGGCCAGCGCTGCACGTAAATGTCATTCACCTGGAACGCGCGCTCCAGTATTTCCTTTTTCTGCTCGGGCTTGAGCGTGTCGGCCGCCGCAAACGCCAGTTCGAACCACGGCTCGCGAAATTTTCCGCTGGCGTATTCTTCGATCTGCGCAGCCAGCAACGGAACGATATTGAAGGTCGCGTGCACTCCCGGAAATTCGCCCAGCACTTTCACCATGCCCCAGTAATCCTTCAGGGCATGCAAGCGCGTCCAGGGCAGCATATAGCGCCCGGAGACGGGATCGCGATACTGCGGCTGGTGCATGTGCCAAACCAAAACTAGATTCACTCGGCCCAACTCTCTGTCCTCCGCCGCATCTTCGTTAACACAACACTTAACTCGCCCGCACGCTGCGAACGTCCATGCTAGAATCCCCAAGCGCGATCATGCGCCTGCTCGATAAATATATCGGTCGCGAAGTCGGCTCGCACGCCATACTAGGCCTCGCTGTCTTCACTTTCGTTTTCTTCGTTCCGCAACTCGTGCGCCTGATGGACCTGGTCGTCCGGCATTCGGGCGGAGTCTTCACCGTCGCGCTGATTTTTCTTTGCTCGCTGACGCCGGTGCTGGCCTTCACCATCCCCATGGCCGTGCTGGTCGGCGTACTGATCGGGCTGGGACGGCTTTCCGCCGACAGCGAAATCGTCGCTCTGCACGCTTCAGGCATCAGCCTGCGCCGCCTGCTGGTTCCCATCGGATTCGTGGCGCTGGGCTGCAGCCTGGGCACGCTGGTGCTCACATTTTGGCTCAGCCCCGCGGCCATACGCACGCTGCAACGCCTCGAGGAGCGCCTGCTGCTGACCCAGGCACCCTACGCGATCCAGCCGCGCGTCTTCAACGAGCAAGTTCCCCACTTCATATTATACGTGCAAGATGTGGAAGCCGCAGCGACGCGCTGGCGCGGTGTCTTCCTTGCGACCTCCGGCCAAGCCTCCACCACCAACGTGACCATCGCGCAAGACGCGCAGGTAGTCGCCAACGCCGGCAACAATAAATTCGAATTGCACCTGGGCAGCGGCAGCACGCACGAATACGACCCGCGCGCGCCTCAACATTACAATGTGACGACTTTCGGCCAGAGCGAAATTCCCGTGGAGATTTCCAGCCCGGTAGAGGGTCCCAAGAACGCCGCCGTGTTGGATTCTGAGCGCTCGATTTCCGAGCTGCTGGCTGAAAAGGGCCCGCACTGGCGCGACGCGCGTGTGGAATTCCACCGCCGCATCGCATTTCCCGCCGCCTGCCTGGTCTTTGCGCTGCTCGGCGTGCCCATCGGCGTGCGTCCGCGGCGCGGAGGGCGCGCTGCCGGACTGATCCTGACGCTGGTACTGATCGGGGGCTACTATTTTCTTTTTGTCACCGGCGCGCATATGGCGCAGCAAGGGTCGGTCGCGCCGTGGGCCGGAATATGGGCTGGAAATATCGCGGGCCTCATACTGGGCATGATTTTTCTACGCCGCATCGAAACCATCCGCAAACCGAATGCGATTGTGGCTTGGCTCGACGCTTTCTTCCGGCGCTCGCGTCCGGCGCTGCGGCGAGAGGCCGATGCCGCGCCGATCCCCGCATCGAATGGCGCGGCCGCGAGCGGACGCGCCGTCACCTCGCGCGCGGAGGCTCACAAGGTTGTTCCGGAAGGATCGGCCGTGGCGTTCCCGATGTTGATTGACGTTTATCTGCTGCAGCAATTTTCCTATTATTTCCTCGTCCTGCTGGCGGGCTTCATTCTGATCTTTGACGCTTTCACGCTTTTCGATTTGCTCGGCGACATTTCGAAAAATAATATTCCGGCCTCGATGGTGCTGAATTATTTTCGCTATCTCATTCCGCTGATGACCTATCAGCTGGCGCCCCTCGCCACACTGGTCGCGACCTTGGTGACCTTGGCTGTGCTCGCTAAGAATAATGAAGTGATCGCTTTCAAGGCCAGCGGCATGAGCCTCTACCGCCTGGTTCTGCCGCTCACGCTGGCCGGCTGCGTCATCGCCTCGGGAATGTTCCTGCTCGACGATACGTTTCTTCCCTACGCCAACCAGCGCCAGGATGCGCTGCGCAACCAGATCAAAGGCCGCCCCGCGCAGACCTATTTCCAGCCGGCCCGGCAATGGATTTTCGGCGAAAACACGAAAATTTATAATTACGAACTCTTCGATGCCGATCAAAACCTCTTCGGCGGATTGAGCGTCTTCGAACTCGATCCGCAAACGTTCGAGATTCGCCGCCGCGTATTCGCCACGCGCGCCACCTGGGTGCAATCCGAAAATACCTGGGCACTGACGGGCGGATGGATACGCGATTTTACCGGAGGCAAGGTCAGCCGCTACACCCCGTTCAAAGTGCAATCGCTTCCGGAGATTTCCGAGCCGCCCAGCTATTTCCGCCGCGAGGTGCGCCAGTCGTATCAGATGAACTGGCGGCAGTTGGGAGAATATATACAGGGCTTGAAACAAGCAGGGTTCGACACGGCGCGGCTTTCCGTGCAATGGCAAAAGAAATTCGCGTTTCCGTTGATCGCTGGGATCATCGTTTTTCTGGGCGCGCCTTTTGCCTTCCTGACAGGCACGCGCGGGGCTGTCGGCGGCTTGGCTGTTGCGGTGGGCGTCGCCATCGTGTACTGGGCTACGGCCGCGCTGTTTGAGGCGATGGGTTCGGTTGGGCAGCTCCCGCCGCTGCTCGCAGCCTGGGCGCCGGACGCCATCTTTGGATTTCTCGGGGTCTACTTCTTCTTGAGGATGCCGACGTAGGCAGGAAAACTCGCAGGCGTAGTTGGCGGGCTTCCGACCGATCCGCGAACGGCCAGAATAAAGCATCTAAAGTGTTTCTTCAAGTAGTAACAAATGCGCAAAGCACTCCATTTTTAAAATCGAATGCATAACTTGAACAACGTTTTTTCGTGCGCCGCGCGCGCTCGCGGCAAAATGTCACTGTCGCTTAAACTATTCTGCAATCCTCAATTGTGACTTTCATTTAACCCGCCTGTACCAAACCAATCCGACAGCTGTTTGAAAGTACTATTGCCGCGATTCGCAGCGAGGGAAAAAATGCCTCAACCGGGGCCAGGGACGCTATCAAGGGCGACCGCTCCTGAACCGGTATGGGGACTTAAATGAAATACGCTTTGGTTCTGATGGGGATCCTCCTGATTGCGCCGCAATCCGCGCCGGCGAACACGCCTGCTTTCGCGCAGTGTGGAACCTACGACTCCTACATCCTGCTCTATAAATCGATACAGAAATTTGAAGAGCTGGGAAAGCTGCACTGCGGCGAAAGCCTCGTGATCACGGGACAGGACGGCGATTTCACGCAGGTGCGAACTACCGACGGCCGGCTCGGCTGGGTGCCTAGCGGCGATCTGTCCACGACGGCGCCTGCTCCTCAGACCGTTTACACATTCGGATGGACCCAGAAGCCTAAACCAGAAGCTCAGTTAGATTCCGCGGTCGCTCAGCCGACCAGCCAAACGCCCGAAACGGCGCCCCTTCCGACGTCTGTCGAGCGACCGGTAGGCACGCCCGCGCAGACGGCTGCTGGCACGATCGTCGAGCCAGCTGCTCAGACGCCCGCCGAGACAATGGTTCAACCGAGTGTCGAACCGGTCGTCGCACCAATCACCCAAACGCCGAGCGAGCCGGCCGAATCCGGTTCCGCAGCTGCGCCCGTAGCGGCGCCGGTCCCGTCGGCGGGCGAGCCGCTGGAACGTCCTGCCGTCGCGCGACCCAGCGAATCCGCAGCGCTGCTGACGAATGTAAACGTGATGAAAATGCAAGGCGCTCACATGAGCCCCGACGCCATCATCACGCGGCTCGATGCTGCGCGCTGCGATTTCGACACTTCCCCTGCCGCACTGCATCGTTTGAAGCAATCGGGAGTTTCCGACCGCATCATTCTGGCGATGATGCACGCGCCGGCCGCCTTTCCCGCGGTCCCGCCGGACGGAGCGCCTTCGGTCGAAGTAAAAATTCCAGATCAAACGCCGGTGCAACTGGCGGTGAGCAGCGGTGTCTCTTCCAGCGATTTACAGGAAGGCTCCGTCGTCGATATGGTCGTCGCCGAACCGGTGAAGCTGAACGGCGTCACCGTGATCCCCAGAGGAGCCGAAGCGCGCGCGCGAATCATGGCGGTGAGGCGAACGGGCTTGGGAAGTTCCGGACAGGTGGTTTGGTTCATGCAGGACGTTACCGCCGCCACCGGTGACCACATCCCCGCAAATTTCGCCCCGGTGCAGGATGCTAAAGCGACGATCGGAAGGTTTGCCGGCTACCCGTTCTTCCTCTCCGAATTTCACAAGGGCGCGCCGGCAATCGCGGCTTCGTCAGACCACTTCACAGCGCTGGTCGATGGCGACATTGCGCTGCGCGTTGCGCAGTCTGCAAACATTGAGCAGTCCGCCGGGAAACCTCAAGTGCAACCTCAACCAATATCTCAAATCACCCCGACTGTAACTCCTGTGACGGTCTTTCCGGTCTTTGTGCAAACACCCGATCAGCAAGCGGTGGTCAAGCCTTAAAGTGGAGCTGAAAGTTTGTTTTGCGGTTGAAGTCGGCGCGTAGCGCGACGAACACCCGCCTTACGCATTTCTTTAACTTTCGCAGCGCACGCCAAAACCTAAACCGACGCGCGAATTGTCGGCCAGCCCACGCTGGAACGATTTCTTTGCGGCTCGGGACCGGCTCGCCACCCTGCGCCGCTCAGGCGCTGCGCGGCCCGCGCAATATCCGCCCCGGCAAGAACAAGATCCCGCGGAGCAAGTCGAACACACCCTCCACCGCGATCCCCAGAATCCGAAACGGCAGCAGAATAAGCCATACAATCGGATACAGGACCAGCGCCAGCAAAGCCAGCGGCCAGCACAACACCAGCAGAATGCACCACAGTAAAAATCTCACCATCATCTCCTTGCTCCCGTTTCCTATGGCACTTTCTGACGCCGTAGCGGCGGGCCGCGTCCTCAAGCCGGGCCCGCCGTCTTCTACATAAGTATTGATACGTGCGAAACCCGATTTTCGTTCACTCGCCCGCCGCACGCGGCACCAGCGACTTGATCTTCTGGATCACCAGGTCAATGCCCACGTCGTTGTGCCCGCCCTCTGGGATGATCACGTCCGCGTAGCGCTTCGATGGCTCCACAAATTCCAGATGCATCGGCCGCACCGTCTTGATGTACTGGTCCACCACCATCTGCGTGGTTCGGCCGCGATCGCGTATGTCCCGCACCAGCCGCCGGATGAATCGAAGGTCCGCGTCGGTATCCACGAAGATTTTGATGTCGAGCAACTCGCGCAGCGCCTTACTCTCGAATATCAGAATGCCTTCCACAATAATTGCCGCGCGCGGCTCGATGCGCACAGTTCCCTTCAGGCGTTGAAAATTGGCGTAATCGTAGGTAGGACGTTCGATTGCCTGACCCGCGCGCAATTGCCGCACATTTTCGGCCAGCAGCGGCGTGTCCATGGAATCGGGATGGTCGAAATTTACTTTGACGCGTTCGGCAAATGGCATGCCGGGATAATCGCGATAATAATTATCCTGCTGCAGCACCACCACGTTGGTTTCAGAGAGCGCTTCGATAATTCGCCGCGTGATCGTAGTCTTGCCCGAACCGGTTCCGCCGCAGATGCCAATGATCAGCGGCCGGCCGTCGGTCGTCGGTAGTCTTCCACGCGAAATGGTCTACTCCTCGCCGGCATCCCAGTACGCGGCGCATCGCCCGCGTCGCAGGCGTCGACTTCCGTAGGCAGCTCACTCAGCGCTTTGCTTTCGCCGACTTCTTCCCTTCAATCACCGCCTGCGCCGCAGCCAGCCGCGCAATCGCCACGCGAAATGGCGAAGCGCTCACATAATCCATCCCCACGCGATGGCAGAATTTCACGCTCTCGGAATCCCCGCCATGCTCGCCGCAGATTCCGATCTTCAGCTTAGGACGCGTCTTGCGCCCGCGCGCGATGGCCCATTCGATCAGCAAGCCAACTCCCTCGACGTCCAACGTCTGGAACGGGTCCTCTTTGAAAATCGCCGCCTTGCGTTCGTCCACATATTCCGGCAGGAACCGCCCGGCATCGTCGCGCGAAAGGCCCATGGTGGTTTGCGTGAGGTCATTCGTACCGAAGGAAAAGAACTCGGCAACCTCCGCAATCTGGTCCGCGAGCAAAGCAGCGCGCGGCAACTCGATCATCGTTCCTACCAGATATTCAAGCTTTACTTTCGATCGCGAAATAATCTCATCAGCAACCTTGCGCGTCTGCTGTTCCAGGATTCTCAACTCTTTCTTGTCCAGAACCAGCGGATGCATGATCTCAGGCAACACTTTAACGCCGCGCTTCTGGCAATCAATCGCCGCTTCAATAATCGCTCGAACCTGCATATCCAGAATCTCCGGATAGGTAATGCACAACCTGCACCCGCGATGGCCGAGCATCGGGTTGGCTTCGTGTAATTGTTCCACTCGGCGAGCTACCGCTTCAGGTGAGATTCCGATTTTCTTCGCCAGCTCCGCCTGCTTCGCCGGTTCGTGCGGCACAAATTCGTGCAGCGGCGGATCAATCAAGCGAATCGTTACCGGCAGCCCCTTCATAGCCTCGAAGATGCCGATGAAATCCCGGCGCTGAAAGGGCAGCAGCTTGTCGAGAGCCGCACGGCGGGCTTCGGGTTCCTCGGCCAGGATCATTTCCTGGATGGCCTGTTGGCGCTCGATGCTCTTCTCCGGGTGCTCGAAATCCTTAAAGAACATGTGCTCGGTGCGGCAGAGTCCGATGCCTTCGGCGCCCATTTCGCGTGCCACACGCGAATCGTGCGGCGTGTCCGCGTTGGTGCGCACGCCCAGTCGGCGAACTTTGTCAGTCCAGGACATCAGTGTCGCGAAGGCTCTCGGCGGTTCCGGGCGGACCAGCTCGATTTGGCCCGTGTACACCGAGCCATCACCGCCATCGAGAGTGATCCACTCGCCTTCGCGCACCGATTTGCCGCTGGCACGAATCGTCTTCTTGGCCAGATCGATATCCATTTTTTCCGCGCCGACGATGCAGCACTTGCCCCAACCGCGCGCCACCACCGCCGCGTGACTGGTTTTGCCGCCCGTCGCCGTCAGAATTCCCTGCGCGACGAACATTCCGCCCACGTCTTCCGGGCTGGTCTCATGGCGCACCAGAATTACTTTCTCGCCGCGCGCCGCCCACTCTTCGGCTGCTTGCGCGGTGAACACTGCTTTACCCACAGCCGCTCCCGGCACCGCGTTATTTCCCGTCACCAGCAAGCGGCTAGACAATTCCGTGCGCGACAGCTTTGGATCAATCACCGGATAAAAAAGCCGCTCCACGTCTTCCGGCTTGATGCGTTCAAGTGCTTCTTCAATTTTGATCAGCTTCTCGTTCACCATGTCGACCGCAATCTGAAACGCCGCCGCAGGTGACCGCTTGCCCGTGCGCGTCTGCAGCATGTACAGCTTGCCGTTCTCAACCGTGAACTCCAGGTCCTGCATGTCGCGATAATGTTTCTCGAGGGTCTGCCGCACGCGTTCAAGCTGCGGATACACCTTCGGCATGCGCTTGGCCATTTCCGTCAAATGCATCGGCGTGCGGATTCCAGCCACCACGTCCTCGCCCTGCGCGTTCAGCAGAAAGTCGCCGAAAAATGTCTTCTCGCCGGTCGAAGGGTCGCGCGTAAAACAAACTCCGGTCCCCGAACTGTCGCCCGTGTTGCCGAATACCATTTGCACCACGTTCACGGCCGTGCCCAGCAGTCCGGTGATTTTCTCGACGCGCCGGTACGTCACCGCCTTCTCGCCCATCCAGGAATCGAACACGGCGCCAATCGCGCCCCACAGCTGCTCTTGCGGATCATCGGGAAACGCCTTCCCGGTCTTCTCTTGGTAGTAAGCCTTGTATTCGCCGACCAGTTTTTTCCAGCCTTCGGCGCTCACTTCGGTATCATCTTTCACGCCGAGCGACTGCTTCATGGCGCGCAGGCGATGCTCCAGATCCTCCTTCGGCAATCCGATCACGACCGAGGAATACATCTGCACGAAGCGGCGGTAGGCGTCATAGGCGAATCGTTCATTCTTCGTGGCCTGTGCCAGTCCCTGCACCGCACGATCGTTCAGCCCCAAGTTCAGAATCGTCTCCATCATTCCGGGCATGGAGCGCGCCGAGCCGGAACGCACGCTGACCAGCAACGGATCTTTCGCATCCCCCAATTTCTTCCCGGTGAGTTTTTCCAGCCGGGCAATGCTCTTGGCGACTTCGCCGCGCAGCTCGCTGGGGTACTTCCGGCCGTGCGTCAGAAAATAATCGCAGGTCTCGGTGGTGATGGTGAACCCCGCCGGCACTGGCAGCCCGATGCGCGTCATTTCCGCGAGCCCTGCGCCCTTGCCGCCCAGAAGATCGCGCATCTCACCCGTTCCGTCCGCCTTGCCTGCTCCGAAAAAATAAACATATTTCATTGGTAGTCCTCAAGACTCGCTTTAAGTTCGCGAGAAGATGGATGAGAGACGGCCTGTGGCCCGCCTCTCACCAAACACTTGAATACATTCGTCGGCGCTCCGACAAGTCAACGGTCACTTCAATGCGCGCAATACGACTTCAGAAATTATTTCGCTTCCTCGCCGCCCAATTCTGAGAAATCTGCAATCGTAGAAAACTCTTTAAGTAATCCCGCGAGCAGGGCCACACGATTGCGCCGCACATTTTGATCCTCAACCATCACTAGAACCTTGTCGAAAAATAAATCCACCGCTGGCCGAAGACCCGAAATTGCTTCGAGCGCCTCCCGATACTTCCTCGTCTTTTTCTTGATGGTCGCTTCGCCGCCGATCTGCTGCGCCGTGTTATACAAGGCGCGCTCCGCCGGCTCCCACAGCAGGTCGGCCTGCACCACCAATTGCGATTTATCGATTCCGGCCGCGGACTTCTCCAGGATGTTGCGAATGCGCTTGAAGGAAGCCGCCAAGGGCACGAAGTTTTTCATATGGCGGATGGCTTTCACTGCGGCGACGCGGTCTACTGCGTCCACCAGATCGTCCGCGCCCGCCGCGAATGCCGCGTTGATCTCGTCATAGGCGAATCCGCGCCGCTCACGCAGGATGTAGCGCGCCCGCTCCAGAACGAAATCGAGCACCTGCTTCTCGACCGCTTCGTTCGCTTCCATCCGCGGCCCATTTTCCTTCAGCGCCTTGCCTGCAGCTGAGATCGCGGCGGAAAGCGACAGCGGCAGCTTGCGCTCCAGAATAATCTTCACAATTCCCTGCGCGGCGCGACGCAGCGCGAAGGGATCGCTTGAGCCCGTCGGCACAGCGCCCACTGCAAAACAGGCGACCAGCGAATCCAGCTTGTCCGCAAGCGCGACCGCGCAGCCGGTCAAGTTTCGCGGCAGCGGATCATCGAGCCCCATCGGTTGGTAATGATCATACACAGCCCAGGCGATATCCTCCGCCTCGCCCTGCGCTCGCGCGTACAGCCCACCGACGACGCCCTGCAATTCCGGAAATTCCCCGACCATTCCGGTAACCAGATCACATTTTGCAAGTTCCGCCGCGCGATCGGAACCCGCCACGTCCGCCTGCGATACGCCGCCGCTGAACCATTGCTCCGCCAGCCATCGCGCGAGCGAACGCATCCGGGCGACTTTATCGCCGTAGCTTCCCAGACGCGATTCGTAAGTCACCGCGGCAAGCTTCGGCAAGTAATCGCCCAGCTTGATCTTCTGATCCGTGCGCCAAAAAAATTGCGCATCGGCGAACCGCGCACGCAGCACGCGTTCGTGCCCCGCACGCACCAGTCCCTTGGGGTCCTTCGGCAGGTTGATCACTGCCAGAAAATGCGGCGCCAGTTCCCCGTCGCGCGATTCCAGGCCGAAATATTTCTGATGGTCGCGCATGACCGTCAGCAGGATTTCGTCCGGCAGTGCCAGATATACCGGATCAAAATCGCCGATGATGACGCTCGGGTATTCGTTGAGGTATGCGACCAGATGCAGCAACTCGGCATCCTCATGCGTGCGCAAACCTCCGCGGCTGGTCAGGGCACGAATCTCACTTGCGATTTTACTTTCGCGCACCGCGGGCCGGCACATTACAAAGTTCTTCTTTAACTTTGCTTCGTAGTCCGCGGCGTGCTTCACCGCTATATGTTTCTTCCCGAGGAACCGATGGCCATCGGTATGATTTCCGGCTTCCACGCCGGCGAAAGAAAAGGGCACGATCTTGCCATCGAGCAGCGCCACGATCCAGCGAATCGGCCGAATGAAACGCGGCCCGTGCGCGCCCGTCCAATACATCGAGCGCGGCCAGGAAATCTCCTGGATCACCTGCGGTAGAACTTCGCCCAGAATTTTCGCCGCGGGCCTGCCGATCACCACCTGCTTCGCGGAAAGATATTCGCCCTTGGGCGTGTTCACGATGCCCAACTTCGATACCGGAATTCCCTGCTTCTCCGCAAAACTCATCGCCGCCCGCGTCGGCTCGCCGACTGGATCGTACGCCACCGATTTCGGCGGCCCGGTGATTTCGCGCGTCACATCTTCTTGACGCATGCGCACGCCACGCGCAATCGCCACCAGTCTCCGCGGCGCACCGAAAGTTTCAATGGAACTCTCCGCCGATTTTTCTTCGAGCAATCCATGCGCAAGAAATTGCTTCTGAAGTAACGCTTTAAGCTCCTGCGAGGCTTTCAAAATCATGCCCGCGGGAATTTCCTCGCAACCAATTTCAAAAAGAAAATCTCCGCGTGATTTTCCGCCCGCCGCTGCTGCGTTCCCCTTCATGCGACCACCTTCGCCGCATCCGGCACCGTGCCGCTTTGTTCCAGCCAAGCCGCAGCCACGCGGATCGCAAGTTTGCGCACTCGCGCGATCAATGCCGCGCGCTCCGTGACCGAAATCGCGCCGCGTGCATCCAGCAAATTAAACAGGTGAGAGCACTTCAGGCACAGGTCGTAAGCCTGCAGAATCGGAAACCCCTTCTTTTGCGGGCCTTTCAGTGCGGCATAAGCCGCGAGCAACCGCGTCGACTCAGCTTCGGCGAGGTCAAACTGCTTCCGCGTGGACACCGCGTCCGCATAATCGAAGCTGTACGCGGAAAATTGCTGCTCTTCGGCCAAGCGCACCTGCCGATAAGTCACCGTGTCGGACCAACGCACATCGAAAACGTTATCCACGCCCTGCAGGTAAGACGCAATGCGATCCAGCCCGTAGGTCAGCTCCACCGAAATCGGATCCAGGTTCTGGCCGCCGCTCTGCTGAAAATAAGTGAACTGCGTAATCTCCTGCCCGTCGAGCAGCACTTGCCAGCCGATCCCCCACGCGCCCAGCGTCGGCGATTCCCAGTTGTCTTCCTCGAAGCGAATATCATGTTCCTTCAAGTTGATTCCCACCCCGGCCAGACTCTCCAGATACAGATCCTGCACGTCCGCTGGCGCTGGTTTGAGTATCACTTGAAGTTGCGTGTGCTTGTAAAGCCGGTTGGGATTTTCGCCATAGCGTCCGTCGGCAGGACGCCGGCTCGGCTGCGCATAGACCACGCGGTAAGGTTCCGGCCCGAGCACGCGCAGAAAAGTTTCCGGATGCATCGTCCCGGCGCCGACTTCAATGTCGTACGGTTGTTGCAGTATGCAGTCGCGGCGCGTCCAGTATTCTTCAAGCTTCAGTAGAAGGTCCTGAAAGCTCAGGCCCTTCGCGAGCTCCGCCGCAGGTTCAATTTTCTTCACGTGTTTCTTCACGCCAGGGACTCCAGAAGTTCCCGCGACTTCAGCTTGCGGTCAATTTGATGTTCGATGACGTCGAGCATAACATCGCTCAGGTCGCGTGCGGCGCGCGGTGAAATCATTTCTTCGTTCAACTTATCGAGGCGCTCGCCCAGTATTTTCCGCGCTGCCGAGAGCACCGCAGGAGAAAGTGTGCGCATGCCGGGCCGGCGGCACTTGCTGCATGAGATCGCCGAAGCGCTCGGCGAGAAATACGCCGCTTCCTTCGGGTCCCATTTGCGCCCGCAGCGCGCGCAAGCATCCAGAGTCGGCAGCCACCCCCCCAGCTTCACGGTCCACAGTACAAAGTAAGCCAGCGGCAATTCCGGCCTGCCCGTCTTCTTAATGGTCTGCGCGACCAGCAGCAGCAGGCGAAAATTCGCGTCCGAAGGCTCGTGGTCCGGCAGCACCGTTTCGGTCACTTCGCTCAAAATCGCCAGCGCCACGCCTGAGCCGTAGTCGCGGAACGCATCCAGAAACGATTCGACCAGATCGCACTGGTTTATTCTCACCAGCTCGCGATTTTGCTTCTCGTAAAACCAGATGTGCACGTGCGAAAGTCGCTCCAGGGTCGAGCCAAAGCGGCTTTTGGTGCGCCGCGCGCCGGAGGCCACCCCGCGAACGCGGCCCATCGAACGCGAAAGAAAGCTGACCAACCGGTCGGCTTCGCCTAGCGGATAACTCTGCAGGATAATGGCCTCGGATTCGTGAACTGGCATCAGGGTGCCGGCGCGTTGCGACGCACAGAAACGATCCGCTCCGCCAAAATCGGAACGACTCCCCTCTGAGCGGACGACGCGCGTGCGAAACAAAAATTCTTATCACAGCGCGGCATCCGGCGCAATTGTAAAACGATTTTCCGCGCGCCGCGGCTGCCGATGTCCTAAGTTCTTAAATCCCTGCCGGCCCTGCGCAGCATCATTGCCTCTTGAAAATGTCGCAACCTCGGATAGAGTCAAGTAGGATGATGCGACTCAATTCAAACCGAAAACTCACCGAGCGCCCGGAAACCCATCAGTGATCCCTCTGCAAGATTTAACGCCGCGCCGTTCCTTCCCCACGGTGACTCTGCTGCTGATCCTGGCGAACACGCTCGTGTTCCTGTATCAGATTTCTCTGCCGCCGCACGCGGCCGACGCGTTCATCATGAACTACGGTGTCGTTCCCTACAAAATTCAAATGGCGCTAGCCGGACGCCATTACACGCTGCAAGAAGCGCTGCTGCCACTGTTCACCTGCATGTTCCTGCATGGCGGCTGGCTGCACATTATCGGCAACATGTGGTTTCTCTGGATTTTTGGAGCAAACGTCGAAGACCGCATGGGCCCCATCGCGTACTTGCTCTTCTATCTGGTATGCGGCATCGGTTCGAGCATCGCGCAAACATTATTTTCCTGGGGCTCGCACATCCCGTCGCTGGGAGCGAGCGGAGCGATCTCCGGCGTGCTCGGCGCTTACATCGTCTTCTTCCCTGGCTCGCAGATTTCCACGCTGATTACTTTGTTCATCCTCTGGTTCCGTGCGCGCATCCCTGCGCTGGTCTTCATCGGCCTGTGGTTTGCGATGCAATTCCTGAGCGGCGTTGGCTCGCTCGGCACCACCGGCGCGTCAGCGTCGGGAGGCGTAGCGTGGTGGGCGCACGTCGGCGGATTTTTGCTCGGCATGCTGATCGCATTCATCATGTCACTTAGTACTCGAAGTGTCACTCGAGGGTAATTCGTCGCCCAGCCGACAACTCCAGCAATCGTTGAGTTCTTCGCGAGCCGCAACGAAAGCTAAATTTTAGAATTTTCGGCGTACCGCGAACCAGCGAGGCCACTTCAATTCTTACTTTAACCGTCGCGCCCCGCTTGACCGAAGTGTACAACGAAGACACTCCGAAAAATCCTGGTGACGTTTCTCGTCTGCGCGCGTTCTACCTACCGAGGATGATTCAAGCCAACTGGAAAGGTGTGCTCGAACCCGTGAGCAATGCCTGCATCCCGCGCGCGGCCGGCGCATCCATAATTCACAATTCGCCCAGTGAAACTCGCTCCCCTACGGAGCGAAGCCAAGTTACAATATGCGCACGCGTTCAATTCTGCGCGCAGGGCGTTACTTCTAGACCCGTCGCGCGTAGTAAGATTTGCAGCCCGCAAGGTCAAACGAAGGAGCAGCAACCGTTCATGTCGACGTCGTCGCAGCCACCCAAACCCGACCTCAATGCTTTGCGCATCGACAAGACCCAGCGCACGGCCGGCAAAGGCGGCAAGCGCTGGGGACTACTCGTAGTCGTGCTCGTGGTACTGGTGCTGATCGCCGGGGCCGCACTGGCCTTCCGCGATCAGAAGCCCGTGGTGGAAGTCGCCCTGGCTCAGAGGGCCGCGACGGGCCGACCTGCTCTACTGAATGCCAGCGGCTACGTCACTCCGCGCCGCCGTGCCACAGTCGCCGCAAAAATCACCGGCCGCGTCACCGGCGTATTTTTCGACGAAGGCGTACACGTAAAAGAAGGCCAGATTCTTGCGACGCTCGATGATTCCGACGTGAAACGCGCGCTTGAATCCGCCGTCGCCGATCGCAATTCCACGCGCGCGCAAATCGCTGACCTGGAAGTACAGCTCAAGAACGCGGAAATCGAACTGCATCGCGCGCAAGCATTGCAGTCCGCCGGCGTGCAAAGCCAGGAAGTTCTAGACAACGCCACCACGGCCGTGGACAGCCTGAAGGCGAAAATTGCGCTGACCAAAGTGCAAGTCGCCGGCTCGGAAGCGCGCATCGGCGAGGCTCAGCAGGCCGTAAACAATTGCGTGATTCGCGCTCCGTTCGATGGCGTCGCGGTTTCGAAAGACGCGCAAGTGGGCGAAATGATCTCGCCGGTTTCCGCTGGCGGAGGCTTCACGCGCACCGGCGTCGCCACCATCGTGGACATGAACTCGAACGAAATCGAAGTGGACGTCAACGAGGCCTACATCGCGCGCGTCGAACCTGGCCAGCCGGTAACAGCAATCCTGGACGCCTATCCCGACTGGCAGATCCCCTCGAAAGTGCGCACCGTGATCCCCACCGCCGATCGCCAGAAAGCTACTGTAAAAGTTCGCATTTCGTTCTTAAAGCTTGACCCAAGGATTTTGCCGGACATGGGCGTGAAGGTCACCTTCCTGGGCAACGAGCCGGACAAGCAGGTGGGTGTCGCGCCTGCAGCGATCGTTCCTTCCGGCGCGGTGCGTGACGAAAGTGGCCGCAAGATCGTTTTCCTTGTGAAGGATAATCAGCTGGAACGTCGCGCTGTGACGGTGGGCAGCACGCGCGGCAGCGACGCCGAGATTATGGCGGGCCTGACGGCGGGAGACACTGTGGTCGTAAAAGGCCCGCCGGATTTGCACGACGGGGAAGCCATTCAGATCAAGAAATAATCAGACCGGAAACAGGAGCGCGCAAAATGGTACGAGTGGACGGAAGTGGCAGCGCAAACAGCCTGATCAAAATCCGCGGCCTCGACAAGAAGTACAAGCGCGGCGGCGAGGAGATTGACGTACTGCAGGGGCTAAATCTTGACGTGGACCAGGGCGAGTTCGTCGCTTTCATGGGCCCGAGCGGCTCGGGCAAGACCACCCTGCTCAATCTGCTCGGCGGACTGGACGTACCCTCCCACGGCAGCATCACCGTGGCCGGCGATGAAATCACTCATATGTCCAGCGGCAAGCTCACCGAATGGCGCGCGCGCCACGTGGGCTTCATATTTCAGATGTACAACTTGATCCCCGTTCTCACTGCGTTTCAGAACGTCGAGCTGCCGCTGCTGCTCACCAAGCTCTCGAAGTCCGAGCGCCGCACGCACGTTGAAGCAGCGCTTGCGATTGTGGGCCTTGCCGACCGCATCAACCACTACCCGAGACAACTGTCAGGCGGACAAGAGCAGCGCGTGGCCATCGCTCGCGCGATCGTAGCCGATCCCACCTTCCTTTTGTGCGACGAGCCAACCGGCGATCTCGACCGCAAGAGTGCTGATGAAATACTTGAACTATTGACGCGCTTCTCGAAGGAACACAATAAGACCATTCTGATGGTGACGCACGATCCCATGGCCGCCGAAAGAGCTCAAGCAACACTTCACCTTAACAAAGGCGTGCTAGTAGAGGGAGCGCGCGTAGGGAGCCTGGCATGAAGTTCCTTCATCTGATACTTGCAAATTTGTCACGCAAGAAACTGCGCACCATTCTTACGGTCGGCTCGTTCGCCGTGGCGCTTTTCCTGTTCGCCTTCCTTGCGGTCGTGAAGGGCGCGTTCGGCCGTGGCGCGGATATTGCCGGTGCCGACCGTCTGGTCATCATCAACCGCATCTCGATCATCCAGCCGCTGCCCTTATCCTATCGTGACCAGATCCTACGCATTCCGGGCGTGAAGTCCGTTACGCACAATAACTGGTTCGGCGGCGTCTACCAGGACGAGAAAAATTTCTTCCCGCAGTTCGTCATCGACCCGGAAAATCAGCGCCAGGTAATGTCCGAACTGATCGTTCCCGACGACCAGTGGCAGAAATTCGTGGCCGATCGTCAAGGCGCGATCGTCGGAGCCCGGACCGCGCAGCGCTTCGGTTGGAAAATCGGCGACCGCATTCCTATCAAGAACGTAAGCTACGGCACCAGCGGCACCTGGGAATTCAATCTTGACGGCATCTATCACAGCGAACACGCCGGAGGCGACGAAACCCAGTTCTGGTTCCAGTGGGATTATTTCGAGGAGCGCGTGCCGGAGCGCTTCAAAGGCAACACAGGCTGGTACGTGCTGCGGCTGAACAATCCGGACGACGCCCCGCGCGTCGCTAAAGCGATTGACGACACATTCACCAACTCGTCCTACGAAACAAAAACGGAAACCGAGTCGGCCTTCGCCGCAGGCTGGGTGAAACAATTCGGCAACATTGAATTGCTCATTCTCACCATCGGCTCGGTGGTGTTCTTTACGCTGCTTTTGATCACCGGGAACACCATGGCCATCGCGGTTCGCGAGCGCGTGGGCGAGCTGGCGGTTCTGAAAGCGATTGGGTTCAGCGATTTTTCCATTCTGGTGCTGGTCCTGGCGGAGGCTCTGCTCATCGCGCTGTTCGGCGGGATTCTCGGCCTGGGCGTGGCGATGCTGGCTGTGCCGGTGCTCGGCAATGCGCTCAATGGCTTGCTTCCCGAACTCGTCCTATCTCCAGCGATTCTTTCGCTAGGACTTGCGGCAGCGCTGCTGATCGGCGCGGCCGGTGGAATTTTGCCGGGAGTCGGTGCCATGCGGATGCGCGTCGTCAACGCGCTTCGGAGGGTCTGAAATGGCGATACCGGTGATCTACAATCTTCGTAGCGTTCGCGCGCGCTGGGTATCTTCCATCGTCGCCGTCCTGGGCATCGCCGGCACCGTCGGCGTGTTCGTCGCCATGCTTTCCCTGGCCAACGGATTCCGCGCGACGCTGGTCGCTTCGGGTTCCAAGGAAAACGCCATCCTGATGCGCGCCGGTGCCACCGCTGAAATGATGAGCGGCATCACGCTTGAGAGCATCAAAATTGTCCAGGACGATCCCGCGGTCGCACGCGACTCTTCCGGTCCGCTGATCACTTCCGAAGTCGTCGTGGTCGCTCCCTTCCCTCTGCGCGCCACCGGAACCAACGCCAACGTGCAGGTACGCGGCGTTTCATCGAACGTGCTCACAATACGCCGCAACCTGAGAATCGTTCAGGGACGGATGTTTCAGCCAGGCCTTTCCGAATTGGTCGTGGGCACGAACGCTAATAAAACCTACTCCGGCTTGACGCTTGGCAATACCGTGGATTTCGGCGGCGGTCACTGGCGCGTCGTCGGCATTTTTGACGCCGGCGGCAGCGCTTTCGATTCCGAAGTATGGGCGGACGCGCGCGTGCTCGACGACGTGTACAAGCGCCCGACCAACATCTATCAATCCGCCACGGTGCACCTCACTTCCCCCGCCGCTTTGCAGCAGCTCAAGGATTCCGTCAGCGCCGACCCGCGCCTGAATCTGGATGTGTTCCGTGAAGTTGATTATTACGCCAAGCAATCCACTGCCATGACTCGCCTCATCACCGTCCTGGGCGGCCTGGTCGCGTTCGTCATGGCGATCGGCGCGGTTTTCGGCGCGCTCAATACCATGTACTCCGCCGTATCCGAGCGCGGCCGCGAAATTGCCACCATGCGTGCACTCGGCTTTGGCGGGCCGGCTGTCGTGTTCTCGTTTCTGATCGAAGCCTTACTGATCGCCTTCATCGGCGGCGTGCTGGGATGCCTGGCGGTGCTGCGCCTCAACGGCCATACAACGAGCACCATCAATTGGCAGACGTTTTCGAATCTAGCTTTCGCTTTCCGGATTACGCCTGGGCTTCTGCTCAGCGGCATGTTCTTCGCGCTGGTGATGGGCTTGATTGGCGGCCTGCTTCCGGCCATCAGCGCCGCTCGCAGGCCCATCGCGGTCGCGCTGCGCGAACTGTAACGATTGGTTGAAGTCTACGCACGTCGATCCGCCGACAACTCGAGAACTGGTCGAAGCTAGCAAGCAGTGAACCGAACCACATAAAGTGAATCCTGCATTTTAGGTGAGTATTTTTTCTTCGCATAAAATTGTTCTCGCGCCCCCGGAAGCAGATTAAGATAGCGTCTGCTACCGGCCCTGTAATTGCGTTGCGAATCATTTTCTCATTGTCAGCAAGGGAGGCATGGAATGGCGATCGGCAATTCCGGTTTTGCGCAGTCTCGAGGGTTCGGCAGGTTTCTAGCTGCGGCAAACCTGATCGGCGCGCTTCTCTTCCCGCTCGCGGCATTCGCGCAGCAAGCTCCGACCGCCAATCAGATCATGGGCGAACTCGCCTTTGTCGCAACGACCAAGGCTGAGAAAACAGCCGGCGTCTGGGTGGACGGGCAGTACGTCGGCTTCGTAAAGGAATTAAGGGACGACAAAAAGCTTTTGCTGCTGCCCGGCGAACACGATATCGCCGTGCGTCAGACGGGCTACTTCGAACTGACCGAGAAGATCGTCGCCGAGCCCGCGAAGAAGACCATCATGACCGTTCGCCTGGAGAAAAACCCGCAAGCGCAGTTCTCTGCCGTTACGGGCGAGATCAAATTGGAGGTCACGCCGGAGCGGGCCGCCGTTTTCGTTGATGGGCATTTCGCCGGGACCGTAAACCAGTTCCGCGGAGCCGGCCGCGCGATGCTGATCGCGCCGGGAAACCATCACATCAAGATTGACCTGGTCGGGTACCAACCATTCGAAACCGACGTAACGCTTCTGGCCAAACAGAAAATCACGGTCAAAACAGATCTCGCGCCCGGAACGGTTCAACAAGCCGACCCTGCGGTGAAACACGATTAAGGTGATGGTAGAAGTCAGCGCAGCGGCACGAAGCGCAATGGAAAACCAGTTGCGAACTCGCGGCTTGTAACTTAAAGAAACACATTAATAGCGATTACGGAGGAGAGCGAAAGACGCGCCATTGGTTCTTGCTTTCTCAGACTTATCTCGAATTTTTTCTCTGTGGAAGGTCTTGGTCCTCGCCGCTAGTTTGCAACACCCGACTTCGCGACGCAGTTAGCCACCCAATCCCCGACCTCGCGCGTCGAGAGCGTGCCGCCCAGTTCCGCCGGCGTCTTCCCTTCCTTCAGCGCCAAGCGCACTGCTTCGTCAATCGCCTGCGCCTCGCCCTGCCAGCCAAGAAACTCGAACATCATCCCGACCGTAAGAATCGAGCCCATCGGATTCGCGACCGCTTTACCCGCAATGTTCGGTGCCGAGCCGTGCACCGGTTCGAACAGCGACACCTGCCCCGGATGAATATTCCCTGAAGGCGCAAGTCCCAGACCGCCCGCCAGCTGCGCACCCAGGTCGCTCGCGATATCGCCGAACAGATTGGACGTGACGATCACCTGAAATTGCGCCGGTTCGCGCACCATTTGCATCAGCAAATTATCAATGTACTGGTGACTGGATTCGATTCCCGGATATTCCGCGCGGACTTCCTTGAAGACGCGCTGCCACAAATCATGCCCGAAGGTCAGCGCATTGGATTTGTCGGACATGCACACGCGCTGCAAGCCGCGCCGCTTCGCATATTCATAGGCATAGCGAATAATCCGCTCCACGCCCTTGCGCGTGTTGACGTCCTCTTGAATCGCAATTTCGTCCGCGGTTCCCTTCTTGAAGTTTCCGCCCATGCCCACGTACAGGCCTTCGGTATTCTCGCGAAAAACCGTGAAGTTCACGTCCTTCTCAGCGCGGTCTTTGAGGGGAGTAAAGCGCTTGTCGAACAGCACGCAAGGCCGCGCATTCACGTATAGATCGAGCTTGAAACGTAAGCCGAGCAGAATTTCCGCGGCGTGAATGTTCGTCGGTACGCGCGGATCGCCCATCGCGCCGAGCAAAATCGCGTCGAAATCGCGCCGCAGCATTGCCACCGCGTCCGCGGGCAAAGTGGTGCCGTCGCGCAAATAGCGGTCGGCGCCCCAATCGAATTCTGTCAGCGCAACGGACTTGCCGCCGGACGCCGCCGCAGCCTGCAGAACTTTAACAGCTTCCGGAATTACCTCTTTGCCGATCCCGTCGCCAGGAATCACCGCGATGCGCTTGCGTGCGCTGGAAGAATCTGTTGAAGTCATGCCGTCGCGCAAACTAACATGCGGGTCCGGTGCTGTCAACGCGAGCGCCTCTGCGCCGCGGGAATATTCTGGAAGCGCGGCAGGACGTCCGAGCATCAGAACAAGCGGCTGCGATGACACCAGCGCAGACGGAATCCTAATCCCCACGGAGGAATCATGGCAAAAATGCGCGCAGTGCAAATTCCCAAGGCCAAGGGGCCGTTTGAAATCGTCGAACGCGAAATCCCGCAGCCCGGGCCGGGCGATGTACGCGTGAAGGTGCAAGCTTGCGGCGTCTGTCACAGCGATTCGGTGACGAAAGACGGCCTGTTCCCCAACATCACCTATCCTCGGGTTCCAGGACACGAAGTAGCGGGTGTCGTGGACGCAATCGCCGAGGGCGTAAAGGGCTGGAAACTGGGCGACCGGGTGGGCGTTGGCTGGTACGGTGGTCACTGCGGATACTGCGATTCCTGCCGCCGTGGACACTTCGACGTATGCTTGGTCGATCGCCAAGTCACAGGCATTTCGCATGACGGCGGCTATGCGGAATACATGGTCACCCCGGCCGCGACGCTGGCGCTGATACCAGATGAAGTCTCGCCCGTCGACGCCGGCCCGCTGATGTGCGCCGGAGTCACGACGTTCAATTCCCTGCGCAATTCAGGGGTGCGCCCCGGCGAAGTCGTCGCCGTGCTGGGTATAGGCGGCTTGGGACATCTGGGAGTGCAGTTCGCGGCCAAGAGCGGCTGCCAGACGGTAGCAATCGCACGCGGCGCGGACAAGGCGGACCTAGCGAAGAAGCTCGGCGCGCACGTTTACGTTGATAGCGACAAGCAGGACGTCGCGGCTGAGCTGCAGAAACTGGGTGGTGCGAAGGCGATCCTTGCGACCGCCACCAGTGCCGACGCGATGACGGCAGTATTTGCAGGCCTGGCCATCGACGGCCAGCTAATGGTGCTCGGCGTGCCGAACGGCCCGATCCAGGTCAACCCGATCACGGCAATCTTCAGTCGCGCCGGGTTGCGCGGCTGGCCATCAGGCAGCTCGATTGATTCGCAGGATACGCTGCGTTTTAGCGCGCTCACCGGCGTGCGTCCGATGACGCAAGTGTTTCCGCTGGAAAAAGTGAACGAAGCCTACGAGGCGATGCTGAACGGCACGGTGCGATTTCGTTCCGTGTTGAAAATTAGCGCGTGAGGCGCTCGTTACTCGTAGCGCAGAGCGACCATGGGATCCACGCGCATCGCGCGGCGGGCGGGGATGTAGCAGGCCAGCAGGGCGACCGCGCTTAGCAGTAAGCCAACGGCGGCGAAGGTCATGAAGTCCGTGGCGCCGACGCCGAGAAGTACGCTGCGGAGAAAACGCGTCAGCGCGAGCGACAGCGCCAGACCGCAGGCCAAGCCGGTGACGATCAGGCGCAGGCCGTTGCCCAGCACCATGCGGAATACGTCTGTCGACTGCGCGCCCAGAGCCATGCGCAGGCCGATTTCATGCGTGCGCTGGCGCGTGGTGTAAGCAATCACACCGTAAATTCCCACCGCGGCAAGCACCAGCGCGAGCAAACCGAAAGCGCCGACAAAAGTTCCTGCAACGCGTTGCCCCACGCTGGCCACCTGCACCCGTGATTGCAGCGTGGATTCCTCGAACACCGGCAAATCGGCATTCAGTTCATGCACCGCTTTTTCCACCGCGGCCGTGTAGGCGAGCGGATTGCCGGCAACGCGCGCGTGGATGGTCACGCTCTCGGAATAATCCTGCAGCAGCGGTGTATAGATGAACGGCTGCGAATTTTCGCGCAGTGAGAAGTAACTGCCGGTGCGCGTGACGCCCACAATCGTGGACCACCGGCCATAGACCTGAACGCGCTTGCCGAGCCCGCCTTGATTCGGCCAGTAGCGCTGCACGAAGGCTTGGTTGACGATCACGACGGCCTGCGAGGCGTCGGTATCTTGCAAGGTGAAATCCCGCCCGGCGACGAGCGGAATCTGCATGGTGCGCAGATAATTCGGCCCAGCTCCGGCCTGGCCGACGCTCATCGATTCGTGGGGTTGCGGGACATAACCTTCGGGGAGGATGGTTTCAGCGCTGTTGGTATAGCCCAGCGGCACCCAATCGGCGAGCGACGCCGACTGCACGCCGGGCAGGGCCGCGATCTTGGCAATAATCTGGCGATGAAATTCGACGCCGGAGGCGCGGTCATAGCCCATGGGGAAAAGGCTATAAGAAGCGAGTAGCACGCGATCGGGGTTGAAGCCGGGATTCAGAGTTTGCGCAGCGCGAAAACTGCGGATAAATAAGCCGGCGCAGACCAGCAGAAAGAGCGATAGCGAAATTTGCGCGACCACCAGGATGCTCGCCAGGCGCGCGCGATGCAGTCCACCAGAAACGCTGCCGGAATCTTCCTTCAAGACTGCGATCGGCGCCAGGTCCGAAGCGCGCCACGCAGGCAGCACGCCGAAAATAATTCCAGTGACGAGCGAGAGCAGCATCGTGCCCAGCAGCACGCGGTGATCGGCGTGAATGTCCAGCGACACAGGAATATTCGTCGGCGGAATGAATTGAGCAAATGTTCCGGCGGTCCAGATGGTGATGAGCATGGCCACGCCGCCGCCCGCGAGCGCCAGGATCAGGCTTTCGATGAGCAGTTGCCGCACCAGGCGCCAGCGACTGGCCCCGATGGAGAGGCGAATTGCGATTTCGCGGCGACGCGCGACCGAACGCACCAGCAGCAGATTGGCAACGTTCGCGCAAGCCAGTAGCAGAACGGCCCCGGCGATGGCCATGAGCATCGGCAAAAGAATATAGAGATAACCATTCGCTCCGAACGGCGCGCGCCACAGCGGATACAGTGTGACGACATTTTCGCCCTGATGTTCTTTGGGATATTGCGCAACCAGCTGCTTCAGCAGCAGATTCATTTCCGACTGCGCCTGCTCGATCGTCACGCCAGGCTGCACACGTCCCAGGGGCACGGCCCAGGTGTTGCCGCGCTGCTTCAGGCGGTCGGAATTAGACATGACTTGCGGCGCCATCACGATCGGCAGCCAGAGTTCGCTGCGTAGTCCGGTCTGAGTGCCTTGAAAGACGGGCGGCGCAACACCCACGATGCTGTAGGGATGCTCGTTGATTTGCAGGGTGCGGCCGATCACCGAGCGATCGCCGGCATAACGCAGCTGCCACATGCGATAGCTGATTATGACGACGGGCGCACCGTTCGGTGCAGTGTCTTCCGCCTGCAGGAATCCGCGGCCGAGAATCGGGTGCACGCCGAGAAAATCAAAATAGTTGGCGGAAACCAGCGTGCCCCAGGTGCGCTCGGGTTTGGCTTTGCCGGTTAAATTCATAGGCTCGATCGAAAATGCGGTGAGCGCCGAAAAACTTTGGGTGCGCTCGCGCAAGTCCAAAAAATCCGGATAGGAAAATGGAATAGGAGTGCGCGAGTTTCCGCCGGAGGTGAAGGCGAGAATATCTCCGGTTCTCGCCGCGCCGGGTATCGGATTCAGGAGCGTGGAATTGATCCAGCTGAAGATGGTGCTATTGGCGCCGATGCCCAACGCGAGCGTGAGGATCGCTGTAGCCGTAAAGGCAGGCGATTTCATGAGCACGCGCAGTGCGTAGCGCACGTCTTGCCACAGAGCACCCACAAAATCCTCCGAGAGCAGCTGGTCTTACCTAGTGCAATCACAACGCCAAGTTCCACTGTCTTGGCGCGGCCAAACTCGAAGCGTCGAAATCTTCTGCCGAACGCTCAAGGCCCCCGCCCCAGGAGCTAACGCCCCGTCGTTGCTTCATTTAAGCTGCGTTTGACCACGGAACTAAAGTCCTCGGCATCCCGAGCCGATATGGATGCTACAGAACGCGCGTGCCAGGAAAAATTCTGGTCCGGGGCGCGATGTCCGGAGATGGGAAGCGGCGCGCGGAATCGGACGCTGGCGGTCATCCGTGTTCTCCCTGTACGTGCGTACAGTTTCATGGCAAACACCTCGCGCTTCAATTGCGATTGCCCGCTTCGCAGTGCGCGCATACATTGATTTCAGCGTCTGGCAGCACCTAGCGACGACTTGGAACCATAACCCGGAGGGAATATGTGGAGCAACAACAAGCAATCCGATTCTCCGAACCCAGCTGCGGCTCAGCCGGCGGCCTATCAACCACCGCAATCGTCGGCCAACTATAACGCCAATTCCGCTCCGGCAGCGTCGCAGACTTTCCGCCCCAGCGCTCCGACGGCGCGCAACCTGGCGATCCTTGGGCCCGGACTGCTCGTGAAGGGGCAGATTTCCGGCGAGGAAGATTTGCAGATTGACGGCAAGGTGGAAGGCTCGATTTCGCTGAAGGGCCAGCGCCTCACCGTGGGCCAGAACGGCGAGATTGTTTCGGATGTGCATGCACGGGAAGTAATCGTGTATGGCAAGGTGCGCGGCAACCTGTTTGCGGAAGATCGCATAGAGGTGAAGAAAGACGGCTCGGTGGTCGGCAATATTACCGGCGGCCGGGTGTTGATCGAAGACGGCGCGTACTTGAAGGGGCAAATCGAGATCGAGCGCGGCAAGTCGCACAAGCATGCATCGGCGGAACTCGAGCCGGTGGGGGCGGGCGTCGGCAGCAACTCGTAAAACTGGGTTCCCTACCCCGGCCGCAGACGGATAGCTTAGACAGGCCGTGGCGGAGCGGGCAGAAATGGAAATGGCGCTGTGACCGGAAGGTTGCGGCGCCGTTTTTGTTTTCGGGCGAAGGAAAATAAAAAAGGCCGCGGCAGGATATGAGGTGTTGGCCTGCCGCGGCCCCGAAAGCTGATGCGTGGTTACAGCGTTTGCGATGCGGTTTGCGTCAGCGTCGGCGCTGGCGCCTGGGGCGCAGGAGCGGGCGCCGTAGCTGGCCTTGTGCCACTGCCGTTATCGTATTGCGGCGCGTGATAGCGGTTGGTCTGATCGGTTGACGAGCCTGCCGCCGGGTATCCATTCGAGCTGGGCTGCGGGTTCGCGCTGGTAGGATTCGGATGCAGCGAGAAGTTGATGCCGCGGCGCGCGTTTTCATTTACCGTGCGCTGTAGGTCCAGATCGTCCATGTTCAGCGTGCTCTCGCCGCCATAATTCACGGTGTAGTGCAGCAAGCCGTCCTGCAGCCAGTAATCGCTGGCCGCGTAGGTGGTGCCGTCCTTCAGATAGAGCAGGACGGTGGGACGAGAAGACGATACGTCGCCGGTAATAGGATTATCATTGGGCGAAGGTAGGGGTACATCAGGGGGATTGCTTGGCGCGACGGGACCGGCATCGTAATTGCCGGAATTATTGTCCACCGGTCCGTTATCTGAGCCAGAGTAATTTCCACTGTCGCCGTAAGTGACGCCGTAGCCGGGATAATCATAGTAGCCGGGCCATCCCCACGGGTAGTAGCCAAGGCCATAATATGGACCCCAGCCCCATGCCGGACCCCAGAAGCCGCCCCAGCCCCAACCCCAGCCGAAGCCCCAACCCCAGCCCCAACCAAAGCCGCAGCCCCAGCACCCGAATCCGCCGTGGAAGCCGAAGCCATTGTGAAATCCGAAGCCGTTGCCGTGGAAGCCACCGCCGAAGTTACCGCCGTGGAACCCGACGGAATTACTGGCGAAGGAGTGGCCGCCCGCGAAGCCTGACGAGCCGTGAACATTCAGGGAGCCGCCAAGCCGCGGAGCGCTCATCGAGCCTGAGGAGCCGAAGTGCGCGCTGGTTAAAGTGGCGTTGCTGAAATGAGACGTTGACGAGCGCCCGGCTATCCCAGATGACCGGGAGGTCGCGGAACTGCTGAAATGAGAATTTTCGATGTTCGATACCGCGCGATTCGCGGAAACGGATGAACCACCGCGCGAGGAGGCGGAAAGCGAACTGGAGGAGCTGCGGTTGCTAGTAGCAGCGGACAGCGAGGTGGAATTGTGAGCGCCGCCTGCGCTCGCTGCAGACGAGCCGCCGCGGGAATTAGCGAAGGTGCTCGAATTCGTCGCGCCGCGTGATGCAGAGCCGGACGCGGAATTCGCCGGTCCGCTGCGGCCCATCGAGGGCGAGGACGAAGGGCCGCGATTACCAGCGGACGCCGCAGAACCATTATTGAATCCGCGCGCCGAATTTGCGCCAGAGGCGCCGAAACGCGCGCTAGAAGGAGGCGCTACGCCCGCGCGATTGCCGGCGCTATAGCTGTTGCCGGTGCGGCCGCCCATTGCGCTGTAGGGTCTGGAAGTGGAACCGGAATAATGATTGGGCGAGCTGGAGTAATGATTGGCGCTGCCTCGAGAGCCGCCGTAAGCCCCACCGCGAGCTGCGCCGTAGCCGCCTCCGCCGTAATGAGCGCCGCCGCCCCCGCCGCCGTGGAAGCCGCCTCCTCCACCACCGCCGTGGAAACCACCACCACCGCCACCGCCGTGACCGCCGCCACCACGCTGCGCGAATGCAGCCGGCGCGCAAAGCAGCGCCACAGAAGCGATTGCGCCAAACAAAATCTTGAAGAAAGCGGACCTGTTCATGGTTGTAACCTCCACCCAGCTACTACCCTAGAGGTGCGGCCGGCCAGAGCCCGAGGCCATTCTACACCAATTAGAGTCGCACGGAGCATGGTTGGTTGCAGATTGGTTAAGTCGTTCACCTTCAGCCAATCACGCCAGCGGCGAAAAATCGCACGCCTGCCCTCGAAGGGTACAACACGGGGGGTTCGAAAAAGTTTCGGTGGAACTTCGGGACAGGTGTGGTGAAGTAGTATCGGGGATAGGTGCGCGGAAGGCTAGGATCGGCCGCGTTCGGCCAGGAAGACCCCCAGCAGGACCAACGCGGTGCCTTCCAGTAGCATTCGAGACGGGCGTTCACCCAGGAACGCCATGGACAGCAGAATGACGATAACGGGCTGGAAATAGCTGACGGCGCCGACGCGCGAGGCCGTCATGTAACGCAGCACCCAGTAAAAAATCGTGTAGGCGGCGACCGAACTGCCGACCGCCATGTAAGCCATGCCGAGCCAGCCGCTGAGCGCGACGCTGTGCCAGTCGAGGTGAATGCATTGGCGGATCGTCAACGGCAGCAGGAGCAGCGCGGCGGCGACGCAATTGAAAGTGTTCATGGCGATGGAATCGTATTGCCCGGCGACTCGTTTGCCGAGGACTGCGTAGACGGAAAAACCGATCACGCCGCCGAAGGTGATGAGGTCGCCCGTCAAAAGCGGCGAATGAGCGGGCGAACCTTGCTCGGTTTCCAGCAGATATACGCCGACGAACGAGATGGCCATGCCGGCGACTTTTGCGACCGTGAGGGCTTCCAGTTTCAAGGCGCGTGCCAGCAGCAGGATGATGATGGGACCGACAGCGATCAGCACGGCGGAATGGTCGGAGGTGGTGTAGTTCAAGCCGACGGTGAACAGGCCCTGGTTGACGATGACTCCGAAGAAACCGAGATAAAGGAATGGCCAGGTGTCGCGAAGTTTGAGCGGCTGGCGTTCGCGGCGCGCGAAGTAAATTGCCAGCATCAGGAACGCGGCGAGTTGCAGGCGCAGGCAGACGAGCGTGATCGGGTCGAGCGTGCGCAGCGCGATTTTACCGGCGACGTAGTTGCCCGACCACAGCGTGAGCATCAGCAGCAGCCAGAACGCCAGCGTTAGTTTGCTGGGGCGCCGCGGCTTGGATTCCGTTGCGATTGTGAGGGCGGGCGAGGCCATTGGTAACGTCAATGGCAATGTCGACGGCGCGCTCGGGCTTGCGCTTTCACTCGAGCACCTCGCGGCGTTTGGTGAGTGATTCGATGCGGTCGAGTCGCGGCGTGTAGCCGATGCCCGGCGCGTTGGGAACTACGATCGTGCCCTTCGGCGTGACTTCCACTTCCGGCTCGATGATGTCTTCGGTCCAGTAGCGGCGGCTGGCGGAGACGTCGCCCGGCAGCGTGAAGTTCGGCAGCGTGGACATGGCGATGTTGTGTGCGCGGCCGATGCCGGATTCCAGCATGCCTCCGCACCAGACGGGAATGGATTTTTGCTGGCAGAGATCGTGGATGCGGCGGGCGGGGGTGTGTCCCCCGACGCGGCCTAGTTTCATGTTGATGATTTTGCAGGCGCCGATTTCGATCGCGGCGCGGGCGTGCTCGATGTCGTGGATGCATTCGTCCAGGCAGATGGGAGTGTCGAGTTGGCGCTGCAGGGCGGCGTGGGAGTAGATGTCGTCGTGGCCCAGGGGCTGCTCGATCATGATCAGGTAGAAGGCGTCGAGCTTTTTCAGCAGCGGCGCATCTTCCAGGCGATAAGCGGAATTGGCGTCCACCATCAGGCGGATACGCGGGAATTTTTCGCGGAGGGCGCGGGCGGGCGCGACGTCGTTCGCCGGCTTGATTTTTATTTTGATGCGTTGGTATCCGGCGGCTAGTTCCTTTTCCACTTTGGCGAGCAGGGTGGCGATGTCGGGCTGGATGCCGATGGAAACGCCGGCGGAGATCTCGTCGCGCGTGCCGCCGAGTAATTTTGCCAGGGGCAGGCTTTTCTGTTTGGCTTCGGCGTCCCAGAGCGCGGTTTCTAGCGCGGCTTTGGCCATATTGTGGCCACGGACGCGGGAGAGCAGGTCCCAGAGTTCGGCGGCGGATGCGAATTCTTTGTATTTTACGATAGGCCACAGAAAATCGCGGAGGATGTGCCAGGCGGTTTCAACGGTTTCATAGGAATAGTAGGGATCTTCGCCGGCGGTGCATTCGCCCCAGCCTATTGCGCCGTCGGCGTCGAGTTCGAGCAGGAGCATGCGGCGCAACGAAGTTTCGCCGAAGCTGGTTTGGAATGCTGCGATCAATGGCATATGGATTTCGCGCAGAGTGATTTTACGCAGGCGCATGGGGGCTAAGGCCTTTGGGATTCCGTCTTTCGTGTTTAGTCTTCGAATTCTTCCGGGCGGTATTCTGGCAGACGCAAGCCCGCGATGGAAGCGGCGGGTTCCAGAATGTAGTCCACAGTATCGCCGCGGCGTTCGACGGACGTCGCGATGTAACCCTGATGCAGAAGTTTGCGGAAGTGGTCGCGCGTCTCGGATTGCAGGCGCGCGGCGGATGCGCGGTTCTCGGCTCTTACGTCGCCGAGATTTGCGGGCAGCGAAATGGATTGTGCACCAGCGGCGGCGGGCAGCGGACTTTCGGCCAGGATATTTATCACGCGATCGGAATCGAGCCACCATTCCGCTACCAGGCGGTCGGTCGGCAGCCCCGCGTGCAGCGGGCTTTCCGTGACGCCGTAGCAATTCGGAATGTAGCGGCGGGCGATCGCGCCCAGGCGCACAAAATTAAAATGCGCGTTTTTCAGTTCGAGTGGATCAAACGTCCATTCGATGAGCCGGATGTCGCGTTTCAGCGCGTCCTGGCGCTGGAAGAATTTCAAGCGGCGACCGACGCCGAGATTTTGATATTCGGGCAGCACGGCAGTCATGTGTGAATGCAGGAACGGTTTTCCGGCGCGCGTGCCGGCGAGCGCCAGCGTCATTCCGATCATTCTGGCGCCGTCGAACGCGCCGAAAATTTGCCCACCGGTGTGGTGCGCCACCACGAAGATGGCTGACGGCACGGCGATGTGTTCGCCCCAGATTTGTTTTTCCAGGCGCACGCAGGTTTCGTATTCGGCGAGCGATTCGCAGTGGCGGATTTCGATTTCGTGCTCGGCGTTGGACGGTGTTTCGGCGGATGCGTTCATTTGGTGTGCGCGGCCTCGAGGGGTTGTTGCAGTTTTGAGAGATTCCACAATTCTTCCATGCGTTTGCGCGGCAGGTCGGCCAGGCGGCGGCCCTCAGCGCTCGCTGCTGTTTCCATCCACTGGAAACGGGCTTGGAATTTGCGATTGGCTTTCTTGAGCGCGATTTCGGGGTCGGCGCCCAGGAAACGCGCCACATTCACGGCGGCGAACAGCAGGTCGCCCACTTCTTCTTCCAGGTGCGGTGATACGGGCGCGGCAGGACGCGCCACCGCGGAAGGCCAGGCAGCGGCGTTGTGCTTGCCGGCAGTCGGCGGCGCGGCGGCTGCCCGGTGCGCGGCTGCGGGTTTGGCGGGAGGAGCTGCTGCGGATGATGGCGGTGCGGCGACGGTTTGCAGCGATGCGAGAATCTCGCGCTTCTCCTCGTCGAGTTTTTTGAAGATGGCGGAGAGATTGTCCCAGTCGAAGCCGATGTGCGCGGCGCGGCGGGTGAGTTGATAGGCTTCCAGGACGCCCGGGAGCGAGCGCGGCACGCCGGAAAGTAGGGACTCGCCGGCCGCATTCGTTTGAGCTGCGCTCGCGTTCGCCGCGTTTGCCTTCGCTTTCTTGCCATTGCTTTGCGCTCGCTCCGCAGCCTTGATCTGCTCCCAATTTGTCAAGACTGCGGTGGAGTCCATGGCCTTCGCGTCGCCGAAAACGTGCGGGTGGCGGCGGACCATTTTCGCGTGAATCGATTCGATCACATCCGAAATGGTAAACGCCCCGGTTTCTTCGGCAAGGATCGAGTGAAAAGTGATCTGTAGCAGCAAATCGCCCAGCTCAGAGGCGAATTCGCGTGGGTCAGCCGATTCCATCGCGTCCAGAACTTCGTACGTTTCTTCGATCAGGAACTTGCGCAGCGATGCGTGCGTTTGCTCGCGGTCCCAGGGGCACCCGTTCGGCGCACGCAGCCGAGCCTGCAGCGCGACAAGTTTTGCAAACCACTCCCCGGCCAGTTTGTCGCGCCGGCTCAGCGGGATGCGCGGCGAGCCAGCGCGCCGTTGGCGCGGGCGCTTCGATATCTTGCGAGGGGCGCGTTTCTTCATGGGCGATAAAACAATTTACAGGGAAGGCGCAGCGGAGACAAGGATGCGCGTGTCGAGGTGTTGCCACGCCGCCGGTCATGCTTGGTATACTGCGACGCACCGTCTATGGCTGCCGCAAGCATCACAGTTCCGCAACGAACATCGCAGTTCGGCCGCTACGTTGCCGGATCGCTTCTCGTGCTTGCGGTGATTTATCTCTCTGCGTGCGCGTTTTTTTATCTTCAGCAAGGCCGCATGACGTTTCCGGCTCCGCTCCAATATCCAACAGCCACACCTTTAAACGCGGGCATCGCGTTCGAAGATCTGCACATTCCGGTGAATGGGTCCGAGCAGATCCATGCCTGGTGGATCCCTGCGTCTCCTGCTTCCGACAAGGTTTTGCTGGTGTTTCACGGCAACGGATACGTTCTGGAACAGGCTGCCCTTGGAGAACTGGCGCCCCTGCATGCACTGGGAACCAATCTCCTCATGATTGACTATCGCGGATACGGGTCGAGCAGCCCTAGAACTCCAAGCGAAAAGCGTGTCTACGAAGATGCCCGAGCCGCATTCAGCTATCTCATCGCACAACGGCGGGTACGCCCGGAAGATATTGTTTTTTTGGGGCGTTCCATCGGCTCGGGCCCCGCAACGGAACTCGCAAAGGAACATCCCGAAGCCGGCGGGCTGATTCTCATAAGCTCGTTTACTAGCACCGTTGATATCGCGAAATCGATCTGGTTCCTCCGCCCATTCCCTCTTGCGCTACTCTCGCACAACCAGTTCGATAACTTGTCGAAGATGGACGCTGTGCATGTACCGGTTTTCCTAGCCGTAGGCACCGCCGACCGCTTGACGCCCCCAGCGATGGCGCAGGCGCTGTTTCAAAGAGCGAACGAACCGAAGCGGTTGTATCTTTCGCCGGGCGCAGATCACAACGACATGATGAGTGAGGGAGTGACGCCGCTGCAAGCTCAGATCAGCGCGTTCCTGCAGACGACACACTGAGTCCGCGGTGACGAATCCCCGCCAGGCGTCCTCTCCCCGCGACGGACCTCGGTTCGGCTCTAGCGGGTGGCGGCGTGGGCAGTGGCGGGGCGGATTACGGATTCGGAGAAACGGTCCATTTCTTCGGCTTGAGGACTGAATTGCAGCAGGAGCAGGTCCACACCCGCGCGCTCGAATTGGCCGATGCGGTCGGCAACGTATTGCGGGGTGCCCACCAGGCCGGAGCGCAGGCCGCGATTGGAGACTGAATATTCCTCGAGCGACACGCGCTGCTCGAGCTGCGTATTCGCGAGCCACTGCTGATAATTCTGGTAGCCAGCGGCGTTCTGCTGTACGTCGGTGATGCGCGCCTGCTCCTGCTCGGCTTCTTCCAGCGTGTCGCGGACGATGGCGTACGCGGCGACGCCGAATTGCATAGGCGGCAGATTCTTGCGCTCGCGGCGTTCCGACATATCGCGCACTTTTTCCGCGACACGCGCAGGCGAATCGCCGTGCATCACGAACGCGTCGCACTTCTGCGAGATCAATTCTTTGGCGGCTTCCGATTCGCCACCCGCGTAAATGACAGGACGAGGCTTGGCGACCGGCTTCGGCTGCAGCACCAGATCCTGCACGGAATGATATTTGCCGACATATGAAAAATGGTCCCGCTTCCAGGCGGCGTCCACGATATCGAGCCATTCGGAAGTGCGCGCGTAGCGATCGTCGTGCTGATCGAATTGCACGCCGTATTTTTTGGCTTCTTCGGCCCACCAGGAGGAAACCACGTTCAGCGAGAGGCGGCCGTTGCTGATGTGGTCAATGTTGGCGGATTGTTTCGCGAGCAGCGCGGGAAGATGAAACGTGGGCCGCACGGCAACCATTAATTCCAAAGATTCGGTGACGGCTGCGAGCGCTGCGGCGGTGGACCAGGCGTCGAGCGAAGGAGCTTCCACGCCTTTGATGTCGTTCAGATTTAATTCGGCGATGAGCGTGAGGCTGTAGCCGATTTTTTCGCTGCGGCGGGCGAGGCGCGAGACATAATCCCAGGTGGGTGGCATGTGCTCGTCGGCGACATTGCGCAGCCAGCCGCCGAACACCGGAAGCCAGTAGCCGTAACGCATCAGCGCGCCTCCTTCACCAAATAATCCACCAGGCGCGCGAAGGGGTCGAAGCCGACGATGCGCGGGCCGTCGGAAACGAAATTCGAAAGCGCGTTCACGTCGTAGTAGTAGAGCTTCCCGTCGCGGTCATCAATGATGTATTCCAGGCCGCCCACTTCAATCTGCGCGGCGCGGAAAATCTTTTCCGTGTCGGCGATTACTTTCTTGGGCGGTGTGAAACCTTCGACGCGCAGGCCGGTCTTCGCGCCTTCGACCACGCAAGCGGTTTTAATTTCGGCACCGTCCGTGGTTTTGCAGATGTCCATCGGACACAGGTCAAAAGTTTCGCCCGAGGTGAAAACTCTTATCCCGTAGAGATATTTGTAGCCGAGCGTTTCGACGCGCGTTATGTATCCGCCGCGCGCGGGAATAAATTCCTGCACGATGCCGGTCGAGTCCAGGCCCAACTGGATCGCACCGCTTTCTACTGCTGCTGCCAGCTGCTCGCTGGAATCGAAACGCACGATGCCGACGCCACTGCCGCCGATGTTGGGCTTCACCACAATCGGGTAACGCAGACTCTGCGCGGCGGCTACGGCTTGCGATGGATGGTTGATGACAACCGAGCGCGGATGCGGCAGGCCGAGCGATTCCAGCAGCGAGAGCTGCAAGGCTTTCGAAGTCTCCACGCGGAATGCGTGGCTGCCGTTCACGACGCGCGTGCCCTGCTTTTCCAGATGCGCCAGATAGCTAAGCGTGTAGAAAATCGCGTGGGCGTTGCCGCGTGTCCATGCCGAAGGGCTCATGCGGTTGAAAACCAGCCCGAACTGCTGATGGCCATTGGGCGAGATGTCAAAATGGTGATGCGCGGCATCCAGGCGTACGTAGGAGATGGCGCGACGGTCTAGTTCGGCGAAGACGGGGACGAACCAGCGCGGGTGTTCGTGGTAGATGGCGATGGGTTTTGGCGATTTTGCCGATTTACGCGATTGCGATTTTGGTTTTGCGCGTGGTGCGCGCGTTTTGCGATTCGCTGTTTTCCTGCTGGGCATGCGATTCCTTGGCGGCTAGGTGGCGATAGCTGTTCGATGCAACAGACTAGCGCACGTTGCGGGATTTTGCGAGTGGGGTTGATTCTTGTTACAAAGAATTTACCGCGCAGAGTGCAGCGAAAGGCGGGGATCCGTCGGCCGGCTAAATAGACACGCGCCGAGCTCAGAGGATATGTCCCAATCGCCAAAAGGCGATTTCTTCGCGTCTAAATTCATTGTTTTCAGTGTAGCTTCTTGCGAAAAAAACAAAAAAGTCACAGCCTCTTAGCATGACGATGCTGGTCGCCTCGTCATGCGGGCTTGGCCATCCCGCTCGCGACGGCTTGATCCAACAGCTTTTTCATTTCGCGCGTGGCCCGCTTGGAGGCCTCTTCCTGCTGCTCGCCTAGTTTGCCTTGCAGTTCGCCGAGCTTGCCTTGTTGTTCGCCCAGCTTGCCCTGCTCTTCGCCCAGAGCGCCTTGCTGCTCGCCCAGCTCGGATTGCTTCTTCCCCGCTTTCGATTGCAGTTCGCCGATGCGCGCCTGGATTTCTCCGATTTTTTCCTGGATGCGGCCCAAGTCGTCCTGCGTGCCGTCAGTGCCCAGTTTTTTCAGATCCGCCTGCAGTTTCTCAAGCTCCGAGGTCATGTCTGGTATTTTTACGCGGACTTTTTCCATCTGCTCGCCCAAGGCTTCCTGTTTTGCGCCGAGCGCTTCCTGCTGCGCGCCCAGGGCTTCCTGCTGCTTGCCTAGCCCTTCCTGTTGACGGCCGAGCTCGCGCGCGGGCGCGAAGAAATCCATGGCCTGCTTGATGGTTGCGGGGTCGCGGATAATGTAGGCCTTGCCGTCATGGATGAACCAGATGAAATCGCCGGGAAAATTACGGCGCAGCGAATTCGCGACATCCGAAGGACCTTCCGAGCTGATGGTAAAACTGTCCGACGACACGCTTACACTGGAATTGCCGGAGACGATAGTGAACTGCTCACCGTCGTTGTCCCAAGTGGTGACTCCGCGTGTGGTCGTAGTCGATTGCATCCCGCGCGGCAGAAATGGGCGCACGTCCACCACCGGAGCAACGGGTACCAGGGGCCGGACGCTAGGCATGACCAGCGGCGTGACGACGGTATGCACGGACACAACCGGATCGACCGAGACCATGGGCGCGACGCCCGTACGCACCGACACGTCCGGAGCTAAGGGCGCGAGCGGCGCAAGTGGCGTGGGACCAGGCGAGGCGTCAGGAGCAGCGCCCGAAGGGGCGTTCGGCGCCGGAGCAGGCGCGGCGGGCGGCGTTGCCGGCGGTTCGGCGGGAAGCGCGGGAGGCTGCGGCGCTGCTTGTTGCGACGGCGTGGAATGGATGTTAACGATGGTCGGCCGGAATGCCGCGACGAGGCACACAACCGGGATTGCGCAGAGGAGGTAGGCGATCGCAACGGGTTTCTTCAGGCGCATGGTGACGCTCCCTTTCCATTCGAGAATTCGATCAACGCGTTTTTCGGCCCCTCCGGCGGTGGCCATGGAGACGCCCTGCCACCACACGCGTCCCGGCGCAGCCTCTAGAGCTGCGAAAAATCCCAGCAGAGTCTCGGCGTAACGGGTGCGGTCTGCGCCGGCGGCGAGCGTCGCATCGTCGCTGGCTTCTTCGGCGAGATCAGCCAGATGGCGCGCGAGCCACCAGCTGAGCGGGCTGAACCAAAAGATCGCGCGATGAAGTAGCGAGAGGCGTTCGGCGAGCGCGTCGCGGCGGACGACGTGCGAGATTTCATGAGCCAGCACGGCGTCAAGTTCGGCGGGTTCCCATTCGCGCCAGCCAGCGGGGAGCAGAACGGCGGGGCTACGCACGCCGAAGGTGACCGGCACGGAGAGCAGGTCGGATTCGGCCAAGCGCGGCGCGGCGCGCAGGCCTGCTGCGCGAGTGAAAAAATCCAGGCGTGCCAGGCCATGCGAGTCTGCAATACGCTGCGATTCCCTTTCGAGGCGGCGGCCCAGGATTATGCCAAGCGCCAGGCGCATCAGCATGAAGATTGCGACGGCGAAATACAGCGCGATCGAGGCGGTGGGCCATGGAAATGGGCTACGGGGCTGCGCGGTTGCCGGTGGCGCATGCAAGTATTGTGGCGCGCTCGTTGCGGATGACGCCCGCGGGGCGTCGGTCGGGTGTGAAGATCTCAGGTCGTCGCTGAATACGCCGGACTTCGCTGAGGTCGAATGCGCGACCTGGTTGACGATAATCGCGCGCGAATGCAGTTCGGAGGACGGCGCGATTTCCACGGCCGGCTGCGCGCGCACCAACTTCGCGGCCAGTGGCACAAAAACCGGAAGCGGCGGCAGCAGCAGACTCAGCAGCGGCATGGCCAGCGCGACGAGTAGAACCGCGCGCCAGATGGTCAGGCGCAGCGCGAGGTGGCGCACGCGGAAAGCCGCCAGGGCCAGTCCAGCGAAACATGCGAACGCCAGCGAGCGCGCGGCCGGTTGCAGCACATGCGCCGAGAAATTTGCGGACGCATCGAGTAGCGGGCTAGGGATCATGACTTCGCCTCCTTCCGCTGATGGGTCTTGCGCTCGGCGATTTTTTGCGTCAACCGCTCCAGCTGCCGGCGATCGAGCACGGCATTGTCCACCATGCCGATGACCAGTTGTTCGACCGAGCCGCCGCAGAAACGGTCAATAATGTGTTTTACGGCGCGCACCGCGACATTTTGGCGCGGCTCGGCGGCGCGGTAGATGTACGTGCGGCCGCTGATTTCGTGCGCGACGTAACCCTTTGCTTCCAGGCGGCGCAGCACGGTGCGAACGGTGGATTCTTTCATGGGGCGCTTGGCCGCCAGAGCTTCGCGGCAGGATTCGGAAGAAACGGGGCCGTGCGACCAGACGTAATCCATAACCATCTGTTCGACTTCACCCAGGTTGCGGGGGCGCGTGTTAGGTGTGTGATTCATTGTAGCGTTACATCTTGTAACAGACGGGCGAGAGCCTGTCAACAGGAAAAATGCGGGCGTGGTGGAGGCGCACGGTGCGGCAGCGTGTGCTGCTTGTCGGCGGGCGGAAGCGGATGTTAAACTTGCTTGTAACTTTCAGGAGCACCTTCTAAGGATACCTGCCGTGACGGATTCAAAGCACGAAGAGACATTCAAAGTAGTGGATCGCCGCTTGTTTGGCGAAGACGGCGAACTGCGCCAGGACGTGGTGGAGCAGGAGCGGCGCAATGAGGAGGCCGCCGAAAAGAAAGCCGCTGCGCAAGCGCAGAAAAAGGCTGAGGCGGCCGCGGCTTCTTCGGCGGGTAAAGCAGTGCCGGCGCAGACGCCCAGCCCGTTCCCTGCAAATGCTGGCGCGACCGACGCACCAGGCGCGGCCGGGAATGGAAATACTCTCGCCGGCGTCACGGCGGAGGACGCGGCGGCTGAGGCGCAGGACGCGGGCGAGGTGAATCCCACGTCGCGCAGCTTTCAGATGCTGATTGATTTTCTGACGCGCAACGCCGCGGCGATGCTCGGCGGAATGGCCGACCCGCGCACCGGGCAAGCGTTTGTGGATCTGGAAGGCGCGCGCGAAGTGATTGACATGCTGGATGCGCTGCGGGAGAAAACGCGCGGGAATCTGTCGAAGGAAGATGACAATTTGCTGATCGAAGTGATCGGCAGCCTGAAGCTGACGTTCATGGAAATTTCCAAGGCAGCCGCCGAGCAGATGGCCAAGAAGGCTAAGGCCAAGTAGGCGGCGGCTTTTTAATTTGCAACGGCTGACCCGCGCGGCGCGCCGGCCGCGCTGCCAGAATTCCGCCGATGAATCGAGAGCAATCTTTGCAACATCCCACCAGATCATGGCTTCCCTGCAATTAACCGTACTCGGGTCGGGCACCTCCATGGGCGTGCCTACTCTCGGGTGTCACTGCGCGGTGTGCGATTCCACGGATCCACACGACAAACGCACGAGACCTTCGATCCTGCTGCAGTACGGCGGGCACAATGTGGTGATTGATACCACGCCCGATTTTCGTTTTCAGGCCATGCGCGAAAAAATCGACCGGTTGGACGCGGTATTGTACACGCACGCACACGCCGATCACATTTTGGGACTCGACGATATCCGTCCCTACAATTTGAAGCAGCGCGGCGTGGTGCCGGTGTACGCGGCGGAGAGCACGCAGGAAACACTGCGGCGGCAATTCGCGTACGTTTTTGACGATGCGCCTACGGAAAGTTCTGTGCCGGCCATCGCGCTGCACACGATTGACAAGCCGTTCGAGCTGTTTGGCCTGCGCATCACGCCGGTGCCGGCGCAACACGGGCCGCAGCCGGTGCTAGGATTTCGTTTTGGCAAGGCGGCGTACTTGACGGATTTCAGCATGGTGCCGGAAAGTTCCAAGGCGCTGTTGCAAGGCCTGGACGATTTCATTCTGGATGCGTTGCGCTACACGCCGCACCCGATGCATTCAAATGTGGAGCAATCGCTCGAGGTGGTGCAGGAACTGCAGCCCAAACGCGCGTGGTTCACCCACATTTGTCACGATTTGGGGCATGTGGCGGCCAACGCGAAGTTGCCCCAGGGCGTGCAGCTGGCTTATGACGGATTGAAACTTGAGGTGCGGATTTAATGCTGTTGGATACGACCAAGGAAACGATGCGGTTTCTCACCGATCTGCCGGCTCACGACGCCGGGCGCGCGGATATTCGCCTGGTCGGTTCGGCGGATGAGTGGGAAGAACGCTTGGGAAAAGACCGGCCCGGGACAGTGGTGACGGTCGGCAATTTCGACGGCGTGCACCTGGGACATCAAAAGATCTTGCGCGATGTGGTGGCGCGAGCCGCGGCTACGGCCGGACGCGGCAACACGGGCGAAGTAGGCGAAGCGCAGAAGCAACTGCTGCCTGCCGTGCTGACGTTTTATCCGCATCCGGCGCGGGTGCTGCGGCCGCAACAGGCTCCTTCCCTGCTGGAAACTCTGCCGCAGCGGCTCGCGGATTTTGCTGCCTTGGGCATTTCCGCGGCTTTGGTGCTGCAGTTCGACGCGGTGCTGGCCCAGGCGAGCGCTGAAGATTTCGTACGAGAATATCTGGTGGATACGATGCGCGCGCGGGCGGTGCTGGTGGGCGCCAGCTTCCGCTTCGGTCACAAGCAGCTTGGCGATGTGGAACTGCTGAAGGAATTGGGACGGCGCTGGGGGTTTGAAGTCGTTATCGTGACGCCGGTGATTGATGGCGGAGACGTGGTGTCCAGCACCGCGATTCGCGAAGCGGTGCGCGGCGGGCGCGTGGAAGATGCGCGGCGCATGCTGGCCCGGCCGTTCGCGCTGGCGGGCGAGATACGCACGGGCACTGGACTGGGGCGGAAGTTGGTGGTGCCGACATTGAATCTGGCGACGGAGCAGGAGACTCTGCCGAAAACGGGCGTCTATGTCACGGAGACCGTGCTGCCGGGCGGGACTTATCGCTCCGTGACGAATGTGGGGGTACGGCCGACGTTCGATGGCACGTGCCTCGTGATCGAATCGCATCTTTTCGATTTCGCCGAAGCCCTCACCGCCGGAGCGATGAAAGTGCGATTTCTGCAACGCCTGCGCGACGAGCAGAAATTTTCCGGTCCCGAAGCGCTGCGCCAACAGGTGCTTAAGGACCTGGAGCGCGCGAAGTCAATTTTCGCGCCATCCTAGTTGAGAGAAAAAGCCGACGAGACGCCGGCGCTACGTCACGCCCCTTCCAGTTCCGCCACCGAAAGAAGTAAAATCCGGGACGAAACTCAGCCACCGGGAAACCACATGGAAAATCGAGAAGTCGCCAAAATTTTGCAGGAGACGGCGCAGCTGCTGGAGATTGATGGCGCAATCATCGGGCGCTATCGCAGCTACGAGAAGGTCGCGGAACTGCTCTACAGCATTCACGAGCGCATCGAGGACCTGGCCCAGGACGACGCCAAGCTGAAGGAACTACCCGGCGTGGGCGACGGCATGGCCGCGCACATCCGCGAAGTTCTGGAAACCGGCGACTACAGCCTGCGCCAGAAATTGTTGAAGAAGTATCCGCTGACCCTGCTCGACGTGCTGCACCTGCAAGGCATGGGCCCGAAAAAAGTCGCGATCCTGTTCAAAAAGTTCAAAGTCGCCACTGTTGCAGGCGTCGAAAAACTGGCGAGCGAAGGAAAACTGCGCGACCTGGAAGGTTTCGGTGAAAAAACCGAGGCCAATATTTTGAAAGCCACGGAACTGGCGAAACGCTCTTCCGGGCGATTCAAGCTGGACGTCGCGGATGAAGCGGCGCAGAAGTTGATCGCTTACATCAGCAAGGTTAAAGAGATTGTGGAGTCGGTGACGCCCGCAGGCTCTCTGCGCCGCGGAAAAGAGACGATCGGCGACCTTGATTTGCTGGTCACGCTACGCCCTGGCCACGATAAACAGAAACACGTGGACGAAGCAGCCGCGCACATTCTGAAGTATCCCGGCATCGACCAAACGCTCGCGCACGGAGAAAACAAAGTGAGCGTGCTGCTGGGCAACGGCCTGCAGGTGGACGTGCGCCTGCTGGACAAAGATAGCTTCGGCGCGGCGCTGCTCTACTTTACAGGCTCGAAAGAACACAACGTAGTGCTGCGAGGACGCGCGCGCGATATGGGCTGGACCTTGAACGAGTATGCGCTGACGACTCTGCAGGGCGGAAAATTCGTCGCCGGCAAGACCGAAGAAGAAATCTACAAAAAACTGGGCCTTGATTACATCGAGCCGGAACTGCGCGAGAACACCGACGAGATCACGGCAGCAGAAAATCACACCTTGCCGAATCTGCTGAAGCTCGCAGACATTCGCGGCGACCTACAGATGCACACCACCGCGTCGGACGGACGCAATTCCATCGAAGAGATGGGCGAGGCGGCCAAGAAGCTCGGCTACGAGTACATTGCGCTGACGGACCATTCCAAGGCCGTCACCGTCGCGAACGGCATGGACGAAAAACGCACGCTCGAGCAAATAAAGAAAATCCGCGCCGCGCAGGAACGCGTGCCGGGAATTCGTCTGCTCGCGGGGATCGAGGTGGACATCCTGAAAACCGGCAAGCTCGACCTCGACGACGAAGTGCTGGCGCAACTGGACGTGGTGGTGGCGTCGGTGCATTCCTACATGAATCAGGGGCGCGCGGAAATGACCGAACGGATTCTGGCCGCGCTGGAAAATCCGTACGTGCAGATTCTGGCGCATCCTACCGGGCGGCTGCTACTGCGCCGCGATCCATTTGATTACGACATGGAAAAAATTCTGGATGCGGCGAAGGCGCGCGGCGTCATCGTGGAATGCAACGCGTTTCCGGACCGGCTGGATTTGAAGGACGTGCATCTGCGGATGGCGAAAGAGCGCGGAATGAAAATTGTGATTTCGACCGACGCGCATTCCTTTGCGCACTTCCCTCTGATGAAGTACGGTGTCATTACCGCGCGTCGCGGCTGGGTAGAGAAGAAGGATGTGATTAACACGTTGCCAACGGAGCAACTTTTGGCTTCGCTGCGCGCCAAGCCCGGTGCGGCTAAGGCCACGACGGCGAAAAGAAGGTCCGCCTAGTTGCGCAGGGAACATTTTTCGCGAGCTGCTCGTATCTGCTAGTGAGGGCGCGAGCGCCGGACGGCCAAAGCGACCGGCAAGAGTTTGCGGCGACATCCTGAAGCGTACAGCGCACGGCCAGGAGTGGCTGCGCCACGGAGTGACTCATGAACCGGTGGACCATTAATCTTGCTGCGTTGATGATGACGGGAATCGCGTTAGCGGTCAGCGCTGCGCCTGCGCGCGCGGACCAGTGGTCGAAAACGTACCAGGTGAATGGCCGCGCGGAACTCCACGTGATGACCGGGGATGGCGACGTCGTCGTCACCGGCGCGGACCAGCAGCGCATTGACGCGCGCGTCACCGCCACCGGATGGAAGATCGGACCGAACGACGTGCAGATCATCGAGAGCCAGTCGGGCAACAGCGTTTCGATCGAAGTGAAAGTGCCGCACTGGGGCTTTTCGATGTTCGGCGGAAACCATAAGTCCCTGCGCGTGGAAGTGAGCGTGCCGCGCGAGCTGGATTTGGACGTGCGCACCAGTGACGGCAATGTCACAGCTCAGGGAGTCTCCGGCAAAATTCAATTTGACACCGGCGACGGCAACGTGACCGCCGGGAACATCAAGGGCGATATACGAATTCACACCGGCGATGGCCACATCGAAGGACACAATTTCGACGGCTCGCTCGACGCCAACACGGGCGACGGAAATCTGCGCATTGACGGCCGCTTCGACGCGCTGGCGCTGAAGACCGGTGACGGAAATATCGAGGCGCAAGTGGGCAGCGGCTCGAAAGTCGCGAGCGGCTGGAATCTGCATTCCGGCGACGGGCACATCACGCTGCGAGTGCCTGGCGATCTGAACGCGACACTGGACGCGCATACCGGCGACGGCAGCATCACGCTCGATATTCCGATTCAAGTTTCCGGCTCGCTGAGCCATTCCTCCGTGCGTGGGAAAATGAACGCCGGTGGCGCGACGCTGGCGGTTAGTTCGGGCGACGGGTCCATTCACATCGAAAAATTGTAGCGACGCGTTTTGCGAGCGCAGCGGCTCCTACAGAAGGTCTGGTACGCCGCCGGTGCCCGGAAAATCCGTCAGTGCGTCACCGTTAGCCCACATTTGGACCATTTATCTGCACGACGTGCATCGGACCATCCGCTCTCGTATTGCAAATACTACAGATATGCGGCGCGCACGACTGGCATCCGGCATGCCTATCTCCCACCGAAGTTAAGGCGCGGCCGGAGAGGATGATGATCGCTTTCTGCATGATGGGCGCACTCGCAGTACTAGTATTTCTTTCGGTTTCGGGTGAAATTTCCAACCTGTTCCGGCGAAAATAATTTCCGCGCGCCGGCACCTCCGCGCCCGGCATCCTTCCCTTCCCGCTTCTAGTTTGCATTCCGTTTTGCATGGCACTTACCGCTGCCCGCATTTTTCTAACCGCTATCGCCTTCCGCGCGATGGGAAATCAATTTGCAAAACTTCGCGCGTTGCCGCATCATAAATTGTTTGTTCCGAGCGTTTCTTCCGCCTAGGCGCGGGACACCGCTGCGGAACGACTCATCTGCCGCGTAAGAAAGAAAATGCAGGTTCCTGGACGCGCCGTGAGCACGAGGCGGCGAGCGCGTGATGCAGCGGCAGCTGGCGCGGTCTTTTTTGCGGCTTTCACTTTCATCATCTTCATCATCGTCATCAAGTGCGAAACGAACTGGGGGAAATCGAATGCGCAGGCCTGTGAGTGTGACTCCGCCGAAGGGGAAACTGGGAGTGCTGACGCCCGGAATGGGCGCGGTGAGCACGACTTTTATGGCGGGGGTGGAATTGGTGCGGCGAGGACACGCGGTGCCAGTAGGCTCGCTGACACAATTGGGAACAATCCGGCTGGGCAAGCGGACCGATGGGCGCACACCGAAGATGAAGGATTTCGTGCAGCTGGCGAAACTGGACGACATCGTATTCGGCGGCTGGGATGTGTTCAGCGACGACGCTTATCAAGCTGCGTCAAAAGCCGGCGTACTGGAGGCCAAGGACCTGGCCAAGGCCGAGAAATTTCTCAAGGGCATCAAGCCGATGAAGGCTGTGTTCGACCAGAATTACGTGAAGAACCTGCACGGCTCGCACATTAAAAAGGGCAAGACGAAATTTGATTTGGCCGAACAACTTCGCGAGGATATTCGCGCGTTTAAGAAAAAGAACAAACTGGACCGCCTGGTAATGGTGTGGTGCGGCTCGACGGAGGTGTTCCTGAAGGCCGAGGACGTGCACAAGTCGCTGGCATCGTTTGAAAAAGGCATGAAGGCGAATCATCCGGCGATTGCTCCTTCCATGCTCTATGCCTACGCAGCCATCAGCGAAGGAGTGCCGTTTGCCAACGGCGCGCCGAACCTGACCGTGGATATTCCCGCGCTCGAGGAATATGCCAAAGCCAAGAATGTGGCGATCGGCGGCAAGGATTTCAAGACCGGCCAGACGCTGCTGAAAACTGTGCTGGCGCCGGCGTTCAAGGCGCGTATGTTGGGACTGAATGGCTGGTTTTCGACCAACATTCTGGGCAATCGCGACGGTGAAGTGCTGGATGATCCCGGCTCGTTCAAGACCAAGGAAGAATCGAAGCTCGGCGCGCTGGAATATATTTTGCAGCCCGCGCTGTACCCCGACCTCTACGGCAAAATTCACCACAAGGTGCGTATCAACTACTATCCCCCGCGCGGCGACAACAAGGAAGGCTGGGACAACATCGATATTTTCGGCTGGCTCGGTTATCCGATGCAGATCAAGGTGGATTTCCTGTGCCGCGATTCGATTTTGGCTGCGCCGATCGTGCTGGACCTGGCGCTATTTTTTGATCTGGCGCAGCGGGCCGGGATGCGCGGCATTCAGGAGTGGCTCAGCTTCTATTTCAAATCGCCCATGTGCGCGAAAGAGCTGTACCCCGAGCACGATTTATTCATTCAACTGATGAAGCTCAAGAACACGTTGCGCTGGATGATGGGCGAAGACCTGATCACCCACCTCGGTTCCGAGTATTACGACTAGACGGCTGGATCGCGCACGGATCACGACAACGGGGGGCGCAAGCTCCGCCGTTTTTTTTGCGCCCTGTTACGGGCGGGCGGCGCGGGTTTGGTTTTCCGCTTTCAGCAGGATTTCCAAATCGTCCGGGTGAATGGCGCAAAGCAGCGCGTCTTCGCGATCAATAAATCCCTGGCCAACCAACTTCACCAACGATTCCTCCAACGAGAACGAGCCTTTCTTTTTGGTCAGCGTGATTTCCTGATGCAAATGCTGCAGCGCGTTGTGCCGGATATGTTGCCGCGCGCCGTAACTCATCATCAGCAGCTCCGCGACGGGTATGCGTCCGCCTGTCTTGCAGGGCAGCAGAATTTGCGTCAGCACAGCGGTGAGCGCCATGGCCAGCTCCTGTCGAATGGTGTTCTGCCGCTCGACCGGAAAGGAATCGGAGACGCGCGAGACCGTCGAAGCAACGTCTGTCGTGTGGATTGTGGAGAGCACCAGGTGGCCGGTTTCGGCGGCGGCGACCGCGATTTGCATGGTTTCGACGTCGCGCATTTCCCCCACCACGATGATGTCCGGCGCCTGGCGCAACGCAGCCCGCAAGGCGGTGGGAAAATCCGGAGCGTCCGTGCCGATTTCCACTTGCTCGATCACGCTGCGCACGTGCGTGTGCTCGTACTCGATGGGATCTTCGATGGTGACGATGTGCCGCGCGTCACGGCGATTGATCTCGTGAATTAAAGCCGCCAGCGTGGTGGACTTCCCGGAGCCGGCGGGGCCGCCGATCAGCACCAGGCCACGCTGCAGGTGCGAAAGCGACTCGACGGCGGCTGGCAACCGCAGCTCACTCAGTTGCGGGACTTTCGCTGGCAGTGCGCGAATTGCCGCGGCAGCTTGGCCGCGTTCGCGGTGCAGATTGATGCGGAAACGGCCGAGGTTCGCGATGCGATAGGACGAATCGGCAATTTGACCGGCGCGATATTGCTCGAGAGCGTGCGGTGTGAGTGCCGGCAGCACGACGGCTTCGATTTCGGAACCATGCAGCGGCTCAGATTCCAGATTGCGCACGCCGCCTTCCTGCAGCATACACGCCGGCGCTCCGGGGACTAGCAGCAGATCGCTGCCGCCTTTGGCCAGCAGTGCGGCGAGCCAGCGATCGAGCGGCGCGGTGTCCGACGCTTCATCGCCGTCAGCTTCCGGGCGTGCGTTCAGTTCACTTACGATGCGATCCAGATCGCGCGATGGGTCCATGGCCAACCTCATGTGAATTCTCTGCCCCGGCCTTGATACTCGCTCCGATATTGACTTAGTTGCGGCGCGTTAGTCCAGCGCGAAGCGCCGGGTGGAACCGTCGCCGCGACGTTCGTTGCGCGTGCTCGGTTGCGAGGGCGGCGGCTGTGGCGCCCGGTCAGGGTAATTTTCCGTAACGCGATTTCCCCGAGAATATACAGGCCCGATGGTATTCGCTATCTGCGGCCTTGCCGCTACATTTTTAACGCGCGCTCTTTGCGGCGCGGTCGCAAGCTGAATCGTTGATACCTTCAATCGAACGGGAGGAAATTCATGAAGCATGCCATGTTGATCGGAACCGGGGCCCTGCTATTGGTTTTCGGAATTTCCGCGCCGGCCTTCGCGCAAGAACAGCACGACCCCCAGGACCAACCCGCAAAACCGCCCGATGCCAAGCCCACCGAAAAACCGCAAGCCGAGCCGCCGAAGACCCCTGATGACCGGCCGCGTCCGGACAATGCCGCCAAGCCGCCGAAAGAAACCGAACATAAACAAGACGCGCAGCACGCAGAAGACGCCAAGAGCGTTCAACATGCCGGCAACGGGCGGATTCCGGACGACAAGTATAAGGCACACTTCGGCCGTGAGCACACTTTCCATGTGGGTCACCCGACGGTCGTCGAAGGCCGGCCGCGATTTACCTATGGCGGCTATTCCTTCATCATCGCGCAGCCGTGGCCGACGGGCTGGGGCTACGACGACGACGTATACGTGATCGACGTGAACGGCGTGTATTACCTGGTGGACGTGGCGCACCCCGGCGTGCAACTAGAACTGCAGGTCGTACTTTAGGAACCTGGGACGCGCACCGGCAGCATACTGGAACGCGCTAGCGGACAACGCCCCGGCTTTCGGCCGGGGCGTTTGCCGTTTTGCCGAACTTAAAACTGGTTCCAGAGATATTGGTTGTAAACTTCGTGGTGGTATTGCACTTCAGGCGCCTTGACGAACGTGCCCAGCAGGCGCGAGCAGCGGTCGGCCGCACCTTGCTTCAGATCGGCGTAGCGGCTTTTCACATCCGCACCGAGAATTTTCGTGGTCCACTCCGCGTTGCGGAAATGGTCAATCGCAGTGTAAATGTTGTCCGGCAAATAACGCTCGGCTTGGCGGAGATTCTTGATCTTCGAAGTTTCGCCTTCCAGGCCCGACTTGAATATCGAGTACATCACCATGTAGGGGCTCGCATCCGGAGCCACCGAGCGCACTTCGACTCGCATGCTCTTCTCATTGCCAATCGGGATGCGGATCATCGAACCGCGATCCACGGGCGAAGCTTTGATCTGGTTGGGCGCTTCGAAATGCGGATCGAGGCGGCGATAGGCGTTCACGCTGGAATTGAGCATCAGGCAGACATCGTTTGCGTGCGTGAGAATGCGATCCACGAACGACCAGCCGATCTTGCTGAGTTTTTCGTCGCCCTTGGGATCCCAGAACAAATTCTTGCCGCTTTTGCTGACGGAAACGTTGGTGTGCATGCCGTTGCCGTTGACGCCGACCACGGGCTTCGGCAAGAAACTGGCGGTGAGCCCCATGTGCGTGGCCACCTGACGACAAATTAGTTTGTACAGTTGAATTTGGTCCGCCGCCGCCACCACTTCGCCGTATCCATAATTGATTTCAAACTGCGAAGGCGCAACTTCCGGGTGATCTTTTTCGTTCTGGAAGCCCATGGAGCGCTGCACTTCGGCGCAGGTGTCAATGAACGTGCGCAGAGGATCGCCGGGCAGCGAATGGTAATAGCCGCCGGTATTTACGTAATCGAATTTTCCGGTTTCGTTGTACCGTGCTTCGGCGTCCGCGCCGTTGAATAGGAAGCCTTCAATTTCGTTGGCGGCGTTCAGCGTGTAGCCTTCGTTCTTGTGTTGCTGCGCGGCAAAAGTTTTCAGCACGCCGCGAATGTCCGCGCTGTAGGGCGAGCCGTCCTTGTCAATCACTTCGCCGAAAACCAGCACCTTGCCCGAGCCGAACACATCCGCCGGACCCCAGTAAAACGCGCTCCAATCCATGCCCAGGCGCAAATCGCTTTCGCGCTGCGCGGTAAATCCGCGGATGGACGAGCCATCAAACGTCAAATTGTCCCAACTCTTCACCAGAAATTTCTTGTCGTAATCCAGCATGTGCAGGCGCCCTTCCAGGTCGCTGAAGAGCACGGTGACGGCCTTGATCCGTTTTTCGTCGCTGAGATACTTGATGCGCTCTTCCTGGATTTTGTGCGGCGCCACGCGATTCATCCGCTGCGCTTTCGCCTTCAGATTGAGCTCTTCCAATTCTTCGTACGGAATCGCCAGAAAATTACGCAGATCGGTAGTCATGAGGCTCCTTGCCGTGGGATAGATCGCGAATCCATTGCGGGGTCAGGTGCATTTTTTGAACAGCGTAGGGTACCGCGCAGGCTGGTGAGCGTCAAATCCCAAAATGTCCGCGCAAGGCAAGGAATTTCAAATCGAACCTATAGCTAAAACTTTGCGGTCGGCGCGGGCGCCCGCGTGCAAGAAGACATCAGTGCTGGAAGCGTGCGATCAGTTCTGCTTGCGCCAGGATGTGTCCTTTGATGGCGGCCTCCACGTCCGCGCTTTTGGCTTTCGGCTTCAGGCCCGTCTGATAATCCAGCGCGTACAGCTTGAAAAAATAGTGGTGTGCCGCGCCGGGCGAGGGACACGGCCCGCCGTAGCCGATCTTGCCCGGATCGTTCTTGCCTTGGCGCGACCCGTCAGGAAGGTTCGCCTTGGTGGGAACGCCCTCGGGCAGCGCGCGCGTCGTGGGCGGCAAATCGTAAATCAGCCAGTGGATCGCGGTTTTGTTCGGCACGTCCGGATCGTCCACCACCAGCGCGAAGCTCTGCGTCCCCGCGGGGGGCTCGGTCCAGGCGAGCGCGGGAGAAACATTCGCCCCGTCGCAGGTGTATTTCGCGGGAATGGCGCTATCGGCTGCGAACGACGAACTGGTTAACTGGAATTTCGCTTCGGGCGTTTTCTGCGCCGCAGCTTGCGCGGCCGCCGCGCGAGCGCGCTCCGTCACGGGCGAGGCGAGCAACAGCACGTCACACAGCGTCAACGCGAAGTAGCGGTATTTCTTGAACCATTTTCTATGATTTCGAATGGCACCCTCCTGATTACATTCTCTCCTGATGCTACGGGGAGCGGTGGCACGCGTCAAGAACAGCACCGCGGGAAAGGGAGGAATGTTTCGGCGGCGCCGCAAGTGTTTGGCATCGCGGCGATCGAGCGCAGTGCCCTGCTTCCTCGGCCCTTGGCGCTGCCCGGGGAATAGTCTCTTGCGTGGTGTATTGTACCGTGGTACATTGGTACCATAATGAGAGCGACACATTACAACAAACAATTTGTGGTGGAGCGCGTGCAAACCGGAGTGCGTATCGAAAAGCGTCTGCTCAAGGTGCTCAAGGCCCTGGCCGAATTTCACGATTTGACCTTGGGGGACCTGCTGGAAGGCATCGTGCTGCACGCTTTCGACGGCAAAGCGGCGTTCCAGAAGCCTTCGCGCCGGCGCATCAAGGAATTGAAGAAGTTTTACGGCCTCGACCTCGATCACCGCGCCAGTCATCGCCTGATCGAAACCCGCGCCGCCGCACCGAAGGCAAAAACGAAAACGTCGCGCCGCGCCGCCGGCGCAAAGCATAAGCCGCCAGTCAGGAAGACGAGAGGTGCCAGATGACAAAGTGGACCACCAACCACACGATCGCAGCGCTGCGCTGGGTTCTCGGCATAGTTGTTCTCTGGGGGTCGTCCCAGTTGCTGCGCGCGATGATCGTCACGATCCAGGCCGCGCCTGAGCCGGGCCACGGCGGGGCGCATGCCTGGATCCTTTTGACGCTTGCCAGCGTGGAGATTGTGGCGGCGATCATGTTTCTCGCGCCGGTGGTAAATGTTGCGGGCGGCTATCTGCTGCTCGTGGTTTTTGCGCTCGCCATTTTGTTTCACGTACTGCAAGGGCAATTCGATTTTGGCGGCCTGCTGGTCTACGCGATGGCCGTGCTCGTATGGCTCGCGCACCGCGGGGAGGCGCAAGCCGGAGTGCGCAATGTGCGCTGATAGCGATGACGTACTGATCCGGCAATTTGAAGATTGTTCCTTGCCCCTGGACCATTTTCGTCACAGCGTGCACATCCGGGTCGCATTTTTGTACTTGTGCAAATACTCGGTGCTGGACGTGCTTGGCAGATTTCCAGCGGCGCTGGCTCGTTACGCCGCGGCCCACGGCAAGGCCGGTCTGTACCACGAAACGATTACCTGGGCCTACATTCTGCTGATCCACGAGAGAATAACGCGCGCAGGCCGCGCACAAAGTTGGGCGGAATTCGCAGCCGCGAATGCGGATTTGATGACGTGGTCCGGCACCATCTTGATGCAATATTATCGCGACGAGACGTTGCACTCTGAACTTGCCCGCAAAATTTTCTTGTTCCCCGATAAAACTCCTACGCCACTTTTTCCGCGGGAACGTTGATGTCCGGCTGGCAATTGTTATGCTAAGGTTATCGGTTGCGAATTGACGCCGGAAGCGCGCGTTGCGGCGCCTGTTGCATGCCAGGGAGAATCAGCAAACCATGAAGACGACTTATAACGGCGTGGCGGTGCCGGCAAACGGTAAAGGCATCGAGTTTGCGGACGGAGTGTTTCGCGTGCCGGATCATCCGGTGATTCCTTTTATCGAAGGGGACGGCACGGGACGCGACATTTGGACCGCTTCGCGGCGCGTGTTTGATGCCGCGGTGGAAAAAGCGTACGCAGGCAAACGCAAAATCGAGTGGCTGGAAATTTTCGCAGGTGAAAAAGCATACGGAAAATTTCAGGAATGGCTGCCGCAAGACAGCGTGGACGCGATTCGCGATTTCCGCGTGGCGATCAAGGGCCCGCTAACGACTCCGGTGGGCGGCGGCATACGTTCGCTGAACGTCACGCTGCGCCAGGTTCTCGATCTCTACGCGTGTGTGCGGCCGGTGCGTTATTTCCCAGGTGTACCCTCGCCGGTGCGCGAGCCGGAACGCATGAACGTGGTGATCTTCCGCGAAAACACCGAAGACGTGTACGCCGGAATCGAATGGCGCTCCGGCACGCAGGAAGTGAAGAAGCTGATTGATTTTCTGAACAACGAAATGTTGAAGGGCGGGTCGAAAAAGGTTCGCGAGGATTCCGGCGTGGGCATCAAGCCCATGTCGCCCACGGGAACCAAGCGCCTGGTACGGCGCGCGATCGTGCACGCGCTGGAGCACCGCCGCACGGTGGTGACCCTGGTGCACAAGGGAAATATTCAGAAATTCACTGAGGGCGCGTTCCGCGATTGGGGCTACGAACTGGCCACGCAGGAATTTCGCGGCGTGGTCGTGACCGAGCGCGAGAGCTGGATCCTGGATAACAAGGACAAGAATCCGAACATTTCCGTGGAACAAAACGCAGCTTCCGTCGAGCCCGGCTTGGACCAGGCCAACCATGAATTCAGGAAACAGGTTCAAGAGGAAGTAAAACGCACGCTCGACGCTTTGTATGCCTCACACGGCAACGGCCAGTGGAAGAAGAAAGTCCTGATCAACGATCGCATCGCTGATTCCGTTTTCCAGCAGGTGCTCACGCGCGCCGATGAATATCAAGTATTCGCGACGCCGAACCTGAATGGAGATTATCTTTCCGACGCTTGCGCCGCGCAGGTGGGCGGCCTGGGCATGGCTCCAGGCGCGAATATCGGCGACGGCTTCGGAGTTTTTGAGGCGACGCACGGCACCGCGCCGAAATACGCAGATAAGGATGTGATAAATCCCAGTTCGGTGATGCTGTCCGGCGCGATGATGTTTGATTTCATGGACTGGAAGCCGGTGGCGCGCATGATCGAAGACGGCATCGCGCGGACGATACAGCAGAAGCGCGTCACCTACGACCTGGAACGCCTGATGCCGGGCGCGAAGAAGCTGAAGACGTCCGAATACGCTTCGGCGATCATCGAAAATATGCAATCCGCGATGGGCGCGGGCGACTGAACGAAGAGAACCGCAGCCCAGCGCTGGATGGAATTTAATTCAATCGGGAGAGTCGCATGCGGAAGAAGGTGACGGTGGTGGGCGGAGGGTTTGTGGGTTCGACCACGGCGCAGCGGATTCATGACGCGGGCCTGGCGGACGTGGTTCTTACCGATATCCTGGACGGCGTCCCTGCGGGAAAAGCGCTGGATATGGCGGAATCAGGGCCGATCCTGGGCTCGGACGCGCACGCCGCGGGTATTTCCACGGCGAGCGGCGATTACAACGGCACGGAAAACAGCGACATCATCGTCATCACCGCGGGATTTCCGCGCAAGCCGGGAATGAGCCGCGACGATTTGCTGAAGGCGAACTATGATGTGATCAAAGGCGTCGTCGAAGCGGTCGTGAAACTTTCGCCGCAAGCAATCTTGATCGTGGTCACGAATCCGCTGGACGCGATGGCGCAGGCTGCGTTCCAGATCAGCAAGTTTCCCAAGGCGCGCGTGATTGGCATGGCAGGCGTGCTGGATTCGGCGCGCATGAGCACGTTTGTCGCGGAAGAACTGAGAGTGTCGGTGGAAAACGTGCACTCGTTCGTACTCGGCGGGCATGGCGACGACATGGTGCCGCTGACGCGCTACTCAACCGTTGCCGGAATTCCCCTCCCCGAATTGATCGCCAAAGATAAACTCGACGCGATTGTGACGCGCACGCGCAAGGGCGGAGCGGAAATTGTGAATTTGCTGAAAACGGGATCGGCTTATTACGCGCCGTCCGCGGCCGTGTTCGAAATGGCCGAAGCGATCCTGAAGGACAAAAAGAAAATCTTGCCTTGCGCGGCTTATCTCGAGGGCGAGTACGGCATTAACGGGCTTTTTGTCGGCGTGCCGGCGAAGCTGGGCGCGGGCGGCATCGAACAGATCATCGAAATTAAATTGCTGCCGGATGAGAAAGCGGCGCTCGATAAGTCGGCGGCTTCGGTGCGGGAATTGGTGACGGTGCTGGGGATTTGAGCTGCACGCAGCGTGAAGGGGCGCGGCGAATTACGTCGCGCGTTCCCATGTCAAGCAAGCATCGCGCGCCTGCGAATCATCTACCGGCGTGAGCGCCAGGCGATTGCCGGAGATTTCGTAGGCGCGGGTGAAATCCTTGCCCACGTCGCCGGGGCGCAGGCTTCCTTCCAGGTGATGCGTGATGGTTTGCTTCTCGCGGTTCACTTCGTAAGTGCCGTAGTACGCGTAGTAACCCTTGTAGGCGATCTGCACTTCCTTGGCGGTGGGAAACCCCGGACCGGAAGAAATGTCCGGCCGCGGGTTGCGCATGATCTGCACGGCCACGTGTCCATCCGCGTCGTAAATCAAAATTCCCACCGGACGTTCGCCGAAAAGCCGCGATTCAGAAGAGGAAATGGAAACCAGTTTCCAGGTTCCCACGAATGGATTCGACGCGGCGTGCGTGGAATCGCGCATCGTCATGCTTTGCGTTTGCGTCATGGAACGGGGCCTTTCTTCGGAGCCGCCCGCCAAATTTCTGCCGCCTGGTGATCCAGCAATTCTAACCGTGCTTCAGCCGCCCGCCGGAAAATTCCCTCAGGATTAAAAGCAAATATATATCGGGGTTCCCGCCAGAGCAAGTGACCAATCGGAGAAAGCCGCCCCGAGTTTCCAGTGGAGAAATCCGGGCGTCTGCTAAGATTATTACCGGAGTCGTCAATCCAAAATGAAATTATTCGGGCGAAAGAATGGCAAAGGTGCGGCGGGAGGCCCGGATTCGGGCGGGCGGCGCAAAGGGGACAAGCTCGCAAGCTCGGGCGGGGGCGCCCGTCCTGCGGCGGCGCACCGGCTGACGAAGGATTTGGCGCGCGCGGAAAGCCTGGCGGCGATGCTGGCGCACAGCCGCGCGGCCAGCGGCGTGGAAGTGGCGGACCTGCTCGCCGGAATGTACATCTACGATTGGGAGCGGCTTGCGAAATATTGGCCGGAGCAGGACGGCATCGAGGAATATTTGCAGCAGATCTGCCGCATCAGCCCGCAGCGCTGGCACTACTGGATTGAATTCTACGACCAGCAACGGCGGGGCGAGGAAAAGCCGGCGAAGTGGCAGTGGCCGCGGCCGAAGGGTCCGGAGGCTGACAGCAAGCCTTTGCCGCGTTCGAGTGAGCTGAATGTGCTGCTGAAGAGCGCCGAGGAGCTGGCGCCGGCGCACGATGTGGTGGAGGGACGGATGATTCCGATTCTTACGTGTGAATGCGTGCTGCTGGCGATCGCCAAGCGCACGGATTCGGAAATCGGTCATCGCCTGGTGGCTGCAGGATTGAATGTAGGCGAGTTGGAACAGGCCGCAAGAAATCCGCGTCACGCTCCCTTGCACTGATCGGTGCTGCCTTGGCAATGCGGCGCCGATCGATCGCAGCCGTGCCTCTCCGGACCGCCGCTACAAAACCTCCTGCCCATAAACAATCGACCCGCTCAAATAATCAATTTAAAATGCGGCCAAAGCTCCGCGAGCGGTGCGCGCGGCTTGCGGCAAATGTAAACGTGCACATTGCGTTCGGCGACCGCGGCGTGCGGATCGGTGATCGCTCTCACAAGCTGCGCATCCCCGAACAGATCCTTCAACTCGTCCGCGCGTTCCCCGAAAAGAATCACGCACGCTCCGGTGTAAGCGTGCGGGCCCCAGAAATAATAGCTATTGTGGCCGCTAATCGCCGCCGGCAGACCGAGCGTCGGTCCGAAGTGGTCAATCGCGCCCGCTTCGCCGTAATTCCCCGCTAGGATCGCGCAGCCGGACTGCTCAGACTGCGGCAGGGTGCGATAGACTTGCGCGATCTGCGTGGCCATATTGTCCCAGCCGAACATGTCCGCATAGAGTTGCGGAAGGGCGGTGGTTGCGTCGCGCTCGGTCTTCACCGAATTCGCGTAAGGCAGCAGCTGCGCATAGCGCAGAAAAGTATCGACCGGCAAAAGCGGCGTGCCGAATGGCAGCGTTACCAGGCCTGCGATGATGAGCAGCGCGGGAAATGCCACAGCCATCCAGCGTCGCTTGGGCGCGGCGAAAAATCCTTCCAGCGCAACGCCGCCTGCAGCCATCAGCAGCGGGTAAATCGGCAGCGCGTAATACGATTTTCCGCGCAGCACGATGAAAATCACGAGCACGAATACGTAGGACCAGCCCAGAAAGCGGAAAGGCTTCCCTTCCGGCGCCGCAAAGTACCACCAGAGGCCCGCCAGCCACACCGGCAGCGCTAGCGGCTGCATAAAAAGAACCTGCTCGAACAAAAACTGCAGCGGACCGATCGCTTCGTTCTTGAATTGCTGCGCGTTGCGCACTACTTCGATTTGCGGCCAGCCGTTGCGCGCTTCCCACAGCACATTCGGCAGGAAAATTGCCAACGCCACCCCCGCGCCCAGCCACATCCATTTCGACCGGAACAACCGCGCTTGCCCGGAAAGCAGCAGGCCAGCGACGAAAGCAAAACCGAACACCAACATACTGTGTTTATTTTCCAGGCCCACGCCTGCTACGGCGCCGAACAACAGCCAGAGCCGCGGTGACGCCCCTTTGACGATACGAATGGCAATCCATGCGCACAAAAGCCAGAAAAGCGGCTCGAACGCATTCATGGACAAAAAGCTATCGAACGCGAGATACGCGGGCGCAAATAAAATTGCCGTAGCGGCCAGAAATTGCGCGAAAAGTCCTCCGCCCAGCTCCGCGGCGACCCGGCCGGTGGCATACACGACCGCGACTCCGGCCAAAACCGGAAACAGGCGCGTGGCGAAGAGCGAAGTCCCGAGCAAGTGCCGCGCAAACCAGGCAACGAACGCGATCAGCGGCGGCTGGTCCACGTAGCCCCAGGCAGGATGCTGACCGCAGGCGATGTAGTAGAGCTCGTCGCGAAAAAATCCGTAGTGATTGATGCCGGCGAGTTGGATAAGCACCTTGCAGCAGGCCAGCGCGAGGAGCATCACGCGCGAACGCAGCGCGACGTCGCGATCGAGCGTGTAATCGCGAGGAATGGACGCAGCTGACAGCGTGTCCATCATCAGGTGCGAAGAAAAACGGCGCGCACGCCGGCGCTTGGTTGATTGCGCAACGCCATCCTAAGCGATCGTCGCGGAATGGATGCGATCGAGCTTGGGAAAGTTTTTGTCCAGGTACGGCTTGCCCAGCGCGGTGATCGAACCCTGATCCGGAGCCTCCCCGTAGCCGCTATGAATTATCTTCACCACCTCCATGCCGGAGATCACCTGGCCGAAGGGAGCGAACCCCATTTTGTCGAGCTGCGCGTTGTTGCCGGTGTTGATGAAGAGCTGCGTGGTACGCGTATCTTTTCCGGCGGTGGCGAAAGTTACATAGCCGGGTTTGTTGCTTTGCGTGACCGGATCGTCCTTGAAATTCGATTTGCGCCAGACATTATTTACCGCCGGGTCGGCGCTCAGTCCGAATTGCACCACAAATCCGGGGATCACGCGGAAAAAGGCGGCGTCATCGTAGAAGCCGTGATTCACCAGGTTGTAGAAGCGGTCTGCGCCGAGCGGTGCCCAGGCGCGCGTCACCTGCACGACGAAATCTCCGGCGGTGGTTTTGAAAGTTACGTCAAATTTTTCCGGCGCGGTGTCTTTCAGATTGCCAGCATCCAGCAAGGTCGGTTTTCCAGTCATCAATTGTTCTCCCAAGGAACCGTGCCTGCACGGTCCGTACGATTTCCACTAAAAAATGGAAGTGCGTTTTTGTGGCGACGGCCACGCCAGGCGGGACCGCCATGGAATTAATCCTGCGAGGGCGCGGGCTTCGGTGCTGCCGGTGCGGCCTTGTGCGCAGGCGTCGTGTGCACAGCCGGCGCGGGCGACGTCACCGTCGCGGAAATGATGTGATCGAGTTTCGGGAAGTTCTTGTCGAGATAAGCCTTCCCCTGCGAAGTGATCAGCGCCTGGTCCGGAGTCTCGCGGTAGCCGCTGTAAATTTTCTGCACCACGTCCATTCCGCTCGTCACTTGTCCAAACGCCGCAAATCCCTGCCCGTCCAGCGAGCCGTTCTCTCCCAGGTTGATGAACAGCTGTGTAGTGCGCGTGTTCGGTCCGGCCGTCGCAAAGGTCAGGTAGCCAGTGTGATTGCTTTGCGTGACGGGATCATCCTTGATCGAAGCCTTATCCCACACTTTATTCACGGCGGGATTCGCGCTCAAACCGAATTGCACGATGAAGTCCGGCATAACGCGGAAGAAGGCCGCATCGGTGAAAAATCGGTGCTTCACCAGATTGTAAAAGCGATCGGCCCCCAGCGGAGCCCACGCGCGCGTTACGGTGACGACGAAATCGCCTGCCGTGGTCTTGAAAGTCACCTCATACGAATCTGGAGCCTTCGCGGTAAGCGTCGCGGGATGCAGCAAAGCCGGGTCGGTGCCGGGTGCTGGGGAATGCGGATGCGCCGCCGTGGCCGGTTTCGCGGCAGGCGCCCCTTCTTGGGATTGAGGTTGAGCTTCCGCAGACGTGGCAGCCGAAGCCGTAACCACAAGCAGCGCGATGAAGAACAAGGGAACGAAGCGTTTCACGATTTTCCTCCTAAATATTGTGGATGTCATTTTTGGGCTGCGGCTTCCACATCCTGCATCAAAGTCAGCGTATTGCCACCCAGAATTTTCCGCACGTCGACGGGAGAATAGCCCTTGGCCAATAGCGCGTCCGTAATTTTCGGGATTTCCGACACATCTTCCATTCCGTAGGGCATATCCGCGCCGTCGAAGTCCGAACCCAGTCCCACGTGATCTGCGCCCACCAGTTTCACGGCGTGATCAATGTGCTTGATGATCTCGGTCCAATCCACGCGCGGCAGTTTGCCCTGCGCCACCATGTCCCGCGTGATTTTATCTGCTTCGATCAGCTGGCACGCTTCATTTTCGCCGCACCGCTTCTTCGATTCCGCTTCGATTTCCTTGCCCAGTTCGGGATGAGCCTTCGACACGTCCTGAAATTGCTGGCTCAGAAAGCCGATGTGGTAATTAATCTGGATGACGCCGCCCTTCGCCGCGAGCGCTTTGATCATGTCGTCGGTCATATTTCGTGGAGCACTGCACAAGGCGCGGCAGGAAGAATGCGAAGCGATCACCGGCGCCTTGCTTACCGCCAGCACGTCGTAGAATGTTTTGTCCGCCACGTGCGAGACGTCCACCATCATGCCCAAGCGGTTCATTTCGCGCACCACCTGCTTGCCGAAATCGGTCAGGCCGTTGTGCGCAGGCTGATCCGTCGAAGCATCGGCCCAATCCGTGTTCATCGTGTGCGTCAAAGTCATGTAACGCACGCCGAGCGCAAAAAACTTGTCCAGGTTCGCGAGCGAGTTGTTGATCATATGCCCGCCCTCGACGCCCATCAGCACCGCAATCTTGCCGCCAGCCTTGGCGCGGCGAATTTCGTCCGCGCTGCTGCAAAGCACCAGATCGTTGGGATGCCGCGCCACGGTCTCGCGCACCGCGTTAATCTGATCGAGCGCGCGCTGCACCGCCGTCGGCCCGGTGACGGTGCCGGGAATCCAGATCGAAAAGAAAATCGCGCTCAGTCCGCCGGCGCGCATGCGCGGAATATCCACGCTGCCATCAGAATGAATCGCGCCGAAATCGAATTTCGGATCCAGCAAGCGCTGCGTCGTATCATCGTGCGTGTCAATCACGATGGACTGCGAATGCAGCTCACGCGCCTGCGGCGAAATATTCGTTTGCGCTTGCAATTTAGCACTCACAGCCATCAGCGAGAAAACTCCTCCCAGCGCCCAGCAAAATGCAAACAAGCTACTACGACCCATTCATCCCCCAAAACTCACACATTCTTTGGGATTCTACAACCTGCGGCGACAAAACAGAAAGGCTCGGGTCGCGACCCTCACGAACCTCGGAAGAAACTCTTCACCGCGTGTAGCAGCACCTGGCCATTCACGGCAGCCAGTGATTCCGTCAGCGGAATCCCCTTGGGGCAAACTTTCACGCAGTTCTGCGCGTTGTCGCAGTCCTCGATTCCGCCCGGCCCCATCAACGCTTCCAGCCGCGGCCCGGCGTGCATGGCACCCGTGGGATGCATATTAAATAGACGCACCTGGCTGACAATTGCCGCGCCCACGAAATTGGAATGCTCATTCACCTTCGGGCAAATCTCCAGGCAATTGCCGCAAGTGATGCACTGCGAAAGCGCGTAGCCCACTTCCTGCTTTTCCGCGGACATGCGCGGCCCGGGGCCGATGTCATAGGTGCCGTCAATCGGGATCCAGCACTTAGTGCGCTTCAAATTTTCGAACATGGAGCTGCGATCCACCTGCAAATCGCGGATCAGTGGAAATTTTGTCAGCGGCTCCAGGCGAATCGGCTTTTCCAGATCGTCCACCAGTGCCGTGCAGGCCTGGCGCGGTTTGCCGTTGACCAGCATCGCGCACGCCCCGCAGATTTCTTCCAGGCAATTCGCTTCGTAGCTTACGGGAGTGGATTCGCTGCCGCTGCGCGTGAAAGGTTTCTCCGCGATGTCGCGCAGGCAGATGATCACGTTCATGTGCGGCCGGTAGCGCAGCTCGTATTCTTCCCAGCGCACGGCTTCATCCGGGCGCTGCTGGCGCTTGATCTTCACGATGAAAGTTTTATCGGCCACGCTGTCTCACTTTCTCCGCCGGCTACTGAGTCCACTATTTCCGGCTTCACTTCGCCGCGGTGTATTTCCTCTCGCGCAGCGGCAGCAGCGAAGTATCCACCGCCTCATATTCCAACTTGATTTTTCCGGCATGCCAGCTCGCGATAGTGGTCTTCAGCCAATTCGCGTCGTCACGCTCGGGGAATTCGGGCTTGTAATGCGCGCCGCGCGTTTCGTTGCGCGCAATCGCGCCCAGCGTGATCACTTTCGCCAGGAGCAGCATGTTGCCCAGCTCGCGCACGAAATTCAGCGTTTGATTCGACCATTGCGTGCGGTCTTGCAAATTAATGTGCTGGAAGCGCTCGCTCAGCTCGTCCAGCTTCACCAGGGTCTTCTGCATCGCCGCGTTGTAGCGGATCACCGTGACGTTTTCGGTCATGATGTCGCCCATCTCGCGCCAAATCGCCAGCGGATTTTCCGTGCCGGTATGCTGGTTCAGCAAAGCGTCTGAAATGTCCTGCTGGCGCACCCGCTCGCGTTCATACACCGCAGGCGAAGTGTTCTCGCAACCCGATTCCAGGTTGCGCGCGTACCGCACCGCCGCCGATCCTGCGATTCCTCCGCCGTAGATGCACGAAACCAGCGAATTGGCGCCCAGCCGGTTCGCTCCGTGATACTGGTACTCGCATTCGCCCGCCGCGTAAACCCCCGGCAGGTTGGTGGCCTGATTCTCGTTGTCCACCCACAAGCCGCCCATGGTGTAGTGCATCCCCGGAAAAACTTTCATCGGCTCCAGGTGCGGGTCGACGCCCACGAATTTCTGGTAAATCTCCAGGATGCCCTCGAGCTTGCGCTCCAGCACCTCGCGCGGAATGTGCGTCACGTCCAGATATACAGCCGGATCGCCCGCGAGGCCCAACTTCATTTCGTATACGACCTTGTGAATCGCGCGCGTGGCAACGTCGCGCGGAACCAGGTTACCGTACTTCGGATACCACTCTTCGAGAAAATAAAATCGTTCGCTTTCCGGAATTTGCCTTGCTGGACGCGGATCCTGCGGCGTCTTGGGCACCCACACGCGGCCGCCCTCACCGCGCGCCGATTCGCTCATCAGCCGGAGCTTATCTTCCCCGGGAATCGCCGTGGGATGCACTTGAATGAATTCGCCGTTGGCGTAGTAAGCGCCTTGCTGGAACAAAGCCGATTGCGCAGACCCGGTGCAAACCACGGAGTTCGTCGAGCGCCCAAATACCGCTCCGATACCGCCGGTGCAGAAAATCGCGGCGTCGCACGGGAACGTTTTGATCTCCATGGTCTTCAAATCCATGGCACAGATGCCGCGGCACACCCCTGCGTGATCCAGCACGGCGGAAAGAAAAGTCCAACCTTCGAATTTTTTTACTTTCCCTTCGGCTTCGAAGCGGCGCACTTGTTCATCCAGCGCGTACAACAATTGCTGTCCGGTGGTGGCGCCTGCAAACGCAGTGCGATGATAAAGCGTCCCGCCAAAGCGCCGGAAATCCAGCAATCCCTCCGGCGTGCGATTGAACATCACGCCCATGCGATCCAGCAGGTCAATAATCGCGGGAGCCGCCTCGCACATGCCCTTCACCAACGGCTGATTCGCCAGAAAATCGCCGCCGTATATCGTGTCGTCGAAATGCTTCCAGGTGGAATCGCCTTCGCCCTTCAAATTTTTCGCCGCGTTGATGCCACCTTGGGCGCAAACGGAGTGCGAGCGCTTCACCGGCACGATGGAAAACAAATCCAGCGGCACGCCGGTTTCGGCCACCTTGATTGCCGCCATCAAGCCGGCCAGGCCGCCGCCTACGATGATAATTTTCGGCTGCCTCATTGGACGTAGCCCCCCAGCGGGAACGCCCCGTAATGCAGCGCAATCACAATCGCCACGCCGATAAATGTAAACGCCACCGCGACGGCCGCGCCGAACCATCCTGCCGCACGCTGTGCCGAGACGCTGACCGCAATTCCCCACTTACAGGCGAAATTCCACAGCCCGTTGCCCAAATGGAATGAAGCGCAAGTGATTCCCACGATGTAAAAAGTGAGGTACCAGGGATTCATCAAGTTGCGCTGCACCTCGGCGTAGGTGGTGACGCCGTGGCCCAGAAACCGCTCCGTGTACAAATGCCAGCCGATGAAAATGAAAGCGATGATACCGGTCCAACGCTGCAACACATACAGCCAATTGGCCATCCAGGGATGCCCGATGGCGTTCGACTTCCCCGTCCACCAAATGTAAATGCCGTAAAGCCCGTGGAACAGGATCGGAATGAAAAGCACGCAGGTTTCAACAATGAGTCGCCAGGGAATCTGCTGCAATTCCTGCGAGACATCGTTGTATTTGGCGACGCTCACCAGGGCGTAGCTGTTCGACCAGAAATGTTCGGCCAGAAATGCTCCAATTGGTATTACGCCGCTGAGGGACTGCAGTTTGTCGAGGAGATAACTCGTCTTAGAATCAGTCGCTGCAACCGACATGCACACTCCAAGCGCATCGAACACTAACCCGCAGAAGTTTCAGTATAGTTGCGCCCGCAAAAGTTTGCAACAAGACGGGATGGTAGTCGGTCTGTGTGGTGCGCTCAATCGAGAGCAAAGACATACTGCTAGCAGGACACCGTGCACTAGGATGAGAGTGAAAACAAGATCGCTGCGGTGCGAACGCATGAGCCGCCGCGAAAAATACCCGTTTGATATTCGAGCAATCGCATCGCTTGAGACCGTCGACATCGCCAGCTGGGTCTGTTTGTTCGTCGGCGAGAACGGGGCGGGAAAATCCCTACGGAGGGAAGCGATCGCTGCTCACTATGGATGCGAGCTCGCAGGCGGAAATCGCAACTTTTCGCCTCATACAACGGGAAGTGTGAGTGCGATTGAACCCTTGACCAAGGGGCTGAGATTTTCGTTTACAAAGAAAACGGGCGGTGGCTTTTACCTAAGGGCGGAGAGCTCCTTCAATATGGCGAGTCCTGTGGACGCGGTCGTGCGTCAGACAGCCAAGGTGGCAAGAACCTTCAGGACCCTTTTCCCTGCTGCAGCATCGTTTCACGCGGTCCGGCTTTTATCTTATAGCTGAACCCGAAACAGCATTGTCGCCGCAACCGCAACTAAGCATTCTCATGTTCCTGGATGAGCTCGTCACGGACAACGCGAATCGCGACGCTGCTGCCGAATAAAGGGCGAGTCGGAACGGGAGAGGCAGTCGATCAATCGTGAACGGGTTGCGGCGCAGAAGGTGACCGACGCAGTTGGGCGACGAAGCCGCCGCATGCGCCACCCGCCAGTTTCAGTGCGTGGGCCACAATGTACGCGAAAGGTTCAGGCTGCGCGCGCGTCAAGGCGATGTAGATCAGCGCCGCCACCACTCCCACCAACGTCCCCTGCAGAACGAAATGGGATTCGATCCGCCGACACACCCAGTGCGCTCCCAGGAAGCACATGAGGAAGGATCCGGGGGGAGCCGTGTAGTGCAGGAAGTTCTCGCCGAGATGCGATCCAAGAGGAACTATTGCAAGAATCAGGGCTATTTCCGCAAGCAGCCCGCCCAGCAAAATTCGTCCCCAGTGGATTTTTGTGCTACTCATTTTTCCACTCCCGTCCCGCACATAGAGCGATCCGCGATTGTAGCAATTAAAGATGAATCCTTCGCTTTCCGCCAATGCCTTTGCGGCTGGCGCGCGACGCCATCGGTATCCCATTCCGAGATGTGCTATCTTGCCAAGCAGTGCAGTTGCTCCATTAAAAACATGTCGCAGCGGAAACGTTGCGTGCCGATGGAAGGAAAGGCTCATGGATCTGCAACTGGCAGGCAAAAAAGTATTGGTAACGGGCTCCACCGCCGGAATCGGTTTCGCGACGGCTAGCGTATTCGCAGCCGAAGGCGCGTCGGTCGTGGTGAACGGCAGAACGCAGGTGCGCGTGGACGCCGCCATCGCGAAAATTCGCAAAGCGCATGCCAAAACGGATGTGTCGGGCGTCGCGGCTGATGTTTCGAACGCCGCAGGTTGCACAAAACTTATCCAGGCTTTTCCCAGAGTCGAAATTCTGGTCAATAACATGGGGATCTTCGAACCGAAGCCCTTCGAACAGATTCCGGATGAGGATTGGTTTCGCCTCTTTGAGGCCAATGTGATGAGCGGCGTCCGCCTGTCGCGCCATTATCTATCGAGCATGCGCGAAAAAAATTGGGGCCGAATCCTGTTCGTCTCCTCCGAGTCCGCCGTACAGATTCCCGCCGAGATGATTCACTACGGTATGACCAAGGCGGCGCAGGTCGCCGTGGCGCGCGGTATTGCCGAAACCGTCGCAGGGACCGGAATCACTGTGAATAGCGTTCTCGCCGGGCCCACGCGTTCCGAGGGAGTCGAAACTTTCATCGCGCAATTGGGAGCAGGCAGCGACTCCGCCGCTTTCGAAGCGGAGTTTTTCAAAACCGTTCGCCCCACCTCCCTGCTGAAGAGATTCGAAACCATTGAAGAAGTCGCCCACATGATCGTGTATCTGGCCAGTCCGCTCGCTTCCGCGACAACCGGCTCCGCCCTCCGCGTAGACGGCGGCGTTGTGCGCGCCATCCTGTAGTCGTCATTCGCGGGTCACGCCAAATTCTGAACCAATCCCTGAGCCAGCAGGATGCTCCGATTCAAACTGCCTCAGCTCCAAATCAATCAAATTACCGGCACATCGAGCGACACAACACTCGCGCCGTGACCCTAATTCCAGTCGGGTGCGCTACTCACTAGCTATCCTTTGGATACAGACTGCCGATTGGGTCGTAGGGGCTTGCGGCTGCGATGCTAGACTGTCCCGAAAGAGAACAGCACTGACATGTCCAGCGAATCTATCAGCGAACTAAAGAAGTGGGTGGGCGAAGTTGTCCGCCAGAGCTCGGGTGGCGAGTTCGTCGGACTAAACCGTGTGGTGGACATGGTCAGCAAGAACTTCGCGGTGCAGCCGCACGAAGTCGCGATCCTGGTGATCACCGACGACGACCGCTTCCTGCGCTTCGTGGTCCCCGAAAAGCTGCGGCAAGTGGGCCAGATTCCGCTCACCAGCACCAATTCCCTGGCCGCCCGCACCGTGCGCGAAAAACGCCCCGAAGTAATCAACCATTTCGCGGTGGTCCCGCACTCATCCGTATTCGAAGCCGTGCCCATCACCGAAGACGAGCGCGGCGAAGCCATCCAGAAAATCATGAGCGCACCGATCCTGCAGGAACGCAAAGTCGCCGCCGTGATTCAGATTTCGCGCAAAGGCAAGACGGCCGCCGATGCCGGACCGGATTTCACGCACCCCCAGCTGCGTGAGTTGAAATTGGTCGCCGATACCCTGTCGCCTTGCGTCCCGCTCCTCTGCAAGCAATAATTCCCCCTGTTCGGCCTCTGAAACGCGAACCACCGGCCGTGAATCTAATCAAGCGAGTTGAATCTAATTTGGTGAATGGCCGGCGAAACTTTTCCCGCATTGGCGGGTTGTACACAACGGAGACAACTCCGGGCGGGCGTTCCGCCATCACTTATACGGGACGCCGGGGAGCAGGTTTTGGCCGGGCGAGCAATGTTTGCCCACCAGCGGAGTTGCCGCGCTGCCATAGGAGCAGCACAGGAGTAAGCGATGAACTTGGAACGATCGAACCGCAACGCGTTCAAACAATGGAATGGCCGGACGCTGGGCGTATTGGCACTGGGGATGCTCCTGAGTGCCGTGCCCGCACTGGCGCAGCAGGATCAGCAGAATCCGCCTGACCAAGCGAATCCCCCGGCGACCGCACCTGCGAACGCCCCGCAGACTCAGCCGGACCAAACGATGCCGCCGCAGCAGGACCAGCAGGCGCAGCCCGATCAGCAGCAACAACAGGATCAATCCGCGCGGCCGCAGCAGAATCAACAGACGCAAGACCAGCAACAGGTTCCGCAACAAGATCAACAAGCTCCTCCGCCACCGCCACCGGATCAGACTGGGCCGCTCCCGCCGGCTCCCCCGCCGCAAAATCAGCAGCCCGCACCGCCGCCCTATGTGCGTACGCGGCCTGCGAATCTGCCCGATGCGCTCACGATTCCCGCCGGCAGCGTGATCCAGGTACGCACCTCCGACTGGCTCTCCAGCGACCGCAACAAAACCGGTGACGAATTCATCGCCACGCTCGCCCAGCCCATCGTCGTGGACGGCTGGGTAGTGATGCGCCGCAATCAAAATGTAATCGGCCACGTCACCGACGCGAAAAGGGCCGGCCGCGTAAGTGGCGTTTCGAAATTGCAGCTCGATTTGAGCCAGCTGACGCTGGTCGACGGCCAGCTGGTGCCGGTACAAACCACGCTGCTGAACGCTTCCGCTGGAACTTCGAACGGCCGCGATGCGGCTGCCATCGGCGTCACCACGGGCACGGGCGCAGCGATCGGCGCCGCTGCGGCGGGCGGCCCGGGCGCGGCCATTGGCGCGGGCGCGGGATTTGTCGCCAGCGTTGCCGGAGTTTTGCTCACGCGCGGCAAGCCCACGATTATCCCGCCGGAAGATGTGCTGACTTTCCGGCTGGAAAATCCGGTGACGATTTCGACCGTGCGCAGCAACGTAGCGTTCCGCCCGGTAACTTCAGAGGATTACGCGCAGTCAAAATCAGCACCGCGGCCGCGCCTGATGCGTCCATATCCACCGCCGCCTTACGGATATTACGGGTACCCCTACGGCCCGTATCCGTATCCGGCGTACTACGGCTACTACGGCCGGTGGGGATGGTAGGAGTTTAATCACGTGATGGCGGCGATGCGTTGCCGCCATCCGCCGCTTCCCTCGATGGGGACTCGCACCGCGGGTCCCCATTTTCATTTGTGGCCTCGTGCGCTCCAGAAAAAGTCCCGCCGTACTCGCAGCCTCCGCTCAGGCGTCACGATCGCAAAGAGATTCCGAAAATGTGCCATTACGGCGCGGGCACCTCCCGCTCGCCGCCGACGAATTCATCAATCTGTAATATTCAGCACGCGCCGCCAGCACTTTTGCGACGGCGAGATTTCGCCGCGACGCTGAATTCCATTGACATCGCTCCATGTGCTTGTTAGTTTTCGATGCGCTGGTTTTTTCGACTCGATTCCGTGGAGGCACCGCAGTTCGGTAATACTCATGGCGTTCGTCGCGAAGAAAATTTTCCTCACCAAGGGAGTCGGGAAACACCGCGAGCGCCTTTCCAGCTTTGAGCTGGCTTTGCGCAACGCGGGCATTGCCGCGTGCAACATCGTTCGCGTCTCTTCGATTTTCCCGCCCTATTGCAAACTGATTTCCCGCAGCGAAGGTTTGAAGCACATTAAGCCCGGCCAGGTAGCGTTCACCGTAATCAGCGAAAATCAGACGCGCGAACCGCATCGCCTCATCGCCGCGGGCGTGGGCCTCGCGCTGCCCGCCGATAAGTCCATGTTCGGGTACTTATCTGAACATCATTCATTCGGTGAGAGCGAAGAGATTGCCGGAGAATACACCGAGGAACTCGCCGCCGAAATGCTGGCGACCACTCTGAACGTGGAATTCGATCCGGATTTATCGTGGGACGAGAAAAAAGAAGTCTATCGCATCTCCAACAAGATCGTCCGCACCATGAACATTACGCAGTCCGCCGTAGGCGATAAACGCGGCCTGTGGACTACAGTGCTCGCTGCTGCCATCCTGATCGGCGAAGACGATTAATCACCACTGCTAGCGATTCCGCGTTTTGGTTCCGCGACGGCAATTCCCCAAGTTTTCGGCGATTCATTTTTGGCGCCTGCGGACCAGAAGTACGCTTTCTGATCCGCTTGGCCGTTCGCATCGGCCAGATCGAACGCCATTCCGATCCTCCTCCCCGGCGATTGCAGCTTGCCCGCCGTTTCCTGCACGTTTGGCGCGCCATTGCCTTCGCATAAATTATTTTAGACATGCAGCCACCACTGGCTCTTCTGCCACAGCCGCGATTTCGCGTTGCGCGAATCGCGCAAAATTTCCGGGAACAAGCGCGTGCCCGCATGCGTGGTTGCTTCCAAATCAAACCACAAATACTGCGCGTTGTGCTTGGCAAAGACGCGCACGTTCCAGCCCGACCCGAGCGTAAATCGCGTCATCGAGGCGTCGTCCCATTCGGCGACGGTCTTGACGCTGTCCGCAACCATGGCGTGTCCGCGAGGAATCCCAATTTCGCTGGAGCTGGAAAGCGCAGGAAAGGCAGCAAGACGACCGAGCGAGGCCGAACCGCAACATAAGATCCAAAAACGTGCCCGCACAGCGCGCGAAAAACTTTCTTTCACGAACGCGCGACGCAACGCTAAGCAATCACTTCCGGCGCGCGCCCGCCGCGCGGTTCCCAGGTTTCGCGCCGCCCTGCGCATATCCCAGGCGCTCGAGCACCGCACCGACAATCAACGGCAACGCCACCGTGGCGTCTTCCAAGACTTCCGCGAATCGTCCGCCTTCCTCGAGCGGCACAAATTTCCCCCACGACACAGCTTCGGTATACGTGCTTCCCGAAAGCCCGCCCCAATTCACCGGCTCGGGACAAATCCGCAACCCATAGTTATAACGCTTCAGCGGAATTTTCTCGTACCCGCGCCGCGCCAGCAATTCCGCATACACGCCGAATTGCTGCGCCCAGTTCCGCGGCACTCCTCCGCCAATCGTCAAGATTCCCATCCGCTTCGTCGCCAGCATCGTCTGCGCATAATGCTCAAAATCCAAGAACGGATCAAAACGCAGCGGGGCCTTCCCTTCCTTCTTGCGCTGCCTCTGGTACAAAGCAAAATCAATACCCAGCTCGGAATCCGTAAACGCCGGCACAAAAACCGGCACGTTGTGCTCGATGCACGATTTCAAAATTCCGCGGCCCTTGGCATGACGCGCCAGATACTCCCCAATGCGCTGATTCAGTTTCCAGCTGCACACAACTTCATCGTCCGGCCAACGCTGCAGCACGTGGTCCACCACCACTTCCACCGCGTCCAGATTCACTTCCGGCTCCAGCGAATCGTAAACGCGATTGTAGCCGGCCAAGAACAGTTCGTTGTCGTCCATCGTCGGGTCGTAACGAAAATGCGAACGCCCCGTTGCTTCCACCAATCCGTGCGCCATCAAGGCGCCAGTAGAAACGATCGCCTTCACGATTCCGGAATCGACCAGATCGCAAAAAACCAATCCCATTTTTCCCACGGTCAAGGCGCCAGAAAGCGTCATCACAATAAAACAATCTTTGTCGCGCGCCATCGCTTCTAGCACGTCCGCCGCGTCGCCAATCTGCCGCGCGGTGTAAGCCGTCTGGCTCATCGCGCGCACCATGTCGTCAATGGTGCGAATCTTCGATAAGTCCAACGGATAAATCGGAGTGAGGCGGTCCTCCACCGGATCGTGCAAGATTCGTCCGGTCGCGCCCTTTTTCTTTGCCATTCAGCGTCCTCACAGGTAATGTATGTCTCCCAAGAGGCCAGGGAGCAGGAACTTGCGCGTGCGCGCGCATCATTGATACTGCAAATGCGCACGAGACGAAAGAAAAATTTCTACTGCATCGCAGGAGCTTAGACCGCACATGTCCCGATACACGCCCATGCCGCCGCATAATTTCGGCGGACTTCCCGACGAACTTTCCGCATACGAGACGGCGCGCGCGGTGATTTTTCCCGTCCCACTGGAACGCACCGCCACCTACGAACGCGGTACGCGCAACGGCCCGAGCGCGATCCTGGAAGCCAGCCGCCACATGGAACTTTACGACGAAGAACTCGAACTCGACCCCAGCCGCGAGATTGGCATCGCCACCTGGCCGCCGATTGACACGCAGGACGGCACGTTCGAAGAGGTGCTGCGCGAACTTTTCACCGCGCAGCTGGAATTGCTGGATGCCGGAAAATTTCCCGTTGCGCTAGGCGGCGAACATTCCCTCACTCCGCCTTTAGTTTCCGCCACGCTAAAAAAATTCAAAGACCTCTGCGTCCTACACATCGGCGCCCACGCCGAAATGCGCAACGAGTATCAAGGAAACCCCGGTAGCCATGTCTGCACCATGCGCCGCGTCGTCGAAATGTGCCCTGCGGTGCAGGTGGGCGTGCGCTCAATTTCCGAGGAAGAATCCAAAGAAGTTGGAAAGCTGCAAACGAAAATTTATTGGGCGAAAGACATTGTGCGCGCCCCGGTGAAAGCCTGGATCGCAAAAGCGCTGGAAGATCTGGGGCCGCACGTTTATGTCACTGTGAATGTGGATGGCTTCGATTCTTCGATCGTCTCCGCCACCGGCGCGCCCGAACCGGGCGGCCTCGACTGGTTTCAGGTGACGTCGCTGATCCGCGCGGTCGCCGACCACAAAAAAATCGTCGCCCTGGACGTGGCCGAGCTTTCCCCGCGTCCGCGCGATCACGCCGCGGATTTTCTAGCGGCCAAGCTAATCTATAAAACTCTAGGATATATTTTCTGCCAGGAATAATTTCAGGAGGCCGCATGGCTGCTTTTCCGATGGCCACACTACTGCAGCAACTTCCATCGACGGAACACGGTTGGGTGGTTTACGTCGAAACCCACGGAATCATCTGGTGGATCATCATCGGCCTGATCGCAGGATGGCTGGCGGGCACCATCGCGCGCGGCCGCGGATTTGGCTGCATCACCGACGTGATTCTGGGCCTGGTAGGAGCCGTGATCGGCGGCTGGATTTTCACACGCCTGGGAATTGTCAGCTTCGGGTTCCTCGGTAGCCTCGCAGCCGCCACGGTAGGTGCGGTGTTGCTAGTCGCCATAGCGCGCATTTTCGCCGGAGGCAGATCGGACTAAAAAAATGCGTGCGCGGACCGGTTTTGTAGCGGCGGTCTGGAGGGAAAGGTGCCGCGACATGCTCTGCAGCGGATGCCAGGACATCGGGAAGACCGCCTTCGCTCGCCAGCCCGCCAACGATCCGGAACGCATCGAAGTTTCGCCGCACAGCACAGACGGCGCCCTAAACAGACGCCTCTGCCAAACCTCCCTTCCTCGCTCCGCCCTCATCCTCAACGCTGGGTGTGATACGATAGCCGCGAACAAAGAACGAAGACTTTCGTGCATCGGCTTCATTGCGGGACTGCTTTCGCTGCGTGCAACCCCCTTGGTCGAGCTGAACGAACAAATCGGGCATACAAATTGAGCCAACCATCACTGTGGGCCATTCCGCTGGGCGGGCTGGGCGAGTTCGGCATGAACATGCTCGCGCTGCGCACCGGCGACGACATCATCGTCATTGACGCCGGCCTGATGTTCCCCGAACAGGAACTTCTCGGCGTGGACATCGTCATTCCGGACATTACCTACCTGAAGCAGAATAAACGCATGGTGCGCGCCATCGTCCTCACCCACGCGCACGAAGATCACATCGGCGCGATCCCCTACATCCTCGGCGACTTGAACGTCCCAATCTACGGCACGGAATTTACGCTCGCCATCGTACGCAAGAAGCTGGAAGAACACGCGCTGCTCGATAAAGCCAAGCTCCACGAAGTGAAAGCCGGACAAACAACCGTTCTCGGTCCATTTTCCATCGAATACTTGCACGTAACGCACAGCACCATTGATTGCGTCGCGCTCGCCGTGCGCACTCCTGTTGGCGTCATCATTCATACCGGCGATTTCAAAATTGATCACACGCCGGTGGACGACAAGCCTTTCGACATGCACGCCTTCGCGCGCTACGGCCAAGAAGGCGTGCTCGCGCTGTTCAGCGACAGCACCAACGTCGAGCGTCCCGGCTTCACGCTATCAGAACGCGCCGTGGTGGTGCGCCTCGAGGAATTATTCCGTGCCGCGCCTGCCAAAGTTCTCGTCTCCTGCTTCGCCAGTTCCATTCACCGCGTCCAGCAGGTGATCGATATCGCGCGCATGGTCGGGCGCAAAATCGGTTTTGTGGGCCGCAGCATGGTGGACAATGTGGAAATCGCGCACGGTCTGGGCAAATTGCGCGTGCCGGACGGCAGCGTCGTGCGTCCGCAGGATATTCGCACTTTCGATCCGCAGAAATTGGTGGTGATCGCAAGCGGCACGCAGGCCGAGCCGATGTCGGCGCTCTCGCGCATTGCCGTGGACAATCATCGCCTGCTAAGCATCGCCGAAAACGACACCGTAATTCTTTCCTCCCGCATCATTCCCGGCAACGAAAAAGCCATCTTCCGCATGATCGACCATTTCTTCCGCCGCCGCGTCCTGGTTTATTACGAGGGGGGACGCTCGGCTCCGATCCACGTTTCCGGCCACGCCAGCCAGGAAGAAATGAAAATTCTGCTGCAATTGGTACGCCCGAAGTATTTCGTTCCCGTGCACGGCGAATACCGGCAGCTTTTCCGTCATTCGGCGCTCGCCGAACAATTAGGCGCAGTAGGCAGTCAGATTTTCCTGCTGGAAAGCGGACAGCCGCTAGAATTCACCGCCGACGGTGGCGCGCACAGGCGCGAGCCGGTCATCGCCGGACGTGTGCTGGTCGATTCCGGCTCGCTCGAGGAAATCGAAGAAGTAGTGATTCGCGATCGCCGCCACCTGTCCGAAGACGGCGTGGTCGTGCCCATCATGGTGATCAACAAGCACTCCGGACGCATGGAGACCGCGCCGGAAATTGTCACGCGCGGATTTTTGCCCTCGGAAGACGGCGCCGAAATCATCAATCAAGCCCGCGAGATCATCCTGCGCACCATCGAGCAATCCACCCAGGAAGAAAAAACCGATTGGAGCGTCATCAAAGAAAAAGTTCGCCAGGACCTGAAGCGCTTCCTCAACAAACAAACCGCCAAGCGGCCCCTGATTCTGCCGGTGATCCTGGAAGTCTAGACTCCGCTGTGAACATCATGCTCAGAAGTTTCAAGCCCGAAGACTTCGACACGCTCTACGAAATCGACCAGGCGTGCTACGAGGCGGAAGTCGCCTACTCGAAGCGCGAGTTGCGCGCGTACTTGCGTTTTAACGGCTCGGATTGCCTGGTGGCGGAAGCGCACGTCGAATCCGAATCCCCGGGCGCAGCGGAAAAACAAATCGCAGGCTTCTGCATCAGCGCGCGGCGCGACGAAAGCGGCTACATCGTCACGATCGACGTACTGCCCGAATTTCGTCGGCACCATGTCGGCACGAAGCTACTCAATGAAATCGAAATCCGCCTTGCCACGAACGGCGTCCGCGCAGTAGCGCTGGAAACAGCAACAGACAACGATTCGGCGGTTGCCTTCTGGACCAAGCATGGATATCGTAATCGCGGCATCAAGAAAGACTATTATCCCGGCGGGCGCGATGCGTTCGCGATGAGCAAGACCCTTCCACGATAGATAGAGGACGCACAAATAGCAGGCGGCGCGGGCCGTCACCAGGGAGAACTGAAAACCGATGCTTCTTTGGCAAGCAATCATTCTGGCCGTCGTGCAGGGCCTCACGGAATTTCTTCCCATCAGCAGCTCCGCGCACCTGATCTTGATTCCCGACCTGCTGCACTGGCCCGATCCCGGCCTCGCATTCGACGTAGCGCTGCACCTCGGCACCTTGATCGCCGTCCTGCTCTATTTCTTCCGCGAGTGGATTCAACTCACGCTCTGCGGCCTCGGCTTCCATTATCCCAAACGCGCCAGCGAACAAATGGTCCTGCAGAATCAGCGCCTGTTCTGGTACCTGGTAGCCGGCACCATCCCTGGCGCCCTGGTAGGATTTTTCTTCGAACATTGGATCGAAGAAAATCTGCGCAGTCCGATCCCCATCGCCGGCGCCATGATCGCCATCGCCCTGCTGATGTGGTACGCGGAATATTCCGCCCGCCTCACCCGCCGCCTCGAACAGACGTCCCTGGGCGACTCGCTCGCGATCGGTACATCGCAAGCTCTGGCGCTTTTTCCCGGCGTTTCGCGCTCCGGCATCACCATCACCACGGGCCTGTTCCGCGGCATGACGCGCGAAGCCGCCGCCCGCTTCTCCTTCCTGCTCTCGACGCCGCTGATCGCCGGAGCCGCGGCAAAAGAAGTCCCTAAGCTCCTGAAACTCCATCACGCCGGTGCCCTCGACCTGCCGCAATCCACGCTCATCATCAGCATCGCCGTGTCCGCCGTAGTCGGTTTCGTCGTCATCGCCTTCTTCCTGCAGTATTTGCAGACACGCACTCTGAAAATCTTTATTTACTACCGCATTGCCTTTGGTATAGTCATTTTGTTGCTTGCGTTCCTCCACCTGGGTTTTGCGCGTTAGCGCCGGCGCATCCCAGGTTTTCTACGCGGCGGCCTTCCCCGGTTTGTGCCCAGTCGTTGCCGTTCAGCCAGAGGACGCCTCACAGCGGCATCCTTCGGCGCCCTATTATCGCCACGCCACCGGCTTTGGCCGTATAATCCGGCCGTAAGCGAGCGACGCCGCGCCCATAGGAAAAAAGGGGAAATCGTCGTGCGGATCCTTACTCCTACCCAAAATAAACGCCTCAACGAGCTGATCGGCTTCGTCGGCCTCAGTCTCGCCGTCCTGCTCGCTCTCAGCCTGCTCACATACTCTCCGCGCGACGCTTCGTTCAACGTCTCGGCGCCGCCACTCGGCTCTGAGCCCGCGCACAACTGGATTGGTCCGGTCGGAGCCCATGTCGCCGACCTCTTCTTCCAGTTCTGCGGCTTCGCGGCGTTTATGTTTCCCATAGGAATGTTTCTGGTCGCCATGAAATGGTTCCGCAGCCAGTTGCTGGAAGCTCCAGTCGCGAAAGCGATCGGCTTTACGATGCTGCTTGGATCATTTGCGTCAGGGCTGGCGATGCTCCCGATACCGGAAGTCCGCAGCGCGCTACCCGCCGGAGGCATGCTGGGAACAATCCTCGCCCAATCCCTGCGCGCAGCTTTCAATCCAATCGGCGCGGCACTGGTGGCCGCTGCAACGTTTCTGACCGCCCTATTTCTTACCACCAGCTTTTCCTTCCGTACGGCTTGGACGTGGTTGAAGAAACCGATGGCGAACGACGGCTACGTCGGCCAGCTGCTGGCGCGCGTGAAAGACTGGCGCGAAACCCGTGAATCCGATCGCCTGCGCAAGCGCGTGGAAGAAATCAAAATCGCCGGACGCCCGCCCGTCCCGCGGCAACGCGTTTCCACCAAAGAACTCACCGCCGAGGACGAAGAAGAGGAAGAGCGCGAAGCCGAGGAAGCGTCCGAAGCAGCCCGCCGCGCGCCCACAGTCATCCAGTTCCACGACAACGAATCCGTCGCCCCTCCGCCCGCAAAGAAAAAATCCGCCGAGCCAAAGATCGCGACGGGCAAGACCACTTACAAACTTCCTTCGCCTTCGCTCCTTTCCAATGCCGAGCGCGGCGAAAAAATGGACGAGAACGAACTGAAAGAGCGCGCCCACGCCATCGAAGCCAAATGCATGGAATTCGATGTCGGCGGCCACATCACGCAAATCAATCCCGGCCCGGTCGTCACCACTTTCGAATTCAAGCCCGAGGCCGGCATCAAGTACAGCCGCATCACCGGCCTCAGTGACGACCTCTGCCTCGCGTTGCAAGCCGAATCCATCTTGATCGAACGCATCCCCGGCAAATCCACGGTAGGCATCGAAGTTCCCAATGTGCATCGCGAAACCATCGCCCTGCGCGACGTGGTCGAGTCGCCGGAATTCAGCCATTCGCCGTCGAAGCTCAGCCTCCCCTTCGGCAAGGACCTGATCGGCCGCATCCGCGCCGGCGACCTGACTCAGATGCCGCACTTGCTCATCGCTGGCTCGACCGGCACCGGCAAGAGCGTCTTCATCAATTCCCTGCTCATGGGCATGCTCTTCAAAGCCACGCCCGATGAACTAAAGTTGGTCCTGATCGACCCGAAGCAAGTGGAACTTGGTCTCTACGCCGATATCCCGCACCTGCTCGCGCCTGTCGTCACTGACCCCAAAGTTGCAGCCAACGTGATGCGCAACGCGACCCGCGAAATGGAGCGGCGCCTTAAGCTGCTGGCCTCCCGCGGCGTGCGCAACATCGAGCAGTACAATCGCTCCTTCGAAAAGGGTCAATCGCTCTCCCTGTTCGATGGCGCCGAAGAAGACGAACATAAGCCCCTACCGTACCTCGTCATCGTCGTGGACGAGCTCGCCGACCTGATGATGGTCGATACCAACGGCGTAGAAGAATCCATCACCCGCTTGGCGCAAATGGCTCGCGCGGTAGGCATCCACCTGATCTTAGCGACGCAACGCCCCTCGGTAGACGTAATCACCGGATTAATCAAAGCCAATTTTCCCGCCCGCATTTCTTTCCGCGTGGCCAGCAAAGTTGACTCGCGCACCATCCTCGACGCCAACGGCTCGGAATCGCTCCTGGGCAAAGGCGACATGCTCTACCTGCCCGCAGGCTCCTCACGCCTGCACCGCATTCACGGCCCCTACGTCCACGAACGCGAAGTAGAAGCCGTCTGCGATTTCTGGCGTGAACAAGCCCAGGCCATCTACAACGAAGAACTCCTCAAGCCGCCTAAAGAAAAAGACGAAAACGCCGCGAACGGTTCCGCCAGCGGTGGTGGCAGCGGCGCCGACAACGGCGATGAAGTTGACGACGATCTCTACCAGGACGCAGTCCGCGTCGTCTGCGAAATGGGCCGCGCCTCGACTTCAACGCTGCAACGCCGCCTCCGCGTGGGCTACGGCCGAGCCGCCCGCCTCATCGACCTGATGGAAAAGGACGGCATCGTAGGCCCCGCAGATGGGTCGAAGGCCCGTGAAGTCCTAAAAGCCCGCAACTGGATGAAGGAGTACGACGACTCCGTGAAGTGACGATCCGACGAGCATCCTCATTTTGCCTGCCCTGAGTGTTTTCGCGAGGGGAAGACCGCGCCGTTGCTTTATGCCGGCCCCGCCGCAGGCGGGGATCTCTCCTTCCGTCACTGTGAACTCCGCCTTTCCGCTGTGCACTCTGCGTTCAATCTTTCGCACTCCGCCGCCACACCCGTCCGCGCCAACCGCAGATCTGCTTTGCGCCACGACCCGTTTTCGTTTGTCACCCCGCCGAATTTTCCGTAGAATCGTTTGACGCACCGGTGCCGAGGTAGCTCACCGGTAGAGCGCGGCCCTGAAAAGGCCGGCGTAGCCAGTCCGATTCTGGCCCTCGGCACCATCCGTATCGCCTAGCAGCTTCCAACTCCCCTTGTAGCGAATCTGGCGACCGTCCCCTTCGGGCAGGAGTGTTATGGATTCGATGTGGCGAGCCAACTCCGCGCGCACGGCGGCGGGGTTTCCGTACTTCCCCGCGACAAGCGCTCGAATGTCTTTTAGACCGTCCTTTACGAACTTCCGCAAACCGGCGACCTGCATGTGGACGCTGCCTTTATCGCGGCCTAGCGTTCGGCTGGTAATGCTAGAGAGTTCCGCTTCGCGCTGCGTAATCGCTGCGCGGATGGTTACCGAGTCCATACCGTTCGCGACTACACGCGACAGGTTAGCCAGTTCTGATTCCAGAGCCTTCTTTCGACGGCGCATCGCTTCCATCTCGCCACCCAGCGCAGCGAAGCGTCCTCCGATTTCCTGCCCCACCTTGTCCAGTACGTAGTCAATGGCAGCATCGGAGAGGACGTCTCGCTGTAGCTTCGCGAGTAGTTCTTTTTCCAGAACGTCTCTTGCCACGAGCCGCGAGTTCTTACAGGTTCCGCGAGTCGCGTGAAACGGGCAACCGTACCGGCCAGAGCGCCGCCTTTTTCCGGTGCCACTAACCAGAGTGAAATTGTTTCCGCAAACGCCGCATTTGAGAAGCCCTGAGAAGAGATAGGGGCTGGACGCGGCGCGAGCATTCATCAGCCCACCCTTGCGACCCTGTCGTCCCCAAATGCGATTTACCTCTGCTAAAATCGCTGTTGTACAGCCAGCCATAGCTTTTCCGGAACGATGCGCTGTTCGGGCATCTCCACTCGCACCCATTCCGACTTCGGCCTGTCGCGTTGAATTCGCTTCCCGTTCTGCGGGTTGCGAATCTTCCGGGTTGTGGCCCAATTGACCACGCCGCGATAGCGCTCGTTGCGTAGGATTCCGGCGATGCTCGTTGGTGCCCACGAGTGCTGCCGTCCAGCACGTGGCGTAGGAGACGCGTCGCCGTCCTTATTCATCCGTTTGGTAGTTGCTTTGATGGACAGACCGCCAGCGTAGAGAGAAAAAATCTTGCGGACAGCCTTCGCCTGCACCTCATCAACACGGAGACGTGCACCCGCAATCATCGATCGCCCATACTGGTCCCGGCGTTTCGGGTCCTCAATGGGAACGCTCTTGTATCCGAAACACCGACCACCGTGGTGCAAGCGGTTCAGAACTTTGCCCTCGACACCTCGATAAGTTTTCTTCGCGAGTTCACGGATGTAGAGAGAATCTACGATTCCATGCTTCGCTAGCAGAATATCGGCCTGCTCGTTCTCGCTGTCGATGCCTTGAGAGACGAACACGATGCGCACACCAGCGAACATCAGGCGGTCCGAAAGGTTGATTGAGTCCGAGAGCTTCCGAGAGAGGCGCGACGTGTCGTCAATTAGCACGATCTCGAAGGACTTGGCGTTGGCTGCCGCAAGCATGCGTTGCAGGCCAGCACGTTCCGCCGTTGCGCCGGAAATTGCTTCGTCGGTGTAGATGTGGTCGTCCAGAATCTCCCACCCACGTGCCTGTGCATATTCGCGGCACTTGCGCACCTGGTCCGTGATGGATGCTGGGCTCTGCTTATCAGAGCTGAATCGGGCGTAGATGGCGCAGCGCAATTTCATTTTCCGGTCTCCTTCCGCGTGGCCAAATATTTCTCGACCAGCGCTGGAATAACGCACGCGTCTAGAAACTCGCGTAACGGGTCCGGCAATTTCTTCGGCCCGCTACGCGGCGGAAGCGTACCTGGATTCTTGCTTTCGGCGGTAGACGTATTTCCATTAAACGCAGGCGCGAGCTCAGACGAGGCCGGGACAGCGTTCTGGGAACGAGTCGGTAGACCATCAAACGATTCCGAATTGGCCCGTCTTGACTGCATTTCCCTACTCCGTCCAATCGAAACTTCAAATCGCGAGTTGCTGCGATGCTCCCGAGTCGAAGGGTATCGGGAGCATGTCTCTACTTGCCGCAATCGGCGATTCGTCGCGCGCAGTATTCCGCTGAATCGCTCAAGCCAGCGAATATTGCATTGCGAGCTTCTGAGGGGGATACGTGAATCGATCGCAGTCGGCGTTGATTCGGTCTTTGATTAATTTATTGAGGACGTCAGGTAGTACTGCTCTCGGGTCCCGCAGATCGCAATCATCAATACATTTCCCGTTACGGTCGTAGCGAAAGATCAAAAGTACTTTTCTCCTCAGCGACAGATGCGGTTTTTGCTTCTCGATTTTCATTTGTCGTTCTCCCTTCGCTGGTTTGGCGAATCCCTGAAGTAACAGACCGCGAGGGCCGATAACTGTCGAGAATCTTCAGGGCCCGCCAACCGCCATACCATTACTTACTCGGGAGACCGCGCGAAGCTGATGATTTTGAACGAGGCTGACGGACAGGCTCAAAAACCGACTGACTCGATCGAGGTGAAAAGTACCTTATAGAGGACGTTCCAGTGGGGCTGCTGGGGAATTCTAGCCTCTGCCGCAACGGCAGCCTTCGCTGGGCAGTGGCCCTCTGGAACTCCCAAACCAGCGAACGGAGAACGACAAATGAAATTTCCCAAGAAATTCTTTAGAAGAGTGTTCCGAGGCACACTTCAATCATTCGATGTTGATATTGAATTGCGATGTTTGTATCACGGAGAAGACGCAGATTATGCGCCCGTAAAGATGTTTTGGTTTCGGAATCTAGCCGAATTTGAAAGAAGGTGGTCGGAAATTACGGACTTGAACTCGGAAGGCTACGACATCCATTACACAGTCGTACCACGGCTCAGCGTGTGGCGCGGGAAAAAAGAACATCCATTGCCGCCCAAACCGGTCGTCTCGGTGATTTGGTCGGATCTCGATGTCGGTAAAACGAAGCCGCACCGGACACTACGCGCGGCGGTCAAACAGCTTCGCGCCTTGCAACCAGCTCCAAACATGATCGTTGAATCCGGCTCGGGAGCACATCCGTACTACATGCTTCGCAAGCCCCGCAAAATTACCAAGGAAAGACTGGAACACCTCCTGCGCGTGCTCGCGAAGTTGCATCGTGCCGATGCGGCGGCCTCACGTGCTACACGTTTAATGCGCGTTCCGAATACTTACAATTGGAAAACAGGTTCTAGAAAATTGGCGCGGGTTCGTTATTTTTCACGGCGTGGATACAGCCTCAAGAAGCTTGAGGCCTTGTGGAACCGGCCTACGCTCGATCTGGAACGCAAATCCAAGCAGCCCGGTCAGATCGGAATGGGGAAGCATGCGACATTTTTTAGCGAGCACTTGAAGAAATTTGTATTACCCGAAGGTAGCTCGGAGGCCAGGGCGTTGTGTCCGTTCCACGATGATCACAAGCCATCGCTTTCAATCAACGTATCGACAGGACGTTGGAAATGCTTCGCTGAGGCATGTGGAGCACGCGGTGACCTGCGGGAATTCTGCAAGAGATTGGCCATTTCGCCGTCTGCCTCGGAAATTAAAAGATTTCCGAGGGAACGGACGATCCCTGAAGGTGAGGAGTGGTCAAGCCGCAGAATCTTCGACGCCATGTACTCGCACATTACCAGTCATATCTACTTTACGCAGAGCTGGCAGCCTGTCGTCGCGATCCTTTGGGCGATGGGCAGCTATCTGTACCAGCAATTTCCTTGCTACGGACATTTGTGGCTAAATTCGCCTACGACACATTCCGGCAAAACCAAAATGCTGGAAGTCTTGTGGACGCTTTGTTACAAGGCGTTGGAACCTCAATTGGAACCTACGCCCGCTGCACTGTTTCGCTTTCCGTCGGTTTTCGGTGGAACGTTGCTATTGGATGAAATCGACAACTTGGACCCAGAGAAACGGTCTGCCGTAATCTCGGTCTTGAACTCCTACGCCAGTAACGGCGTCGTTACACGCGCGGTCCCGGGCAAAAACAAGAAATTCACGCTTGAGAAATTGCCTGTGTATTGTCCAAAGGTGATCGCAGGAATCAACAATCTCCCGGGAACTCTGCAAGATCGCTGTATCAAAATTTTTCTTCATCGGAAGAAGAAATCCGAAAGCGTCGAAAGATTCCTGCCCGGAACCTATCAACGCCTGGAACCTTTGCGAAATCAGTTAGAAGCCTGGGCCGTGCGGGATGAGCAGCGAATTATCGAGGCGTATGGCGACCGTGATCAGCTCGGTGTGCCATCTGTAGCCGACGACCGACTGCGGGACATTTTGGAGCCGCTGTTCGCAATCGCAAGCGTCTTGCCGAAATGGATTAGCGAAAAATTGGCTGAGGGTACCCTGACCATCGCGGAAGAGCGAAGTGCCGAAGAGGCTGAATCAAACGCCGTGGTCCTGGGCCTACAGGTCCTTCGGGAGCATATGCCACGAGAGGGAGAGTCTTGGCCTGTGCGCACGGATGAGGCATTGGCCCTGTTCTCGGAAGAAATCCCAAGCATCGAGACCAAGGCCCAGGCACAAGCCTTGATGCGGAGACTTGGATTCAAGTCCGAGCGACAGAGAGTGGGGAAGAAGGTCTTGAGGGCATACAGGGTTCATCGTCGTAGAGTGCAAAAACTCTCTGAGAGATACGGGCTTGAGCACTGAAACCCGTAGCGGCCGTAGCGCTCGTAGCGGTCGGTTACCGTATCTCGCAGCGTTTCTTGTTTGACTGCCTAACGCGAAGAAGCTCAATCGTTGTCCATCGGCCGAGATCCAGCTACTACCGTAGCACCCCGCTACGAGCGCTACGTCCGCTACGCTCAGGTTGTCCTTGGCAGCAAGCACTTTTTCGTTCAGTACGTTTTTTGTTTTTTGGCACAGGGGAAATTGCTGTGGATTCCACTCGTACAGATCGACCATCGATATCGTAGCGCCGGGCAGAGTTTCTCCAGGCCTCCGACGCTAGAAAGTCAGAGGCTTCGGTAGGAATCTAGCAGGAGTTGACGTGACTGCCAGGTTTCAGATGCTTCGCATTCTTGACGGCTTCACACAGTTGATCTACAGCTGTTTTCCGTAGGACTTTTGGCGGCGGAGCCTTTCATCGATGCGGCTCAGCTGCTCCGTCAGGTGCACCGGATTTCCCCGGGAAACGGGTCCCCTTTGTTCGTACTTAGCGTGCATGCGAATCTGAAAAAGCCTTTTCAAAAAACGGATCGGTACTCTGCATGACGAGCAGGAAGAATGACGAGCCTCCGAAAATCGCTCGCTGACTGAAGTTGCACACGAAATGCTTGTTACGGTTGGGTGGATTTCAAACTGACGGCTACCGGCGACGAATAAGCCCTGAATACATCAGTCGCCTATCAAGTGAGTATTAGGACTGAACTCCCGAGCAGCTTTCGTCGGAAAGCCAGCCGTCCTCACGGTGCCCGGTACACTGTCTTTCCAGCCACCATCGTCCACAACACTTTCGCGTCCCGCATCTCGTCCGGAGAAATCGTCAAAACGTCGCGGTCCAGCAAAACCAAATCTGCACGCTTGCCGGCGGCGATTTCTCCAATGGAATCGAGATTCATGGCGTGAGCCGAGTTCCGCGTGTAGGCATAGAACATCGCTTCGCGTGGCATTGCTTGGGATGGGTCAAGCACTCCTTCCGGTCCTTTGCGTGTTTCCGCCTGATAAATCGCCCAGAACACGTTTGCGCTAGAAACGGGCCAGTCGCTCGCACCTGAGATGATCCCGCCGCTATCGAGGATTGACCGTGCCGGATATTGCCACTTGTAGATATTCGAGTCCAGATAAGGCTTCACTATTTCGATCGTGTCCTGGCTTGCATCCGCCCATAAAAGCTGTAAAGCGCTCACCACGCCCAATTCCCGAAACCGAGGAAAGTCAGCCGGCTGCACGAACTGTTCATGCGTAATCGTGTGCGGCAACCCAGAATTTCCATTAGCTTTTCGCGCCGCCGCAATCCCATTCAACGCTTCCGTAACTGCTTGATCGCCGATCGCGTGCACGTGAATGATCAATCCCTCTTTATCCGCCTCCACGCAGAGAGCGGCGAAGTTCTTCGGATCGAACAGCAGATCACCGTTCCGCCCCGTGTTTTTATACGGCTTGCTGAGATGCGCCGTCTGTGACGGATACTCCACTACTCCATCCGCAAAGACTTTGATCCCGCTCACGTGCAGATTGGGGACGTTCCTGTAAACCTCGCGCGTCTTCTGAACACCAGCGAGCTCGGACGCAGGTTCCTTCGCAAACACCTGTGGGAATGCCACCACCTGAGAATTCAATTCTCCGTGTTCAGCCAGTAAGCTATAGGTCTGCAGTACGTAGTCGGTGGCCAATGGATCAAGCCACGCCGTGATCCCGAGGGAGTAGTTATATGCCAGCGCAGCGCGTCCTGCTTTCAGCAACTCGTCGGGCGTACGCTGCGGAAGCAAAGGCTCGATTTTCTCCGTTCCCGCATCGACCAGAAAGCCGTTCGGACGCATATCCTTGTCTACACCGTAGTAACTGCGCTGCTCGGCGGAAAGTTTCTTGAGGAAATCAGTTGTAATGGCCGCGCGTTCCAACAACGCACGATTCGCCCAAGCGGTGTGTCCGTCCATTCCGCGCAGAAGGACGCTTTGCTTCTCATAAACTCCGGTGCTGAAGTCGGCATTGAGGACATCGAGGTGCGACCAGAATTCCAGTGGCATCCCAAGAATCTCAACAATATCGCCCCGCATGCCGACGCCCATCTTTTTCGCATCTTCTACAAATGGCGGAAGATCATTGAGCGATTGAACTTTCTCGCTGGCATCGGCAGAAATTAGCGCGAGTCCTCCATCGATTGAGTGGCTGTGCGAATCGATAAACCCGGGGAAAAGACTTTTACCCTCCAGGTCGATGCGTTCAGCATTCTCTGATATAGATTTTGCCACCTCCGGGAGATTGCCAACCGCGATGATCTTGTCGCCACGAATCGCAACCGCTTCCGCATAAGGGTTCTGCGTGTCGCCGGTGAAGACCTTGGCATGGAAGAAGATTCGTTCACCAGAGCTTTCCTGAGTCCAAAGCGAGGAATTTGTTTGAGCAAGAAAGACGGTCGGAACGAAAAGAAGAGCCGGAAAGTAGCGCCAAATGTATCTCATCCGATCACCCTCTCAAAGTTCGGCATTGCGCAAGATTCAGCAAGATAGGCCACAACTATACACAAGTATTCCAAGAACGAACTGGATCATCGAGACAGCGGCAACACAACTCGTCCACATGCCTGATTAACGCTGCCAGCTCAGGTGGTCGATGCAACACTTGCGCGCAGTTTACTCGCTGGCGTTTCGAATCCCAATGTCTTTCTGGGTCGTTGATTCAAGCGCAGCGAGACATGGTCGAGCTGCGCTTGCGAAAAACCAGACAGGTCGGTGCCTCGCGGGAAGTATTGCCGCAGGAGCAGATTGGTGTTTTCATTGCTGCCGCGTTGCCAGGGACTTTGTGGATCGCAGAAGTAGACTTGCACATTCGTGGCCACCGTAAACTCCTTGTGCTTGGCCATCTCCAGTCCGCGATCCCAAGTCAGCGAACGTTTTAGTGAAGCAGGGAGTTTGCGAACACGTTGACTCAAGGCAGTAACCACAGCTTCGGTTTCTTTGCTCGGCACCTTAATCAGCATAACAAAGCGTGAGTGGCGTTCTACCAGCGTCGCAATATAGCTGTTCTTTCCACCGGCCAGCAGATCGCCTTCCCAATGGCCAGGAATCGCTCGCTCTTCCACTTCCGCAGGCCTTTGGCGGATCGAGATGGCATCGACGATCTGCCCGCGTGATTGTCCCTGCTCGCTGGAATGACGCGAGCGGCGCATGCGCCGCTTCGACCGCAGGTGGTCCAGCAGCTCTTTTTTCAATGCTCCCCGGGCTTGAATGAACAGGCTACGGTAAATCGTTTCGTGGGACACGCGCAGGCTCTCGTCGTTGGGATACTGGTTCTTCAGCCACCCGGAAATCTGCTCGGGCGACCAGTCCAGGATCAGTCTACTCGCAACGATGTCCCGCAACTTGCGGTTCTCGGCAAGCAGGCAGCTCTTCGGACGCAAGGCCGAAACCCAAGCTTGCTGATCTGCATCATGGGCACGATAGGCAGGTCGGCCACCATGGCGAGCGACCTCCCGGCACACGGAGGAGGCCGCTCGATCCAGGCCTCGCGCTATCTCACGAATCGAGGAACCAGAAGCGATCCCTCGTGAGATGTCCTCTCGCTCCGCCACGGTAAGCGCCCATCGCGAGCGGCGGCGGAGTGCTGGAGCAATCCCTCCGCGAGGCAACAACACAGCGCGAATACAGCTGTGCGGCTTGTCAAAAGCGCGCCCAATCTCATGCAGCGACTGTCCTGCCTTCCAGCGGCCCCAAACGTCACGCTTCTCGATCGCAGAAAGCCCAAACCTCATCCCTCGTCTCATGCCAACACCACCTTTACAGAGCAGATTTACATTAGATGGTGTTGCATCGACCTGTCGAATGCGCCGCGTTTACCAGGACCGTTCGTTCGAGATTTTGGCTAAGGTGCCATCGAACTTCGTGATGGTCATCGTAAACGGTTCATCGTACGAGTTTGCGCGATCGTTTAAGATGCTGAGCGCGATCTGCTCACCCAACAAAATGGACCAGAATGTCGAGCTACGAAAATGGATGTCAGCATGAATCCCGTGACCAAGCGAGATGTTGAAAGCCAGTTTGCTTAATTCGCCGTTGATGTCAAGGCTGTCGCTGTCTGAGCCCGTGTAGGTATTGAGGGAGAGCCCGTCGTCGCTTGGCACCACGACGTTCCTGCCGGCTGCGGTCAGCAGGGGCTGGATTTTTTGCGTGCCGTCATAGAAGAATTTGATCGCGGTGATACAAGCGCCGGCCACCGCTCCATGGCCAGTCGGGTAACACGGGTGCGTTGGTGACCCTTCCGGGAACGCCTGTGGCAGCAAGTAGCTGCCGTAGGTTGAGTTAATGATCGGCAGCACGGCCGAGTTGAGTACATCCGTGTGTAGTGCCGCAGCGGCTTGCGGGGAGGGTGAAGTGCCCGTCAGCCTGGCCTGCACCAGCCCACCGTATTCCTCGGGCCGCAGGCGCAAGTCGACGATCCACTTATGGAACCAAGCACCTTTAAGTGCGCGCGTGGCCATTTCTGCGATCGTTGCCGGTGCGTCATTGACGCCGAGCGTCACGCCCGATTTTTGCGTGTTCGAGCCAATGTAGGGGTTGCCGGGGTTGGGCGGTGCGCTAATGGTGCCCAACACCAGGAACGCTGTTAAGTATGCCTGGTAGAGCGAATCAACGTGGGTATACGCGGCAAGATCACGGCCATTGCGGACATAGCGGAAAGTCGGATCAAAGCTGAGACTGCCTGAAGCTCCGCCGTCTTGAATCAATTGGAAAACGCTAGGATTGGTCATGAAGTCATTGGAAATTCCAGCAAGGAAGGTCTTATATTGCTGGCTTAGCGGCTGAACGCCCAGAAACGTTGGCTGGACCATGAATTGCGACACATATGGCCCGAGCACGTTGCCGTCGCCGTTGAAAATCTGGCCGCGGAACAGATTCTGCGGCGTCAGCGGGAAGGGATATTCGAAGTTCTTGTGGCTCTTCAAAAAAGAGAGGCTATTCATGTCGGCGACGGCCTTGGCAGCCAGCGCGCTGCCAGGATAGTCGTTGAATGGCACATCACGTAGCAGTGCTGCCCAGTAATGTTCGACCTGTTCAGCCGCGGTCTGCGCGCTCGCCACGCTGGGTGCGGGTGGAATAACCGTGGCATGGGAATCTAACCCCTCGAGATCAAACGCCAAAGCCGCTGACGGACTAAGCAGTTTCGAGTTGGGGCCGCCACCGGGCGTGCCTACGATAATGTTTTGAAAGTCCGAAAATTCTCTGTTCGTCAACGCAAATATCAAACTCTGGTAGGAAGCCAGGTTGGGCACGCCGAGGGCGTCGTGTGCCAAGGCCTTGCTGTAGTTTCCGCTGAAATCCGTAAACCTTTTGGAGTCGCCGTTGTCCGGTTGTTCGGGAACGTTGATGTCCTCGGCTCTTGCTGTTTCAGTTCGGTAACGGAGGCTTGCGTCGGCCCGTCTACCCACCGGATAGGAAACGACCGACGCCTTCGCGCTCGAGTTTTTTCCTCCAACCAGGGGCTCCAAGCCGATCGCTCCCAAAGTTGCGGCCGCGGCTGCCACGGCGCTCACCCCACCCATGAATTGCCTGCGGTTCGGGCCCTTTGGTTTCCTTTCTGTAGTTGGATCGTCGTTCACCGAGGGAACGTTGGGGTTTTCTCCTTCTTTATTCATGGATGTCCTCCGTTTGCAAAGTCTCCAACGAAGTTGCGAGGGTCGCTGATTCCAAGAGGGCTCGTTGCCATGGGACACACTTCTACGTCTCTATTTGCAGGTAGAGAATGGCCGTTTCTGTTTTTCCGACTGCTGGTGGGCCCAACAACGCGTGGGCGGAGGGTAGTCGAACGCAAACTTTGTGTCAAGCGCTATTTCATTTATTTATAATTGCAGCCAGAGGACGTCCTCAGAAAGCTACCTCTCAGGATTCCTCACGGTTTGGAAAAACCAGCTCCTGATTTGTCGCGTAACCGGACATCTCTAACAACGTCGGCTGTGTCAATCCCTTTTTAAGCGCACTTCTCCGTTCACTTCAAAGAGTGTCTTTGTTCGTCGTGTTCTTTGGCCCTGTCGAC
>Ga0209420_1000002_pt1 | contig 192919 bp, 169 predicted proteins | sample BlaSpr_A8_OM1_O1_FD_187972 | JGI IMG/M metagenome (GOLD analysis project Ga0209420, IMG submission 187972) | Forest soil microbial communities from Thunder Bay, Ontario, Canada - Black Spruce, Ontario site 2_A8_OM1_O1 (SPAdes) (version 2) | ecosystem: Environmental > Terrestrial > Soil >... | reverse complement strand
GAAGATCGATGCCAAGCCCGAGGGCGGGATGAAGCTCGATGAGAAGTTCTTCGTCGAGTTCGACGGATTGCGCGCGCACCAACTACGGCTGCAAGGGGGCGACGCTTCGTCCGATTCCTATTGCTATTCGGACTAGTAATGACGCATGACGGGCTGACTTCGACGGCGTTTTGGCTGATGCTGCTCCTTGGCGCCTACCACGGACTCAACCCCGGCATGGGGTGGCTGTTCGCGGTAGCGCTGGGCATGCAGGAGCAAAAGGGGAGCGCCGTGGCAAGATCGCTCGTCCCCATTGCACTGGGCCACGCACTGGCCATCGGCAGTGTGGTGCTGATCGCACTGTTCCTTGGCATGACGCTGCCGCTCACAGTCATCCGCTACTTCGTCGCCGCGATCTTGGTCGGCCTTGGAATCTTCTCCCTGGTGCGACATTGGCACCCGCGATGGGTCCGAATGCAGGTAGGATTCCGAGATCTGACTGTCTGGTCGTTTCTGATGGCCTCGGCGCACGGTGCGGGTTTGATGGTAGTGCCCGTGTTGCTGGGCAGCACTACCGCCCAAGCGGGCGGCCGCATGGGAGGTCATAATCACATGGCCTCGACCATTAGTCCGCTGGCCGGCATGCTCGCGACCGGGGTCCATACGGCGGCTTATCTGGCGGTGACAGGGTTGATAGCTTGGGTCGTTTATCGAAAGGTTGGCCTCGCGCTTCTTCGTAAGGCGTGGGTCAACTTTGACTTGGTATGGGCAGCCGCGCTTGTGGCCACGGGTCTCGCCACCCTCGTGATCTGACTTGTCGAACTTCGAAGCGATCGGACGCGGCGATTCTTGGCGGGTCGTCGAAGCAATCGCCAACCCATGACCTTGCACGCCGGCTATGCGGCGAGCCGAAACTCCTCGGAACCTTACTCTGCGTGCTTCCACTTCATCTGATAGATCTGGGTCGCGCTGGTATCGCTGATCGCTGCGATGTTGCCCTCTGGCGTGATGGATATGAAGTTCTGCGCTCCTTCCCGGAGCACGTTTAACCCCGTAAATTTCGTGAATAACTCCCACCTCCCATCTGGCACCGTCAGCCGGTAGATTCCGGTTTGCTCGCCGGCCGCCGCGCTCAATGGATCGCGCATCACATAAACTGACTTCGAGTCCGGCGCCCACACGAAAAAACTCCAATCGCGCTCAAAAACCTTCAACCGCTTCCATTGTTTTGTTTTTACGGAATAAATCGCCAGGCTCTTCGGTGGATTCTGAGTTGCAGCCAGGTACTCCCCGTCGGGCGACCACAACGGCGCATAGTAGCCTTCCGATCCTGGCATCGTTGACACCTTTTTCGTCTCCAGATCCAGAATACGGATGCGGAAGTGTCCCGCGATTGGGTAATCGTTAAAATAGATTGATTTCCCGTCCGGCGACCAGCTCGGTAGTACTTCCGTGAAACCCTCCGACGTCAGCTGTTCCGGTGCGCCGCTATCAACGCTGACGCGATACAGCTCTTTCCAGTCGGAATACGCTATCCACTTGCCGTCCGGCGACCACGTGATCATCTGCGCCAGACTGTCTGTGAGTTGCAACTTGTCGCTACCGTCAATCTTGCACCGCCACAAATATCCTCTTGGATAATCCGTGTACGCCATCCATTTTCGGTCAGGTGATACCACCAGTTGCGCCGCGGGTAGTCCGCTCAGATACGGCAAAAATCGTTTTTGCTTTTCGTCGTAGAAATGCATCACTCCCTGCGCCAGCCGTCCCAGCACGAACATTCCGTTGCTATCCCGGCTCGGTGCCATTCCGATCACTTCGGGTTGGCCGGGCGTCAATCGCACCGCATATGGCTTTTTCCAGAATTCGTACCAGGTTGGTTCTAAGTATTCGTAAAGATTGTTCGATCTCTCTTTGTATGAGCCAAGAACAAAATGCTTCCCGCCCGGCGTCCAGATTCCGTTGTAAACGCCGGTATCCGCTGGCCAATACTGGGGAAGAGGAAGTACATGTGGATTACTGCCGTCCACGTTCAGCTCCCAGATCCTCGTAACATCGTCCTCCAGCGTGCTTCTCGACACCGTTACACGAATTTTCTTGGAGTCTGGCGAAAAAGCGGGATTGCCCGGCACCATATGCTGGGTGTTCCAGATTTCCTTTACGTTTTGGCCGTCGGCGTCACATACATAAACCGATTCCTTTTCATTGAACGCTATCAACTTCCCATCCGGAGAATAACTTGCGCCGCGCGCCGTGATATTTCCGAACCGCTTGGCCGCACCTCCCAGCACGGGCATGGTCCATATTGTTCCCCGTTGTGTTTCGTCGTTCAGATTGCTCTGCAGCAGCAAAAACTCCGAGCCGTCCGGCGAAATATCCAGGATATTCATGTCGCCGATCGCGGCACGCAGAGGCGCCATAGCTCCGCCCTTTACGGACATTTCGACGGGATGCCCGTCGCTGACGAGATAAATACGAGATCCGTCCGTAAAGATCGAGCCAGTTTTAGTTTCGCTCGAAAATGTGAGCTGCTCCATTGGCAATGGCGCATCGGCCGCGGGCGTGCCGTGGCCGCTCAGCGCAATCCATGCTGTGGCGCAGGCCAGCACTACCGCGGCCCCAATCCAGATCCACTTTCTCGATTTCACACGCTTTGGCAGCTCTACCGGCAACCCGCTCTGCGATCGTTCCGTCTCCTTTTTCATCAGCCGCCGCAAATCCACCATCAACTCATGCGCCGTCTGATAACGGTCTTCGCGATCCTTCTCCAGAGTTTTCACCACGATTCGTTGCAGCTCTTCGGGCGCCGGGGGATTCAACTCGCGAATGGGTTTCGGCTCTTTATGCAGAATCTCCCCGATGATCGTTACCGGAGATTCTCCGGGAAACGCTCTCTTCCCGGTCGCCATCTCATAGAGCAGAATGCCAAACGAAAAAATGTCGCTCCGCGCGTCGATGTCCTTGTCCTGCGCCTGTTCCGGGGACATGTATGCCACGGTTCCGACAATGGCGCCGCGTGCTGTGATCGGAGCTGACATCGTGGGCGCCTCGCAGCTCGGTGTGCGATCCAGCAACACGCGTTTCGCCAAGCCGAAGTCGGCCAGTTTCACGTCACCCTGGCTGGTCACAAAAATGTTGGATGGCTTCACATCCCGGTGGACGATCCCATGCTTGTGCGCAATCTCCAGCGCTGCGGCGATCTGCATCGCATAATCCAGCAATGTCTCCAGCGGCAGCGGACTCGATCCGATCTTCTGCTTCAGCGTCTGCCCTTCCAGCAACTCCATGGCGATGAACAGCTGACCGTCCTGCTCGCCGATGTCATAGACCGTACAGATGTTGTGGTGATTTAGCGCTGATGCCGCCTGCGCCTCGCGCTGAAAACGCGCCTGCGCGTGGGCATCCCGCTGTCCTTCAGGTGGGAGAAACTTCAGGGCCACGAAACGTCCCAGCCGGGTATCTTCGGCCTTATAAACTACACCATTGCCACCCGCGCCCAGCTTCTCGAGAATGCGGTATCGCGATGTTGTCGGCTGGCTGCTGGCTGGTGTCCGTGGATCCTCCATTGTCGGCGTATCTTAGGAGCATCTATCCGTGCAAGTCAAACAAGAGGATTTAGCTGTCGCCGCAAAATGAGAATGTCCGGTAGAATCAGGACAAAGCTAGGCAGGTAGACCTTTTTTTGGCGCTGGCCAGCCCTGCTGCAACACACATCAGACGCGCCTGATCGGGCGCGGGTAGATGCCCGCGCCACGCAATAGAGTCATTTTGCTGGCCTCCCTGTCATCTCATCTATACTTCGTACTGACGGGACGGCGGATCGGGCGACCAGTTCTGCAAGGCCATGAAGAAGCAAACACGCAATCACGTCAACCGCAGGCTAAGTGAGTCCGACGCGGCGCCGGCCAGGCCCACCGGAGTGGTCTTGGGAGAGTTTGTCACTGGGACGTTCGAGTACGACGGCGGACGGCAGGTCACGGTATACGTTCCACCGGACCCGCCCGAAGCAATCGTCTTCGCCGGCGACGGTCAGAGAATCCCGAAGTGGGGGCGGTTGCTCGAGAAGGCCGACGTACCGTCCACAATGATCGTCGGTATACACGGGCTGACCGATGAGACGCTGCGGCTTCATGAGTATTCACCAGGCTTTGAGCCGGAGCGGTTCGCGGCACACGAGAAGTTCTTCGTCGAGGACGTTCGCCGATGGACGGAGTCGCGGTTTGGCGTGGCGCTGCCTACTGAATGTACCGCAGTGTTCGGCGTCTCGGCGGGCGGAGAGCTGGCTCTCGCGCTTGGGCTTCGGCATCCACATCTCTACGGTGCGGTCTTCTGTGCCTCGCCTGGCGGCGGTTACAAGCCCCCTAGCGTTATGCCGAGTCCGCTTCCGCGCACATACCTTGTCGCTGGCACAGAAGAGCCGTTCTTCCTCGGGAACGCAAGGAGGTGGGCGGACGCGCTGCGCGATGCAGGTGCGGATGTAGTCATGAATGAGCGAAGCGGATCGCACGGTGGGGTATTCTGGCGAGAAGAGTTTCCGCTGATGGTGGCGTGGGCATTCGGACGATGATGCATCTCGGTGGATCGCTATAGCTTCTCCAACTGAGCGCTCGCGTGATGTCCTGCGCGCGATCTAAGCGGCAAGTGATCAACTCCTGTTAGACCAGGAGACGGTGATCGCCAAGCTCAATGTAAGCGACACCAGACGCGGCACTTAGATTTTTGACCGCCTCGGCATGTCGCCGAACCGCCCGCGCAGCATCGGCACTAACTTGTGTCCGAAAGGTCCGCGCCCTTCGCCTCGCGCCCGCTGATGGTCACAATCGCAACCAGCGCAGCAACCAGCAAGGCCGTCCACGCCAGCACCGGCGCGTAATTGCCACCGTAGTAGTGCTCGGCGATCTTGGCCTGCATCACGGAATTTCGCGAAGCGAGCAAATTGCCGAGTTGATATGCAAGACCGGGAAAGGTGCCGCGCACCGCCGGGGGCGAAAGTTCGTTCAAGTGCGCTGGAATCACTCCCCAGGCGCCCTGCACCATGAACTGCATCAAAAAACTTCCGAGCGCGATCATAGGTGCGCTGTGCGAATACGCCCAGAGCGGAATCATGGGAATGGACAATACCGCCGCAATGACAATGGCCTTCCGCCGTCCCACTCGCTCTGACCATGAACCGAAAACGATCCCGCCCAGCAGCGCGCCCACGCTGTACACAATCGCGACCAGCCCCACTGTCTTCGGCGAAAACCCGCGATTCTTCTGCAGAAATGTCGGATAGATATCCTGCGTGCCGTGACTGTAAGCATTGAACGCGAACATCAGTACTGCCAAAAAAATGAAAGTGCCCAAGTACTTCACAATATCTTTGCCCAGGCTTCGCTCGACGCCGACGGCGCTTCCACGGCCCTGCCGCCATGCCGGTGATTCGTCCACCTTCGTCCGAATATAAATCACCAGAAAAGCCGGCAGCGCCCCCACCACAAACATTCCACGCCAGCCAATAAATCGAAAAACGGTGGCGTATGCCAGCGCCGCCAGCAGATAACCCACTACGTATCCTTCTTGCAGGAGACCGGAGAAAAATCCGCGGTTTTCTTTCGGCAGGGTTTCGAACGCCAGCGCGGCGCCCACGCCCCATTCTCCGCCCATCGCAATACCGAACAGCGCCCGCAGGATCAGAAAAACGTGCAGCGACGGAGCGAACGCAGAAGCCAGCTCGAAAACCGAGTACGCGATGATGTCTATCATCAGCGCCGGACGCCGCCCATACCGATCGGCGATCGCTCCGAACAGAAAGGCGCCCACCGGCCGCATCGCCAAGGTCAGGAAGACCGCCTCGAGGACCGCAGAAACCTGCGCGTGGAATTCTGCCGCAATCGCACTCACACAAAACGTCAGAATGAAGAAATCGAAGGCATCCAGCGACCACCCCAGGAAGCAGGCGATGAACGTGTTGCGCTGTGCCGCAGTGAGCCGCCGAAAATGCGCCAGAAATTCTATGGTTTGCTCCCTAGCGGCCACCCCAGCTGCGTTTCGCCGCGACGCGCAATCCTGCTTTTGCGAATCACCGCTACCTATCTTCCGCGCACCCGCCCTGCAGACGCCACCGCATCACAAATTCGCGCCACCTGCGCCATTTCCGCCACGTCGTGTACTCGGACGATGTGCGCCCCTTGCAGAATGCTTGCCGCAACCGTAGCCGCCGTGCCCCAGATTCTTTCGGCCCCGGATCCAGCGCACAATTTGCTCTTTTCCAGAACCTTCCCGATAAAACTCTTTCGCGACGTGCCCACCAGCAGCGGATAACCCGAGCGCGCAAGCTCGGGCAAACGAGCCAGCAATTCGCAATTCTGCTGGTAGCTCTTGCCGAATCCGATCCCCGGGTCCAGCACAATCTGCGATTTCGCGACTCCCGCTCGCCGCGCCAACTCGACTGCATGCCGCAAACCCTTCGCGACGTCGCGCAGCACATCCCGCGCAAAGGGACTTCGCTGCATGGTGCGCGGCTTCCCGCGCATATGCATCAGCACGAGCGCCAGCTTCCGCCTTCGCGCGACTTGCGCAATTCGCGGATCGTTGCGCAGCGCCGTCACATCATTCACAATCTCCGCGCCAGCCTCCGCAGCCGCTTCCGCTACTTGCGACTTGCTGGTATCTACCGAAATCGGAATCCGAATCTTGCCGCGCAGCCTTGCAATCACCGGCACGATGCGTGCCAATTCCGTTGCCGCGGAAACGCCCAGCGACCCCGGTCGCGTGGATTCGCCTCCCACATCAATAATGTCGGCGCCGGCGCGTTCCATGGCCACAGCCTGCGCCACGGCCGCGTCGGCTTTCAAGAATAATCCGCCGTCGGAAAAACTGTCGGGCGTCACATTCAGCACACCCATCACCAGCGTGCGTTCGCCCAAGGCCAGCGCACGCGCGGGCAACCGCAGTTGAAATTGTCGGCGATGGAACATGGCCGCTATTGAATCACGGTTTGCGCAAAAGCCTAAGCCTAAGCGCGCGGGTGCATCCAGTCGCGTCGGCAATGGGGGGTGGACAAGGAAAGCCGAAATTACGGCGTCGCGACTACGTAATACGACGAGCGATGCACCACGGTCGGATCTCCGTGACCGTTCACCTCGACGCGCAGCTGGTGCCAGCCAGGATGAGGTGCCGCAAGCGCGTTATTCGCAGGCGAAAATCCCAGCGTATACTCCGCGCGAATCTTCAGCGCGATCTGCCGGAACGTGTCCGCCAGCGTTTCCGCCTCGCGCAGGAAGTACAACTGTCCTCCTGATCGTCGCGTCAATTCCGCCAGGTACAGTGTGTATGCGGGTATCCCCCACCCTTGCGCCGCATATGTCAGCAGCGTTTGGCTTGCATGCAGCTGCACCCACGTCGGCGTCATAATTTTCGGCCGGCTCTCGGTGGACACCGCGAACACAACAATGTCTTCGGCCGCCAAAGCCCGTGCCAGGTCGTCAAAGGTCAGCTGATCGCGCGGCCATCCCGCACGAGGTTCCGCCGTCTTCGGATCGAGCGTAAGCCCCAGCCCGCTGTCCTGCCCATCGGTCAGCAGGACGATAGCTTTGCGCCCCGTGCGCCCTGCAAACAGCTCGCGCGCCGTCAGGAACATTGCCTGGTAAATATTCGAACCGCCCGTATCCTCCAACAACGATCGGGCATCCACCCGCGCCACAGCCTTGCGAATCATTCCCCAATCACTGGAAAAGGGAAGCTGCAGATAGGTGTGCGCCGAAAAATCCAGGATCGCGGTGTGATCCGAAGACGAAAGCGCATCTACCAGCGCGCGCGCCGCATTTTTCATTTCCTCGGACTCGCGCAGCACGCTGGGGCTTGCATCGATCACCACTGCTACGCTCGCCGATTCCGTAGACGCGTCAAAATAAGTGAGTGGTTGCTCGACGCCTTCGTCGAAGACCCGGAAATCTTCCATCCGCAATCCCCGCACCGCCACGCCATCGGCGCCTATCACGCTGCACGTCACTGGAACAATCTGCGTGACCACCGAAATCGCGTGCGCGTCAGCCGTTGTCCCGCCCTGGCCCGTTCCCGTCGCGCTGATACCCTTCGCTCCACCGCCCACGGGAATCGCTGTCAGTTCTCCCGTTGCCGGATCGCGCTTCCAGGTGACGTCCTCGTCCAGGCGCCGCGGACGTGGCAGTTTTGTTTTTTGCTGGGCTTGCTGCGGAACGGCCGGTCGCGCGAAAAGCAAACTCACGAGCGCCATGGCCAATAAAACGGCCGGTGTCACAACACGGGGTGTGGCCCAATGTGCACGGCGCTTCCCGGTAATCCGCCGCGGTCGCATCGCGCGTTTAATCGAGGTCGAAATCGCGCAGGGGTTTTTCGATGGGCCCGTCTTTCGCCTTCTTCAATCCCTCGGCGAATTTTCGAGCCAGCACATCTTCCTTCGACTTCTCCGCTTCCACCGACGCGCGGAATTTCGCTTCCACCGCGTCCACCTGCTGCCGCAGCAAGGCCGCTGTGTCGTCCAGGTCCACCGAGGGCGGCGGCTTCGGCGGAGGCACATGGGACAGCACCACGCCAATCTCGCGATCCACCGTGAGCTTCGCCTGGCAGCACGGGCAACTGATGGCAAACGTATCTAACGGTTTCTGAGCCATGCCCGCATTTTACGCCAATTTGGGCCGATCGGATGCCCGAACGCATCCGCAGCGCCATCCATCTTGTCGCGAACCCTCCGCTCGATTTCGCCAGGGCGCTCACCCCCAAAAAAAAGAACCTCGCCTCTTTCGAGACGAGGTTCCGAAAAATTCCTCGGTTGCGTGTTTGAATTCTAAGCCGGAGCGGGCTTTTCGCCCTTGGCCAATCCGGGAATCGGTCGCGGTTCAGGCCGCAACGAAAGCTGCGGTTCCTTGGTCGGCACGGGCGGCGCAGCAGGGGGCGGAGGCGGTATCTTATCGGGAAGCGGTTTGCCTTCCATCAAGAGTTTCAATTCCACCGCGTCCAAAACTTCGCGGTCCAGCAGAGCCTGCGCAATCCGTTCCAGCTTGTCCCGTTGCGTCTCCAGAATATTGCGCGCCTTGCTGTACCCGTTGGTGACAATGCTGCGAACTTCGCCGTCAATCTTGATCGCCGTGTCTTCCGAATAATCGCGATGCTGCGCGATCTCGCGGCCCAGGAAAATCGCTTCTTCCTTCTTGCCGAATGTAAGCGGTCCCAGAACGCTCATGCCCCATTCGCACACCATCTGCCGCGCGATTTCCGTGGCGCGTTCGATATCGTTCCCCGCCCCTGTGGTGATATGGTGCAGGAAAATTTCCTCGGCCGCGCGTCCGCCCATCAGTACGGCAAGCTGCGCTTCCAAAAACTCCTTGGTGTAGGTGTGTTTGTCGTCAATCGGCAACTGCATGGTGACGCCCAGCGCCATGCCGCGCGGAATAATCGTCACTTTGTGCAGCGGATCGGCGCCCGGTGTCATCGCCGCCACCAGCGCGTGCCCGGCCTCGTGATACGCCGTGTTGCGCTTTTCCTCGTCGGACAAAATCATGGATCTTCGCTCGACGCCCATCAGGACTTTGTCCTTGGACATCTCAAAGTCCACCATCGCCACGAACTTGCGGTTCTGCCGCGCGGCCCATAGCGCGGATTCGTTCACCAGGTTCGCCAGATCGGCTCCGGAAAATCCCGGCGTGCCGCGCGCGATCACCGAAAGATCCACGTCTTCTGAAAGAGGTACCTTGCGCGTGTGTACGCGAAGAATTTCCTCGCGCCCCTTCACGTCAGGACGCGGCACCACCACGCGGCGATCGAAACGGCCCGGCCGCAGCAGCGCCGGATCCAGCACATCAGGACGGTTGGTCGCAGCAATCAAGATGACGCCTTCGTTGGATTCAAAGCCGTCCATCTCCACCAGCAACGCGTTCAAAGTCTGCTCGCGCTCGTCGTGACCACCGCCCAATCCTGCTCCGCGATGCCGCCCGACCGCGTCAATTTCATCGATGAAAATAATGCATGGCGCGTTCTTCTTGCCCTGTTCGAACAGATCGCGCACGCGGCTTGCGCCCACGCCCACGAACATCTCGACGAAGTCCGAACCGGAAATGGAAAAGAACGGCACATTCGCTTCGCCTGCAATCGCGCGCGCCAGCAAAGTCTTGCCCGTTCCCGGAGGCCCCACCAGCAGCACGCCTTTCGGAATGCGTCCGCCGAGCTTCTGGAATTTCTGCGGATCCTTCAGGAAATCGATAATCTCATACAGCTCTTCCTTTGGTTCATCGATCCCAGCCACGTCCTTAAACGTCGCCTTTTTCTGCTGCGCCGTCAGCAAGCGCGCGCGGGACTTCCCGAAACTCAGAGCCTTGTTTCCGCCCGCCTGCATCTGCTTCATCATGAAAACCCAGAACAGAACCAGCAGCAGCAGCGGCCCGAAATTCACTAGGAATGTCAGCCAGTCCGCGTTCTTCACTTCCTTGTAGTTATAAATGACGTTGTGATCCTGCAGGACCTTGGTGACATCTGGAATCGCGGTGTTGGCGATCGTCACGCCGCGGAATTTTCCGCCTTCGCGGTACTCGCCCTGCAACTCAGCGCTGTTTGGCGAAAGGTAAATCTGCACGTCCTTCACGCCGTTGTTCTGCACCTTGGCCAGAAAATTCGTGTAGCTGGGCTCGTCGTCGTGCGCGGACTGACCTCCCGTCGAGGCCATCCTCCACAGCACAACCGCCAGCAAGATCATCAAGAGCCAAAATAGAATTGTTCGGACTGTTGAGTTCACCTGATTACCTCACCTGTTCCAACCTGCTTGAAAAATTGCCAAAAATCGCTCGCGCCGGTCCGTCATTACTTTACTTTTATTACTTTAGATGCAAAAGACTCCCAGACATATTCAACTCGCCCGGTCGCTCCCAAGAACTTCTTCCTCGATCACAACTCCGGTCCGCGTAGTCTCTCGCGCGCGGAAATCTTCGGCCGCCGGCATTCCCTGGGCCCAAATCACTCGGCCGCCGCTTTCCAGCACCGGCCACGCCATGCGCTCGGCGCTCGGAACACGCCCCGCCAGGAACATGCTCTTCAGCTTCCGTTCGTGACGCCGACCTCGCGGTCTATAGGCGTCGCCAGGCCTCCAATTCCGCAGTATCAAAGGAGAGCGCAGGAGGTCTAGATCGAGGGCGTTAGCGTCCCTCTTAGTGTCGCTCTCTGTCACAGGCCAGTCAATCACTTTCAGCCGGAAGCACTTTCCAAGTTCCGGAATGGAAACAGTCGCCGTCCCGCACAAGGGCAGGCTTACGACATAGTGGTAGGCGCTCGCTTCTTTCGCAGTTCCATTGTTTCTGCACGGCTGAGTAGCAGCCCGCCGCGAAAAAATCAGTTCGCCAAAATTTCGCCGCACGATAATTTCGCCAGGAAGTTCTACTTGGTGGCCGCTGTTGGATCCGCTCGCGAGCTCGACCACTCGCTCCACGTGGTTCGCGCCTAGCTCTCGCCGGTTCCCCCGCACTCCTTCATAAAGACGGCGCACCAAGCGTTCCGTAAGCATGCGCAAGGGCCCGAAGCCATTGTACTTCGGCGATGTGAGACTTTCGTTACGGGGCAATTCCAGCTTCAAGGGAGTCAGCAGGGCCTCTACCGCGACGCGGATGCCATCTTCGTCAACCTTCGCTAGAACTTGGAATCGATCCTCGACCAGAGCATCCCAGAAATTTCCTTCTTCGCGCGCAAACCGCGCCAGCTCATTCAGGTGGCTCACAATCGCGCCGGAGAAATCGCGCTCGAGCACCGGCAGCAGCTGCTCGCGAATCCGCGCGCGTGTTCGCCGCACGTCCCGATTGCTTGAATCTTCTCGCCAACTCTGGCCGTTCGCGCGCAAATATTCCCGCAGAATTTCCCGGCGTGTGCCGAGCAGCGGACGTACAATCGCGCCGGCGACGGGATGAATTCCTCCCAGACCCGTCGGCCCTGTGCCGCGAATCAGATGTGCCAGCAGAGTCTCGGCTTGATCGTCCGCCGTATGCGCCACGGCGATGTGCGTCGCGTATCCCTGGGCAAGCACGCGATCAAAGAACGCGTAGCGCAACCGTCGCCCCGCGTCTTCCAGGTTCCACCCTTGGCGCGTGGCTTCTGCCCTCACATCCTCGCGCGTTGCCACCAACTCCAATTTCAGGGCTCCCGCAAGCTCCGCGACGAAAGCGGCGTCGCCTTGGGATTCAGCGCCCCGCAGATCGTGATTGAAATGCACAACCGTCAGCGTGATGCCCAGCTCGTCGCGCAACCGATCGAGCAAGCGCAAGAGCGCGACGGAATCGGCGCCCCCCGATACCGCTACGCCCACACGGTTTCCAGCCGTCAGCATTCGCGACGTTTGAATGTTCGTCAATACGGATTGTTCCAGCCAGACTCGCACAGGGCGATTCTCCCACGATTTCGGGGCCAGGATACGCCCATGGTAACAGCGTGATGGGGAAGGGTCGAGCACGGTGCGGCGGCGAGCACGCCAGGTGACCGCTCCGATCTGAAGAGTTAGAGCCGGTCGGTGATTTGTTGAGTGAAAAGATCGCGGCTGTAGGAAATGCGGCGATCGAGCGCCACGGCGGCGAAATACGAACAACTCTTGCGTTCCTGTTCCACCCAGACCGCAAATCTGGGCGCCACCGGCCGCGAAACGCGGTTCAGCATCGCAAGCAAGCCGTAATAAGTTCCTACGGCGCGAATCTCGGACTGGTCGTCGCCCCGCTCGGGGCACAATCGCACGAGCTGCAGCAGGCGGTTGAAATCATCGGCGCCAACTTCCTGGTCGGCGATGCCAGTCACTTCGCGCACGCGGTCCGATAGCGCGATATTTCTGCTGGACGCCAGGATCGAACGGCAGTAGGACACAAAGAACTGCAGGAAAATCGCCGCCGAAACCACGCAGATCAGGGCTGCAATCATCGCGCTCTCACCATCAAGCGGGCCGGCTCGAGGCGGGCGTCGTCATGAATATGCGTAAACGTGTAGGCCCACGCCAAGGGCAGCCACAACCCCACCAGGGGCGGAAACCAGCGCAGAAAGTTCGGCTCCAGGCCCGGGAAAAGATTGCGCAGTGCGTACGTGCAGGCATCGGCGCTGAAATATATCCCGAGCGCCAGAACCAATTGGATCAGCCTCGTCCGCGTCTCGCGCAACTTCAAGATCGCGCCCCAAAGCAGGTATGTCAGAACAACTCCCACGAAGTAGAAATTCTGGCCGATTTCGACCACGAAATGACTGGTCAAGTGCGTCCGATTTTGATGTACCACCGCATAGGAGAAAACCGCCGTCAGCAGTATCAACATGACCGCTGCTCCGCGGATGTACTTGCTCACACCCATTTCCGCGAACGTCTCCTGGTAGAACTTGATGATCACCCAGAACATCAGAACGTTCAGCAAGCTGTCGGTGTAGTAGTAAAAATAGACGTAGGTCGTGGATTCAAAGCCAAAATGGTGTACGCAATAATACTGCCCCCAAGTTACCAGGGCGTCGCACAACATATAGAAACAAATGGGGAAGTAGCGGAAAGCCTGTTTGCGGGTGATTAGATACACCACCACCCCGATCTCCACCAGGAAACCTATAAGCCATATCATGTAATCGAGTGGTCCAAGCATCGCTGTTTCGTTTCCGGTGCTCGACCACTCAACTCCCTTTTATAGGGAGTTCCCTGAGCCTAGTTCCAGGGTGTGGGGGGCACCGGGGCCGTGGTACTCATCCAAGGAGTCGGCGGCACAGGAGCCGTCGTACTCGCCCAGGGAGTTGGCGGCACAGGAGCCGTCGTACTCGCCCAAGGAGTCGGCGGCACAGGAGCCGTCGTGCTCGCGACCGAAATGGCCTTTAGACCGACGGCGCTGGCCAATACCGACATGACCAAAACCGTTACAACCAACCACTTACTCATTGACCCCTCCGAGTAGGGATACTACGCGGCGGAGTCTATAAGTGTTTAGTTGCCGTCAAGAGGTAAATTTTCAGGCTGTGTGTCTAAAGGGTACACACCCCTGCCTCTTGGCTGTTTTCGAGCCTTTCCAGATCGTACTCGTCAAATTAGCCGTTTGCATTGTGTACGGTCAATGGATCGAAAGTACCAAGCCGCCGGAACTTTCCATGGAGGAAAACAGCGCAGAAATGAGGCGATTGCAGCGGCCCGCGGGCCTGATTTCACAGCTTCGTTCGCTCTGCTGTGGGACCAAAACTCTTCCCGCTATGGGCGGACTCTGCTAACATACGTTGGCAAGTAAATCGACAATTTACGATCTGTGGAGTGACGCAACAATGGCACTAGCATGTGAAATGTGCGGCAAGAAGCCGCTGTATGGCAATGCAATCAGCCACGCCCATAACGTTACGCGGCGCCGCTGGAATCCCAATCTGCGGCGCGTCAAGGCAGTAGTCAAAGGCGCCCGCAAGCATATCCGCGTCTGCACCTCCTGCATCCGCTCCGGCCGCGTGCAAAAGGCCGCGTGAAGTCGGCCCTCCCCTGGAAGGAGTCCCGTTTGTCACGACGAATCTTGGCTCTCGCTCTGGTCTTGGGGAGTGTGTGCGTGGCCGGTTGCAAGACACAGCCCCCACCCGGCCCGGACGTTTGGGCCGTCGTCAATGGCAAGCAGATCCAGCGCTCCGAGGTGGAGAAGTACTTTCGCACGCGCGTGAACGCCGAAGGTCCTGCGCCTTCTCAGGAAGAAGCACTTTCGCTTAAGCTGAATATCCTCGATGAGCTTGTGAACAATGAAATTCTGCTCGAGCGCGCCAATAAACTGAATCTGGTCGCCAGCGATGCCGAAGTAGAAGACAAATTCACCGAGTCCAAGAGCCCATATACCGAAGAAGAATTCCAGAAGAAGCTGAAGGATTCCGAGCTGACCGTGGACGATTTAAAAGGAGACATCCGTCGCCAGCTTTCCGTGCAAAAGCTCCTGAATCGCGAAGTCGTTGCGAAGATTTCGATCACCGACCAGGACGTGCTCGACTTCTACAACAAGAATCGCGCGCAATTCAACGTCGCCGAACTGCAGTTTCACATCGCCCAGATCGTCGTTACCCCGCATCCTGACTCGGCTGTCCACAACCGCAAGAACGACAAAGCCACTTCGGAACCCGAAGCCAAGCGAAAAATCGGCCTGATTGAACAAAAGCTGGAAAGCGGCGCAGATTTTTCCCAGCTCGCGATGGATTATTCAGAGGATTCCACCGCAGCCACCGGCGGCGATCTCGGTTTCGTTCCGGAGTCCGCGTTGAATCAATCCGACCCGCTGCTCAAAAAGACGGTTTTGGGGATGAGGCCCGGCGACGTAACGCAACCGATTGGTGTGAAAAACGGCGGGTACCGCATTCTGAAGCTCGTCGCCAAAGAGCCCGCAGGGCAGCGTGAGCTGTCCGATCCGCAAGTGCAACAGTCCATCCGCGATATGCTGCGCAACCGCAAGGAGCAGCTGATACGCTCGGCGTACATGGTCGAAGCGCGCGACGATTCACGCGTGACCAACTATCTGGCCCGCCAAATCCTGGAATCCGCAGGAAAGCTTCCCGCCTCGAAATAATCCGGGAATCGCAACGAAAATTCGCACCACTGCCCGCTGCCCAATTTTCGCGCGGACGGGAACCCTTGTGACCAGGGCAGGGTGCCGGGGAAAGGCATCGGAACCAAAAGGGAACTGAGAGGCAACCAGTCACGAAGCCGAAATATTCGCTCAGCTGACGATGACCACCACTTCGCCAGCGTTCACCGTTTGACCTTCGACCACTCGCACCCGGTCGATCGTTCCCGATTTCGGTGCGCGAATCTCGTTCTGCATCTTCATCGCCTCCACCACCAGCAGACCCTGGCCCGCGCGCACTGAATCGCCGGCGCTTACCAGGACCCGCACGATTTTCCCCGGCATGGGGGCCAAAACCTGCTGCCGGCCTTCCGCTTCGACGTTGCCACCACGATTTCGCCGCCATTCGCGCTCGTCCTGAATTACGACGCTTAAATCCCGGCCCGCTGTAATCGCTCGCAGCTCCGCGCCCAAGCGCTCAACGCGCACCTCGAACGATTTTCCGCCTAGGAGGATCGAATAGATCCCGGCAGAAACCGCGACTGCATCAGCCTCGAGGCGTTGTCCATCGATCGTCCATATCGCGCGCTCGCCCGCCTGCGCGAGTTCCACCTGGCGCTTTTTCCCCGCTATCTCAATCTGCAATTTCAAAATAGCTCCGCTCGTCGTTCCGCATTTTCGTCACGGTTGTGGCTCGCGATTCACTTGTTCCCGGCGGCCCTCGGTTCTCCACCGCGATTCCGCAATCGGGTGCGTCTGAGAAGCATTCCCACCGCCAGTCTGCGATAGGTGCCACAGAAATGCCGCGATCGCAGCCGCTTGCTCGGCCTGGGATTCTTCCCGGACGTTGCGGATTTCCGTAACGGGTGCGGCGCTCAGGAAATCATCCAGCCAGCGCGTGTAAATCGCGCCTTTCTGGAAATCGCTGCTCCCCAGGATGCGGCGGAAAAGCGAGACGTTGGTTTTGATCCCGCTCGCGTAATACTCTGCCAGTGCCCGCCCCATCCGCGCCAGTGCTTCCTTGCGATCGGCGCCCCACGCAATCAGCTTCCCCAGCATCGGGTCATACTCGTTCGGCACCGTCCAGCCCGCGTAGATCCCCTCATCCAGCCGAATCCCAGGACCGCTCGGAACTCCACAAGCAATGATTTTCCCGGGCGACGGAAAGAAATTATTGTCCGGGTCTTCCGCGTAGATGCGGCACTCGACGGCATGTCCGCGCAGTTGAATGTCTTGCTGGCCGAACGGCAACGGCTCGCCTGCCGCGACCCGCATTTGCAGCTTCACCAGATCAAGCGAGGTCGCCATTTCCGTGACCGGGTGCTCCACCTGCAGCCGCGTATTCATTTCCAGGAAATAAAAATTCCGCTGTGCGTCCACCAGAAATTCCACGGTGCCCGCGTTCGTATAATTTCCCGCGCGCGCCAGTTTCACCGCCGCTTCGCCCATCGCTTTCCGCAGAGGGGGCGTCATGATCGGTGACGGCGCCTCCTCAATCACCTTCTGGTGCCGTCGCTGCACGGAGCATTCCCGCTCTCCCAGATAAACAAAATGTCCATGATGATCCGCCAGCACCTGAATTTCGATGTGTCGCGGGCGCTCCAGATATTTTTCCAGGTACACGCGCGCGTCGCCGAATGCGTTCTGTGCTTCCGATGTCGCATCCCGCCATGCCGAGCCGAGTTCGCTCTCGCTCGCGACACTGCGCATTCCCTTACCGCCGCCGCCCGCCACCGCTTTCAAAATCACCGGGAAACCGATATCCCGCGCGATTTCCGCCGCCTCGTCCACCGTGTTGATCGGATGTAAGGTGCCGGGCACGGTTGGCGCTCCCACGTCTCGCGCAATCTGCCGCGCCGCGGTCTTCGATCCCAGCTGCTCCATCGCGCTGGCCGACGGTCCAATGAAGGTGACGCCGGCGTCCACACAGGCGCGAGCAAGCGCGGGATTTTCCGCCAGGAAACCGTAACCGGGATGAATCGCATCGCACCCGGCGTAACGCGCGACACCGAGAATCTTTTCAATCACCAAATAACTTTCGCGTGAGGGCGCCGGTCCAATCGGGTAGGCCTCGTCCGCCAGTCGCACGTGGAGTGAAGCGCGATCCACGTCGCTAAACACTGCGACGGCGCGCACACCGAGCTCCCGGCACGCTCGCGCAATGCGCACGGCAATCTCGCCGCGATTGGCAATCAGGACCTTCTTGAACATTACGGCTCCCCGCGCAAACCCGGAATTCTAGCACCTTGGCCGCCAGCCCGCCTGCGACGGCGCCTCAGCAAGCCAAGCCTGTTTCGTTGACAGCCATGTGGGCCACTGTTAGATTGCATACTTTGTGTTCATAGCCCGGCCCAAATTCAGCATACGGCGCATCCTCTGGATGGCATCATCGGCAGCGGTGCTCGCCTCTGCCTTCGGTTGCGCCGTCAGTCAAAAGACCGTCGTAAAACCAGCACAAGCGCCGGCCGCGCTGCAGACCGCTACTAAAGAACAGCTCATTGATAGCTACAACCGCCAGGCGCAAGCGATCCAGTCTCTCAACGCCGGTGTGAGCATGAAACTGACGGCAGGCTCTGCGTATTCCGGGGTCATCGAGCAATACCACGAAGTGAACGGTTTCATCTTGGCAGCCAGGCCCGCCAGCATCCGGGTAATCGGCCAGGCCCCGGTTGTCAGCAAGAATATTTTTGACATGGTCAGTGACGGCTCGACTTTCAGCATCTACATCCCGTCCAAGAATAAATTTATCGTCGGCCCAGCCGACCTGGAGCGGCGCGCCGAGAAGCCAATCGAAAATCTTAGGCCGCAACACCTGGTGGACGCGCTCTTCTGGCCCGCGATCACGGATCAAACGCCCGTGTTGTTCGAAGAAGCCAGCGAAGGCGCTTCGCGATTCTACATACTGACGGTGGTGAGAGCGCAAGCGCCGCAATCCAGCGTCGGCGCAAGCGATGCCGGCAGCGCTACTCCGGGTCAGCAAGAAAGTTCCCAGCGGCCAGCGGCGAACTGGGAAATCGCGCGGAAAATCTGGTTCGACCGCACCGACCTGCGCATCTCAAGAATTGAGAATCTCGCCGCGAGTGGTAAGGTGGGTTCCGACGTAGCTTACGCAAATTGGCAAAACACGGCGTCCACCGCTTATCCGTGGCAGATCAACGTCACTCGGCCCAGCGATGACTATCAATTGCAGATTACACTCAAGAAGCTTACTGTGAACGAGCCCATTGCTGCAGACCGCTTCTCTCTGCCGCAGCCGCCGGGCACGGATTTGGTCGATCTCAGCGAAAATCCCGGGGCAGATACTCACAAAGACTCTGGGCAAAGTCCCAAGGAGCCGCAACATTAGCGCGTTCACGGTTGCCTGAGCGCAGCAAAAATTTATGATTCGTTACATGATTGTGCAAAATGTGCTGCACCGGCCGCTCCGCACCTTCATCACTGTGCTGGCCGTAGCCGTCGAGGTCACACTCGTCATCATCGTCGTCGGCCTCACCAGCGGGCTTCTCGCCGAATCGGCCAAACGCATTGAAGGCGTCGGCGCGGACATTATGGTTCAGCCCCCTCAGGCTTCCTACCTGATGGCCTTTAGCGGCGCGCCCATGCCCATCGCGATCGCAGATAAGCTGGCGCAGCTGGAATACGTGCAGGCGGTCGCCCCCGTCCTGACGCAGTTCAATACGAGCGGCATCGAAATCGTTTATGGCATCGACCAGCAGAGTTTTCACGCTGTTACCGGCGGATTCGTTTTTCACCAGGGCCATGATTTGCAGGGGCCGAACGATATTCTGGTGGACGACGTCTATGCCAAATCAAAGAACATAAAGCTCGGCCAGACTCTGCAGCTGTTCGGCCACGACTTTCACGTGGCGGGAATCGTCGAGCATGGCAAGGGCGCGCGCCTCTTCGTCTTCCTCTCCACGCTCCAGGAAATTGGAGGGTCGCACGACAAGGCATCGGTCTTTTTCATTAAGTGTGATCGCACCGATAACACTCCGGCCGTGACCGATGAAATCAAGGATCTCCTCCCTCGCTATGAGGTTCGCCCGCTCAAGGATCTCATGACGCTGATGACATCCTCGAACCTCCCCGGCCTGGCCGCCTTCATCAACGTCATGATCGGAATCGCTGTGGTCATCGGCTTCCTGGTCATCTTTCTCTCGATGTACACCACCATCATCGAGCGCACGCGCGAAATCGGCGTCCTCAAATCCCTGGGTGCGTCCAAGGGCTACATCGTCCGCATCGTTCTCAGCGAGACGACGCTGCTATGCATCGGCGGAGCTGTGGCCGGCGTCGGACTCAGCTACCTGATGAGCGCCATCTTCATCAAGCTGTTCCCAACGCTCACGATCCTGATTACGGCACTATGGGTTCTGCGCGCTGGCCTCATTGCCATTGTGGGCGGTCTGCTCGGCGCCGCCTATCCCGCCTGGATGGCCAGCCGCAAAGATCCAGTCGAGGCTTTGGCCTACGAGTAGCTCCAAGCCACTTTCCCCGTGCGTTTGCGGCGTCCAGGCCGATTCGCGTCCGCGCATCCGCGCTAGGCATATATGCTAAAGGCGACTAGAATATTTCCATCCTCGGATTCGCTGACGCTTGAAGGGGAGCGGCTGTTGGAGCCCATACTCAAGACTGAAAATCTGTGGAAGGTGTATCGCCAGGGCAAAGTCGAAGTTCCTGCCTTGCGCGGCGTCAGCATTGATATTTTTCCCGGCGAATTCGTTTCCATCATGGGCCCTTCCGGCTGCGGCAAATCAACCATGCTGCACGTGATTGGCGGCCTGGCCCAGGCTACCTCCGGACGCGTCCTTCTCGATGGCAACGACCTCACTACCATGAGCGATTCAGCGCGCACTCTGCTGCGCCGCCACAAAGTCGGCTTTGTTTTTCAGCGTTTTAATCTGCTCCCCACTCTGGACGCATATCACAACATCACCCTGGCCCAGCACATCCACGGAAATGGGTTCGATCCGCATCGCTTCCAGGTCGTCGCGGACCTGCTCGGCTTGAGTGGTCGGCTCAAACACAAGCCTTCGGAACTTTCCGGCGGCGAACAACAGCGCGTGGCGCTGGCTCGCGCCATTGTCAGCGAACCAAAAATCGTCTTGGCCGACGAGCCCACCGGCAACCTCGACACCAAAAGTTCCGAAGCCGTCCTCAACCTCCTGCGTCAGCTCAATCAGGATCTCGGCCAGACCATCGTCATGATCACTCACAATCCCGAAGCCGCCGCCTACGGACATCGAGTCCTGCACATGCGTGATGGCGAAGTGGTGGACGGCTCGTCGGTTCACTAACATGCGTACCTTGTGGCGAGCTATTACCCGCACGATTTTCTGGTCCTATGAGCGCGGCAGTTGGCCCTACGATTTAGCCGTGATTCTGATTGTCCTGTTTGTGCTGGTCACGCCGACGCACTGGTTCCACGACCAGCCCCAAGCTTCGGCGGCCTTTGCTTCCAAAGTGCAGCTTGAATCCGAAGATCCGGCCAGTCAGACGCACACCTATCGCCTCGATGCCACCGTGCTTCCAGCGGAAAAACGCGCGGCCCGCGCCACACCGGAACTGGAGCGCGAAACTCACGACATCCTCGCGCGCACTGTCGCTGAACTAAAAGACCAGACTTTCCAGGTCGTGCATATCGAACCCGTTTCCGCTCAGGATGGCTCCATCCTGTATTACGATGTCACCGTACATCCATCCCCGCTGATGTAACTTTTTCTCCCTGCTGCAATCCCGTCTGAAACCCGGCAAGTGGCCCACCGCGTCTAATGTAGTAGTATTATGAACGCCTCGTTAACGCGCTGGCCACTCACTGAGGGACATGATTTGATCGTAAAACGCTTCGCGTTGGGAATTGCGCTTGTCGCCATCGTTTCGACCGCATGTCTCAGAGCGTTTCCTGCGGCTGGTCAAAACCACAGCCCGGCTACGCTCGACGGCACGCTCAGAGAACTCGATCGGTCGGCAAAAGGTTTTCACAGCCTCTCGGCCGATGTCGAGCGCACCAAAGTCACTGTCGTCGTTAACGACCGCTCCACCGAAGCCGGTTCGATTCTGGTTCGCGACGATAAGATGCTGCTCGAAATGAAGCCTCCGGATGCGCGCACAATTCTGCGCACCGGCGACACGCTCTACATTTACACTCCCGGTCTGAAGCGTGTTGAGGAATATAACCTCGCACAGCATCGCGCCCAGGTAGACCAATACCTTCTGCTCGGTTTCGGCACTCAGGGAAAGGAGCTTCAGAAGTCGTATCTGGTGACGCTGCTCGGCGAGCCAACGGTGGATGAAAAAAAGACAGTCGAGCTGGAATTGACCCCCAAGTCCCAAGAAGCCCGCAACCAGATCTCCAAGATTCAGATCTGGTTCGATGAATCCTCGTGGCTTCCGGTTCAACAGCAGTTCAACGAGACCGGTTCGGGCGATTACTTCGTCATTCGCTATTCCAGGATCGTGCGCAACCCCGACCTCGGCGACGCCCACTTCAAACCGCACTGGCCCAAGGGCACCGAAAAAGTCAAACCTCAGGGCTAGCGCCTATCTCGCTGATTTTCGCTGTGCCGTTTCACCGCGCCCGGCAGACTCCCGTTCGAGCAGGGCCTGTTTGCGCTCCAGGCCCCAGCGATAACCGGCTAGGTTGCCGTCTGCGCGCACCACGCGGTGGCACGGCACCACGACGGAGACCGGGTTGGTCGCGCAGGCCCGAGCCACCGCCCGAATCGCCTTCGGCTTGCCCATCGCGCGTGCCACCTGGCTGTAGGTGCGCGTAGCACCATAAGGAATCTTGCGCAATTCCTCCCACACCCGCCGCTGAAACGCCGTCGCCTGCACGTCGGTCGGCAAATCCAGATTCGGTTCTCGTCCGCGCAAGTGCGCCAGTATTTTCCCGACCCAGCCTTCCAGCCCCTTCCTGTCGCGACGGATCTCCGCGCGCGGATATTCCTTGCGCAGCGAACTTTCCAGTGGCCCGTCGTCTTTCCCCAAATACAGCGCGCTGATCCCGCGCTCGGTCGCCCCCACCAGCAATCGTCCGAGCGGCGAACCTGCAATCGTGTAATGGATCTTCATTCCCGCGCCGCCCTGCCGGTACGTAGCAGGCGTCATCCCCAAATGCGCCGGAGCGCGCTCGTATAATCGGCTGCTCGATCCAAATCCTGCGTCGTATAGCGCAGTGGTTACGTCGTCTCCTTTTCGCAATCGGGACTTCAACCGGCGCATCCGTCGCGCATCCGTATACTGCCGCGGAGAAATTCCCATCACGCTGCGAAACGCGCGTTCCAGTTGATGCGCGCTCATTCCAGCTCGAGAGCTCAGCATGCGCAGCGTCAAAGGGGTCTCGCTTGCATCCCCGTTCGCAGTCTTTGCGCCATCCGCATCGATCTGCGCCTCGATTTCCCGGCATACTTTCGCCACCGCAGCCGTGCGCGGATCGCGCAAACGTGCCAGGCGCGGCCGGCACCGCAGACACGCGCGGAATCCACGCTGCTCCGCCGCCGCCGGCAGCGAGAAAAATTCCACCTGCTCGCGCCGCGGTTTTCGTGAAGCACACGACGGCCTGCAGTAAATTCCAGTCGAGCGCACGGCATACACAAACGCACCATCGGCGCCGCGATCGCGCCTCTGCACCGACTGCCATCGTTTCTCGGTCACAGCCGTGCGCGTGCCCTCAAATCCCTCATTCGAAGTTCTGGTCATCAGTTCAATCATTGTATGAGCCTCGCTCTCACCTCAAACTAGCGAAACTCAATCAAAGCCGCCATCCGTTTCTAGCGGTCGAATTCAATGCGAGGATTTTCACCTCCGCAGCAAAAATCCCGACTGCTCCAGAGGCGAACAACCCTTCGCTTTCGGTTGTCCTTCGCGCCCAGCGAACAAACCACAAACCCAAAATCCCACCCCCAATCAGCCGAGAGGTCGCAACTCCTGCCTAATCATAGCTATGTGCCCCACCCCTTACTGTTGTATAATACGGCACCGGCCCATCACTTCCCTTGACGCGGTTCCAGACTCCGCGCATATTCGCTCTACTGGCTCGGGGGAAGTTTAGGCGATCTTGGGGGAAAGTACATGGGGGCTGCTCCGGATTGGAAGGGGCCGCGGTCGGTTGTGTCGCCGCTGCGTAAAGTTGAAAGCCACACAGTAAGCGTTTCATCTCCAAATGGGAAGCCTGGGCCACAGCGATTTGCGCGTGTTCCCACGCACGCCATCGGTGTCGCGCGCGAACGCCGCAGCAATCCGCGCGCATCGCTCTCGCTGCCGCTCCGCCTCACGCGCGTCGGCGATCATATCGAGCCCATTCCCGTCACGCTCGTAACCCGCAACATCAGCTCCAGCGGCGTCTATTTCCTCGCTCCGCGCGATTTTCAGCCCGGCACGGCCATTGAACTGGAAGTTGCGCTCATCGAGCGGCCGCTGGGCCAGGGCACGGTTCAGATGTGCACCGCAGCCCACATCGTGCGCGCTGAGGAAGTGGATATGCCCGGCTGGCGCGGTTACGCCGCCACCTTCGACGACTTCGCCTTGCGCCGCGACGACATTGTCCCGCTGCGCTATCGCAGTCACTAAAGCCGGCCAAGCAATTCAATCTTTAAGAGTCTGTTGCGCGGCATCCGCCACCGGGAAGGCGATCTTGGTTCGCACCGCCGGCCTAAGCTGAGCTTCGCGAGTCTCGTTGCGACTCTCCGTCTCTCGTTTTTCCCCGTCACCCCGGTCTGATACGATTCCCTGGTCGTGAAAACCGCACAGTTCGCTACGCGCGCAGTTCTGTTCGATTGGGATGGCACCCTGCTGAATTCCTACCAGGCGGATCTGCGCGCCTATCTCTCCATGTTTCACTCACTAGGCATCAACTGGACCGAGCGCGAACTGGCGCTGCACTACTCCCCCAACTGGCTGCGCGTCTATCGCGCCGCACGGCTTCCGCGCTCCCAATGGATCGCAGCCGACGACCTCTGGACCCGCGCCTACAAACTGGAAAATCCTCCGCTCCTTGCAGGCGCGCGCCGCGTCGTCCGGCTTCTCGCAGAAAAATTTGATCTCGGCATCGTCAGCAGCGGCAGCAGACCGCGCGTCCGCCGCCAACTCCGCCAGCTCGAACTTGCGAACTATTTTTCTGCGTGTGTTTGCAGCGAAGACGCCGCGAAAAAGAAGCCCCACCCCGCACCGCTGCTGCTCGCGCTCAAACGCCTCCGCCGCTCGGCGGACGATTGTGTGTACGTTGGCGACACGGCCGAGGACATCGAAATGGCCCGCAGCGCCGGCGTGCGCGCTATCGGCGTCCTGGGCCCGTTTCCCACAGCCGCTCGCCTGCGCGCGGCCAAACCCGAAGTCCTCCTGAGCTCAATTCAAGAACTCCCGCAATATTTGCGCACCATGGCGTAGGGCCGGCTAGGCGATTGCGCGCCTGTGATAACGCGAAAATTATTGCTGGGGAGAAGTAAGCGGAACGCTGGACGATGAGCCGGGATCCGCCGCAGGCGGCGCCGCCGCATGTAGCTTGAAATCTGTCGAACGAACCACTAGCCGCAGCGGCATGTCTTCATTCCCGTCGCTCTTGTAGTAATCGTCGGACCTGGTGTACGTCGGCAGCCAATATTTGCTCTGGAAATTCTCGCGGTAGGTTTCAAACATCGTGAACGGCAGCGCCGTGCCATTGCCCTCCAGCTCGCTCACGTATTTCCCGTAACTTTTCACAATCGCAAAATCGTGATCGTCGACCCACACGACGCCTTCGAAATACCGTTTCTTCCGGCTCAGCATCTTCGGCTTCACCTGAAAAACATAGGTGTTCAGCTGGTCCAACTTGTCCTGTCCCGCATATTTAAAGTTGTAATTCTGAAGCTCCTCCGCCGTCAGCGGAAATTCCGGCATGCTTGCGATCACTCGCACGTCCTCCAGCGAAAAATGCATCAGCTTCAGGTTGGATTCCGCCGGCTTCGTGACTCGTAAGTAGCGCACGCCGTCCGCCTTCGTGTACACCTCGCCGCTCACGCTGAACTTGCCCCCCGGATCAGTCAGCTCGTCCAAACGGATGGATTGCGTGAAGTCGTATGTGTCGTACGCCTTCTTCATCACATCTTCATTCGCCGCGAATTTCTGGATGATCTCTTCCACCGGCAACGGCGGCGGCCCCGGATGCGGTTCCGCCGGAATCCGCTCCACCTTGAATGTCGGCGGCGGAGCTTTAGGGCCGGGGTCTTGGGCAGGAACAGCCGCCGCGAATAACAGCGCTGCCAGGCCAATCAGCGCCAAGCGGCTCGCCCGGCAGTGCGCCAAGTAACGGAAAGTTCGCGGCAATTTGAGATATCGCGGCATCAATGTTTGGATGCGAAGTTCGCGCTTCGCGTCTAACCTCTTCCCGTCGTCACGTTCGCAAACACTCGCACTCCCTGCGGCCCTAAAGCATTTTATCGCGGTCCTGGGAAATCCAGCAGCCGCATCCTACGCTAAGCAACCCGCGCAAAAAATCGCGGCCTCTGCTCCCCACGCCTCTGTTAAAATCACCCGTTTGCGGAATACGTTTCCGCATGGGCCATGCCAGACACTTCGCAAGCTCGCGAGTCCAGACGCTTTTTCGTCAGCGGAATGGTGCAGGGGGTCGGTTACCGCTATTTCGCCATGCGTGCGGCGCAGCGCCTCGGCGTTGGCGGCTATGCCAAGAATTTGCCTGACGGCCGCGTCGAAGTTTTCGCCGTAAGCAGCGCTTCCAAGCTAGCCGAGTTCCGTACGCAGCTCGAACGCGGCCCTCAAGGCGCTTCGGTTTCAAGCGTCGCCGAAGAAGAAGCGCCGTTGCTCCAGGATTTCGCAAAGGTATTCTCGATCGAGTACTGACGCGTAGTTGCATCGCAGAACGAAGGAGAAGAATGACCGACCTGAAATCGCTGATCCGCGAGATCCCCGACTACCCGAAACCGGGCATCCTGTTCTACGACCTCACCACCTTGCTCAAAGATCCGGCCGGTTTCCATTCGCTAGTTGATCAGCTCTGCGAACAATACAACGGCACCAAAGTGGACATCGTCGCCGGCATCGAGGCCCGCGGCTTCATCTTTGCTCCCGCGCTCGCCTATCGCCTCGGCGCCGGCTTCGTTCCAGTGCGCAAACCAAAAAAGCTTCCCGGCAAAACGACCTCGGTCACCTATCAACTCGAATACGGCACCGACCAGCTCGAACTTCACGAAGACGCCATCCAGCCGGGCCAGACCGTCCTGCTTTGCGACGATCTGCTCGCAACCGGCGGCACCGCCGCAGCCACCATCAAGCTAATCCAGCAACTGCGAGGCAAGGTAGCAGGCGCAGCCTTCGCCGTCGAACTCACGTTCCTCAACGGCCGCGCCAGACTGCCCGGCATCCATGTGTTTTCGCTGCTGAAGTATGACAAATAGGTGCCCGTGTAGCCCGTGTAGGATGAACAGCAGATCGCCACTCTAAAGGGCAAGGATGTCGAAGGGTTTAAGCAGAGCTGTGTGTTTCAGGTTTTATCTATGTCCCTCGGCGTTCAACCGCGGTGCCTTTAACTTGCTTTCGCGCGCCGATCCGCGATCTCCCCCGCGCTGTCGCAACACCTCAAACAGCATTACCCCAGCCGCCACAGAAACGTTCAACGACCGCACCGGCCCCGAAGTAGGCAGCGAAACCAGAAAATCGCAACGCTTCCGCGTCAATTCGTGCAATCCTTCTCCCTCGCTCCCGAGCACAATTCCAATCGAACCCTTCAGATCCACTTCCGTATAACTTTTCTCGGCCCTTTCATCGAGCCCTACCAACCAATAGCCCGCCTCCTTCATCTCCTCCATCGCCCGCACCAAATTCTTCACCCGCGCAATCGGCAGATGCGCCAGCGCACCAGCCGAGGCGCGCTCCACCGTATCAGTCAATCCCGCCGCCCGCCGTTCTGGAATGACCACGCCATGCGCGCCCGCCGCCAGCGCCGTTCGTACAACGGCGCCCAGGTTATGCGGGTCCTCGACGCCATCCAGCAGCACCAGCAATCCCTGCGGCGTTTTCGCGGCAAGCAAATCCTCCAGGCCCATCGCCGGTTTCGCCGCGCCCAGCGCCGCGACCCCTTGATGTTCGCGCGTCCCCACCAACCGGTCAATCTGTCCGCGATCTTCAAACCGCACGGGCACGCCCTTGGCCTTCGCCAGCTGCACCACGGCCTCCACGCGTTCTCCGTGCCGCCCTCGCGCAATAACGATGCGGTCCAGCGCCCGTCCCGCCGCCAGCGCCTCCTCCACCGCATGAAATCCCGTAAGCCAGTTCGTCGCCATCCGACCTGCCGCCCCGCGTCTCTGCGGTGAATTCAACCTTCCAAAGTAGCAATCGAGTGCGCCGCAATCGCCTCGCCGCGCCCGATCTCGCCTGTCCCCTCATTCGTCTTAGCTTTCAGATTGATCTGCGCTTCCGCAATCCCCAAGGATTTCGCCAGCGCCGCTCGCATCGCAGGGAAGTGCGGGCCCAATTTCGGCCGTTCGCAGATCACAACCGCGTCCAAATGACTGATCCGCAGCTTGCGTTCATCGAGCAGCTTCCGCGTGTGCTCCAGAAACAAAAGGCTAGCCGCGCCCTTCCATTTCGGATCCGTATCCGGAAAATGCGTGCCAATGTCTCCCAGGCTCGCGGCCCCCAGCAATGCGTCGCACAGAGCATGCGCCAACACATCGCCGTCCGAATGCCCCACCGAGCCTTTATCGAACGGCACCTCGATTCCGCCGATCATCAGCTTCCGCCCCGCGGCGAGCCGATGCAAATCGTATCCAATGCCCGAACGGATCATTTAGCTTCCTTGCTCCTGAGTTTGAAAAGCTTCACGGAAGAATTCATCGCTGCGGCGCTTTACGTTCCTGCTCCAGATAAAACCGCGCCAAATCCATGTCCGCCCGCCGCGTAATTTTGAAATTCCGCTCCGAACCCAGCACCACAAACACGTCGTGCCCGAATCGCTCGACCAACGCCGATTCATCCGACGCCAGCGCCCCATCCGCCTGCGCCGCGCGAAACGCATCGCGCAGCAGACCATAAGAGAATGCCTGCGGCGTCTGTGCTAGCACGATTCGCTCGCGCGGTATCGTTGTCGTAATCAGCGCCATATCCTCCGGCAACGTCGCCCGCTTCACTTCCTTCACCGTATCGATCGCTGGAATTCCCAGAATGGCCGCGCCACGCTTCCGCGCTTCGGCGATCACCCGATCCAGCTGTTCTGGCGTCACAAACGGCCGCACCGCATCATGCACCAGCACCACTTCTGTCGCGGGATCCACCTGCGCCAGCGCGTTCGCCACCGACTGCTGCCGCGTATCGCCGCCGTGCACCACCCGCGCCGGTCGCCCGAGCGCCGCCTTCGCAACCTTGTCTTGCAGGGAGACCACATCGTCCGCGCGCGTGGAAACGAAGAAATCAGTGATGGCGCTGCAGGCAGCCAGCCGGCGCAATGTGAAAATCACCAGCGGCGTTCCATCCAGTTCCAGGAACTGCTTCGGCATTTCGGCGCCCATGCGGGTGCCCAGACCTGCAGCGGGAATAATGGCGGCGACTCGGCTCATAAGAGGGAAGACAGTCTATCGCAATCCAGAGGCCCAGCACACGCACTCTTGTTTACAGCAGTAGAATGATCGGAGGGGCGCGGGCAGCGAAGTACGAGCCGGAAGCAACTGTCGAGGCGCACTCCCATGCGCCAGGAGCAATGCGCCGCGGACTGCTGAGAATACGAAACCGCCGCCTAACTCAACTCCTGCCGCTGTCAGGATAAAGCGGCCGCGCAGGCCGTTCGCCCCCGGGAGCAGCGCCTTCGCTGGCTCGTGGCGCCGAGGGAGGTTCGGCGTGTGGGGCGCCCTGCTGCTGCGCCGTAGCACGCGGAACCTGCTGCTCTCCGCGCTCGTCGTATCGTCCGAAAATCATTTTTCCCGCGGTCGTCTGATGTACCGAAGTCACAGTGATGTCGATCGTCTTATTGATCATCTTGCGCGCGCCATCCACCACCACCATCGTTCCGTCATCCAGATAGGCCACGCCCTGGTTGTACTCTTTCCCTTCGCGCAAAATAAACACGCGCATCGTCTCGCCCGGCAGCACCACTGGCTTCAGCGCATTCGCCAGCTGATTCACATTCAGAATCTCGATCCCCTGCAGCGCCGCAACCTTATTCAAATTGAAATCGTTGGTCACAATCTTCGCGTCATAGCGCTTGGCCAGTTCGATCAGCTTCAAGTCCACTTCCGGAATCTGCAGGAAATCGTCGTCGGCGATCTGCACTTCCAGGTGCGCCATTTTCTGGATTCGTTGCAACACCTCAAGCCCCCGGCGCCCGCGTTGCCGTTTCAAAGGGTCGGCCGAATCTGCCACCAGCTGCAATTCGTGCAGCACAAATTGCGGAATAATCACCGTGCCATCCAGAAATTGCGCGTCCGCGATGTCCGCCACACGCCCATCAATAATCACGCTGGTATCCAGCACCTTGAACGAATGCTTCAAGCTGCGTTCGCTGCCGAACAATCCTCCCAGCGCCTGCAGATTGAGCATGTCACCCTTATTCGCGCCCAGAATCAACCCTATGTACGCCATCACCAAAAACGCCGCCAGGGAGAAAAACGACCGGGTGCTCTCAGGCATGATCGTATGCGTCAAAATCAGCGACGTCAGGTACGCCCCCAGCAGCCCGAGAATCGACCCTATCGCCGCTCCAATCAGCCTACGTAAACTTGCGTGCCGCAGCCGCAGCTCGAACAGGATCACCGCAAGGCCAAACAAAAGCCCCACCGCCGCTCCCGCTACCGGCGTCACGCTGAACGGACGGAAATGAAAACCCGCCGCGACGCAAACGGCCATGAACACCAGTCGTATCCCCAGCATGTCCCAAAACGTCCCGACGCGCTCGTGCACAGCGCGGGAGGGCGCTGTCGGCTTATTCAGGGAGTTTTCAGGGATCGCGACGCTAGGAGGACGATTCTGAGACCCAGGGTTCCTCTGCATGGTTCCACCTTATTAATATGAATGAGACGAACCGCTCTCTCTTGCTTCGTCTCCAGCTGTTTTCCTGGCCTATGATAATTTGGAGCGTTCTCGCCAGGATGATGATACGTGCTTTATGAAATCCTTATGAATTCCACAGTATAGCACCGCGCCCAAAGCCCCCGTCAACGGGCTGTGTCCATACCCTGCATTTCGCAAAGTTGGCAGGATGCTTCACGCTGGAGCTATCCAAGGGCCGGCCCAGTAGCTCTCGGTAGCGTCGGCTAATAGAATTAGACTATCGCAGGACGGAATGGTTAGGAATCACATCGGCCAGTACAGAACGCCGGCACCGTTTACTTTATTTTGGCCACCCGTCCTTCGGTAGGGAACTTCTGGAATTGCAGCGCGTCATGCCCCGGTACCACGCGGTCTGGCGATCCGGCCAGTTGAATCATCCGCGACTGTGCGGCGATGTTGGCCGGATGATCGGCATCGCTGAACGTAGCGCTGGCCAGATGCGCTGCAAGGTTGAGATAGAAATAACAATTGTCTGACGCCAGCACAAATGTCGGATTGCCTTCCACGCTCAGATATTGCGAAGCATACGTGTGCCGTGCTCCGGTGTAAGCGCGAATGCCCGGAAATATCTCGACGTTATCGCCATCCACCAGATGCATGCGTCCATCGGTATTCAGCTGTACCAGCTCTTTGGCATCTTCCGGATCAATCCCGCCGTGATTTCCCCCTGGCTGCCAGGCTTCCATCGTGTAGTAGCGATATTCTTCCTTCTGAATCCAGACATTTGCCTTCGGAAACAAGTCAAGCCCGCCCATGTGATCCCAGTGCGCATGGCTGATGACGACGTCCGTCACCTCCTCCGGTTTCACCCCTGCCGTTTCCACTGCCTTGTCCGGCCGCAGATAATCCTTCATCGGAAAATCTTTCAGAAACGTCTCGCGATGAAAGCCGCTGTCGAACAGAATCGTGCGGCCGCCGCCCCGGATCAGCCAAACCACCATCGCAATTTCAATTTTCTGATCCTTCGGTCCGCCCATTACCAGCTCAGCTACCGGCACGTCCGGCACACTGGCATAGCGTATCGCCTGAATCGAATACTCCGGAGTCGCCGGCGCTCCCAGCAAAGCAGCGAATACTGCCACGATCAAAAAAGATTTCATGTCGGGTCGATGATACGGCGCACGGCGCGGACTGCAAGAGGGAATTAAGAAGCTAAACGTAGAACTTCGGAACGCGCCGCCCCAGCGCGCACAATAAATCAGACGTCACAGTCCCAATCTCATGCGCCACTTCGGAAACTTCGATCGAAGCGCCGCCATCCTTCCCATAAATGGTCACCACGTCGCCCAGCACCGCCTCCGGCACGTCGGTCAAATCCAGCGTCGTCAAATCCATGGAGATCGTCCCCACCAGCGGCACGCGCCGCCCGCGCACCAGCGCCCATCCGCGGTTTGTCAGCGCCCGCACCACGCCGTCGGCATATCCCGCATTGATCACCGCAATGCGCGATGGCCGCTTGGTCACGAATCGCGCCGCGTAGCCCACGCCTTGTCCCGCCGGCAAATTGCGCAGTGAAATAATCCGTGCCCGCAACGAAAGGCACGGCTGCAGCGCTACCTGCCCCATCACTTCCTGCTTTTTCTGCGGCGGGTCAAACGACTGGTAATAGCCGTAGAGAATCGCTCCCGGGCGAACCATATCCGCCCAGGTACTGGGCCGCGCACAAATCGCCCCGCTATTCGCCATGTGCACAATTCCAGGCGATACGCCCCGGGCGCGTAATCGCTCCAGGCACGCCAGAAAAACCCTCTCCTGCTCGTTCGTCTGTCGCGCCGTGAAATCTTCCGCCGACGCGAAATGCGTGAACGTCCCTTCCAGCTCGATGTGCCTACACTCGCTCAGCGTTCGCGCGAAGCAGTCCACTTCATCCGCAGAAATTCCCAGCCGGTTCATGCCCGTATTAATCTTCAAATGGAATCGCAGTCGTGATTTTCCGCCGGCCGCCTTGGCGCTGCGCTCCAGATGACCCAGATCATCCACGCGCGTTACCGTGGGCGTCAGATTATTTTGAATCAGCCGTTTTTCTTCTCCCGGCCAGAAGCCCGTCAAAATCAGAATCCGTTTGCGGATGCCCGCCTGGCGCAGTTCCACGCCCTCGTTCGCGCAGGTTACGCCGAACCATTCCGTCCCGGCCTTCTGTAGCGCCTTTGCCACCGGCACAGCGCCCAGCCCGTAGGCGTTCGACTTCACCACCGCCAGAATTTTTCGCTGCCTTCCCACCTGTTTGCGAATCACGCGCAGATTATGCAGGATGGCCCGCAAGGAAATTTCCGCCCACACCGGGCGTCCCGCGAATCGAATTGTTTTCGCCATGCTCATTTAGAATGCCAGACTACTCGCCGCGCGCGCGAACGAAATTCCGATTCGCCAAACGCTTCGCGCCGTTTAGGTAAACATCCGCTCAGGATCGTTGCAGGACGGGCGCCACTCCATTGCACTCGCTTGCTTTATCTCCGCATCGCTGTAAGTATCAGACACAAATAGAGTTACACAAGCCGCAAGCTGGGGAGTCTCTACCTTAATAGAAGGTCAAATCCTGGAATTCGCGTGCCTCTCGACACGCAGCTGGGTTTGCCGGCACACGGCGCGCGCTACTCCTCCGGCTCGCCCCCGGCGCTCCAGGCATCGGGCGCCGCCTCTTCAAATCGCGTATGCCGCGCCAGAAAAACAAAATTCAGATTTCCTGTCGGACCGTTGCGCTGCTTGGCGATGATCAACTCCGCCTTGGCGCGATCCTCATCCGGCAAATCCGTCTTGTAAAAATTCGGCCGGTTGATAAACAGCACCACGTCCGCGTCCTGCTCAATCGCGCCGGATTCGCGCAAGTCCGCCAATTGCGGCTTGCGCTCTTCGCGCTCCGGCGCGCGCGTCAACTGGCTCAGCACCACGATCGGCACCTTCAATTCCTTCGCCAGCCCTTTCAGCGCGCGCGACATTCCCGAAACCTCTTCTTGCCGGTTGCTCTGCCGCCCCATATTCGTCGGCACCACCAGCTGCAAATAATCCACGATGATCAGTGAAAGCCCGCGATCGCGCTTGAGCCGCCGCGCCTTCGCGCCCATCTCCATCACCGTTGAAGAAGCCGAATCATCAATCCACAGCGGCGCCTCGGCCAGATTCGTCAGCGCTCCAGTCACTTTCCCCCAGTCATCGCGATTCATGTGGCCCGTGCGGAATTTGTGCGCGTCCACGCGCGCCTCCGAAGCCAGCAAGCGCAGCAGCAGCGACTCCTTCGACATTTCCAGGCTGAAAATCGCCACCGGCTGGCGATGCCGCACCGCCACATTTTCCGCGATGTTCAGCGCCAGCGCCGTTTTTCCCATCGATGGCCGCGCCGCCAGAATAATCAGCTCCGAAGGCTGCAGGCCCGCCGTTTCGTTGTCCAGGTTTGCGTAGCCTGTAGCGAGGCCGGTGATCCGCCGCCCTTCGCTGAATATTTTTTCCAGGCGTTCGAAATTGTCACGAACCAGTTCCTTGACGCCGATTAGCCCGGCCTTCACCCTATCTTCCGCCAGCTGGAAAATCACCGACTCGGCGCGATCCAGAATCACGTCCGCATCGTCGCCCGCCGCGAGCGCCTGTTCCTGAATTGCCGACGCCGAAAAAATCAGATTGCGCAGCACCGATTTTTCTTTGACGATCCGCGCGTAATGCTCCACGTTCGTGATGCGCGGCAGTCCGTCCGCCAATTGTGAGAGATAGGCAATCCCGCCCGCCGCTTCCAGCTCGCCGCGCCGCGACAAATCTTCCATCAACGTCACAATATCAATCGCCTGCTGCTTTTCTCCCAGTTGGATCATGCGCTCGAAAATCTGCCGGTGCTGCGGTAAAAAGAAATCATCCGAGCGCACCTTCTCGATCGCCGCGTTCAGGGCGTGATTATCCAGCAGAATCGCGCCCAGTATGCTGCGCTCTGCCTCCAGATTGTGCGGTAAAGGTCGTTCGAGTGTGGCGTCGCCTGGCATGGTCTGTGTTTGTGCTCGGATGGTACGGCTGCAATGCTACGACTGCAATCTTACGCCCGCTTCCACTCCGCGACAACACGCACGCGGACACTGCGCGTCTGAGAAATTTTCTTTCATCGGCAGGCGGGATTGTGCGCATTCACAACGGGCGCGTCAACCGCACCAGCCTGTGCAATAAATCGGAAAAGTGGAAAAGCCTGGGCGCAAAAAAAAGGCGTCCCGAACTTCGAGACGCCCCATTCTGCTGCGATTGCTAAGATCCAGCGGCCGGCGAAGGCGCGCGATACTACAAAATAAACGCCGCCTTACTCTTCCTTCTTCACCGCGACCTTCACATTCACGATCACTTCGCGATGCAACTTCACCGGAACCTCGTACTCGCCCATCACCTTGATCGGTTCAGCCAGCACAATCTTTTTCCGGTCGATCTCAAAGCCCTTGCCCGCCAACGCTTCGGCCACATCCAGCGACGTCACCGACCCGAACAACTGGTCGTTCTCGCCAGCCTTGCGCGTGAATTCCAAGGAGACCGCCGCGAGCTGCTCGCCCTGCTTCTGCGCCGCATCCTTCTCGGTCGCTTCCTTCTTTGCGAAGTGCGCCCGCATCCGCTCCAGCCGCTTCAAATTGCCAGCCGTAGCTTCCAGCCCCAGCTTGCGCGGCAACAGAAAATTGCGTGCGTATCCTTCCGCAACTTCCACCAGCTCGCCGCGATTTCCCAGCTTTTCCACGTCTTCCTGCAGAATGATTTGCATTGTATGCGAACCTCGAATCCTTTAAATGTAGCGCCGGCGTCTGGCCGGCAGCTTGGCTTTTCGTCCCGCTGCCACTATTCCTTCAACCAGTGTCTGCTCTCGCCCTGTGTACCTGTTCGCGAACTACAATTCCGCCGCGAATGGCAGCAATGCGATATTCTGTGCCCGCTTGATCGCTACAGTCAGCCAGCGCTGGTGCCGCGAACAAGTCCCGGTCATCCGCCGCGGCAGAATCTTCCCGCGCTCCTGAATGAACGGCGCCAGAATTTCGGCCTTCTTGTAATCAATGAAGTCGGCCTTATCCACACAAAACCTGCAGACCTTCTTCTTGCGCACGAAATTGCGCTTGCCGCGTTTTGCTGGTCCCCCGGGCCGTCCTCCGCCCGGACCACCAGGCCCGCCGCCCGGTCCCGAAGACCGCATCCCTCCCGAAGAGGGGCCGTGCGATTGCTGCTGTGGTGCGTTTTCTTCTGCCATTCGAGTCTCCTGACTAATTTCCCGCAAAAATATCCGTTGGCCTAACCGCCCGTTTCGTTTGCGCGCACAAACGCGAAACCTCTAGCCACCAACTACGCCGTGGGCGCCGACTGCTCGGTCGGCGGCGCGATCGGTGCCGCAGGCGTCGCCGGCGTCGCCGGTGCAGGCGCCGCCTTCCGCGGACGGCGCGCCGCACGCCGCTCCCGGTGCCGCTTCAACTTCTCCTGCCGCTTCAGTTCTTCGTCCAGCCGCACGGTCAGGTACTTGATCACCGGATCCGCTACCTTCAACCGGCGCTCCAGTTCCTTCACCACTTCGCCGTGCGTGGTCTTGATGACCATGTACACAAAGTATCCCTCGTGCAGTTTCTGCACGCGGTAGGCCATGCGCTTCCGGCCCCACTTCGCCACCGACTCGATCTTCGCGCCCTTGTCCGCCGCAGTGCTCTCCAGGGTCGCAATTACCTTGTCGATGTCTGCCTCCGGCGTATCCGGCCGGCAAATAAAAATCAGGTCGTACTGACGCTCTTCCATATGTCCTCGATTCCTCGTCTTCTCTTGCGTAACTTCCGGGCCCTAAACTAAAAACCCTTTATTCCGGATCTTCTTCGTCGGTCTCGACGCGCCGGTTAAACTTCGCCATTGCCTTCGCCGCGCCCTCTGCCACAATCAATTCCACAGCTTCAGCCGCATCCGCCGCCATCTGCGCCGCAATCTCGCGCTCCGGCTTCCGCATCGTGCCCAGGACGTATTCCGCCATGTCCTCCAGCGGATACTCCGGCTTCACGCCCAGCCGCACCCGAATAAATTCGTTCGACCCGACCGACGCAATCACCGACTTCAATCCGTTGTGCCCGCCGGCGCTGCCTCGTTCCCGTATCCGCAGCATGCCCCACGGTAACGCCGCTTCGTCGCTCAGCACGATCATCTCAGCGGCCGTGCACTGATACCGCTCGAGCAGCATCCGCACGGCCGTGCCGCTCAGATTCATCATCGTCTGCGGCTTGGCCAGCACGACTTCATTTCCGGCCATGCGGCCGAGCCCGACGTAGGATTTCGCTTCCGGCCGCGTCACGCGAATTCCAGCGCGCCCGCCCAACGCATCCACCGCCAAAAATCCCATGTTATGCGGCGTGAACTCGTATTCCGGGCCAGGGTTTCCGAGGCCAACAATAAGTCTCATTTTTACCCTGAGCGTTCGCCGCTAGCGCCGCATTCGCAAAGCTACTTCTTCTTCTCGGGCTTCTCGGCCTTCGCCGCAGGAGCTTCGGCCGCTTCGCCTTCACCCTCTTCAACTTCCTTCTTGCCCTTCTTCATTACTTCCGGTTCCGCCGGAGCCGCATCCGCCGTCACTGCAGCATCCGCAACCGGTTCTTCTTCCTTCTTCAGCACGACGACGTGCGCGATCACGCGAACCGGGTCGGTCAGCAATTTGATCTTCTTCGGGTCAAACGGCAGATCGGCCGCGCGCAACTGTTTGCCAATCAGCATCTCGGTCACATCCACTCTGAATTCTTCCGGAATGTCCGAGGGCAAGCATTCGATTTCCACTTCGCGCGTAACCGTCTCGAACACGCCGCCCTGCATCTTCACGCCCTGCGGCTCGCCAAACGTATGCACCGGCACCATCACGCGCATGCGCACGTCCATCGCGATTCGGTACAGATCCACGTGCAGCAATTTGCCGCTCACCGGATCCACCTGCCAATCCTTCACCATCGCCTTTTCCGCCGCGCCCGACGCCACTTGCACAGTAAAAATCGTGTTGTGCCCCGTTTCCGACCGCAGAATCCGCGCCACTTGTTTTGCGTTCACGGAAATGGAAATCGAATCCTTCTTCCCGCCGTACAGAATCGCCGGCACCATCCCGCTCAACCGCGTGCGGCGCGCCGGACCCTTCCCGCGCCCTTCGCGTACCTGCCCTTCGATTGTAAATGTCTCCATGACTCCCTCGTTGCGCCGGCTGCTCTTGGCTACCTCCAGCCGGCTATCTTAAACTCGCAAAAAAAATCCGCCGGCGAAGCCGGCCCCGCCCCCTAAATGAACAGCTCGCTGATCGAAGTCTCTTCGTGAATCGACTGAATCCCGCGCGCCAGCAGCGGCGCCACGCTCAAAGCCTTGATCTTCCCTAGCTTCTGCGCCGCTGCGCTCAACGGCACCGAATCCGATACCACCACAGCCTCGATCTTCGATTTCGCGATCCGCTCCACCGCTGGTCCGGAAAGCACCGCATGCGTGCACGCCGCAAATACTCGTGTCGCGCCATGCTCCAGCAGCGCTTCGGCCGTCTTCACCAGCGTGCCCGCCGTGTCAATAATGTCGTCAATCACCAGCGCCGGCCGCCCTGCCACGTCGCCGATCAGATGCATCACTTCGCTCACGTTCACATCAATGCGCCGCTTGTCCACGATTGCCAGCGGCGCCCCAATTCTCTTGGCGAAAAATCGCGCGCGCTCCACTCCGCCTGCATCGGGCGAAACCACCGTGATCGGCCCCAGCTGCATCTTCTGAAAATATTCCACCAGCACCGGCGACGCAAACAAGTGATCCACGGGAATATTGAAATATCCCTGAATCTGCGGCGCGTGCAAATCCAGCGTCAGCACCCGGCTCGCCCCCGCGGTCTCCAGCAGATCGGCCACCAGCTTCGCCGAAATCGCTACCCGCGGACGGTCTTTGCGATCCTGCCGCGCATACGGGTAGTACGGCACCACCGCCGTAATCCGCCACGCCGAAGCCCGCTTGAACGCATCAATCATCAGCAGCAACTGCATCAGATTGAAATTCACCGGGGTGCTGCAGGGCTGCACCACAAATACATCCGCGCCGCGCACATTCTCCAGTATCTGATAGCGCGTCTCGCCGTCGCTGAACTGCCCGTGCTCGGCTTCGCCCAGCGGCACGCCCACGTACTTGCAAATCGCTTTCGCCAGCTCCGGATTCGCAGTACCACAGAAAATTTTGAATTTATCGTCGGTCAAAAATCTTTCCTCACCCGTCCACACTCAGGCGCGCAGGCGCAACTGCACGCCAGCCCAAACGACGGCCATAGTCTTCCCTGGATAGGGTTTCAACGACGAAAACCGAATCTTCCGGGAACGCACGAGCGGCTCGGCGCGCACGCGCTGGGTTTCGGAATATTCCGAACACCGCCGACCCGCTACCCGCCAGCGCGGCATCTGCGGCTCCTCGCTTGAGCAATCCGTCCCGAATTTCTTCGAGTCGCGGATGACGACGGAAGACCGGCCCCTCGAAATCATTCGCAAGGCCTGTCCCCTGCCGGCTCCAGCACAGAGCGCAGAACCCCCAAATTTTAGGGGGTTCTGGCCGTTTTGTCAATTCCGCAGAAATCCACCCGAAGGCGTCCTTGGTGCTTATGCCAATGTCGCGCGGAGACACCACCACAATCGTCTGCTTCGGCGCATTGGGCAGCGGATAGATTTCATCGCCGCGATTCACCGCCAGCGCCCGCCCGCCAAACAAGAAGAACGGCACATCGGCGCCCAGGCCCGCCGCAATCTCCATCAGCCGCGCCAGCGGCACCTTCCTTCCCGTCAATCGCAACGTGCCGATCATCGCCGCGGCCGCGTCGCTTGAACCTCCGCCCATGCCGCGCGCCACCGGAATTTTCTTTTCTAAATGCGCGGTAACGTAGCCGTGAAATCCGATTTCCTGCTGCATGGCTGTCAGCGCGCGCGCCACAAGATTCTGGGGACCCAACAGCGCCGCATCGTTTGAAGTCAATGCGAAGTCGAAACCGGACGAACCGGGTGTAAAGGAAAGTTCCAGCGTATCGCGCAGCGAAATCGCCTGGAAAATCGTGCGCAGCTCGTGATAGCCATCCGGCCGCTTGCCCAGCACATGCAAACACAAATTAATCTTCGCAAACGCGGGCAGGCGCACCGATTTTTTCTTGCCTGTCGCGCGAGTCATGCGGGGGAGCTTACTGCGGTTTCGGGGAATCCGGCGTGGTTTTTTGCGCCGTCCGCCGTTTCAGATTCTTCAGCTGTGCATCCAGCTCGTTCACTTTGTCCGTCTCGTAATCGGCGGGCACCGACTTCTGCCATTCCGCCAGCGCACGTTCCCAATAAATCGCGGCCTGATCGGTCTGCCCGAGCTTGGCATACACATCGCCCAGATGCCCCAAAATCGTCGGATCGTGTTTTTGCCGATCGTTCGCCTTGCGCAGATTTTCTTCGGCTTCCGTCAACTTGTTCTGTTTGTAATACGCCCAGCCCAGGCTGTCCAGATAAGCCCCGTTGCCGGGCTCCTGCGTCACCGCTTGTTTGATCATCGCGGTCGCTTCTTCCAGACGCACTCCCCGATCGGCCAGCATGTAACCGTAGTAGTTCAGCACCGATGCATTCCCGGGGCTCACTTCCAGTGCTTTGCGGAATTCCTGCTCCGCCTGATCGAATTTTTTCTGCCGCTCGTAAATCGCGCCCAACATGAACCAGGCGGTCTCCTTATCGTCATTCCCCCGCGCCATTTGCTCGGCCTTCTGTGCCGACTGCTCCGCTTCCGCGTACCTCTTGCCGCGTTCCTGCACCTGCGCCAGATTCAAATAGATTTCCTGGTCGCTGTCGTTTCCTCGCAACAGGCCATCCAGCAGCTTCGTCGCCGCATCCGCATCCGATTTCTCGCCATACAGCATCGCCAGCGTCACCGTCAGACTTGGATCGTTCGGCGCAGCTTCCTGAGCCTTCTTGGTCTCTGCGATGGCTCGGTCCAGATCGCGGCTTTCCCGATACGTGTCAATCAGCAGCATCTGCGCGCGTTTTTCCGCATCCGCTCCCAGCTTGCTCATGTCCTGATAGGTCTGAATCGCCGCCGAATAATTCTCCTCTTCACGGTAGGCGTGCCCCAGTTGCTCGTAAAGAATCGCCAGCGCATTCGGGCTCGCCTCGCCACCCGCCGCTCCGTCCGCGCCACTCCCCGCGGCAGCCCCTCCCGAATTTCGCGCGCTACTCGATTGGCTCTTCATCCCGGCGATCGCGTCGCTCAGCACCTTCACCGCGTCGTCGTAACGGCCCTGATCCTCGTACAGCAGCGCTTCGTTATAGAGCACTTCCAGACTGCCCGGCGCCAGTTGCTTCGCGCGCAGCAGACTCGCCTCTGCCTGATCGAATTTCCCCAGGCGGCGATACAGCTGTGCTATGCGCAAATAATTTTCCGACGTGCTCGGCTCGATTTCCGTCAGCCGCTTGAACTGCTCGAGCGCCTCCGCGTACTTGTCTTCCGCCATCAGCGCTTGCGCCAGGCCATGCAAGTGGCCGGGATCGTCCGGATCCTCCTCCACCGCTTTGCGATACGCATCTTCCGCCTTCGCGTAGTCCTTCGCTTGCGAATAAGCGTCGCCCAGCAAATCGTAAACTTCCGGCGAAGAAGATTCCCCGGCCGCATCCGAAAGCAGCTTCACCGCTTCCTGCGACCGCCCTTCATCCATCAACAGCTGGCTCAATTGTTCCAGCGCCGGACCATTCGCCGCGTCGCGCGCCAGCAATCCGCGCAGCACCGTTTCCGCTTCGCTGTGCTTGTTTTCAAAACGATACAGCCGCGCCAGCCACAGCGCGGAATAAACATCATCGGGCTGTATTTTCAGAATTTCCTGGAATTGCGCGATCGCCTTTTCCAGGGTTTCCTTTTGCACTTCGCCTGCGCTCAAATCCCCCAGCTCGCGCACATAGATCCGCGCCAGCAGCCGGTGCGCATCCACATTGTCGGGATCACTCTTCAGCGTTTCTTGCGCCTGCTCCACGGCTTCGCGCAGCCGCTGCGACTTGGCATATATCTCCGCCAGCCGCTCGCGGATGACCGGCGATGCCGGAGCCAGCTCCAGCGCCTTCTTGTAAGCCTCAATGGCCTGCGTCGCCAGTTCCGCACGCCCGGTCAATTCGTATTGCTGCTCGTCCACATGCCCCATCGTGAAGTAGTAATACACATCGCCCCGCGCCCCCTGCTCACCCGGGTTCGCTGACGTGGAGGCGGGATTCCTCGAAGAATCCGCGGTCTTAGGAGCGACTGGCGTGGAAGATGCAGGCGAGGTATTCTGCGCGCGCGCGGCCTGTGCCGCCGCGACCAGCCCGAACGATGCCAAAAACGCGATTCCTATGATTGTTTTCATGAGTCCGTCGCAAAACTCTATTATCGTACAGCGGCCCAAAGCGGTCAAAGCAATACCGCGCGCCCGTTGTTTCCGGCAGCGCACACTATTTGGACGCAAATCAGCCGCGTTAGGATACCTCCATGATAGAGTTTTCTCCGCCATGGCCCGAACCTTCGCAAAACGATTGAACTCCACCGTGAATCATGTGGGAAAATCTCACCGCTTGATCCAGCGGAGGCCCAGGGTGTTCCGGCTCAAAATCGGCGTTTTCTTCCTGTTCGCGTGCATCGCCGCGCTCGCATTATTCGCCCCATCGCCTGCGGATTCCGCGCAACAAGCCGCTGGAGCAACCTCGCGATCCAATGCCGCCTCTGCTGTGGCAGCGAATGGAGCCGCCTCTCTGGCTGCACCCGAAGCAGCCTCTAGCCCCAATCTTTCAGACTTCTCGTGGCTGGAAGGTCGCTGGCGCGGCGATTGGGGGCCGCGTGTCGCTGAGCAGATCTGGACCGCTCCCAAAGCCGGTACCATGGTCGGTGATTTCCGCCTGATCGAAAACGATAAAGTGTTGGTAATCGAGTTTTTCACGCTACTGGAAAAAAACGGCGGCATTAATTTCTATTTCCGCCATTTCACGCCGGAACTGGTGCCCTGGGAAAAATCAGACGCCACGCTTCTGAAACTTAGCACCGTCGAAGCGAAGAAAATTGATTTCGAAAATCCCGCGAACGGCAAGCCCAAGCGCGTCGTCTTCACCAGAATTGACCCCGATACCTATACCTGGCGCTCGGAAATCATTACCGAAACGGGCGATCCGCAAGTCGTCGAAATCACCTATCATCGCCAACCGCTCGCTGCCATCGCACCCAATTCCGGCGCCGCCAAGAAAAAATAGCTGCGCCATGGTTGCTGCATATTTCCGAGGCGCGCTCTAATGCCGGAAATGTCGCACGCCCGAAAACACCATCGCCATACCCAGCTTGTTCGCCGCAGCAATCACATCCGCATCGCGCATCGACCCGCCCGGCTGTATCACAGCGACGGCTCCCGCCTTCCCCGCCTCCTCCACGCCGTCGGGAAAAGGGAAAAATGCATCCGACGCCACCACACTGCCCTTCAAGTCCAGCCCATTTGTCGCCGCCTTGATCACCGCAATCTTCACCGAGTCCACACGGCTCATCTGGCCCGCGCCCACTCCCACCGTTTGCCCCTCGCGCGCAAACACAATCGCATTCGATTTCACGTGCTTGCAAACCTTCCAGCCAAAAAGTAGCGCGCGCGTTTCCGCGGGCGTCGGCGCGCGCTCGGTCACCACCTGCAGTTCCGCTTCCGCTAGTTCGTGGCGGTCCGCTTCCTGCGCCAGCATGCCGCCCGAGATGCGTTTCAGGTCAAGCTCTTCCACCACTTTACCGTTCTGCATTTCCAGCAGCCGCAAATTTTTCTTCGCGCCCAGTTTTTCCAGCGCCGCCGCCGCGTATCCCGGCGCCACGATGCACTCCACAAATAATTTCCCGACTTCCTCTGCCGTCGCTGCATCCAGCGCGCGATTAAACGCTAGCACCCCGCCGAACGCTGACACCGGATCGCACGCCAGCGCCTTCACATACGCATCGCTCAACGACTCCTGCTCCGCCGCCCCGCACGGATTGTTGTGCTTGATGATCGCCACCGCGGGCCTGTGAAATTCCTGCGCCAGCGCCCAGGCCGAATCCAGATCCACCAGGTTGTTGTAGGAAAGCTCCTTGCCCTGCAGCTGCCTCGCGCTCGCCAACCCGGCTGGCGGATATCCCGCGGGAATGTACAGCGCCGCGGCCTGGTGCGGGTTTTCTCCGTATCGCATGGACTGCCTCCGCTCCAGCGCAATGTTTATCCGCTGCGGCAGTTTTTCCAGCTCGCCGATTACAATTCCAATTCCATCTGGCGCTTGGTCGCTCACGCTAAGCCTTTCGAGCTCGGTAGCAATTTCTCCGTCGTAACGAGCCGTCCGCGCATACGCTTTCCGCGCCAGATTCAGCCGCGTCCCGACACTCAATTCGCCCCGCTCGCGCAACTCCCCCGTGATGGCCGCGTAATCGTCCGGATCGGTCACCACCCCCACGCTCTGGAAATTTTTCGCCGCCGACCGCACCATCGCCGGCCCGCCAATATCAATATTTTCGATCAATTCCTCCGGCGTCACGCCCGGCTTAGCCGCCGTCGCCGAAAACGGATACAAATTCACCACCACCAGATCGATCGGCACAATGCCATGCTCGCCCACCTGCTTACGGTCCTCCGCCTTCCCCCGCTGAAATAAAATCCCGCCATGCACTTTCGGATGCAACGTCTTCACCCGCCCGCCCAGCATTTCCGGCCAGCCGGTCAGCTCCGCCACGTCGCGCACCCCGACTCCGCCCTCGCGCAGCAACCGCGCCGTGCCTCCCGTTGAAACAATCTCCACACCCAGCGCTGCCAGCTCCCGCGCAAACTCCACCACACCCGTCTTGTCGAACACGCTGATCAGCGCCCGCGTCACGGCACTTTGTCCCGCCACGATAATTCCTCCCATCCAGAAAGCCCCGCCAGTGTATGCGTTTGCGGAAAAATTCGGAAGAGCATCACTGCGCGAAATGGGATTCATGCGAGGAGAATTTCAAGTAGAGAGCGAGGGTCAGGAGGCAGACGTCTTGCCAGAATTCGCTGCCGTGGGGATGCAATTGGTTTGAACTGCGGGATTCCTCGCAACCGCTGTGCCACGAGGAAAATTCTCAACTCGAAACGCGCGCCTTCAATTTCACGTGCCCGCCCTCAATACTGACGGTGTACTCAATCTCCCGCCCACCTTTTTCCTTCAGGTCCTTCGTCTTCTGCCGCACGAACCGCTCGAAATCCTTCAGGCTAGGCACTCCGGCCTTCTCGCCCGTCTCGGTGCGCGCATCCACCAGCCGCTGATAGAGCTTCTCCACCTTTTCAGTCTCGTGTTCAGGATCAGAAAGCGCCAGAGCAAAATCCGCCGCGTGTCGTACCTCGGCAGCCCGCGTCGCAGCATCCGCCGCCGCGTGCGCGATCGCCGTCGCCGAAGACACGCCCATGTCCTCCGCTGCCACTTTCACCGCGGCTTCGGCCGCAACCCGCGTCCGCATCGCATCTTCGGCGGCCTTGCGCTGTCGCTCGCCTTCGATGGCCTTCGCCGCCGCGCCGTAATGATGCTGCGTCGTTCCCGATTCCTTCTGGATCAGCTTCTTCCGCCACATGTCCTGATACTTCGCGTACGTCGAAGCCAGGTTGCTATAGCGAAAGCGTTGCCCCGAAGAAAGCTCCCCCGTCCGGTCCGAGTAGCGCTTCAAGTTCGTCTCCAGCCGCCACTGTGTATCGGTTGGAGGCCGCGAACGCCCGCCACCGAAATATTGCTCAAACTCAATTTTCAGCGTGCGGATGTCGCGCTCGATTTGTCCGAGTTCTTCGTCAATCGTCGCCATAATTTTTCAACCGCCGCGCGCCGTGCTCGCCGCCCGACAGGCATTCCCGCAGCCCGCGCCTGCAGCCAGCTCCCAGCCGCCGCTAACTCCAGCCTAGAGTGCGCAATCGACGCCGTCAATGTGACCCTCCGCCGATATGTCGCAAAGGGAAATGCCCCGGCGCAAGCCTTCGGTTGCCAGCCCTTATCACACTGTGTTCAAATGCCTTAGCAATGAGCCCCGTTCCCGAATCCGCCGCCGGATTGCAACAGGATTCAGGCGCCCGCCTCCGCGCCATCCCTTCGGTCGATGAACTGCTCCTCCAGCCGCGCCTGATTGCTCTGGCCGAAAAATCCGGGCGCACCGCTGTCACCCGAGCGGTTCGCCAGGTTCTCGCCGACTACCGAGCGAACTTGAAAAATGAGCCACCACGCTACGCCGTCCCAATACCGGAAACGTCCGAGCGGGCGCCATACGAATCGCGCCCGCTCTCCGAAATCTCGAACGAGCTGGTCGCCGCAGTCGTTCTCAAAGTCGAGTCCGCTCTCGCGCCATCTCTCCGCCGCGTCATCAACGCCACCGGAGTCATCCTGCACACGAACTTGGGCCGCGCCCCACTTTCACGTGCCGCCCTGGAGCAGATCAGCGCCACCAGCGCTACCTACTCGAATCTGGAATACGACGTCGCGCGCGGTGAACGGGGCAGGCGCGACGTCCACACCGGACGCCTGCTCGCCGAATTGGTCGGCGCCGAATCCGCCATCCTCGTCAACAACAATGCCGCTGCCGTTTTTCTGGTCCTGAACGCGCTAGCCAAAGGCGCTGAAGTCATCGTCTCCCGCGGCGAACTGATCGAGATCGGCGATGGCTTCCGCATCCCCGACATCATGAACGAAAGCGGCGCGCAGCTCCGCGAAGTCGGCACCACCAATCGCACGCGCCTCCGCGACTACGAGCGCGCGATTACCGATCACACTCGTCTGCTCCTCCGCGTGCATCCGTCGAATTTCCGCATCACGGGATTCACCGAGCGCCCCTCGCTCGCGGAATTGGTCGCGCTCGGCGAACGCTGCAATCTTCCGGTCTATGAAGATCTCGGCTCGGGCTGCGTGGCCGATCTGGCAGCCAACGGAATCGCCGAACCCGTCGTGCGCGCCAGTTGCGATGCCGGCGCGTCCGTTATCACCTTCAGTGGAGATAAATTGCTGGGCGGCCCTCAGGCGGGAATAATCGCAGGCAAGAAAGAAATCGTGGAACGCATTCGCTCTAGTCCGCTGTTTCGCGCGCTCCGCGTCGACAAGCTCACCATCGCGGGCCTGGAAGCCACGCTGCACTCCTACCTGCGCGGCGCGCTCGACGAGATTCCCGCGCTGCGCATGATCCGCCTATCTCAAAAAGAAATCGGCGAACGCGCCCAAGACTTCTGCGAAAAGTTCCGCCCCGCACTGCCAACCGACGCGAAACTGGAAATCCTGCCCGGCTTTTCCGTGGTCGGCGGCGGCTCGACACCCGATCAGCAGTTGCCCACCACCCTGATCGCCATCTCCACCCCGCGCCACTCCGCCGCAAAACTAGAAGATCGTCTGCGCAAGCGACAAAGCAACAGCCCAGGCGGCGCCACATCACCTACCGCAATACCAGTAATCGCCCGCATCGAGGACAACCACCTCATCCTCGATCTCCGCACCGTGAATCCCGAAGAAGAAACAGAAATCGCAGCTGCGCTCGTAACCGCGCTCGCTTAGAGAACTCTCGGTTTTCTCGCCCTTCCCTGTGCGGTGGTCTCTGCGTCCTCTGCGTTAAATCTTTTCGCCCCGCGTGGCCAAACCGCAATCTAGAGCCGATTGATCACGCTAGCCACGCATCCCGCGCCAAACCCGTTATCAATATTCACCACGCTCACGTTCGAAGCGCAGCTATTCAGCATCGCCAGCAGCGCGGTCAACCCGCCAAAACTCGATCCATAACCGGTGCTCGTCGGCACCGCAATCACAGGAGCCGCTACCATCCCTGCCACCACGCTTGGCAGCGCCCCCTCCATCCCTGCCACGCAGACAATCACCCGCGCCGCCGCGAGTTTCTTGCGATGCTCGAGCAACCGGTGCAACCCCGCGACGCCCACGTCATAAATCGCCTCTGCGCGATTTCCCATAATTTGCGCGGTCACCAGTGCTTCTTCCGCCACGGGTACGTCGCTGGTTCCCGCGGTCACGACCAAAATCAAACCCTTCCCGTGATTCGCCGCGCTACGTGAAATCGTGATCGCGCCCGAAAGCTCGTGAAATCGCGCCGCCCGTGCCAGTTTCTTCACCGCAGCAAAAACCTTCTTGTCCGCACGCGTGATCAAGATATTGTGCGATGCCTTGGCGCGCAGCATGGCTCGCGCAATCTCCGCCACCTGTCTCGCCGTTTTCTTTCGCGCGAAGATCACCTCCGGGAACCCCTGCCGCAGGGCGCGATGGTGGTCGATCTTCGCGAACCCCAAATCCTCATAGGGCCATTGACGCAGTTGTTCGACGGCGCTTTCCACCGGCAAACTCCCGCGCTTCACTGCCTCCAGAAATTTCCGTACGTCCCCTTCATCCATGGCGTGTCCTCGGCAAGCGCCGCCTAGTTCTCGGCCTTCCCAGTGACATCCACCACATTCACGGTGCCGTATTTTTTCAACACGCTTTCAATTTCCTTGCGATCACCTACGCAAATCCACTGTAGGTGATCGATGTCCACGAATTTCTTTGCCGCAACCTGCACGCCCGCCGCATCAATCCCGCCGATGTGATCGGGATACTTATCCCAATAATCCGCCGGCAGCCCGTAATACTGCGCGGTCAGCCAATCATTCAATATCTGGCTCGGTTGCTCCAGCGAAAGCGCGAAGTTCGCGATGATTGCCCGGTGCGCGTCGTCCATTTCGCTTTGTGGCACCGGCTCGTCGTTGATCTTCTTGAATTCATACAGGAACCGGTCGAATGCATCGCCCGTCACTTTTGTGCGCACCGGCGCGGAAGCTTGCCAGTCGCCCGCATAAATCTCCGCGTTAAACCGGCTATAGGACCCATATGTTAGGCTGTGCTCTTCGCGCAGATCCAGAAACAGCCGTGCCTGTGGTCCGCCTCCCAGCACCTGGTTCATCACCGCCAATCCATAATATTCCGGATCGGTCCGCCGAATTGCCCGGTCGCCGACGATAATAAATGTCTGCACCGAGGCTGGACGATCCACCAAGGTAATTTTCGTGGCCTGCGGCGCAACCGCCGCTGCAAACTTATCCGGCGCCTCCGCCGCTCCCGTCCAAGCTCCGAAATATTTTTCGATCGTCGCGCGCATTTCACTCGCCGTGAAGTCACCCGTCACGCCCAAAATCGCGTTTCCCGGCACGTAATGCTTCTCGTGGAAGCGTTTCAAATCCTCCACGCTGATTTTCTCAATCGATTCTTTCGTCGCGGATGCCACGGCCATCGGCGTATCGCCGTAAATCACCCGCCGGAATCCCTGCGTTGCCAGAAACGCAGGGCTGGATAGCCGCTGTTCCAGGCTTGCGCCCTCGCTCTGCTTGAATTTGGCAAGCTCGCTCGCAGGAAAACTCGGATGCAGCACCACGTCGCTCAACAAGTCCAAAATCTTCGCAGCGTCGCTGATCAGCCCGGACGCATTCACCGACGTATAGCTCACGCCAAACCGAGAACTCGCCTCCAGCGTCGCGCCCAGCGAATCCACTTCGCTTGCAATCTGCTCGCTCGTCCTCTTCTCAGTCCCTTCGCGCAACATTCCCGCCGTAAACGATGCCAGCCCCGGCAGATCGCCGGGATCCGCCAGCTGGCCCGGGCGAATCCACATCGTGAATGCAATTGTCGGCAGCTTGTGGTCCTCTTCCAGCACGAGCGTCAACCCGTTCTTCAGCTTCACCACCGTCGGCCGCGGCAGCTGTACGCGCAAGACTTCCTTGTTTACGGGCGCCCGGTTTAGCCGCTGCACCTGGCTGAGCGGTGCGCTTTTGTCTTGGCCTTGGCCTTGCGCAAACGCGGCGCCCGGCAGCAGCAGTCCTGCGAATGCTGCCAGCAGTGCCAATGTTGCGAGTGCAGCCGGAGCGACGATGGCAACTCCCGAGGTCCGCCAAATTCCGCTGAAATTCTTCATCGCGCTCCCTCTCATTGCGCCCCCTTCGACGACGCTTTCTCATCCGCCGCAGGATAAGTGATCACCACCGCTCGCTGGTCTTGCACCAGATATTTTTTCGCTACCGCGTTCACTTCGTCCACCGTCACCGCCTGTTCCTTGTCCACAATCGTGTTGATCAGGTTCGGATCGTTAAAATACACCGTGTAATTTCCGATCAAAATCGCCGTGAACAAAGCCGACCGCCGCCGCTCGATGAATTGCCGCAGCAACTGTGATTTCGCTTTCGCCAGCTCGTCCGAGGTAACGCCGCTTTTCACCACGGCGGCAACCTCCTCGTCGATCGCTTTTTCCAGGTCCTCCACTTTCACTCCCGGCCGCGGATTCGCTGAAATGTAGAGCTGGCTGACGCCGATGCGTGCGTCGGACTGCACGCTGACCTGGGAAGCGAGTTGCTTTTCCTTCACCAGGCGCTGGTAGAAACGCGAACTCTCTCCCTGTCCCAGCACGTAGGTCAATTGTTGCGCCGCGTAATTTTCCGGCGTGTTGCCCGGCGGGATGTGATACGCCATGTCAATCTCCGGCAAACGCGCCAGCGGATCGTAAATTACTTCGCGCCGCTCGCCGTAATGCGCCTCCTCGGACAAATCCACTTTCGGCGGCGCGGGCTGCGCCGGGATCGCTGCGAAATATTTCTTCACCTTGGCCAGCGTCTCGTCCGGATCGAAATCGCCCACCAGCGTCAGCACCGCGTTGTTCGGCGCGTAGTAAATCCGGAAAAAATCCTTCACATCGTCAATGCTTGCCGCGTTCAAATCCGTCATCGAACCGATCGTCGAATGTTTGTACGCGAAATTGTCATAAGCCAGGTTGTCCAGGTCCAGCTGCGCCCGCCCGTACGGTTGATTATCGATCCCTTGCCGCCGCTCCTCCTGTACCGCGTTGCGCTGGTTGTCCAGGTTCGCTTGCGTCACGTTCAACGCGCGCATGCGGTCGGCTTCCAGAAACAATCCGAGATCCAGCTGGTTTTTCGGCAGCTCTTCGAAGTACGTGGTGCGGTCTTCATTGGTCGTGCCGTTCATATTGCCGCCGTTGTTGAAAACCAGCACGAAGTGCTCGCCCTTGGCCACGTTCTCCGAACCTTCAAACATCATGTGCTCGAACAGGTGCGCGAATCCGGTGCGCCCCGGATGTTCGTTGTGCGCGCCTACGTTGTAGCAAACGTCAATCCCATAGACCGGCGCCGAATGATCCGGCACCAGAATGACACGCAAGCCGTTGTCCAGCTTCACGTCGCGAAATTCCAGCTTCGGCACCTTCACGCCCGCGCTCGCTGCTTGATTTTCGCCCGGCGCTGCGCGCAACACTCCACCGAGCCCTAGCGCGAATCCCAGCCCCACGATCGCGGCTGCGCGCATTTTCCGCATAAGATTCATTTCGAAGCCTCCCAACGGCGGCAGGTATTCTCTACCTTTGTGGGTTTCGACGCAACGAGCCCGCATTTGGGGTCGCCTGCGGCTGCATCAATGTGACAAAAACTAGCGATTGAATTGCTGCTGGTGGGTAAGTCGACTGGGCGAGGTTCTCGGCTTGGGCCGCGGGCCGTATCGTGCGTCGTTTTCCGGGGCTTCCACAGCGCCCCGAGTCAGGTTAAGACACAGGTTCCCGGCAGCCGCAACTTATATCGTTGCCTCGGCGCTCCGCTTTTCCGCGTACAGTCGATTAATCCGCGGCTGGATAAACCACACGCCAATGAGGAAAAACCAAATTAGGAAAAACGGTCCAGCACAGTCAAAGAAGGAGGGACGCTTGCGGATCTCCGCTATTACCAGGCCTTCGGCCACGAAATACAGGTTGTAGAACATGCAAAACACGGCAAACAGATGCACAGGAATTGTGATCACAAATAGCTTCGGGTTGATGCTCTGAAACAGCGCGATCGATACTGGCACATAGATGGCCGTGAACAGGACCGTAAACGAGAAAAATTTCTTCTTGAGCCTCAGAGGAGCAGGTGCCACCGCGGTCAGAAAGGATCCTGCAGACCACAACCACAGCAGAAAGCACCAAACGGCCATCGCCGTGAGAACTTCGGTCAAAATCAGAACCGCCCCGTAACCCTCCGGCGATTTCACAGCTGCCGCGAAATTGCCGAGGACGGGAAATTCCGAGATGGCGCCTAAGAGCACGAAAAGCAGAAAAATCTGCCAGTGCTTCGCTCGCACAAAGAGTCGTTCAATCCAATTCATGTTTCCCTGCTTTCGCCAGCACTCACGCCTCCTGGCTCGCCAGTGACTTTCGGAAATACGCGCGCTCTTGTCAACATCAATCCCTACGAATCCGCGCCAGCCCGCTCGCCTTGACTCCGTCACAACCCGCCACCTAAACTCGTTGATTCAACATTCACCCATGGCAAAATTCAGCGGCTTCACGATTACAGTCGGAATCACCGGTGCCAGCGGCGCGGCCTACGCCCAGTCCGTTCTGCGCCTCCTCGACGCCGAGCAGCGCGTGCGGCGCGTATACCTCGTCTCGAGCGAAGCGGGCATGCGATTGCTCGCGACAGAACTCGACGTGGTCCCGACCGATGCGAAAAAATTGCCCTCGCTCCTCACCGGCACAGCAGCAAAAAAAATCGAATATCTCCCGAATAAGGATATTGGCGCCAGCATAGCCTCGGGCAGCGCTCCGGTGGATGGCATGGTGATCGTTCCGTGTTCCGCCGGCGCGCTAGGCTCCATCGCTACGGGAATCGCGAATGACCTACTTACGCGCGCCGCCGACGTCTGCCTGAAAGAGCGACGCCCGCTGGTTCTGTGCCTGCGCGAAACGCCGCTGAATCGCATCCATCTGGAAAATATGCTGCGCGTCCACGACGCCGGCGCCACCGTAATGCCCGCGATGCCCGCTTTCTACTACGCGCCAAAAAAGATCGACGACCTCATCAACCAATTCGCATTCCGCGTCCTTGCGCAGCTAGGTCTGCCGCAAGAAAAGCAGTATCGTTGGAAGGGTGGGAAGGATTAAAACTGTGGCGAAGAATCGCATCCGCATCGTGCTCGAAATGATCAAATTCGAGCACTCCATTTTCGCCCTGCCCTTCGCGCTGGTCGGCGCATTGCTAGCCGCCCGCGCCAGCGGCGCTTTCCCCACCTGGCGTCAACTTCTCTGGATCATCGTCGCCATGGTCGGCGCCCGCTCCGCCGCGATGACCATGAACCGCATCGCCGACGTGGAATTCGATCGCCGCAATCCCCGCACCGCTAGTCGCGCTCTGCCCAAAGGCGAACTCTCCGTCGGCTTCGCGGCCGCGTTCACCGTAATCGCATCCGCCGTCCTGATCGTCGCCGCATGGCAATTGAATCCGCTCGCGCTCAAACTATCTCCCGTCGCGCTTGCCGTCCTTTTTTTCTACTCATTCACAAAACGATTTACCGCGTGGTCGCACTTTGTCCTCGGCTTCGCCCTGGGCATCTCGCCCGCGGCCGCATGGATCGCCATTCGCGGCTCGCTCGACCTGCGCATGTTAATCCTCTGCGCGGCCGTCACGCTCTGGGTCGGCGGATTCGACGTTCTCTACGCCTGCCAGGACGTCGAATTCGACAAGTCCGCCGGTCTCCACTCCATCCCCAAAAAATTTGGCGTCGCCCGTGCGCTGCTGATCGCCCGCGGGATGCATCTGATAATGGTCGCCTTACTGGTCTGGCTGGCCGTCAGTCTTCAACTCGCGTGGCCGGCCTGGGTGGGCATTGCAGTCGTAGCGGCGCTGCTGGCCTACGAACATTCACTGGTTCACCCTCACGACCTGAGCAAAATGAATGCTGCGTTTTTCACCGTGAATGGCTATATTAGTTTGTTGTTCCTGCTCTTCTGGGGCGCGGCCACATTTGTGAATCGCCCCTGAAAACGCGGCGAAGGAATCGTGAAACGTAAATGGGTCTGCAACTACACACGCTGCAAGTAAACGATGCTCGCCTCCAGCCGGTGGCCGCAAAAGTTCTGGCCGGCGAGCGTCTCAACGCCGAAGACGGTCTCGCGCTCTATGAATCGCACGATCTTCTGGCGGTGGGCTGGCTGGCGAATTTCGTTCGCGAAAAAAAGCACGGCAACGTCACCTATTTCAATGTCAATCGCCACATCAATCCCACCAACGTTTGCGTGGCGCACTGCAAACTCTGCGCCTTCGGCCGCTCGCCCGATTCACCCGGCGCCTACAACTTCGCTCTCGATGAAATTTACAAGCGCGCGGGAGAAGGCGTCGCAGAAGGCGCCACGGAATTTCACATTGTGGGCGGCCTGCATCCCGACTTGCCTTTCGAATATTACCTGACGCTGATTCGCGGCCTGAAGGAGCGCTTCCCGCAAGTGCACTTGAAAGCTTTCACGATGGTGGAGGTCGGCTACTACGCGCGCATCTCCAAGCTTTCCATTCGCGATACGCTTCTCGCCATGAAAAGTGCCGGAGTGGACTCGCTTCCCGGCGGCGGCGCCGAAATTTTTCATCCCCGCGTCCGCAAGATTATTTGCGATCACAAAGTCAGTGGCCAGCGCTGGCTGGAAATCGCGCGCACCGCGCATGAACTCGGCCTGCGCTCCAATGCCACGATGCTCTACGGCCACATCGAAACCGCCGAGGAGCGCGTAGATCACCTGCTGCAGCTGCGCGCGACGCAGGACATCACCCACGGTTTCGTCACCTTCATTCCGCTGGCATTTCATCCGGCGAATACCGGCCTGGCCCATCTGCCGGGGCCCACGGGCATGGACGACCTGAAAGCGATCGCGGTCTCGCGCCTGCTGCTCGACAATTTCGATCACATCAAGGCTTATTGGATCATGCTGACGCCGCGCATCGCGCAAGTGGCTCTGCGCTTCGGCGCAAACGATCTGGACGGCACCGTCGTCGAGGAAAAAATTTATCACGATGCCGGCGCCACCACTCCTGAGTTCATGACGCGCGCCGAACTCGAGCGCCTGATTCGCGCGGCTGGACGCGTGCCCGTCGAACGCGACACTCTTTACAATCCGGTGGATCGCGTTAAGAATCCGATGCCACCGCCGCGCGCAGCGCACAGCCGCAGCGACGGTTTCGTGCCCGAAACATCTCTGACTCTCAACGTCTAGCTTTCTCCATCATGGTGCATAACCGTCGGATCCCTGGGGAAATCGTTCCGCAGCCGGCGGACCCTGGCGTCCGCCCCAAAAATCCCGCGCCCGGCCAGCCGCCGCCCGTACACCGCGGCCCCATCGAAAACGAATCGCGCCTGGAAGCCCTCATCGGCTCCATTGATGAAATCGTTTTCGAACTCGATCGCGAAGGCACTTTCCTGAATATCTGGACCACCAACGAGGAGCTTCTGTATCGCCCGCGCCACGAACTGAAAGGGAAGCGCGTTTCCGGCGTCATTGGCGAAGAATTCTTCCGGCCATTTTCGCAAATTTTCGACAGAGTTCTGGCCAGCGGCCGCAGTGAAGAATTCGAATACTCCCTCGATGTCCCGGCCGGCAAGCGCTGGTTTCTGGCACGCATGAACCGCATCCCTCCCGCCGGCTCGGATCAGTACACCCTCTGCCTTGCCGTCCGCGACATCACCGACCGCAAGCACGCCGAAGAAAAATTGCGCGTCTCCGAAGAAAAATTCTCCAAGGCGTTTCACCTGGGCCCGGACGTGATCACCATCACTTCCATGGAAGATGGCCGCTTCATCGAAGTGAACGACAATTTTCTCCGCCTCACCGGGTTTGCCCGCCAGGAAGTCATCGGCCGCACCTCCGTGGAATTGGGACTCTGGGCCAATCCCAAGGACCGTCAGCAGATCGTCGCGCTTTTGAAACGTTCCGGCAAAGCGCGCGATCTGGAAGTCCGCGTGTTTTTAAAGTCGGCTGAACTCCGCACCGTTCAAATTTCCGCCCACAGCATCGAACTCTCCGGCCAGCTGTGCATGATCGCCATCATCCGCGATGTCACCGAGCGTCGCGCCCTGGAAGTCCAGCTGCGCGAGGCGCAGAAAATGGAAGCCGTCGGACGTCTGGCCGGCGGCGTCGCTCATGATTTTAATAATTTACTCGTCGGGATTCTCGGCTATAGCGAACTGCTGAAAAAAAAGCTCGCCGATCAAGGCTCTCTGCTGCGCATGGCCAATGAAATTAATTTTGCCGCCATGCGCGCCCGCGATTTGACCTCGCGCCTGCTGGCACTAAGCCACCGCCAGCTCCTGCAGCCGGCCGTGCTGGATTTGAACGCGCTCGTACGCCAATGCGAAAGGCTTTTGCGGCCCATCATCGGCGAAGACGTCCGCGTCGTCCTGCGCCTTGATCCCAAGATCGGCAGTGTGAAAGCCGACCCCGCTCAGCTCGAACAGGTCATCCTCAACCTCGCGCTCAACGCGCGCGACGCCATGCCACGCGGCGGCACGCTCTCGCTCGAAACCGGCAATATCCACGTGGACGCTGCACTGGCCCGCCAGCATCCCGGACTGATTCCTGGCGCCTACGTCCGCTTGCAGGTCGCGGACACCGGCCACGGAATCGCGCCGGAGGTGATGCCCCGAATCTTCGAGCCGTTCTTCACCACCAAGGAACTGGGCAAAGGCAGTGGTCTTGGGCTTTCCACCGTGTACGGAGTCGTGAAACAGAGCGGCGGCTGCGTCACCGTTTCCAGCGAGCCAGGAAACGGCGCCGCCTTTAGAATTTATCTTCCTCGCGCCAGTGAACTTCCCGATCGCAAGTTGCCTGCGCCGGCAGCTGTCACCTCCAGCGCCGGTACGGAAACCATCCTGCTGGTCGAAGATGAAGCAGTGGTGCGGGACTTGGTGTGCGAAATCTTGCGGGAAAGCGGTTACAAAGTTTTGTCAGCGCCCTCGGGCCCCGACGCCATGAAGATCACCGCGCAGTACAGCAATCCGATTGACTTGCTGATCACCGATGTCGTCATGCCGGAAATGAGCGGTCCCGAGCTAGTCAACACCTTGCGCCGCGCGCGCGGCGAAATGCGCGTCCTCTATATGTCCGGCTACACCGACGACGCCGTGCTGGTCCGCCAAGGCTTGCCGGAAAAATGCGCCTTCATCCGCAAGCCCTACACTCCACTGCAATTTCTGCAGAAAGTTCGCGAGACGCTCGATGCCAAGTTGCGCCGTTCGCATTAGGTTGCGCCGCCGCCGCGCCCGCGTCCCAATCACGCGTTAGCGTTTTGAATCGTCCGCGACGCCAAGCACTTGCACGTGAATCGTCCGCTCGCGCGGGCCGTCCAGTTCCGCCAAAATAATGGATTGCCAATAACCCAGCGCCAGCTCGCCGTTGCGCAGCGGAACTGAAAGCGTGTGCCCCAGCACCATCGCGCGCAAATGCGAATCGGCATTCTGCCGGCTGCACTCGGAAAGGTTCGGATCGTTGTGCCGCCAGTAATCAATGCGCCCCACCAACCGTTCCAGAAACGATTTGATATCGTCCAGCAACGCCTGCTGGAATTCGTTGATGAACACCGCCGTCGTGGTGTGCAGTGACTGCACCAGCACGAATCCGGCCTTCAGGCCGTTCTTGCGCACCACCTCGTTCAAGTCCTTGGTAATATTTATCAGCTCCAGCCGTTCCCGCGTCTTGTAGCACAGCGTTTCCAGATACATTTGCCAGCCAGCCGTCGGGCGAGTTTCCGGCACGAGCTCGGTTGTTTTAGCTTGCGCTGTTTTCATTCTAATTATTCCTTGTTATCCATGATTCAGCTGCAGTCAAAACCCTGCTGATTGGATGCCGCAATAGCAGGCGAGTTGCTTTCCTCTTCATCGCCGTTGTACGAGTGGGCATCGCAGCGATTCTAGGTCGGCAAGGATTTGACGCAAGCAGGCGGCAACGTATGCTGCCCTGCGCTAACGCGACACGCTGGGAAGCTCCAAACGCGGCAAGACAATGCTCCGGCGCGCGGCTCAGGCGTGCGGGTGGGATTTGTCGTATACCGCCATCAGTTGCCGGATGCTCGTCTGCGTATAGCGCTGCGTGGTGGAAAGCGATGCGTGGCCCAGAAGCTCCTGAATCGCGCGCAAGTCCGCTCCGTCGTTCAGCAAGTGGGTGGCAAAAGCATGGCGCAATGAGTGCGGATGCAGGTCCAGATTACTTCCCGCCAGCAGGCAATATTTTTTCAGGATGTAACGCACCGCGCGGTCCGTCAGCCGCCCGCCCTGCGGATTCAAAAATACGGCCTCCGCGTTCGGAGTTCTGCGCGCGTGCTGCAGAATCCGGTCGCGCACCGGCCAGTAAGCATCCAGCGCTTCCTGCGCTTTTCCGCCGTAGGGCACTACCCGCTCCTTGCGGCCCTTCCCCAGCACTCGCAGCATTTGCCCGGTCTTGTCGAAACTTCCCAGATTCAAGCCCACCAGTTCACTGACGCGCAGTCCGCAGGCATACAATAATTCGATCATCGCGCGGTCGCGCCGGGGCATCAGCTGCGCTGTAGAATTTACCTTCGGCGATGGGTTTTTCCCGCGTTTCGCGCGCCCAGGCGCCGGCTTGGCAGCCGCGCCGCCCGGCAGGCCGTCTAGAAAATTATTGATCTCCTCGGCGGTCTGCACTCGCGGCACCAGTTTGGGTAGCTTCGGAGTGCTCACCAGCGCCGCCGGATTTGTCCGCGTGTATTTCTCACGCACGCAAAATTTGAAAAAAGTCCGCAGCGCCGAAAGCTTGCGTGCCACGGTTACTTTCTGCAGTTTCCGGTCGTACAGCCAGCTCACGAATTCGCGAATCACACGATGGTCCACCTCCGCCAGCGGCAGCGTGGCTGCTCCCGGCGGAGTAAGGAATTGCTGGAATAGCCGCACGTCCCCGCCATAATCGTCCACGGTTTCCGGCGACGCGTTGCGCTCGTACCGTAGATAGCCGATAAATTTTTCGATGATCTCTTTCATGGGAACGTCACCTGGTCGCGGCAATCATAGCTCGCCGGCCGTCAACTGCCGCCACAGACTTGCCGTCAGGCGACCTGAGAGGTAACCGCGAACCTGCGAGGCGCAATATCAGCAGCACAGACGACTTGGTTGCCACGTTTCTTCAGCCTAGTGGGATGTGTCACTTATGTGCCAAGCGATGGCGCTGCGTGGGCTGCACCTGGAACTCGCTCGGTTCGGTCACCGGAGTTGCCGCCGTAACATAGGTTTGTGAGATGCGGTCCTGCCACGTGAAACGGTCTTCATCCCACAGCGACCACAGGAATCCGAGCATCATCGTTGCACCCGAAAGCAGATAGCCAAAACTGCGCCACAGCAGCTGCCGTGTGTCCGGCAGGCTTCCGTCCAGCCGCACAATGGTCAGCCCGCAAATCTGCATTCCCGGCGTCGCTCCCGCAAAAGTGGTGAACAGAAAAAAATATTGCGCGTAGAAGAGATAGAAGGTGGCCACGTACACGATGGCATCCACTTTTTCCAGCACCAGTTGCCCGCCGAGCGAGCGGAACAAGCCCAGAAATCCCGCGTAGGTCAGCGCCAGGAACAGAAAATCCAGCCCGCCCGCGCGCCGCCGTTCGGCCAGGCCCGCCACGGGCACCAGCGCCGTTTGCGGATGTGCCCGGTCGTCCGGGAAACTCGTGAAGTCGAGCTCCGGTTGAATATTGATCTCGACGCGTTCATTTTGCAGTTTCTTTTGCGCCGGGCGCTGCTGCACGCGCGCACGCTGCCGTCCGTAAAGCTCGACCTCAGCGATTTCGTAATCTTCTTCTGCCAAGGCAGTCGATGCCCGCAAAAAGGGCAACCCGGATTGCGAATCGTCCGGCCGAGAGCGACCGCGCCTCACGCGATATGCTTCCAGCCGGCGCGAAACTTCTCGCCGCCATTCGGGTTGAGCGGAACTGGCAGTATCGGGATCGTCGTCCCTGTCGGACGCACCATGGGAAATCTCTGGCGCGGACACAGTTATGCCTACTGGATCGGAATTGTCGCCTGTCTCGGCGAGCGGTGTGTCACAGAAGCTGCAATTTTCGACGTCCTCGAGCAAGAGGGCGCCGCAATGCCTGCATATTTGTATCACTGGTCCGTTTTGCGCTGCGGTATTCCAGTGACGGAACGCCGCTATGGTAGCACGCGGCCGGCACACAGGACCCCCTGCCAACCGCCCAACGCGGCCCATGTTGCGTATCAGGCAACCCGCAAACACCCGTCTCGTTCTGAATGAATTGGAAATAGACGCTCGCCCGCACCTGGGGGTCTGTTCCAACCCGGCGGGCAGCACGAGCCATACTGCGGGTGAATCTGGGAACGCCGCCGCGTGCTCACTCAAACAGCGCCGTCACGCTTGGCTGATTGCGGGCCCGCAGCACGCGTGTTAGGCTCGAATTTCTTTTTTCAAGGCAGGAACGCAATTTTCACGAGGCATGCCGAAAGCAACGGTCTTGCAACCTCTTCGCAGATACGTTCTTTTCCCCTTGTTGCTGCCGATCTGGCTCGCAAGCCCATGCCTCGCACGCGCGCAAAGCGCCAGCACCGCGCACCAGCAATCTCCCCAAAAGAAACCGTCCCAGCCTGTCTCCAAAAACGCGTCCGCAACCCCCGGCGAGGAAGCCACTCTCGAAGCCAAACAACAGCGTCAGGTCGGCCAAATTTACTACGCCGATGGCGACGTGGATGTCCGTTACCAGAACACCCGTTTGCGCGCCGATCACGTCGAGTACAACGAAGACACTCGTGTCGTAATCGCCCGCGGCCACGTCCAGCTCGATTACCTCACGCAGCACCTGGAAGCCAGCGACGCCCGTTATGAACTGGCCACCGGACGCGGCACCTTCCACAACGTGCGCGCCACTTTTGCTGTTCAGCGCCGCCCTCCGGCACCGCCGCGTGAAGTAAACGCGATGCAGCGCCAACCTACGCAGACCCTGCTCCTTAGTCCCAATCCAATTTATTTCGAAGCGCAAGAGGCCGAGCGCATTGATGAAAGTACCTACGTCGTGCACCACTCCTGGATGACGGTCTGCGATCCAGACAAGCCAACTTGGAAATTCTATGCACCCAAAGCCACCGTGTACATCAAGACCTCGATTCATCTGGAAAACGGCAGCTTCCATCTGTTTTCCGTCCCGATCTTGTATGTTCCCTACGCCACCTTCCCCGCAGAAAAGCAGCGCGCCTCGGGCTTCCTGCTTCCTGATTCCGGTGAGAGTTCCAGCAAAGGCTATATTTTTGGCGACGGCGTGTATTGGGCTCCCACCGATTGGGCGGATCTGACTCTGGGCGCCTATTACTACAGCCGCCGCGGCTGGGCGCAGCGCGGCGTCTTGCGCATGCGTCCCTGGGAGAACGCGTCCCTGGAAGTAACCTATAACGGCGTGGAAGACCGCGGTCTCCCGCAACCCACGGGCCCTCCCATCAATCAGGGCGGACATGAAGCACGTCTGCTTTTTACCGCGCTGCTGCCCGATGGCTGGCGCGCCGTCGCCGATCTCGATAACTTGTCCTCGCTCACCTACCGCCTGGCCTGGAGCGAGACTTACGTGCAAGCGGTCAACTCGGAAGTGCGCAACAGCGCGTTCCTCACCAAGAATTTCCGTGGCTTCAGCCTCAACTTTGCCGCCCTTAGTTATCAGAACTACGTGAACGCCACTCCGTCGCAGTACGTCTCACTGCGCACCGCGCCCGAAGTTCGTTTCGGCTCGGTGGATCAGTCGCCGTGGCATAATTTGCCGTTCTATTTTTCCTTCCAGGCGTTTTCAGACGCGGCGCATCGTTCGAACACGGTAACCGACTTCAGTACCGGAAATTTCGTCGAGCGCAGTGAAATCGCCCCGAGCGTGACCATGCCGCTGCACTTGGGCTCCTGGCTCAGCGTCACGCCTACGTTCACCTTGCGCTCCACCTACTACGGCGGACAAATTCAAAATGGCTCGTTCGTCAATCAGGGATTCTTTCGCAACACCGAGGAGCTGTCGGTGGACATCCGGCCGCCCACGCTCGACCGCGTCTGGGGCTCGTCGGATTCGGGCACGAAATGGAAGCACGTCATCGAGCCTGAAATTGTCTACAGTTACGTGAACGGCGTCACCGATTTCGGCCGCTTCGTGCGCTTCGATGAAGATGAAACGCTCACCAACACCAACGAGTTCGAATACGGAGTGACTCAGCGTCTCTACCGCCGCAAAAAAGACGGCACCGCCGAGGAGATCATCAGCTGGAAGCTGGCGCAGAAATATTTTTTCGATCCCACCTTCGGCGGCGCTCTGGTCACCGGGCAGCGCAACGTGTTTCAAACCACCGATGCGCTTACGCCCTTTGCCTTCGCCAGCCAGCCCTACCAGTTTTCGCCCATCGTCAGCGACCTGCGCATCGAGCCGGGAAAACATTTCGATACCCAGTTCATCGTCAATTTCGATCCCCGCCACGGCCAATTGACCGCCGTCGGCACCCTGCTAAAGTTCAAGCCCTACAAGGAGACTTTTCTCACACTCGCCCATTTTTCGGCAGTGAATCTGCCGACGCCTCCTCAGTTCAATCCTCCCGATTTTGTTTTCGAGCCGCGCTCCAATCAGATTCGTGCCCTGATCGGCTACGGAGATCTCACGCGTCGCGGATGGAACGCCACCGTGGGAGCCAGCTACGACCTGATGCAGCATCAATTTCAAAACCAGGTCGCCGAAGTCATCTACAACGGCTCCTGCTGCGGCGTCGGCGTCGGCTACCGCAAATTTTCCTTCGGCAACATCCGCAGTGAGAATCAATATCTGTGGGTATTCCGCATCTCCAATCTAGGCTCGGTAGGCACCCTCCTCCGCCCAGAAAAAATATTCTGAGCCGCGCTAGCGTAATGGCGGCACAGCGCCCTTGCATTCCAGGATCCATTGTCCCAGCGCTCCGCCCATCGCGCCCACTACAATTCCAGCTAGCACGTCGGCCACGTAGTGATATCGCCCGTACACGGTAGCTACGCACATGCTCAAGAAAAAGGGGAAACAAATCCAGAACAGCCACGGCTTATAGCGCCGCGCCGCCAGCAAGGCGACCATCGAACCAGCCACGTGCGCCGAAGGAAACGCCGCGCCGTGCACGCGCCCGAACCGCTCGATAAACTCGATGGTCGTCGTAAACGCGCCGCCCGCGAGCGGTGCCAGATGCAACGACGCCAGTGCAAAGTAAGGGCTCTCCACCGGAAACAAGACAGCGATCACGTAAACGGAATAATGCGCGATGGCTGTCGACGCCATAACGGTCCAGAACGCGGTTCGCTGATTTTGTACATAAAGGATCGCCGGCAGAATTACCAGGAACAAAAAATAAGTCATGTAAGAAAACTGCATGAAATCGTTCAACGCGGGCGTCGCGAACCCAGCCAGCCAGGCAGCCGGATGCACGCCGGCAAAGTTGTAGTCGAACGAGATGAGCCAGCGGTCGAACCAGCCCGGGAAAATCGCATGCACCAACCCTTGCAGCTCCTCGAAAAAGAAAATGTAGAGCGCTAGGGGATACCAGTGCCGCGCGAATTGCATCGCGCGATTTCTGGAACGAGCGCCCATCCATGCCGTAGCGATGATTCCCGCCGCGAGCGCGCAGTGAATTGCAAAATAGCGCTCAGCATGCGGGATGTTGCGACGGCACACGCACAACAGCGCAAGCGTCCAGAGCAGATAAACAATCGTCACCCACTCCCAGGCGCCGCAAGCGCGCCACGCCGCCGCGAGCCAGCGCCCATTCTCCTCCCGCGCCGCGCTCCCTATCGCCGCGCTGCGCGTTTCCGCAGGAGCGGCGCTGGATTGGCAAGGATCGAGCTCAACTGCGTCGCGCCCAATCAATGCGCCGCGCGCCATTTTCATCGCGCCGCCTTCGACGCAAGCCGCCCCCTCGCGACGTTTGGCATACAGCCGAGCGTTTTCTCCCAAACACACGTTTTCCAGCCGCGTTTCCGCGCCACGCGCGCCAGATGCCGCGTCGGATTCACTGCGATGCCGTGCCCAACAGCTTCGAGCAGCTCCACATCGCCGGCGCTATCGCCGTACGCGTAGCTGCGCGAAAGATCCAGGCCGTGACGCGCCGCAAGGATCCGCGCCGCGCGCAATTTCGCGCCCCCGCTCATGTGCTCGCCGGCAATGCGTCCATTCCACATGGGCGGACGGCCCGGCGCAACTTGCAGTTCGGTCGCACACACTTCGATGTCAGCAGAAGCCAGCTGGGCCAGATTTCGCGCCGCCACGCGAGCCAACGGCGCCAAAGTTCCAGAAACCAGAAACACACGATGGCTCTGCGCACAGTGCCAGGCAACCCGTTGCAGTCCTTGGTCGAAAAACGCGAGCGCATCCCCGCCGAAAAATTCCGGCCCAAGCGATTTTTCCCATTCATCCGCCAGCGCTTCGCGGAGTCCGCGGAGATAACTTCTGTTTCCCGCCGTAGCACCATGCGGATCGTGCCAGAAACTTCCAGCGAGGTGTGCAAGCCAGCGGGCCACATGCGCACTTGAAATCTCGTCGCGCTCGAGCAGATAGCCGATAAACCGCCATTCCAGCGATGTCGGGGGAAGCAACGTGCCGTCGAGATCAAAGAACGCCCCCGTCATTTCTGCCTGCATCCCCGGCAACGTCATCGCACGCCCTCGATCGCCGCGGCCCTGGGCGCAGGAATTTTTCGCTTGACCGCGGCCGCGCGAAGATAGCGGCGGCCCTCCCACACCACCGGCACGGCCCGCAGCACACAAAATACCGCCGCAGCCCCCGCCAGGCTTTGCCCAGCCAGCAAAAGCGAATGCCGTACGCCCGCGTTTAACCACCCCGCTTGCCAGCGCGCGACCGGCAGCAGCAGTCCCAGGCAGCAGAAGCATGCGCACTTCAGAATCGCGTAAGCGGCGCGGCTGGCGCGTGATGCTACCAGGGCCCGCCCCCAGCGCGTTTCCAGCATCGATCGGTCCCCGAATCCGCTGCGCCCCGCACGGCTCGCCAACCCGCGCAGAAAATCAATCAGCGTGCCGCGCACAAAAAATAAAATCGGCAGCCACAACGAAACCAAGCCAGCCACCGCGAAAAATGTGAAGAACAAATTCTCCACCACGCGATCACCCAGAATATCCAGCTGCGCTCCGAGCGGCGTCGCCATGCCGCGCGTCCGTGCCAAGTAGCCGTCCACACCATCCAAAGCAATCGCAGCCACAATCAGCAACACAGCCGCGATGTCCGCAGCGAGCCAGCCGCCGAAAAACGTAAACAATGCCACAGCCGCAAATGCCGCAACCATTCGCGCCGCCGTCACTTGATTCGGTGTCATAGCGCCTCTCCCGTCCGCAGTCTCGCGCGGAAATTTATGGGCCCGCCACCGCGAACGGCAAATTTCCAGCCGCTCCCGGCTCCAGCGGACGGGCCCTTGCGGCAGCTGATTGCATCCGCCATGCCACGGGCGCCATGGGGTTTAGTCGTGTTTTGTCAGATACTTAGCGCGAGCAACAGGTGGACGACGCGCCGCAAGCAGCAGGATTTGGACGACACCTGGCGGGTTTCCCCGCGCAGCGGAGAAAGCGCGAAAATCCGCAGCCACGCGTCCAAAGGATGTGGGAAAATTACAGTTTGTGAGCGCATCGTCGCCGCATCTGATACATCCAACGATTCGGCACCACAAGGAAGCGGATTAATCGAATGGACGTCTCCATATTTGCCGCATTTCTGGCCGGCCTCGTGTCGTTTCTTTCGCCGTGCGTGCTCCCGCTGGTGCCCGGATACATTTCCATGCTGTCAGGGATTGGCGTCGAGCAGCTGAAGGAAGGCAAGACGCCGCGCGCAGGCTTGCTCGCTTCCGCGCTGGCGTTCGTCACCGGATTTTCCGTGGTCTTCATTTCCTTCGGAGCTTCGGCCAGCGCCGTGGGCTCATTTCTCCTGCGCAATCGCGCCTCACTCGCTCCGATCGCCGGGGCGTTGATCGTCCTGTTTGGCCTGCACCTCACTGGCTTGCTGGCGAAAATTTCCGTGCGCGCCGGATTGCTCGTTGGCTGCGCGCTGGTCGCCGCCGGAATCGCGCTTAGCCTCCGCGCCGGCCTCGTCCCCGGGTGGCTGAAGCCGATACACTTTGTCGCCATCTCTGTGATTTTTCTCCTGGGCCCGTCGCTCACGCGCTGGCTCAATCGCGACGTTCGTTTTCGCAATCTGGGCGGGCAACCGGGAGCCGCCAGCGGATTCCTCATGGGTTTCGCCTTCGCTTTCGGTTGGACGCCTTGCATCGGACCGATTCTTGCCAGCGTGCTGGCTGTCGCGGCGACGCGCGACACGGTGTGGCAGGGAATTTTTCTTCTGGCTGTGTATTCGGCCGGTCTTGCGATTCCGTTCTTGATCACCGCGCTAGGCATCGGCGGCTTCCTGCGCTTTTATCAAAAGTTTCGCCGCCACCTGCACACGGTGGAAGTTTTCAGCGGCGTGCTGCTGCTGGCGGTCGGCGGCCTGGTATTTCTGAACCGCCTTACGTGGCTGTCTGGCAAGCTAGCGTTTCTCAATAAGTTTTCTCTGTAACGGGAGTATTGCGCATGCATGTATCGCTGAAATTTTCGCTGACCGTGATCCTGCTGGCAGCCGCTGCAGCGGGCTTCGCAGGCTGCAAATCCGGAGGCAGCCAAGCGGCCGGCCTCGGCACGGAAAAACCTCTACCGAACGAGCCGGAGGTCACCTTCAAGGATTTGCAGGGCAAAGACGTCGCCCTCGCGAGCCTCAAAGGCAAGGTTGTCATCGTTAATTTCTGGGCCACCTGGTGCGAGCCTTGCCAGGCGGAAATTCCCTGGATGATCAATTTCCAGAAAAAATACGCGGACAAAGGTTTCACGCTGCTGGGCGTTGCCATGGACGAGGAAGGCAAAAGCGTCGTCGAACCATACGTGCAGAAGACCCAGTTCGACGTCGAAGGCCATCCCATGACCATGAATTACCCGATTGTGCTGGGCGATGACGATCTGGCCGCGAAATTCGGCGGCTTGCTCGGCCTGCCCACCACCTACGTGATTACGCGCGAAGGCAAAATCGCCAAGCGCTACATCGGCCTCGCCAGCGAAGGCGATCTCGATAAATTAATCCAGTCGCTGCTCTAACGTCTCGGCGCTCGCATTCCTTGCTCCCGCTCGCGCAACTGCGGTAACCTGCCAAAGCCATGATGAATGAACAGGAATTCATAAAAAAATGTGACGCGACGTTCGAAGCCTTGCGCAATCGTCTGCTCGAATTGGGCGACGTCAACGATTTCGAAGTGGAAGGCGGCAGCGGAAAACTGGAAATCGAATTTGCAGACGAAGACGAAACGCGTTTCGTGATCAGCCCCAACACGCCCGTCCGTCAAATATGGATTTCCGCGCTGACGACGAGCTTCAAACTCGGCTGGTCGGATTCCGCGCAAGCCTTCGTGCAGGAAAAAACCGGCGAGACGCTCAATCAAGTGATGAGTCGCATCCTGACCGAAAAACTCGGCACCCCGATTGAGGTTTAGAGCGAAGATGCGAATCACACCAGCTGTTGTCTGCTGCGCTTTCTTTTTGACGCTCGCCGCGGCTGATTTCGCGCCGAACGCGCCCTCCGCCGCTGCCGCACAGAGCTCAGCCGATGTCCCCAGTCCCGCCGCGGTCGTACAACCCCGCGCCTTCGTTTCACTGGCGCCGGTCCCGCGCGGAAAAGAATTTCAAGTGGCCGTGGCCGTAGACATAGCGCACGGCTATCACATGAATTCACATCACCCGACTGACCCCTATCTGATCGCCACGACCCTCACGCCCAAACTTCCCACTGGGTTCGAGCTACGGGACACGCTCTATCCTGCAGGCCGGGTGGAAAAATTCTCATTTTCGCCGGACAAAGGTCTGGACGTGTATACCGGCAAGGTAACTCTGAAGCTGCGCATGGTCGCGCACAACGATGCGCCCGTCGGCGCTGTAACTTTTCCCGTGACGCTGCGCTACCAGGCCTGCAACGACACCACCTGCCTGCCGCCTGTGAAAGTTCCCGTTGACGTCCGCGTGGACGTGGCCGCGGCCGGCACGGCGACGCGCGCAACGCATCCTGAAATTTTCTCGAATTCTCCCGCGCAGTGATGGCGGCAATCGCGCAACGGGCGTCCGCAACCGTGTTGGAGTGAAGCAGTTTGGTTCGGACAAATTTCCAGTGGCTAGTGAGAAGAGAGAAACGCCACAGCACGCCGCAGCCGCTCGACCACGTGTTCTTTGCGCAACACCACCATGGTATCGAAAAGCGGCGGCGCCACCGCGCGGCCCACAATCGCAACGCGCGTCGCATTGATGAGCAGTCCGGCCTTCACGCCCTCCGCTGCCGCAACCCCCCGCAGCGCCGCATCGCAAGCGTCATGATTCCAATCCGGCAGCGCGGCGAGCGCCTGGGTTAGCTTTGCCAGCAGCGCTGGAACTTTTTCGTCCTTCCAGAATTTGTTGCGCGCTTCCTGCTCGTAATCAAACTCATCTGTGAAAAATGCGCGCGCCCAGCCGGTAAAATCTGTCAGCAAACGTGTGCGCGGCCGAATCAAGTCCACCGCTTGCGCGAACCACGCCCGCTCCGTCGTTGCCCATTCGGCCTTCCACAATTCCGCGCGGCGCAATTCCGCTTCCACAAAAGGCAGCAACTCTTCGACCGGCGGCTTCTGCAGATATTGCGTGTTGTACCATTCGAGTTTCGCGCGATCGAAAATTGCATTCGTGCGGCTGACGCCCGAAAGCTGAAAGCGCTCGATCAGTTCCGTCGTGCGCATAAATTCGCTGTCATCGCCTGTGGACCATCCCAGCAAGGCCAAAAAATTCCGGAACGCCTCCGGCAAAAATCCTTCGTCCGCATAAGATCCCACGCTGGTCGCACCATGACGCTTCGAGAGCCGCGTGCGATCCGGGCCCAGAATCAGCGGCACGTGCGCGAAAATCGGCGGCGCCGCGCCCAGCGCGTGATAAATCAGCACCTGCTTCGGCGTATTCGACAAATGATCCGCGCCGCGAATGATGTGCGTGATACGCATGTCGATGTCGTCCACCACCACGCTCAGCTGATAGGTAGGCACGCCGCTCGAACGCAGCAGCACAAAGTCTTCGATGTCCGCGTTCTGAATCTCGCGCGGCCCGAACACCGCATCCTGGAATTTCGTCACGCCGGTGCGGGGAGTCTTGAAACGGATCGCCCGGGGCGCACCTTCTGTTTCTTTCGCTGCGCGCTCCGCCTCCGAAAAATCGCGACAAGGGCAGGCCACTGCCTTCAAAGTCTTCGGACCTTCATCGTCGCCTTCACCTTCGTGGTCTTCATTTTCGGTCGCGGAATAATCGCCGCCGGCGTAAGCTGTCGCTTTGCAATAGCACGCGTAGCCGGCGCCGCTCGCCAGAATGCGCTCGGCGGCCGCGCGATACATTTCTCCGCGCTGCGACTGGAAGAACGGCCCCTCGTCCCACTCGATCCCCAGCCATTGCAGCGCCACCAATATTCCATCCACCAGTTCGGGCTTGTTGCGCTCGACGTCGGTATCTTCCACGCGCAGCAGCAGCGTGCCGCCTTCGTGTTTCGCGAAAAGCCAGTTGAATAAAGCGGTGCGCGCTCCGCCCACGTGCAAATAGCCCGTCGGAGAAGGCGCAAAACGCACGCGCGGCTTTTGTGCTGCAGACATTCTGTCGAATTCCTTTCTAGTAAGAGAGTGACCATCTTATCGGAAGCACGAGTTAAAATCGAGCTAGCCTCCAGGCGTGCGCTTCGCTGCGTCTGAAAAAACCCCGGAACCTTTTTCGCATCCGTGCGTATCAAAGGATGAACCCTATGAGCACACGACTTGTCACTCGGCCCCTCGTCTTGCTCTTCCTTTGCTTCGCCGTTCCCCTCGAAGCGCAGGACGCCAGCAAAATCTTGGATCAATACGTGAAAGCCTCAGGCGGGGCGCACGCTCTCGCGAAGATCCAAACCCTCACGCTGGAGGGAACCGTCGCAGCGCAGAACGGCGGCAAACCCGGCGCCTACACCTTCGCTGTGAAAATGCCGAACCGCTACTACTCGGAACTGGTGATCGGCGACCAAACCTTGATCGAAGCGTTCAACGGCAAATCCGCGTGGCATCAGAACGCCGGTGCAGAAATCTCGACGCTGGTTGGCCCCGAGGGGGTGCAACTGGAAGCCGCCGCGCGCTATTACAATTCGCATCTACTGAATCCGAAGAAGAACAAGCTAGTGATCACCTACGTGGGCACCGCGCCAGTGCGTGGCAAGGACGCGTCCCAGTTGCAAATCTCGACGCCCTCGGGCGTGCAGTGGCAAGTGTTCTTTGACGTGCAATCGCACCTGATCGTGAAAGAATCCGCACAAGTAGGCGGCGTCAACCAGGAAATTCTTTACGACGGCTACCGCGCCGAGAACGGCGTCCAACTGCCGCACAAGATCGAACTGCACCGCGGCGCCGAGATTTACTCGATTGCAGTAACCCGTGCAGCCGTGAACGAGCCGGTGGGTGAACGCGTCTTCGATTTCCCCAGGAAATCGCAGGTGCAACTTCCCGACCTGAAAGCCCTCTTCCGGCAAATTGACGCCAACCAGCAGGCCCTGGACAAAATCAAAGAGAACTACGCCGGCAACAAGGTCGAAGAAGAAACCGAATACGAAGGGAACGGCAAACCGAAAAAGCCCCAAGTCCGCGAATCCACTTTCTTTTATTTGGACGGTACCGAAGTCTCCACTCTGGTCAAAATCGACGGCCAGCCCCTCAGCGCCGAAGCCCAGAAAAAGGAAACCGCCCGCGTCCTGAAGCAAATCGACGAGCTGCAAAAGAACGCGAGCAAAAAAGAAAGCCCGGATGAAAAAAGCAAGCAAGCGCGGAAGGAAGACGAGGAAGAAGACGTCTCCATAGACGCTTTCCTGCGCGCCTGCCAGTTCGTCAATCCGCGCCGCGAACGTTTCCGCGGCCAAGACGTGCTGGTGTTCGACTTCGAGCCCAATCCCGAATTCAAAGCCCACACCCTGGTCGAAAAAGTCATCCAGAAGCTCGGCGGCGTCATCTGGATTGACGAAAAAGCCCTCGACGTCGTCCGTCTCGACGCCTTCTTCGTCAACAACGTGAAATTCGCCGGCGGCCTGCTGGCCGATTTGCAGAAGGGAACTCGCGTAGTGCTCGAACAAACCTTCGTCAACAACGAAGTCTGGCTCCCGACCTATGAGGAGGTGCACCTAGACGTCCGCGTCCTGCTGCTGAAAGGCATCAAAGTGGACGGCACCACGCGCTACTCCGATTACAAGAAATTCAGCGTCGAAACTCTGTCCGCGATCGGCAAACCCAAAGCCGCTGCCGACCCAGCGGCTGCAAATTCGCCTGAAAAACCGCAGTAACGAGCCCCCGAGAGCCGCCGCACACGGCAGAAAATGCCCGCCCGCGTGTGTTCCCAAATGCTACGCAAATTGCTGATCCAAAGAGAGTTGGTACGGCGGTACTGTTGACGCAGGCTGGGCCGAATCGGATAGTGTTTGCCAGGCCGCAGCAGCAAGGGCCTAGGCTATGCCATGCACCCTTGTAACCGATATTCGAACAATTTTGGGTTCCGCTCAGCCGTTTATCGAGCGCGAGTTAGTACAGGTGACCTCCACGAAACTGGGCTGGACACCCGGCCGAACACCCGACAATTTTCTGCTATTCTCAGGAGAAATCTGTAGTGTCCTGGTTACGGAGTTTTGAGTTGTTGAGTCATCTCAATGCGAGTGCGGTCGTGCTCCTGGCGGGCGCGTTTCTGCTGGGCATATTCTTTGCCTACGTATATCAGCAGAAGCGTCAGGCGTACCTGATGGTTTGGGCGTCGGCCTGGCTGCTCCTTTCGCTCTACTTCGTGCGCTCCGCGTTCGCTGGGCCCGCGCCTGTTTCTCAGTGGGTGGGCGTTATCAGCGAATGGGTGATGGCGCTGGCAGCGCTGGCATTTTATTGTTCGGCGCGCCTGTACGCGCGGCTGACGCTCTCGGCTCGCCGCATCGCATTCGCGGCCGCCGTCGCTGCGGCCTGGTCTTTCGCCTATCTGCGTGATTGGATCGCGATCCCTCTGGCTTTCGGAGTCGCTGTCGTTTTCTTTCTCACCGCGCAAGTCTTCTGGCAGGAAGGCCGCAAACAGGAATCACGCGCCGACAAATTGCTGGCCGGGACGTTCGTCGCGACCGGCGCTTTGCGCCTGCTCTTCATTTTCCAGGCGCATTTGGGTCCGCTCGCGAGCGCCAACCTGCAGCCGTTTGCTTTGCTCGCCGAAATTATCGGCGGCGTGCTCATGTTGATGGCCGTGTACGACGAAGAGCGCCGCCGCGTCGAGCGCAACATGCTCGCGCTTTCCAATCTGAATTTAGCCACTTCCGGCTTTGCCGGCGGCGAAATTCAGAAAATGCTGGCGCAGGCGCTGGATCGCGTTCTCAATGTGGTGCGCATCCCGGCTGGCGCACTCATTCTGCACTATGGCGAGGAGAATGGTCCCGCATCCGTCGTAGTCACTGGCCTGGACGATTCCTTCTGCACCTCCGTCCAGGAAAGCAGTCTCGACGATTATCTCGTCAAGCTCGTCGCCCGCCTCGGCGGTCTGGTCGTCTTGCGCGATCTCGGGCGCGATTCCAACTGGGTGGCGCTGGAAAAAGAAGAGCCGTTCCGCGACGTTCGCAAAATGCTGCTCGCTCAAGGTCTGCGCACCATGGTCGGCATCAGCTTGCAGGCCAAAGATCGCGTCTTCGGTATGTTGTTGCTCGGCACGCCGGACAATCGCAATTTCGCTCCGCCGGAATTGCGCCTGCTGCTGGCCCTGGGCCACCAGATCGGCATGGCCGTCGAAAATAGCTATCTGATCCAACAAACGGCGCGCCGCAGTGAAGAACTGCACATCCTGAACGAAATCGGCCGCGCGCTGAGCTCCACCCTCGAACCAGACGCGCTCTTCGAACGCATCTATTCCGAAATGCAGCGCCTGCTCGACGTCAACAGCCTCTTCATCGCCTACTACGATCGCAAATCGGAACAGATTCGCTTTGAAATTGAAGTCATCGACGGCGTGCGCCAGTGCAAACGAACGCGCCCCATGGGCAATCATCTCGCCGAGTTCGTGATTCGCACCGTTCAGCCGCTCTTGATCCGCGAACAGTTCTCCGAGGAAACCGCGCGCATGGGTTTCGCGCCCAACAAACAGACCGGCTCGATGTGCGCCGTTCCGCTCATCCTGTATGACCAGGCCGTCGGCGTGATGGCCGTGCACAGTGCCCAGGAACGCGCTTTCGACGAAGGCCACGTCGAGCTGCTCCGCGTGCTCGCCAGCGAAGCCGCGATCGCCATCGAAAACGCCCGCCTCTTCTCCGAAGAGCAGAAAAAATCCAAGCAGTTGATGCTCATCAATAATGTCTCCAGCCACGCCATCACCACGCTGAATCCCGAGGAAATGCTCGCCAAGATCGCCGCTGAAATCGAAAACGCGCTCACCTACGATCACATCGGCATTGCGATACTCGATTATTCCTCGAAGGAACTGGAAATTCAGGCTGAAGCTGGCGCGCGCCGCGACGCACTGGGCCGCCGCATTCTGCTGGGAGAAGGTCTGGTAGGCCAAGTGGCGCGCTCCGGCCAGATCGCTGCCGTCACCACCGTGAGTGCAGAATCGCCAAGCCCCGTCCTGCCAGGCACCGTATCGACGATCGCTCTGCCCGTCACTTACGCGGAAAGTTTACTCGGCGTGCTCTACGTTGAATCCTCCAAGCCCTGCGAATTCCCGGACGAAGAAATTCGCCTCCTCCGCACCCTCGCCGATTTATTTGCCGGCGCTCTGCACAATGCCGTGATCTTCCAGAAAGCGCAGGAACAGGCCATCACCGACGGCCTCACGGGCGTTAAAACGCACCGCTTCCTGATGGAAGCGCTCTCCTCGGAATGGAAACGCTCGACTCGCGCCAATCGCCCCTTTGCCCTGGTCCTCATGGACCTGGACCGCTTCAAGTTCGTGAATGATTTCTACGGCCACTTGGAAGGCGACGTCGTGCTGCAGCGCGTAGGCCACATCCTCGAGCAGAATTGCCGCCGCTCCGACGTCGTCGCGCGTTACGGTGGTGACGAATTCGTCATCCTCATGCCCGAAACCAGTGTGGAGCAGGCCATTCAGTTAGCCAGTAAGCTCCGCGGCTGGGTCGCCGCCGATCCGCTGCTGCGCGACAAAAATATTACCGCCAGCTTTGGCATCGCCGGTTTCCCATTGCATGGCTCGACTCCGCAGGAACTGATTCAGGTCGCCGATTCATCGATGTACCTGTCGAAGCACCAGGGCGGAAATTCCGTTTCCAGCGCCGAACAAGGCGATCCCAACGACACCAAGCGCTGGAAAAAAGATGTTCTGGAAGCCTATCTGGGCGTCACGCTCAAGCGCCAATTCTCGACTGGCCCCGACGCTTTCGACGAAATTTACCGCCGCCTGGAACAGTTCACGCGTTCGCTGATCGAACATGGCGATGGCGACGCGGGCGATCCTGTTCCGGCCGCCGTAGTGGACACCGTCACTTCGCTCGCGCTGGCCATTGACGCCAAAGACCGCTATACCCAAGGCCACTCGCAAAAGGTTTCCGCGTATTCGGTGATGATTGCCCAGGCGCTGCGCATGAACCAGGCCGAAGTCGAGGAAATCCGCCTCGCCGGCTTGCTGCACGACATCGGTAAAGTTGGCATCCCCGAAACCATTTTGAATAAATCCGGGCCGCTCGACGCCACCGAATGGACCACCATGAAAACCCATACGGAGCTGGGCGCGAAAATTCTGGAGCCCCTCGCCGCCATGAATCGCATCCGCGAAATGGTTCGCCACCATCACGAGTTTTACGACGGCACGGGCTATCCGGACCGCCTCCGCGCCGATCAGATTCCGCTCGGCGCGCGCGTCATCGCCATCGCCGACGCTTACGACACCATTACGTCCGAACGCACCTACAAGAAAGCTCGCAACCCGGAAGAGGCTTTCTCCGAACTCGAACGCTGCGCCGCAAACCAATTCGACCCCGAAATCGTCCGCGGCTTCGTCGAAACCATGCGCCGCGCCCCTCAACACCACATCGCAGCCTCTGTAGGCGCGTCGGAATCCGAAAACCTAAGCCCCTAGCAATAAGCTCCTGCGCCACGCAGTATTCCCAGCATCGAGCCACGATGTAAGACACGCCCTCCACAACAGCACAGTAGGGTACCCTTCGTCTGAAATTTTGCCCTCCAAGGCATCTTGGGATGCCTTTCAAGGCATTTAGCGCAGCGGTATTCGGCATCGACGCTTACCTCATTAACACCGAAGTGCTTCGATCAGACCGCAGCACGACCGCATCCTGAAAGTTTCGCGTACCGTCGCCAATCTTGGAGGCGCCTCCCTGAGCGCGCATCTCTTTTGAGCCGCGGCGAATCTGTACTAAACTCCAGCCGCGCGCCGCGCCTCAACCTTATGGCCTCTTCCCGTGATCCCGAACCTCGCTGGCCCGCCTTCGTCGCGATGCTCGCGGCGGGCGGCGTATACTTCTCGCTGCCGGAGCGACTGTCGGTGGGCCCCGGCTGGGGGCTGCTCGCTGTAATCTTGGTCTTGATGGTTCCGATCGCGGTGTCGAACCGGCGCGGCGATTTCCACATCACCAGGCCGCTAGTGGTTTTGGCCAACGGCGCCATCACAGCGGGCATGATCACTTCGCTGGTTTGGCTGATCAAAGGCATCCCGCAACATCGCGATTCGCCGATGGCTCTGCTGCGTGCCGCGATCGCCCTCTGGGTTACGAACATCGTGGTCTTCGCGCTGTGGTACTGGAAGTTCGACGCGGGCGGCCCTGCGCGGCGAGACGTTCGCACCGGACGCCTGAAAAGTTCCTTCCTGTTTCCGCAAATGTTGGACGAGGAAGGCCGGGATCCCGACTGGTCGCCGCAATTTATGGACTACCTGTTCCTGGCGTTTAATACCAGCACGGCATTTTCACCGACGGACACAGCGGTCCTTTCGCGCTGGGCTAAGGCAGGCACGATGTTGCAGTCGTTGATCTCGCTGGCGATCGTGGTGCTGCTCGCCGCGCGCGCCGTGAATATTTTCTGAGCGCCTCCCGAATTACGCCAAGCGATGCGGTTCCTCACGCTCTTTCTGCAGCACACTCTCAGCTCGCAAAGTAACGCCGCGGTGTTTGTCCCAGCTGCCGCCGGAACATCACGATGAACGCACTGGCGCTGTTATAACCTGCGTCCAGCGCCGCTCCCGTTACTTTTTCTCCGGACGCCAGCAGCTGCATCGCGTGCAGCAGTCTCAGTTGCTGGCGCCATTGGCTGAAAGTCATTTTCGTTTCCGCCAGGAACCGTCGTTCGATCGTCCGCTTGCTTGCGCCACAATCTTCACAAAGCGCTTTCAGCGTCCGTCGCCTTCCGGGCTCTGCAAGCAGCGCATGTACAACCCGCATCGCCCGGCGATCCGTCGGATGAGGCAACTGCAGCGGGATGGAATGCACGGTTTCTAACTGATCGGCAATCATTTCGATGATGCGCCGTTGCACCGGCAGCTCCTTTTTCAACTTCGGAAACTTGCAAGCGTGCAGAATCAGCTCCCTCAGCAGCGACGATACGTTCATCACAAAACATTTCTCCGCCTTCGTTCGCACCCGCTTGGGGGCGAAGTACAGGGTTCTCATCGAAACCGGCCCCAGGATCCCCACCGAATGCGGCGTTTCGGCCGGTATCCACACCGCACGCAGCGGCGGCACGACCCAAATACCCTGTTTCGTCCGCACCGTCATGACGCCCTTGGAAGCGAAAATCAATTGATCCTCGGGATGAAAATGCTCGGGGATCACGTGGTCCGAGTCAAAATCGTGCGCCAGCGTAGCGAGCTGCGCGGTTTGTCGGCCACGGCGATCCAGCAACAGGCTCTGGCACTTATGCGACATTTGTTGTCAACATAGCGAGAGACAACATGGACCGCAAGTGCTACTTTCCAGCGGTGCCACGGCGCACCGGAGGACGAAAATGTTGGCTTCCAGCAAAATCACCGGCTTTGTTCCCACGCGCGATTCCCAGAAAGCGCGCAAATTTTATGAAGACAAACTGGGCTTCCAATTTGTCAGTGACGATCCCTTCGCCCTGGTCGTCCGCGCCGGAGACACTAAAATCCGCGTCGCCAAAGTCCCTCAGGATTTCAAGCCCGTCGCCTTTACCATCCTTGGCTGGGAAGTCCAGGATATCGAAGCAGTAGTCGCCTGGCTCCAAGGCCGCGGAGTGGCGTTCGAAAAATACCCATTCATTCAGGATCAAGAACTAGGCATCTGGACAGCCCCCGGCGGCGACAAAGTAGCCTGGTTCAAAGATCCCGACGGCAACGTGCTCTCGGTCGCTCAGCATGTCTGAAACAAGCGGCTCAGAAAGTCGTCGCTAAGTTGGCAGGAGGCGCCATGACAAAATCGTTGATCCTGGGAACCATCCTGGGCGGGCTGGCGGCTTTCGTGTGGAGTTCCATTTCATGGGAACTGATCGGCTGGCACGAAAAAACCCTGGTCGCGTTTCACAATGAGGACGAAGTTTCCGCGGTGATCGCCTCGCACGCCGGCCAGGACGGCACCTACATTTTGCCAAGTATGCCGTCAACTGCGGGCATGACGCCGGAACAAAAGAAAAACGTGACGGCTGCAGCAATGCAAAAGATGCAGGCCGGCCCCGTCATGGTCGCAGCGGTGCGCCGCGGCGGATTTGGCTCCTACACCCGCGGCCTGATCATTCAGCTGCTCAGCTTGATGGCCGCGGCATTCCTGCTCACATGGCTGCTGATGCAAACCGCAGGACTGAGTTACGCGCGCCGGGTGGCGTTTCTCGCGATTGTGGGTCTCGCCGCCAGCGTCATCGTGGATCTTCCCAACTGGAATTGGTGGGGCTTCTCCAGCGCATACACCGCCGTGAACCTGGCCGATTCCACGCTCACCTGGCTGGTCGCCGGCCTGGTCATCGCCAAAGTCGCCAAGCCCGCAACCCACTAGCTCGTGCCGCGCGGCTATCCACAGGGCGCTGCCCGGAGTTGATTGACTTGCACTCCGGCGCTGTGATAACCATACTCGCGTCCTTTTATTAAACGGACCTTGCCCCGACAACGGATGGCGGCCAAAACCCAACGGATTGAAGTCATGCTGGAGACGCTTCTTGAAAGCGTGGACCTCGCGGAAAGCATTTCCATGCGCGTGGCCGAAGCCGCAGGCTTTCCCGAGGAAGAAGTGCACAAAATTGGCATGGCTGTCCGCGAAGGCGTGATCAACGCCTACAATTACGGCAACCAGCAGGATCGCCACAAGAAAATCATGATGACCGTCGAGCTGCAGCCGGACAACATGATTGTCCGCGTGCTCGATCAGGGCAAAGGATTCGAGCTCACAGAAATACCCGACCCGCTGGCGGAAGAAAACCTGCTGCGCACCTCCGGCCGCGGCCTTTTCCTGATGCGCGCTTTCATGGATGATTTCAGAGTCGAACGCGGGCCCGAAGGCGGCGCCCACTTGATTATGATCAAGAAACTGCCCCAACCAGTTTCCGACAACGGCAAACACAAAGCAGAGTAGAATCAATACACGAGGTCACCGTGGCTCTCCAAGGAACACGCCGCCAATTGGGCGACGTAACGATTGTTGATTTCAGCGGCAAGATTACACTGGGCGAAGGCAGCGCCATGCTGCGCAATACGGTGCGCGAGTTGATCAATTCCGGCAACAAGAAAATCCTGCTCAGCCTCTACGATGTGGATTACATAGACAGTTCCGGCATCGGCGAACTGGTCAGCGCCTACACCACCGTGAAGAACGCCAGCGGTGAGCTGAAACTCCTGCACCTCACCAAACGCGTTCACGATATCCTGCAGATCACCCGTCTGTTCACGGTATTCGACGTCCAGTCCGACGAAAACACCGCCATTCACAGCTTCAAATCATAACCTCGCCTGAGCACCTCCGCTCGCCGGTCATCCGATTGGCGCATCGCGCCCGCGCGTTTATGCTAATATTTACGTTTCTAGTCTCGCTTGGGGTGCACACTTGGCGCAGCATCTTTCCCGCAAGGAACTAAAAACGGACGAAATTCGCGACACACTCGCGCACGGCGCCGACGCCGTCCTTTCCCACAAACAGCTGACCGTCTATATTTTGCTCGCCGCGGTGCTGGTCGCTATCGGCATTTTCGGCTGGCAGACCTACACCGAGCGCCAGACGGTGAAGGCCGCAGCCGCCTACGACGACGCCATGAAATCTTTCGAAGCGCGCATTCGCACTGCGGGCGAGCCGGCTCAGCCAGGCGAAACCACCTACAGCGACGACAAAAGTAAATATTCCGATGCTGTGCAGAAATTCAGCGCCGTCAACGCGAAATTCGGCCACACCCGGCCCGGCCAGCTCGCCGCCTACTACGCCGCCTTGAGCGATGAAAAGCTCGGCAAAAATGACGAAGCGAAAAAATGGCTCCAGGGCTTGTCGGAAAGCGGCGTGGAGGATTTCGCTGCCATGGCGCGCTTCGAACTGGCGCAATTGAACGACCGCATGGGCCAGGGCGATGAAGCCGTCAAGCTCTACCAGCAATTGATTGCCAAGCCCGTAGTGCTCGTCCCCAAGCCGGTAGTGATGCTCGCCCTCGCCGAGCACTACGGCGCGAAAAATCCCGCGGAAGCCAGCAAGCTTTACACCCAAATTAAATCCGACTACCCCGACACTCCCATCGCCGAGCAAGCCACGCAGGAGCTGAACCTCCTGCCCGGCAAATCCTGATCCTGCGCCGCCTTAACGCTCGGCCTTTTTCTTGCAGCGCGTGAAGCTCTTGCCTTCCTAGCGGGCGTCGGGCGAAGCGGGGCGGGCGCGGCTGACTTTGTTTTTGGGAATCGCCCTCGAGCGCGATTTATCCTAGAATAAACCGAACGAATGCTCGCGCCCCACGCCATGGACGTGCGCCGCACTCGCGGCCGGCGCTTTCCCGAGTCGCGCCATACCTATCGCAACGACTACGCGCGCGACCGCGACCGCGTGATCCATTCCCGCGCGTTCCGCCGCCTCGAAGCCAAAACGCAAGTCTTCACCACGCGCTACTCCGATCACTTCCGCAATCGCCTCACGCACACCCTGGAAGTCGCGCAAGTGGCCCGCACCGTCGCCGACGCGCTGGATTTAAATACCGATCTCGCTGAATCGCTGGCGCTCGCGCACGATATCGGCCATCCACCCTTCGGCCACGCCGGAGAAAAACAACTCGACCTGTGCATGCGCGCATTCGGCGAACGCTTCAACCACAATCTTCACGCGCTCTATATCGTCGAACAATTCGAGCAGAGTTATCTGGATTTTAAAGGCCTGAATCTCACCTTCGAAGTCCGCGAAGGCATCATCAAACATTCCCGCGATTATTCCGCGGCTGAATTTCCCCAACTCGCCGAATACTTGCTCGACGAGCGTCCTCCGCTTGAATCCCAGCTCATTGATTTCGTGGACGAGATCGCCTACAACACCGCCGACCTTGACGACGGTTTCGAGGCGCATCTGATCGATCTCGGTCAGCTGCGCGCCGAAGTTCCCATTTTCAATTCGGCGTACGAAGACGTGGACCGCCATTACCGCGAGGCCAAGCCTAAGCTGAAATTCAACGAGTCCCTGAAACGCGTGCTCGATCTGCTCGCGACCGACCTCATCGAAAGCACGCAGACCCGCGTGGCAGCATCCGGCGTCGAGACCGTCGAAGACATCCGCCGCCAGCCGCAGCGCCTCGCCGGCTTCTCCCCTGACATTGCCAAGCTGAACGGCGACCTGAAACGCTTCCTCTTCGCTCGCCTCTATTCGCAACCGACGATCGTCGAAGACCGCGACCGCTCGGTAGCCGCGCTCGACGCCCTTTTCTTATTTTTTCTAGACGATCCCAAGCGCCTGCCTCTGCAGTACGCTGAACTATCCGCGCAGCAACCGCCCCACCGCGTCATCTGCGACTACATCGCCGGTATGACCGATCATTTCCTCCTCCGCCAGTGCCACGAACTCCTTGGCCTCCCCGCCGCGCCTTAACGCTTGCCGCTCCTGCAGCCAATGTCTTCGATTTTTCGCCGCTACCTGCAGCGTAAACTGGTCATTGTCCGTTTAGTGTCAAGCAAACGATCTCCACAGCAGGCTGCCTTGACATCACGGTCACTGGACTTATAATTGAATTTGCTCTATAAAGACGGGGAAATCTAATGTTTCTCGATGTCAACGAACTCGCGCTGCGCAAGATCCGCATCCGGAAGAGCTACACCCCGGGCACCCTCGATTTCCATTCCGGTGAATTCCACCAGGTCGAGCCGCTGGAAATTCGCGCCACCGCCGAGCTGGTCGAAGGCCAAATCCGCATCTACGGAAACCTGCACACCCGCGTCGAGCTGATCTGCGCCCGCTGCCTGGATACTGTCGTCGAGGAAATCAGCCGCGATTTCGACCTCTTCTACCGCCCCATGACTTCCATGGCCGTGGACGAGGAATTTCACCTGAATTTGGACGACACCGAAGTCGCCTTCTTCGAAGGTGACGGCTTGTTCCTGGCCGATATTCTGGCTGAACAAGTAAATCTCGCCCTCCCCATGAAGGTCATCTGCCGCAGCGATTGCCGCGGCCTCTGCCCCCATTGCGGCGCCAATCTGAATAACGAAGAATGCCGTTGTGAAAAGCATGCCTCTGACCCCCGGCTCGCCCCGCTGGCCCGTCTCAAGCAGGACTGGTTCAAAAAGCAATAAGACGCTACAATACCTTTTCCATTTCGGCCGCTCTGGTAGCGGCCTGTCAATTGAGGAGCTGGAATGCCTAATCCAAAACGCCGTCACTCGCATGCGCGCAAGAACAAGCGGCGTGCCCATGACTTTCTAACACCCTTGTCCTTGGCCGAATGCCCCAACTGCCACGAGAAAAAGCTGCCTCACAATGCGTGTCCCCATTGCGGCTTCTACAAGGGCCGGGAAGTGATTGACACCGCTGCCAAGACAGCCTAAGTTTTCATCGCCTACCTTTCGTTTGGTGCTCTCTGGGTGCCCATAGGTGTATAGATGACCACCATTGCCGTTGACGCTATGGGAGGCGACCATGCGCCGCGCGCCGAAGTCGAAGGCGCGATTCTGGCCGCCCGCGAGCTAGGCGTCCGCATACTGCTGGTTGGAATCGAAGCCACGGTCCGGCAGGAACTCAGCCGCCACGGCCATCGCGGTCTGCCTATCGAAATCGTCAACGCCACCGACGTCATCACCATGAGCGATTCGCCTTCGCAGGCCTTTCGCCGCAAGAAGGAAAGTTCCGTGCATGTTGCCGCGCGCCTGGTGCGCGACGGCAAGGCTGAAGCTCTGGTGAGCGCCGGCAATACAGGCGCCGTGATGACTGTCGCCCGCTTCGTGCTCGGCACGCTCGCTGCGGTCGATCGCCCCGCGCTCGCTGCCGCCTTCCCCAACATGAAGGAAAAAGTCACCGTAATCCTGGACGTCGGCGCGAACGTCGATTCCAAGGCCGAGCAGATCGAGCAATTTGCGGTGATGGGCGAGATTTATTACCGCACCATTTGGGGCACGAAGCGCCCGCGTGTCGCTCTGCTTTCCATCGGCGAAGAAGAAATGAAAGGCAACGAGCTGACCCGCGAAGCCGCCGCGCGCCTGAAGCAGCTTTCGCTCAACTTTGTCGGCAATGTCGAGGGCCGCGATGTATTCCGTGGCGACGTGGACGTGATTGTCTGCGACGGTTTCATCGGGAATATCGCGCTGAAAATCAGCGAAGGCCTGGTCGAACATATCGGGGCCATGCTGAAAAAAGCCATCAAAAGCAGCCTGAAATCGCAAGTTGGCTACGTTTTGTCGAAAGACGCCTTCGACAGCTTCCGCAAACGCACCGATTCCTCCGAATATGGCGGCGCTCCGCTTCTCGGCGTCCGCGGCATCACCATCATCGGGCACGGCCGCTCCAACGCCCTCGCCGTCAAGAACGCCATTCGCGTCGCCAGCGAACTCTGCCGCTCGCGCTTCAACGAAAAAATCGAACAGGAGCTCTCCGCTGCCGCCGTTGCTGCGCGCGGCTGATCTGCGCGGAACCGCCAATCCCTCATGGGCAAACTCGCATTCCTTTTTCCCGGCCAGGCTTCGCAGTACTGCGGCATGGGCCGCGACCTCGCCGCAAATTTTCCGGAAGCGAAAGCCGTCTTCGATGCGGCAGATTCCGCCCTGGGATTTTCCATCACGCAAACCTGCTTTGAAGGTTCCGAAGAAGCGCTGAAGCTCACCGAAAATACGCAGCCGGCCATACTGACGGTTTCGACAGCGGCCCATCGCGCGCTGGCAGGGAAGGGAATCGTTCCCGATTTTGTCGCCGGCCACAGCCTGGGTGAATATTCCGCGCTGGTGGCGGCAGGTGGTGTGGACTTTTCTGCGGCCGTGAAATTGGTGCGGGCACGCGGGAAATATATGCAGGAAGCCGTGCCCGCAGGGCAAGGCGCCATGGCCGCCATACTCGGCCTTTCGCCGACCGAAGTCGCGGAGATCTGCAAAAAAGCCGCCGAAAACGACGTCGTCTCGCCCGCCAATTTGAATTCACCGGAACAAACCGTCATCTCCGGCTCAGCCGCAGCCGTAAAACGCGCCGTCGAGATCGCATCCCAGAGCGGCGCCAAGCGCGCGGTAATCCTGCCGGTTTCCGCGCCGTTCCACTGCGCGTTGATGATGCCGGCACAGCGGCGCCTGGAACCGGACCTGCGCGCCACTCCGTTCAGCGCGCTGAAAATTCCGCTCGTCAGCAACGTAGACGCGCAGGCCATCACCACTGGCGAAGAAGCCCGCGACGCGCTCATCCGCCAGGTCACCGCCCCCGTCCGCTGGTTGGATTCCGTCCGCGAAATGATCGAATCCGGCGTTACCGTCTTCCTCGAAGTGGGCCCCGGCAAAGTCCTCAGCGGCCTGCTCCGCCAAATCGATCGCTCCGTCCGCGTTTTCAACGTGGAGGATTGCGCCTCTCTAAACTCCACGATGGAAAAACTAGCCCAAGCCCGCGCCGAAGTCCGCGAACCGTAACTCGCAGCACAACCGCTTCTCGCTGTGTTTTTCCTAGCTCCGACACAGCCAGTGGCCAGCTTTAGCCGGACGGCTTTGACTTTCGTGTCACGACAACGGTCAGCTCGGCATCAGTTGCCATACCCATTCCTAGTAAGGTAGTTTCAATCTCTATGTTCTCACTCCAAGACAAAGTCGCTCTGATCACCGGCGCCTCCCAAGGCATCGGCCGCGCTACCACACTCGCGCTCGTCGTCGCGGGCGCCAAGGTAGCCGTCGCCGCGCGCAACGGCCAAAAACTCGCAACTCTGGTACGCGAAATCGAAGCCGCCGGCGGCACCGCGCTAGCCGTCCCGATGGACGTAGCCGATCCCGTACAGGTGAAAACCGCGTTCCCGCAAATTCTCACGAAATTCGGCAAGCTCGACATCCTGGTGAACAACGCGGCCATCACCCGCGACACTCTTGCCCTGCGCATGAAGCTGGAAGATTGGAACGCCGTGCTGCGCACCAACCTCACCGGCGCGCATCTCTGCATGCAACAAGCCCTGGGCGCGATGCTCAAGCAGCGCTCTGGCCGCATCATCAATATCACTTCGGTCGTCGCGCGAACCGGCAACGCCGGCCAGTCCAATTACGTCGCCTCGAAAGCTGGGCTGATCGGCCTCACCCGCGCCATCGCCATCGAAGTCGCTTCGCGCAGCATCACGGTGAACGCCGTCGCTCCCGGCTTCATTGACACGCCGATGACAGCGCCGCTCTCGCAGGAACTTAAAGAGAAAATGAAATCTATGATTCCGCTGGGCCGGTTTGGCAGCGAAGCCGACGTCGCCGCCGCCATCGTCTTTCTCGCCAGCGACGAAGCCGCCTACATCACCGGCCAAGTCCTCGACGTAAACGGCGGCCTCTACATGGGCTAAGGTAATTCCTACCGCGCAGCCCGCGCGGCGAAACATCACGGCGCCGCACATTCATACGTTACGACTCGAATCCGCCACACCCGCTGCCCCGTCGTAGGCTGATACTCCTGCTTCCATTTCGCTCCGGTATCGCGCACCAGGTCCTGTTCCCTGGCGACCTTGCAACGCGTACCCAAAGCCGCGCGAACTTCGTCCATCGAAGGCCCCGGCACCCCAAAACTCAATCCGTCGAAAACCGCAACCGTCCTGCTGGTAGGCGAACCGGCGTCGAGCCACTGCCGCGGTGTGTATACGTCGCGCGCATGCAATGACATAGGCAAAAGCCCAGCGAAATATCCCTTCGTCGCCGGGCTGGTGGACGGCGTGGAATACGTCAGATAAAAAAAGAACGAAGGATTATTGCCAATCACGATCCCGCCGTCGCCTGCAACCTGCGCCGCTTCTCGCGCCACCTGATCCCAAGGCTCGATCCAGTGCGGCGCAGCGTAAAGTGTGCGCGCGAAAATTCCGTACCAGCCGATCGCGCCCAGCAAAAGCAGCGAGCCCGCCAGCAACCGTCGCGCGACTGGCGGCGTCATCGTTGCCAGCGTAGTCCCAAGCGAAAGAATCAACCACGGGCTGATCATCAGCATCCGCCGCGTTGTAACAATCTGCAGAATCGTCATCACCGCCAGCAGCGAGGCGAAATACAAAAAGAATCGCCGAGCGTCCGCCTTCGCGTAAATGAGCACCAGCAGCAACACGCACGCAATCGCCAACCCCGCAGCAATCCCCGGCACCCAGAACCATGGCGCAACCGATTCGCTCACGAATAAACAGTAGAGATTGTAAACGCCCGTCGCGAGCGGCGAGCTGGTATGGCCAGTCACAACACCGGTGTGCAACTCCGTGATGAACGCCGGCATGATCGGAACGGACGCCAGCAGCAGAAATATCCCCGTCGCCAGCAGCAACAGCCACGTCCGCCTCTCCCGCCCCATTCGCAGTAAGAGATCCAGGCCCAACAGTCCCATCAAGGCCCACCCAAAATAATTCGTATAGACCAATGCCAACGCACACAGCACCAACGGCATCCAACTTCCTGGCGATGGGCGTTCGATATATTTCAAATAACTAGCCGTCAGCAATGAGATCAGCAGGAACGTGAATGAATACCAGCCCGCCAATCGCCCCAGGTGAAATCCGTACGGCCACAGCAGGAGCAGGATCAATGTGAAAGTTCCGGCGCGGTCCCCGGCCATCCGCCGCGCCGCTTGCACCAGAAACCATGCGCCCAGCAAGTAGAAAACAACCGAGGGGAGCCGCAGCCAGTGGATATTTCCGTTGGTAAGCCAAAGCCATCCGTGCAGGAGCAGATCGGACAGCGGCGGATGCTCGTGTTGGCCGCCGCCGCGAACAAACAGTGCGATTGTCGAGAACGCAGGCCGGGCCGCCACATCGATGATGGCGATTTCGTCATCTACAGGCGTGAACCAGGGGTTACTGGCCATCATCACGGCGCCCAGCACCACCAGCGCGATAACGATCCAGGTTTCACTTCCGAAGGGCCGCAGGAAAAAGGGCCTGGGCGTGGCGATTTCAGTGTGATTTGGCTGAGGGATCAAGTAGTTGCGGATGCTACCCGGGAAAAAGAATCGGGTCAAGCGCGGGAGTTACTGCTCAACTCGAGTTCTCTCCTGCGTCCACGATATCCGGCGCGCAACTGGTATCATCTTTGTGGAACTCTGTTCAACCGTTCATGGAACGAAACGGGAAGGCTGCAAACAAAGATAATCGTGAATTCAAAGCAAACAAACCGGCGCAGGAAATCCCCGGGGGGCAACTTCCGGAGCTTGGTTCGGCACGCGGCTCCACTGTTTTTTGGGGCCCTGAGTCTGCTGCTCTACGCCTTGCCGGCCCTGGCTCAATTTCAGCAGATTCCTCCCGCCCCGGCAGCGTCCGGTTCTCTTCCGGATGCGCCCCGAGCCAGCCAGCAGCAAAGCACGCCGCCATTGCCCGGAAGCGTCAGCGGCACCGTAGCTGACCCATCCGGAGCCGCCGTCGCCGGAGCCCTGGTAGCTCTCACGAGCGACGACAAATCCCCAAAACAAGAAGTGCTATCCGGCGACGATGGCCAGTTCTCGTTTGCCAATGTTGCTCCCGGCCCTTTGCAGATCACCGTCACCTCTGAACTGTTCACCACCCAGAAAGTTTCGTTCATCCTGCATCCCGGCGAGAACCTGACTCTTCCGCAAATCGTCTTCGCGCTCGCCACCGAAGTCACCCAGGTTCAAGTGAGCGTCCCGCGTATCGAAGTGGCCGAAGAAGAGCTCAAAGTCGAGGAGAAGCAGCGCATCTTCGGCGTAATTCCTAACTTCTATGTAAGCTATGTTCCCAACGCCGCTCCCCTGGCCTCCAAACAAAAATTTCAGCTTGCCTGGCGCACCACCATTGATCCGGTCAACTTTGCCATCACTGGCGCCATTGCCGGCGTGCAGCAAGCCACCAACACTTTCAGTGGCTACGGCCAAGGTGCGCAAGGCTACGGCAAGCGTTACGGCGCATCCTACGCCGACCTGGTTACCGGCACCTTCCTAGGCAGCGCCATACTTCCCTCTCTTCTGAAACAAGACCCGCGTTATTTCTACAAAGGCACCGGCAGCGTACGCTCGCGCGTGCTCTACGCGATCGCCAACTCGGTAATCTGCAAGGGCGACAATGGACACTGGCAGCCAAATTATTCCGGCATCCTGGGCAGCCTGGCCTCCGGCGGCATCTCCAATCTTTACTATCCCGCGCAGAATCGCGATGGAGCTACCCTGACCGTCGAAAACACGCTGATCGGCATCGGCGAAACCGCCGCCACCAACCTCCTCCAAGAATTCGTAATCCGCAAGCTAACCCCCAACCTCTCTCACCAACAACAAACCAACACGCCTTAGCGCACGGGTGAAATCCTCTTGCACGCTCGCGTATCCTGCGCACGCTGGGTCCAGGTTTTCTCCGCCCTCCGCGTTCCCGCCGCTGCGCTCTCTAGGTTAAGTTTTTTAATTTTGACGCATCGCATTGCAACCTAAGCTGCCTCGCCCGCTCTTTTCGATTTACTTTAACGTTCGCAGGGTCCACTTCTACCCCTGTCAAAGGTTGACCCAGCATTAAGCCCCGCATAGAATGGCAAGGTTGTATTGAAGGCGCTACCCCAGCCTGTCGTGCGAGCGGGGATTTCCAGACAGCCGATACCGGAGGAACAATTAGAATGGCCAGCGTCGAAGAACGCGTGAAAACAATTATCGTCGAGCAGCTCGGTGTGGATGAAGGCGAAGTCACTCCCACCGCCTCCTTTGTGGACGACCTGGGCGCCGATTCGCTCGACACCGTCGAGCTGGTAATGGCCTTTGAAGAAAATTTCGGCATTGAAATTCCTGATGAAGACGCCGAAAAAATCGCCACGGTTAAAGACGCCGTGGATTACATCGAGAAACACGCCAAGGGCAAGTAACGCGCTCGCCCGTCGTCCCATTCCGTACAGGAGAAGTTCCCTTTGAATCGTCGTGTTGTCGTTACGGGCGTTGGACTGGTTTGCGGCTGCGGCATTGGCACCGAAGAAGTCTGGCGCAATCTGCTGGCCGGCAAGAGCGGCATTCGCCCCATCACTCATTTTGACGCCACGGCCTTTGATTGCCGCATCGCCGGCGAAGTCCGCGATTTTGACCCGCTGCATTGGCTGGAGAAAAAAGAGCTGAAGAAAACCGGGCGCTTTATTCAACTCGCTCTCGCCGCCGCCGATTTCGCCATGCAAATGTCCGGCCTGCAAGTCACTTCGGAAATTGCGGATTCTACCGGCGTCTACATCGGCTCCGGCATCGGTGGATTCGACGTCATTGAGCGCGAGCATTCCAAATTTCTGGCGGGCGGTCCCGGCAAGATCTCGCCGTTCTTTATTCCCGCCACCATCGTCAATCTCGCCGCCGGACACGTTTCCATTCGTCACGGCGCGAAAGGCCCGAACTCCGCCACCGCCACGGCCTGCTCCGCTTCCGCGCACGCCATCGGTGACGCCTTCAAAATTATTCAGCGCGGCGCCGCAGACGTGATGATCACCGGGGGCACCGAAGCCGCCATCACGCCCATGAGCGTCGGCGGATTCGCGGCCATGCGCGCTCTCTCTACGCGCAATGACGATCCCGAGCACGCCAGCCGGCCGTTCGACGCCGATCGCGATGGATTCATCGTCGGCGAGGGTTCCGGCATGGTGATTCTGGAGTCGCTTGAATACGCGCAGCGCCGCGGCGCAACAATTCTCGCGGAAATTGTCGGCTATGGAATGTCAGGCGACGCTTACCACATCACGCAGCCCGCCGAACACGGCGATGGCGGCTATCGCGTCTCGCTCGCTGCGCTGAAAGACGGCAACATTTCTCCCGACGACGTCAGCTACGTCAACGCGCACGGAACTTCCACGCCCATCGGCGACGCCATCGAAACCGAAGCGCTGAAACGCGTTTTCGGCGCGCGCGCCAAAAAAGTGCCCATCAGTTCGACGAAATCCATGACCGGCCATCTACTCGGCGGCGCCGGAGGCCTGGAGGCTGGAATCAGCGTGCTCGCTCTGCGCGACCAGATCATGCCGCCCACCGTGAATTACGAAAAGCCCGATCCGGAGTGCGACCTGGATTACATTCCCAATCATGCGCGCAAAGCGGAAGTCATCTACGCCCTCTCCAATTCTTTCGGCTTCGGCGGCACCAACGCCTCCCTGCTCTTCAAGCGCTGGGTGGAGTAGATCGCACAGGCCCATCTTGCCGCTGCGCCTTTGCTTTTGACTTTGTAGCCGCAATCCCGCTTTGCGCGATGGGCGCAGTTACTTTTGCAGTCGTGAATCGGACCGCCTCGCGCGATTCGTCACTTTGCCGCAAAGCCTTCGTGTTCCAAGCGCTGCCAAAATTGCCCTACCGTAGCAGCGGCGTTCCCCGGTCCTTGTTGCCATCGATCAGATAGGATGTGCATCGCGCCTCGTGCGTATACCCCAGCAGCGCGTCCGAGCCGTCCAGGCGGAAGTAAAATTGGACCCAACAACTATGGACCATGTTGCCCACCGGAGGCGTCCGTGTATACAAGATCGCTGTCGCCCCTGCAAAGATCGGATTCGGCCCACCAAAGTTGAAGTATACCGGCTCCGGCATGCCCTGCGCCGTCAGGAACTTTTGGATGTCAGCGCGCGGCGTCCCCGGTGGCAACTGCGTGGCGATAACGCGAACCAAGGCGTCATCGGACTGTTCGACCGTCTGGTTCGTCCTCCCGGTGTCCCATTTCCAGGCGCCAAATAACAGCGCCACCAGGCTGACTACGATCAGCGCCAAATAGCTGACGCCTTGTGCGATTCCCCCACCGAGCGTATCGTCCTGTGCGTAAGTCATGTCGCGCCCTTTTCTGCCGGATGTGATGCGTTCTCGCGAATCGTCTTGCCACTTAAGATAACGTGTTCGTACATAGCCCGATTCGTATCACTCCCTGAATAGCACAAATAGACCAGGCGGCGCGCATCCGACGCTCCGGTTTGTGCCGTTGCTGTAAATATGAAATACTGACAATGGTGCGCTTTTGAGTTTGCTTTTGAATTGGTAGCGGCTATCCGGCTTTGCAGGATTGGACGCAGTTGTTTTTGCCGTAGCGATTCGCGCCACTCCGCGCGATTTGTCCCGTTGCCCCAAATATGAAATTCTGATAGAAACTATCAGATTGTTCGCAGCACCCACTTTTCGGAGGCATTCTTGAAAATCGCAGTGTGCGTCAAACAAGTCCCCGCAAAAGACGCTCCTCTCGCCATCCTGGAAGGCGGCGCCTGGATTCGCGAATCGGATATCGGCTTCGAAACCAACGAGCCAGACACTTTCGCGCTCGAAGAAGCCCTGCGCCTGAAAGAAAAACACGGCGGCGAAGTCGTGGCCATCTCCATGGGCCCGGAACGCGCCAAACAAACCATCAAGGAAGCGCTCGCCAAAGGCGCCGACCGTGGCATTCACGTCTCCGACGCCAATTTCTTCAAACTGGATCCGCTCGCTTCGGCGCGTTCCCTTGCCGCCGCGATCCAAGCCGAAAATTTCGACCTGATCCTCACCGGCCTGCAAAGTGACGACCAGGGATTCGGCCAGACCGGCGTGCTGCTCGCCGAACTTCTCGGCCGCCCGCACGCCACCATCATCATGGCCATCGAAGTGGTCGAAAATCACATGAAACTCAAGCGCGAACTGGAAGCCGGCTGGTTCCAGCACGTCGAATTGCCGCTCCCCGCCGTGCTCTCGATTCAGTCCGGCATCAACAAGCCGCGCTACGCCACTCTGAAAGGCATCATGGCCGCTAAGAAAAAAGAAATCGTCACGGTAGATCGCGCGACGCTCGGCGTGCCCGACGCGCCCACGCAAAAAGTCGAGCGTATCTACATGCCGCAAAAAACCAAGAAAACCGAATTCATAACCGGCCAGCCCAAAGAAATCGCAGCCAAGCTGGTAGAAAAACTGCGCCATGAAGCGCGCGTGCTTTAATCTGTATTCCTTGAAAACGGACAAAAAATGAAAATCCTGCTCATCACCGAACAGCGCGACGCACAATGGAACAAAGTCAGCTTCGAAACGCTAGCCGCCGCCCAACAAATCGTGCAACAAACCAAGGGCACGCTAGCCGGCGTGGTGATCGGCAAAGGCATTTCCGCCCTGGCTCGCGACCTCTCGGCGTACCAACTCGACGAAGTCCTCGCCGTCGAACACGACCTCCTTGAAAAATACACGCCCGACGGTTTCTCGCTAGCTCTCCGCCAAATAATCGAATCCGCGAAACCGGACCTGGTCCTATTCCCCCACACCTATCAAGTCCGCGATTTCGCGCCCAAGCTGGCGGCCTCGCTCCACAAAGGCATGATTGGTGACTGCATCGCGTACCGTTACGAAAGCAACAAACTGATTTTCGTCCGCCAAATGTTTCAAGGCCGCACTTCTGCCGACGTAGTCTTTACCGGCGATGCTCCCTGGATCGCGTCTTTCCAAGCCAGCGCCTTTCGCGCCGACCTCGCCGCCAAACATTCCAGCGGCACGGCGCCCGTAAAGTCCGTCGGCGTGGAATTAAAACCAGAACAAATCCGCACCAAGCCGCTCGATCTGTTCCGCGAAGCCAGGCAAGCCGTGGACCTCACGCAAGCTCCGATTTTGGTCTCTGTCGGCCGCGGCATCAAAGCTCCGGAAAATATTCCTCTGGCCGAAAAGCTCGCGAAACTAATGGGCGGCGAAATCTGCGCCTCCCGCCCCATCTGCGACGAAGGGTGGCTCCCGATGGACCGCCAGATCGGCAGCTCCGGCCAGACCGTCGCGCCCAAACTCTATCTCGCGCTCGGCATCAGTGGCGCCATCCAGCACGTCGTAGGCATGAAAGGCGCCCGCACCATTGCCGCCATCAACAAGGATCAGAACGCTCCAATCTTCGAAGTAGCCGATTACGGCGTAGTGGGCGATCTGTTTGAAATCGTCCCCGCCCTGATCGAAGAACTGGAAAAGCCGCACTAAGCGGGCAGCATGGGCAACCTCGCCTGTGCGCGTATTGTCCAATTTCGCGACACCGCTTCCCGCAACCGCGCATTCCGCGGCGCCCGTTGGCGGGCCCCCCTCTCTACCTTGCTGAATACAATTTGGTTATCTCGCGTTTACATTGGCAACCCGCCTGCCAATAACCCTGTGGGCTTTGTGTGCCAGGGAGGCTGCCGATGACCGCGCTGCTGCAAGACCTAAAATTCGCCGCCCGCATGCTCGCAAAATCCCCCGCCTTCACCGCCGTCGCCATCCTCACGCTGGCTCTGGCGATCGGCGCAAATACCGCGCTGTTCTCTGTCGTCAATGGCGTGCTTTTAAGTCCTCTGCCGTACCCCGAACCCGATCAGCTCGTCACCCTGCACGAGAGCAAACCGAACTTCAACACGGGCTCAATCTCCTACCCGAATTTCCTCGACTGGCAAAAACAAAATCACACGCTGTCCGCCATGGCCATCTCGCGCAGCTATTCCTTCAGCCTCACCGGCCTTGGGCCAGCCGAGCAGGCGCAAGCGCAATTCGTCACTTCCGATTTCTTTCCCGTCCTGGGCGTGCAGCCCGCGGCAGGCCGAATCTTCGTCCCGGCCGATGACCAGCGAGGCGCCGCCGCCGTCGCATTAATTAGCGCAGGCTTCTGGAAACGCAAGTTCGGCGGCGCGCCCGATGCCATCGGCAAAACCCTTACGCTCGACGGCAAGCAATTCACCATCATCGGCGTGATCCCGCAGGATTTCGATCTCATGCTCGACTCCTTCAGCGCTAGTGAGATTTACGCTCCCGTCGTTCAGTGGAACAACGACATGCTCTTCAATCGCGGCTCGGGCCTCGGCTTCCACGGCATCGGCCGCCTCAAGCCCGGCGTCACAATCGGCCAGGCCCGTGCGGATTTCGCCTCCATCACCCAAAATCTTGCCGCCACTTATCCCGAAGCGGATAAAGGCGTTGGCGCTTCCCTGATTCCTTTCAAGCAGCGAATGTTGGGCAACGTGCAATCCATCTTGCTCGTGCTGTTCTGCGCCGTGGGTTTCGTGCTTCTGATCGCCTGCGTCAATATCGCGAATCTGCTGCTGGCGCGTTCGACGGCCCGCATGCGCGAATTCGCCGTTCGCGCTGCGCTAGGCGCGGGAAAATCTCGCCTGATCCGCCAGCTTCTTACCGAAAGCATTTTGCTCGGCGCCATGGGCGGCGTGCTCGGCCTGCTTCTCGCGAGTTGGGGTATGCGCGCGGCCTTGAACGCTTTGCCGGACACTCTGCCGCGCGCCGGACATATTCACATTGATATGGGCGTGCTGCTTTTCACCGCCGCGGCCGCTCTGCTTGCAGGAATATTTTTCGGTCTTGTTCCCGCGCTGAAAATTTCGCGCACGAATCTGCAAGACAGCCTAAAGGAAGGTGGCCGCGGTTCGAGCGGCTCGCGGCAACGCGCTCACGGCGTCTTGGTCGTCGTGGAAATGGCGCTAGCTGTCGTGCTCCTGATCGGCGCAGGTCTCGCACTCCGCACGCTGGTGCAACTGTGGAACGTGGACCCGGGTTTTAATCCGCGCAACGTCCTCACCTTCGGCTTCTCACTCTCGCCCTCCACTTTGCAAACCACCCCCGCAGCAATTCGCCAGTCATTCCGCGCCGCGGACTCTGCAGTCGCTTCCACGCCCGGGGTGCAGTCCGTCTCTTTAAGCTGGGGCGCATTTCCGATGAGCGGCGACGATGAATGGCTCTTCTGGCTCGCTGGCCAGCCCAAACCCACCACGAAGAACGAAATGAACTGGGTCATTGATTACGTCGTCGATCCAGACTATCTGAAAATAATGCAAACTCCCCTGCGCAGCGGCCGCTTCTTTACTGCGCGCGACGACGAGCACTCACCGCCCGTCATCGTGATTGACGACGTCTTTGCGCGGCAATATTTCGCCAGTGAAAATCCCGTCGGCAAGCGTCTCTTCCTCGATATCGGCCAGGCAAATATTCAGGCGCAAATTATCGGCGTAGTCGCCCACGTAAATCAGTGGGGACTCGATAGCGACGACACCGAACCCCTCCGCTCCCAGCTTTATTTCCCGTTCATGCAGCTTCCCGATCCCACGATGGCGCTCGCGCCCACCGGCATGCGCATGGTGGTGCGCACCCGCGGCGCCGCTCCCGGCGCGTTCGATTCCATTCGCCAGTCCGTGCAGCAAGTAAACAGCGAACAAGTGGTCTATGGCGCGCAAACCATGCCCGAAGTCATCAGCGGTTCCACCGCCACGCGCCGATTTTCCGCGGTTCTCCTGGGGTCCTTCGCCATCGTCGCGCTGCTGCTATCAGGCATCGGGATCTACGGCGTCATCTCCTACCTCATCGGCCAACGTACTCACGAAATCGGCATCCGCATGGCTCTGGGCGCGCAACAAAGCAAAGTTCTAATCGAAGTTCTCCGCGAAAGCCTGAAACTCGCGATCACCGGCGCTGCAATCGGTCTAGCTGCCGCGTTCGCGCTCACGCGCCTGATGACCAGCGTGCTCTACGGAGTTAGCCCCACCGACCCGCTCACCTTTACCGCCGTAGCGGCTCTGCTAATCGCCGTAGCGCTAGGCGCCTGCTACGGCCCCGCCCGCCGCGCCGCCGCGCTGGATCCCATGGTCGCCCTCCGCCATGAATGAGGATCGCCGCCGCGCCGCTGCACTCAATATCGCGCATCATCGTGCGCGCGTCCTCATCCTGAACCCGCAACAGCGGGTGAAGGATCTCTCTTCGCCTTGCCGCAGGCGAGGCTCATATCATTGCCTATGGGGTATGAACGTCGCACCAAGCGCCTGCCAGAGCGCGCGTAGAAAATTTCTCACTCCGCCGGGAATCCGCGCATGAACTCTATCCTGCAAGACATGAAATACTCCGTCCGCGCGCTGGCAAAGTCCCCAGCCTTCACCGTCGTGGCCATCCTCACGCTCGCGCTCGGCATCGGCGCCAATACCGCAATCTTCGGTGTCGTCGACGCCGTGCTCCTTCGCCCTCTGCCCTTCCAGAATCCTTCGCGACTCGTCTGGTCGTGGGGAAACTGTCCTCTGTGCGATCACGGCGCCGTCTCTCCCGCCGACTTTCTCGACTATCGCGCCCAAAACCGCTCCTTCCAATCCTACGGCGCCAGGGCGGTCGGCGATTCGCTTTTCAATCTGACAGGCAATGACAAGCCGATCCAAATCAAAGGCTCCATGGTCACCGCCGGTTTTTTCGATGCTCTCGGCATCGAGCCCCGCTACGGCCGCGTCTTTAAAGAATCGGACGAGAAGACCACCGATCCGGACGCAGTAATCCTCAGCCATCATTTGTGGCAGGATCGCTTCGGCGGCAACCCGAGCGTAATCGGAAAGTCCGTCTCGCTCGATGGCAAATCACGCACCGTCGTCGGCGTCCTCGCTACAGACATCCCCCTCCTTAGCGAAGCCGATCTCTGGTTTCCCGCTCCTTTTCTAAATCAGGGAATGCAGACCCGGCACTCGCATTTCCTCCGCCCCATCGGTCTGCTCAAGCCCGGCGTCAGCATCGCACAAGCGCAATCCGAACTCGACTCGATCGCCGCCAGCCTCGCCGCGCAATTTCCCGTAACCAACACCGGATGGAGCGTCAAACTCGATCCCCTGCAAAACGTTCTCATCGGCAACGTACGTCCCGCCTTCATGGTCCTGATCGGCGCCGTGTCTCTGGTCCTGTTGATCGCCTGCGCCAACATCGCCAGCCTTCTTTTCGTGCGCAACACCGCTCGCCGACGCGAAATCGCGATCCGCATCGCGCTCGGCGCTGGACGGTCACGTCTGCTGCGCCAGCTCCTGACCGAAAGTCTGGTTCTGGCGCTCGCGGGCGGCGTCGCCGGAATTTTCCTCGCCAATGCCGCGGTCGAACTCTTGAAGCAGCTCGGCCCGCAAAGTCTTCCGCGTCTCGACGAAGTCAGTGTCAGCGGCACCGTGCTAGCCTTCACCTTCGTCACCACAATTTTCACCGCGATACTTTTCGGCCTCGGTCCCGCGCTCAAAGCCAGCCGTCGCGATCTCACCGAGAGTCTGAAAGAAGGCGGCGCGTCGGGCGATTCTCGCTCCAAGCATCGCGCGCACAATGCACTGGTCGTCGCCGAAGTCGCTCTTTCCGTCGTCGTCCTCATCGCTTCCGGCCTTCTTCTCAATAGTTTCTGGCGCCTCATGCGCGTTCATCTCGGCTTCGATCCCGCAAACGTCCTCACCACCGAAGTGTCCCTCGCCACGCCGCGCTACGACGACGCGCCGCGCCGCGAATCATTCTTCCACGACCTCCAAGACCGCCTGCAATCGGCGCCCGCAGTCAAAAGTGCCGGCTTCATCTCCGAACTGCCTCTCAGCGGGGAAGCGAACGACACTTTCTTCACCATCACCGAGCATCCCCCCGCTGATCCCAACGACAACGCTGACGCGGATTTTCGCAACATCGACGGGGACTATTTCGGCGCGATGCGCATTCCGCTCCGCGCCGGACGCGCGTTCGAGCGCCGGGATTCCACCGAATTCCGCAACGTCGTCATCGTCAACGAGCCGTTCGTGAAGAAATTTTTCCCGAACGAGGACCCCATCGGAAAACACTTGAAGATGTTTGAAGGCAAACCCGAATTCGTCACGCGCGAAATTGTGGGCGTCGTCGGCGGCAATAAGCACTTTGCATTACAGGAATCCCTGCGCCCCGAAATATTCAAGCCAGGCTCGTTCAGCCGCATGAACATTGTCGTGCGCAGCGCGGGCGATCCTGCGCTGCTCACCAGCGTCGTGCGTCAAGCCGTCAGCGGCATCGATCCCGACGAGGCCACCTCCACTTTCCGCACCATGGACGACGTCATCGCGCTCTCCGCCGCAGGCGATCGCTTCAATACGCTCCTGCTAGGTGCTTTCGCCGCCATCGCCCTGCTGCTCACCGCCGCGGGAATTTTCGGTGTGCTCTCCTATCTCGTCACGCAGCGCACTCGTGAAATGGGCCTGCGCATGGCTCTGGGTGCGCAACCCAAGGACGTTCTCCGCGTGATCGTAGGCCACGGACTGCGCCTGGTCCTGGTTGGTCTGAGCATCGGCGTCGCCGCCGCGCTGGTAGTAACGCGCTGGATGTCCAGCGTCCTGTTCGACGTGCAGCCCACCGATCCGCTGACGTTCGCAGCCGTGGCCGTCCTGCTAACAGCGGTCGCGTTCCTGGCGTCCTACATCCCGGCGCGCCGCGCCATGCGCGTTGATCCCATGGTCGCGCTGCGTTACGAATGAACGTTGCGAATAAGAATGAGAGGAGCCTAAAATGTCCGCCACCCTGCAAGACCTCAAATTCGCCATCCGCATGCTCGCAAAGTCTCCCGGCTTCACTTTGGTCGCGGTCCTCACGCTCGCCCTCGGCATCGGCGCCAATACCGCAATCTTCAGCATCGTCAACGCCGTCCTGCTGCGACCATTGCCATTCCAAGACACCTCGCAGCTCGTCTTGATGAGAGAAACCTACAAAGGCGTCGGCAACGTTTCCGTTTCCTACCCGAATTTTCTTGACTGGCGCCAGCAGAGCCATTCCTTCTCCGCCATGGCCGTCATCAACAATGTGGCCTTCAATCTTTCCGGCGTCGCCCAACCCGAAAATATCGGCGGCTACGCAGTCTCGCCGAATTTTCTCGCGCTCGTCGGTGTCCGTCCGGTTCTCGGCCGCCAGTTTCTTCCCTCAGAAGAAAAACCCGGAACCGCCCCGGTTATTCTGCTCAGTTACCAGCTCTGGCAATCGCATCTGGGCGCTGATCCCGCCGTGATCGGCCGCTCCATCACCCTGGACGGCCGCAGCTACTCCATCGTCGGCATTCTCCCCCCCGCATTTCGCCTCTTCGATCGCACTGACGTCCTGGTACCCATCGGCGTCTTCGCCGCTGACCTCACCGACCGCGGCGAGCGTGGCGACACGGATGTAGTCGGCCGCCTCTCCCCCGGCGTGAGCCTCGCGCAAGCCGCCGTCGAAATGAATACGATCACCGCCCGGCTTGCCGACCAGTATCCCGAAACCAATCACGGCTTCCGCGCGCACCTGGAATCCTTTCGTGAAGCCTTCTCACCAGGCGACACGCGCCTGGCGGTCCTGGTGCTCTTCGGCGCGGTCGTCTTCGTCCTGCTGATCGCCTGCGTCAACGTTGCCAACCTGTTCCTGGTGCGCGGCTCCGCGCGCGCACGCGAAATCGCTCTCCGCCAGGCATTCGGCGCCAGCCGCGGCCGCCTCCTTCGCCAGATGCTCACCGAAAGCCTCGTCCTCGCATTCTGCGGCGGCGTCCTAGGCATCATCCTCGGAGCGTGGGGCATCTCCGGCTTGGGTCATTTGCTACCAGCTGACTCACTTCAAACGATGGGCGTGCGCATGGACCTCAGCGTCTTGCTCTTCGCCGCCGTCATCATCGTTCTGGTAGCTTTCGCTTTCGGACTCATCCCCGCGCTGCAGGCTACCCGCCCCGATTTGCAAGTAACTCTGAAAGAAGGTGGCCGCAGCGCAACCTCCACTTCCTCGCAGCATCGTCTGCGCGGCGCGCTCGCCATCGCCGAAACCGCGCTGGCTCTGGTTCTCCTGGTCGGCGCCGGCCTAATGCTCAAAAGCCTCTATCATCTGATTCAAGTCAGCCCCGGCTTCCAGCCCGCCCGCGTCCTCTACATGGAAATGGACCTACGCACTGACCAGTATTCCAAAGATCCCGCCATCCTGAATTTCTGGCAACAGGTCCTCGACCGCGCCCGCGTCATCCCCGGCGTCGAATCCGCGGCCCTCGGCAGCGGGGTTCCTCTCACCGGCAATCACCGCCGCTCAGACATCACCATTGAAGGCCTTCCTACTCCCGGCCCCGGCGAATTCCCGCATCCCGACCGTCACAACGTCAGCGCCGCCTACATCGCCACCATGGGCATCCCACTTCTCCGCGGCCGTAACTTCTCCGATGCTGACAACGAAACCGCACCGGACGTCGCGCTCATCAACTCCACCATGGCCCGCCGCTTTTGGACCGACGACGATCCCATCGGCAAACGCTTCTTGTGGGGCCATCCCGGCAAAGACGAAAAATGGATCACCATCGTCGGCGTCGTTGCAGACACCAAGCTCTACGGCCTGGACAACCCCGCGCGCCTGGAAGTTTATTCTCCCTACCGCCAGCACCCCAGCGCTGACATGAACCTGGTTGTCCGCTCCGCCATGGATCCCGCCAGCCTCACCTCCGCGATTCGCGCCGCCGTCGCCGCGATTGATAAAGACCAACCCATCTTCGACGTCCACACCATGCAGCAGCTGGTGGACGATTCTATCTCCACCCGCCGCCTCACCCTGGTTCTGCTCGGAATCTTCAGCGCGCTAGCTTTGATTCTTGCTGCCATCGGAATTTACGGAGTGATGGCCTATAGCGTAGCTCTACGCACCCAAGAAATCGGCATTCGCATAGCTCTAGGAGCGCAACAAAAAGACGTCCTGCGCCTAATCCTCGGCCAAGGCGCCCGCATCGCATTTTTCGGCGTCGCCATCGGCCTGGTGGCTGCCGCGGCGCTAGCCCGCCTGCTCTCCAGCCTGCTCTTCTCCGTAAGCGCGAGCGATCCCATAACCTTCGCCGCCGTATCCATCCTCCTGGCAGCCACGGCGCTCCTCGCCTGCTACATCCCAGCCCGCCGCGCCCTCCGCGTCGATCCCATCATCGCCCTGCGCTACGAATAATCGTCGCCACTCTCGGGCCCGTCATCCTGAGCGGCACATCGTTTACCGCGCTGGGCCGTTTGCAGTCAGAAGCCTCGATAAGCGCAGCCAGGAAGGCGTGGAATCAACCGCCGCGTCGCAAGATAGGGTAGCGCCATCGAGATTACCGCCGAGATGCGGAGAGCGCTTTTCCATTTTCTCTTTTCCATTTTCCTGCTCTGATATCATGGCTCAATGACCGAAACCCCCAACATCCAACGCGAACAACTCGAAGCCGATGTCCTGATCATCGGCGCCGGCCCAGGCGGCCTCTCCTGCGCCCTGCACCTCGCCAACCTGATCGAAAAACACAACGAAGCGAAAAAATCCCCGCCCCTCTCCGCCGAAAATATTTACGTCCTGGAAAAAGGTCGCGAAATCGGCGCCCACCAGCTTTCCGGAGCCATCCTGGACCCGCGCGGCTTGCGCGAGCTGGTTCCCGACTTCGAAAAAACCGCCCCGCTCGACACGCCCGTAACCGGCGACGCCGCCTACTACTTCACCGAATCCAGCAGCTACAAACTTCCCATCACTCCGCCGCCCCTGCAAAATCACGGCAACTACGTCGTCTCCCTCAACAAGCTGGTGAAATGGCTCGGCGGGCTGGTCGAAAAAAAAGGCGTCAACCTCTTCACCCAATTTGCAGGTAAGCAATTGCTCTACGACAAGGACGGCATCGTCGGCGTCCTCACCGAAGATAAAGGCGTCGATAAGAACGGCAAACCGAAAGACAACTTCACCCCCGGCTATGAATTGCGCGCCAAGGTCACTGTCCTCGCCGAAGGTCCGCGCGGTTCGCTCAGCAAAGAACTGGTCAGCAAACTAAAACTCGACGGCCTGAACCCGCAAGTCTACGGTCTGGGCATCAAGGAACTGTGGGACGTTCAACCAGGAAAAATCTCGACAGGCTACGTCGCTCACACGCTCGGTTGGCCGCTCCGCTCAGACCTCTACGGCGGCGGCTGGGTTTACGGCCTGCAGAATAATCGCGTCTCGCTGGGTATGGTCGTCGCGCTCGAATATCGCGACCCTCTGTTTGACCCGCACGAAGTGTTTCAAAGATACAAAACGCATCCCTTCGTCAAAAATATTCTCGAAGGTGGCAAACTCATCCGCTACGGCGCGAAAACCGTTCCCTACGGCGGCTGGTATTCCATGCCGCGCAGCTATGTGGACGGCGGCCTGATCATCGGAGATTCTGCCAGCCTGCTGAATTCGCAGCGCCTGAAGGGAATTCACACCGCTATCAAGAGCGGCATGTTGGCGGCGGAAACAATCTATGAAGCTCTCTGCGCCGGCGACACGTCTGCAAGAACTCTCTCTGCCTATCCGCAAAAAATCGAGCAGAGCTGGATCCAAAAAGAACTCTGGGAAGTCCGCAATTTCCACCAGGCATTCCACGGCGGCTTGTATTCAGGTCTGCTGCAGGCAGGCTTGCAATTCGTAAGCGGCGGGCGCGGACTCAGCGATCCGATGCGCAGCGATCCGGGCTACCAGGAATATACAAAGCTGAATCGCCCAGGCACGCTGGTGGACCAATCCACGCGCTTCAAAGGCGATGGCAAGCTCACCTTCGATCGCCTCACCGACGTCTATCACTCCGGCACGCGTCATGAAGAAGACCAGCCGTGCCACCTCGTCGTGCTCGAACCCAATATTTGCGGCGATCGCTGCGTTCGAGAATACGGCAACCCCTGCCAGTATTTTTGTCCCGCGGCTGTATATGAGATGGTCACCGAAAAAGGCGAGCCCAAACTGAAGATCAACGCCTCCAACTGCGTCCACTGCAAAACCTGCGACATCGCCGACCCCTACCAGATCATCAACTGGGTCCCGCCAGAAGGTGGCGGCGGCCCGAACTATGAGGGAATGTGAATCGCGCTGCAGCGTGATTTGCTCTTACATCTTTGTCTTAATAAGATTCTAACTACTCCCGCCAAACGCCCGCTTCAACCGCGCCCAAAATCCTTCCTTCTTGCCCCCGGATGAGTTCGAGACGCTCGCCCCCTGTTTTCCCGGCGACGAACTCGATTTCTGCGCCACAGTTTCCAAATGCGGCGCTTCCACATGTCCCGTGAACTGATAATCCGGCTCCACATGCACAGTTCGCACCAGCAGAACCGCCCCCATCGCAGGATCTTCCGGCGGCGCAGGCGAAGAGGAAGCCGAATAAACCAGCGGCGGCAAAATTATCTTGTACTCCGGCACTGAAAGCACCGGCGGAGGCGGCGCTGCGTCCTTCGGCGCCGGCAAAATGGGATGCGTCTCGTTCGCGCCAGCCAGAATCCTCAGCTGCACATTCGGCTCTGGGGCAGGCTCCTTCTCGGCGACCGCAGTCGGCGGTGCGGGCGCAGGGGCAGGTGCGGGCGCGGCTTCCGAAGGATATTGTTCCACATTCAATTGATCTTGCGAGGTGACGCCCATCACCGGAATCTGCGGTGGCGGAAGAGCCTGCGCATGCATCGGCGTGCACTCGCAACTCCCCGGCGCGCCCGCTATCGGCACCAGATTTCCCGCGGACAGGAAGAATTCGCCGCTCTGCGGAACGATCAGCCCCGCGCCCGTAAATTGCTGCTCCAGCCGGATCGCGCCGCTCGATGCCACTACGCACAACGAATCGTTCATATCCAGCCCGGCGGTGATCTCGCGGCTCGCTCCGCCAATATCCAGCGGCGTCGCAATCATCGTCGGCGTGAAAATCCGCAGCGGCGTGCTCGCAGGAAGCTGCAAATGAATGCGCCCGAAATTCAGCGCCAAAGTAATCGAAGGCCCGGACTGCAGCAGCGTGAACTTCGCCGGCCCGCAAACATCCACTTGCCCGCCCGCAAGCAAAGTCAAGCGCGCTTTTCCGTCATGCACCGTCAGCACGCTGCCGCTGAATACGAAGCTCGGCGATCCCGGCGCCGCGGCAGCAGCAGATGAATTATCCGCGGTCGTGCCGTTGTCTACCGACACATCCATCCCTTCCACCCGCCCCACTGCGCCAGGCGGCGGTTGCTGCCCGCGCGACATCTGCGGGCACGCTAAAATAGCCGTCAACGCCAGGACCGGCAGCACTACAATTCTGCGCCGTAGGGGAAATGCTTTGTGCTGCGCGGATTGTGGTCGGGAGCACATCGAGACCAGCACGAGATTCCCCTATACTATACCGCAGTGGATACCGACGCAAAATCAGTCGCTCCTGCAGGCTCTCCGAACGCCCCATCGCCATTCGACGTCCGCGGCCCGCAGCTCTCGCGCTGGCGCCGCATGCAAATCCCGGTGATCGCCTGGTTCGTGTACGGCGCGATCCGCCTGATCGGACCCACGCTCCGTCTCGATGTCGTGGGCGCGCACAACGCAGTCCTCATCGAACATGGCGGCGAAACCGGCATCGGCGCCTTTTGGCACCGCTGCATTTTTTCGGCAGCGTGGATCTGGCGCAATCGCGGCATGGTGATAATGAACACGGTGAACTTCGACGGCCAGTGGACGCGCCGCGTGATCGAACGCCTCGGTTTCGGCACCGCGCAAGGCAGTTCCAGCCGCGGTGCCATCGAAGGCCTCAACGTGATGGCCCAGCGCATCAAGGAAGGGAAGCACGTCGCATTTACGATTGACGGTCCGCGCGGCCCGCGCTACGTCGCAAAGCCCGGACCAATCATTCTCGCGCGCCGCAGCGGCAGCCCGATCACCGTCTTTCACATCGGCCTGCAGCACGCCTACACGTTCAAGAAATCCTGGGACCTGTTCCAGATTCCCATCCCGTTTACGCGCGCCGTCATGTTCCTGGCGCCCGCCGTTCGCGTTCCTGGCGATGCAGGCAGCGAAGTCATGCACCAGAAGCAGGCCGAGATGCAGGCCGCGCTGGAAAAAGTGCGCGACGCCGCGGAATCTTGGTTTCAACTGAGTGATCAGGAACGAAAAGAAGTGCGCGCTAGGTGGAATCGCCGGGATTTATAAGCTGGCAGCAAAAGGAATCGCCTGCAGTTTCTATCCCTCGCCCAGCTTTACCGGAATATTAATCTGCTTGCCGTCGCGTACGATCGTCAGAGTCACGGTATTCCCGGGCTGCGACCGGTTCAGCATCAAATTCAAATCCATCTGGTTGGTGATCGTCTTGCCGTCGACCGCGATCAGCACATCGCCGCCAATGCGCAGGTCCTGCAAGCCCGCCACCATAGATTTATTGCCGCCGCGAATCCCCGCAGCCGCCGCGGCCCCGCCCGGCTCCACGCGCTCGATCAATATTCCCTGTTGTACGTTCAGTTTCAGCGCTTCGGCCAGCCCCGGCCACAGAGCGCGACCTTCGGCGCCCAAAGTGGCGCGGCGCACGCGGCCGTACTTGATTAAATCGTCCGCCACGCGCCGCGCTGTATTAATTGGAATCGCGAATCCAATTCCCGCGGTCGTTCCGGTCGGCGCATAAATCGCGCTGTTGATTCCGATCACTTGCCCGTGCGAATCCAGAAGTGGTCCGCCGGAATTTCCGCGATTGATCGACGCATCGGTCTGAATCGCTTCATCAATAAAAGTGTTTTCGCTGGTCTGCACCGTGCGGCCGAGCGCGCTCACAATCCCGGTGGTAAGCGTGCTGGAAAATCCAAACGGATTGCCAATCGCCAGAGCCCGCTGCCCCACGAGCAGATTGCGGGAATCGCCCAGCGTCAACGGCGTCAGCTTGTGTCCCTGCGTATCAATCTGAATCAGCGCGATGTCGTTGCGCGTGTCTTCGCCGATCAATTTCGCTTTGTAACGCGTCAAATCGCCCAGCGTCACCTCGATCGTCTGCGCGCCCTGCACCACGTGATAATTCGTCAGAATGTGCCCATCCACATCAATCAGAAATCCCGAGCCTGCGCCTTCCACCGGCACGGGATTATAAAAGAAATCATATTCCACCATGCGCGTCACGATGTTCGCTACCGCTGGCGACGCCAGGCGATAGATGCGCACATTTTCCGCTTCCGTAGGATCCAGCGCGGTTGCCGCGCCCGCATCGGGCGGACGCAACGCATCCACCGCTGCGGGATTTCTTTCACCGTAGCGCGAGCCCGCCCAGTACGCTCCGAGCCCGATGATCAGCCCGATGGCCAGCAGCCGCACCGCGCGTCCTTCGCTTCCCGTTGTTCTCAGCAAACTCATGAAGAAAGCTCTCGCACCCCGCTGCACGGGCATTTTCGCACGAAATCGCTCTGCCAGTTAGTACGCTGCAACCTCAGGAAATGTTTCCGCCCGCGGGAGCCGCCTGCCGCAGCAATCGTTTCACAACCTCGATCACCTGGCGCTCCGTTTCTGCGAGCGATCCCGAACAATCAATCGTTTCATCGCCAAAACGCCGCTTTTCTTCCATCGGCATTTGCGCCGCGATGCGCAGCTGCGCCTGTTCCGCCGTCAGCCCGCGCTCCACGAGGCGCTGCAATTGCTGTTGCGCAGGGCACCAGCACACGATCACCTGGTCGAGTTCCTTGTTATAACCCGCCTCCATGATCAGTGCCGCTTCCACCACGGCAAACTCCGGCCCGCCCTCCTGCGCCAGCGCCGCAAACCATCTGCGCAGCACCTCCAGAATCCTCGGATGCAAAATCTGATTCAAGCGCGCGCGCTTCTGCGGATCTGCAAAAATAATTTGTCCCAGTTTGCTGCGGTCGACGTTGCCGTAATTGTCCAGCACTTGCTTGCCGTATTCGCGCACCACTTCGTTGAAAGCGTCCTGCCCTTGCTCCAGCAGCTCGTGGCCCAGCGTGTCCGCATCCAGCACCAGACAATCCTGTTCGCGCAGCATCGCCGCCACGGTGGATTTGCCGGAAGCGATTCCGCCAGTGAGTCCGACGCGCAACATCAGCGTGGCACGGCCGCGGCTGCCGGAGCGTTTGCCGCAGCACGAGATCCGCGCCGCACGCGCGCGGCTTTGATGGTATTGCTCATCAGCATGGCGATGGTCAGCGGCCCGACTCCGCCCGGGACAGGAGTGATCGCTGCGGCAACGCTTGCGACATCCGGATGCACGTCGCCAACAAGCGCGGTGCCTTTTTCGCGGAAGGCTGCCAGCCGCTCCGGAAAACGCGCGAAGAAATTTTCCGCCTGCGCGGTATCGCTGATGCGATTGATGCCCACATCAATCACCGTCGCCCCCGGACGCACAAAATCCGGCTTTACCATTCCCGCCCGGCCCAGCGCCGCCACCACGATATCCGCGCGGCGTATCACTTCCGGCAAATCGCGTGTCTTCGAATGGCAAATCGTCACCGTGGCGTTGGCGTGCATCAGCAATAGCGCCATCGGCTTGCCCACAATGTCGCTGCGCCCCAGCACCACCGCGTTCGCGCCTTCCAGCGGAATCGCGCTGCGCCGGAAAATTTCCATCACGCCAGACGGCGTGCAGGCCACCAGCGTGGGCCGCCCCGCCACCAAGTGCCCCACGTTGATCGGATGGAACCCGTCCACATCTTTCGCCGGATCCACCGCATCGAGAATTTTCTTCGCGTCCACCTGCGGCGGCAGCGGAAGCTGCACCAGAATGCCATCCACGTCATCGCGGCGATTCAAATCTTCCACCATCGCCAGTAGCTCCGGCGTCGAAATCGTCGCCGGCGGCGTAACCTCGATGCTCGCCAAGCCCAGCTTCTCGCAAGCCGCGATTTTGCTCCTCACGTAAACTTTTGAAGCGGGATTGTCGCCCACCAGCACCGCCGCCAGCCCTGGCCGAATTCCCGCAGCCGCCAGCGCAGCGATTTCGCCCGCCAGCTCGCCATAAATCTGATCGCGGATTGCATTGCCATTCAGAATGCGCGCAGCCAAGAAAACCCCTCCATGCAGCGTGGAATTGTTTCCGAATCGCCATAATAGCACAGCGAAATCCGCCGCGAACCAGCGCGGAGCGAGTCGGTGGGACCGCCGCCGCACGTTTTTCCGCAAACTGTTCAGCCGGCAGGGGTCGAATTGCGAGCTCTCACACACGCCCTTCTGGTGCGTGCAGGAACGGAGATACAATGCTTGGAGAACTTCGCTGGTACAGGAAATGGCACAATGGTCTTTGGAGCAGACACCGAAAGAAAACGCCAGGAACGCGCCATGCGCGAAGCGGGCCGCTTGCCGCCCGGGCAATCGCTCACGCTCAAATGGCCCGTGCTGCACGAAGGCACCGTGCCACGTTTCGATCCGAGTACGTGGGACTTTCGTGTAACTGGATTCGTCGAGCGGCCTCTGCGCCTCACGTGGGAAGAATTCTCGCATCTGCCGATGACGGCGGTCACCGCCGATATGCATTGCGTCACGCGCTGGAGCCGCTTCGACGTGCGCTGGGAAGGCGTCGCATTCACAGAAGTGCTGCGGCTGATTTCGCTGAAGCCCGCCGCGAAATTCGTGATGGTCGAAGCCGAGCAAGGCTACACCTCGAACGTCCCGCTCGCCGACCTGCTGCGTCCTACCACCCTTTTCGCGCTGAAGCACAATGGCGAACCACTGCCCGCCGAGCATGGCTACCCCGCGCGTCTGGTAGTGCCGCACCTCTACGCCTGGAAAAGCGTTAAATGGGTGCGCGGCCTGGAATTCATGGCGCAGGACGCGCCCGGCTTCTGGGAGGAAAACGGCTACAACATGTATGGTGATCCCTTCCAGGAGCAACGCTACAGTGTCTAACAAACTCGCGACGGGTGATTTAGGCGGCAAAAAATCCCAGCAGGCGAAACAGTTGCAGCTTACAGAAAAATCAAACCGAGGAAACGACAAAAACGCCACACGGGCATTTTCGTAGGCGATTTTTAGGCCAGGGGGATCGAACGCAGCTGCGCTCGAAGCTTGCGGTTCTCACCTTCAAGTTCAGGAGCTGATTGTCCTAGCTCCCATGGCTTGTCCAAAAACAAAAAAGCCCCCAACCGACTAGGTCGGATGGGGCTCGGTTTTTGAAGCCCACTTGATTCTTGACCTCAGCTTCTTTTTGATTCCGCACGACTCGCAAGGCAAAATCCGATTGAAGATGGACAAATACGTCACGGGTCGTTGAGGCTTATGCCGTCAGCCCGTTCAGTAGATGTCGTACTGCTCCCAATGCAGCGTAGGATCGGCCTGAATGATAATGCTCTTCTTCGTCCAGCGCTCCAGTTCCTCGATGAGCGACGACTCCCGCGTCTTGAGCGCCTTCGAAATTTCCGGATGGACGCGCAAAGTAATGCTGCCGGAACCCACCTCCGGCGCCATCTTTCGCGCTTCCGTCTGAATTTCGTAGCACAAGGTCGGAATGGACTTCACCATGCCAGATCCAGTGCAATAGGGGCAAGGCTGGCACAAGGTCCGTTCCAAAGCCTGTTTGGTGCGCTTGCGCGTGATCGCCACCAGGCCAAATTCGTTGAAGCGCAACACCTTCGACGGCGCGCGGTCCGCACGCAAAGCGTCTTCCAGCACCGCCATCACCTTCTCGCGGTTGCGGCGCTCTTCCATGTCAATGAAGTCGATGATGATGATGCCGCCCAAATCCCGCAGCCGCATCTGGCGCACGATTTCCTTGCAGGCTTCCAGGTTCGTGCGCACGATCGTGTCTTCCAGGCGGTTCGAGCCCTTGCCGACAAACTTCCCGGTGTTCACGTCAATCGCCACCAGCGCCTCGGTGTGGTTGATCACGATGTACCCGCCGGACTTCAGCCACACTTTGGGCCGCAGCCCCTTGTCAATCTCCTGCTGGATGCCGAACTCTTCGAAGACCGGCGTTTCCTTGGTATACAACTTCACGCGCCCCACTAGCTGCGGTTGGAAGCGGCTCATGAAGTCTACTACCTTGGTGTATTCCTCTTCGGTGTCCACCCAGATGGCGCCGAAATCCGGCGTGATGTAATCGCGCAGAATGCGTTCCACCAGATTCAAATCGCGATGCAGCAGGGAAGGCGCCTTGCGCTGTTCGGAGCGCGCCTTGATTTCAGACCAGGTGCGCGTCAAGAATTCCACGTCCGCGCGGACTTCGTCCGGCGCCGCGCTGGCCGCCGCCGTGCGCACAATGAACCCGCCGCCCGAAGATCCCTTCGCGTCGGTCACCAGGTGCCGCAACCGCGCCCGCTCTTCCGCCGAAGCGATCTTGCGCGATACGCCGGTGTGATCCAGGGTCGGCATATAAACCAAGAAGCGCCCGGGCAGCGCCACGTGGCTGGTGATGCGCGCGCCCTTCTTGCCCAGCGGCTCTTTGGCGATCTGCACGATAATTTCCTGGCCCTGCTTCAGCATGTCCGCGATCAGTTGCGTGCGTCGCGGTTGCTGCGGCCGGCCATGGCTGTGTCCGCCGCTATGCCCGTGCTGCGGACGACGCCCTCTGTCATCGCGCCGGCCACCACGATCGCGCCCGCCACGACGCGCGGGATTCTGCATGCGCGAACGGAAATCGCCACGCACACGCGCCTGGGATGGCTGCTGCGCCGGCGGTTGCGAACCTTCCGCTGAATTCGCGCCGCCATTCTCACCCTGCGCCGCGATGGATTCTGGGCCATCCGCATGCTCGTGCTCTGATTCGGGTTCGGGAGGTGCGATCATGCCCTCTTCTTCCGCCGCGGCCTCTTCCTGCTCGAGCTCCGCTTCTTCGGCATCCTCCGCGTGTTCTTCATCCAGGTGTTCTTCGGTCTCGTGCTCGTGGTGATCGCCGTGTTCGCTGTGATCCTCATGCACGCCGGCATCCGCAGCCGCGTCCGCCGCCGCGAACACGCGATTTTGCGCATCCCGCGCGGCGTCATCATCTTGAGCGTCCGCAATATGCTCAGCCAGCGCCGCGGCTTCCTCTTCGGTCAAATCCACGTGAGGATGCTCGTCGTGATGCCCACCTTCCTGATGCTCGTGAACTTCCGGAGCATCACTCAATTCGAAATTCGGGCTCAGCGCTTCCACCTGATTCCAATCACGCGAATTCGGCACCCCCGGCTCCTCCACATGCGCATCGGGTGTAGGCAAGGAATCGACTTCCGGTCCCGCAGGCATCAGCGGAGAAAGTGGCGCGAAGCGAACCGCGTCAGGCACGGGCGAGTTGTCCTGCGGCTGGTGTGTCTGCGGTTCGGAAGCCTGTGGCTCAGCGGCCAAAGGTTCCGGAGGGAGATGCGTATGCGCCTTCCACTTCGAAAGCGTCTCGCCCGGCAACGGCTCCAGACCGCTCGATGACGGCGCCCGGAATCCCTCATTACGCCGCGGAAAACTCTCCCGCGCCGGGAACGATCCTCTGCCGGATGACTCGCGCGCAGCCGGACCACGACGGGATTCCGCCGGCTGTTCCTCCGAACGCGAAGGCGCTGCCGAATCATGCATTCCTTCGCGGGCATCTTCGCTTACATCTTCCTGCACGTTCCCGTGCGCCTCTGATTCATGGGCGGGAGATTCATGCGGCTCGAAAGCAGGCATATCGCTCGGCGCCGTTGCAACATCCTGTAAGTGCGTCTGCGCAGTCGATGCCGGAATATCCGACGGCCCTCTCTCCCTGAACTTCGCCAGTGACTCGCCCGGCAGCAGCGTCGAGATGTGTCCTTCCGGCGCGCCCGGTTCGCTCGCATGGTCCTCAGGCGCTCGCGACGATGCATACTTCGAAGAGGGAAGTTCGCGCCCGAAACGCCCACCGCGATCTCCGCCCGGCCTGCCGCCGCCACCGCTGCGTCCGCGTCCGCCGCTACTACCGCCGCGTCGGCCAAAACGTCCACTGCGATCTCCGCCCGGCCGCCCGCCCCGCGAACGATTCTCAAATCGTCCGCGATCGGAACCATGGCCGCCGCCCGATGGACGAGAAACTGCCGGCGAAAATGTTCCCGGCGCCGACGGCCCACGCAGGGCCGAAATCGATTCACCGGGGAGCGGTTCCAGTCCGGCAGCGACACCGGGAGCCGCAGCAGCACTCACGCGAGGCGATTCCACATCAATCGGCTCGATGATCGGCGCCGTCCCGGTATTCGCAGGGAAAACCTGCCCGCCCTGCTCTTCCATCTTCTGGGCTTTATCTTCGACGGTCGTGACGACGTGATCCAGCTCCTCAATTTCTTCCATGAAGTCGCTGACGTACAGGAAGGCGTCGCTATCGAGGCCTATTTCGACGAAGGCAGACTGCATGCCTGGCAGCACGCGCGTTACTTTGCCTTTGTAGATGCTTCCTACTAACGCAAACTCTTTTTCCCGCTCGACGTAATACTCACAAAGCTGTCCTTCTTCCAGAATGGCGACCCGTGTCTCGTGGGGGTTCGCCGAAATAACCATTTCCTTCGACATGAATACTCCTAGTGGAGCACCGGACCGCGGCGGCGCGCGCGCTTGCTCGCGCTCGACCGGAGTGGGGCAAGGTCATGCCTTGCGCTGGCCACTGCGGGCCGCTCAGGAAAGATTGCTGTTGTTGCATGAATCGTTTCCTCACCCGATGCTTACCTTACTCAAAATTTAATTTACCGGCCGGCGGATTTTCCGCGGCTCGGGTACAAACACTTCTGATTTCTTTGCACTTCATCGTGGCCGGGTCTTAATTGACGAACCGCCGCATGCGGACGTTCATCACCAGACCCAATGCCAGAAAAACAAACGCGGTCGAAGAACCGCCGTAACTCATCAACGGCAACGGTATGCCCGTTACTGGCATGTAGCCTATCACCATTGAGGCGTTAACCAGAACGTGGAAGCCCAAAATTGCCGTGACTCCCATCACTACATACATCCCCGCACGATCTTTGGCCTTCTGCGCATTATCCACCAGCCGCAGAATCAGACCCAGGTACAACAATAAAACCACGCAAACTCCGATGAAGCCCTGTTCCTCGGCCAGCGCCGCCAGGATGAAATCCGAATACCGGACGGGCACAAAGCCCAGCTGGTTCTGGCTGCCTTTGCCGAAACCCTTGCCCCAAAAACCACCCGAACCCACCGCAATTTCCGACTGCAATATCTGATATCCGGCGCCGCGCTGATCTTCTTCCGGATGCAAGAACGTTTCAATGCGCTGCTGCTGATACGGCTTCAGGTGATGCCGCATGTTCCAGCCCACCGGAATCAGCAACGCCACCAGCACCACTCCGATGGCCCAATGCCGCCATTCAATTCCGGCGATAAAGGCTCCCACAATCGCCACGGGAAGCAGCACCATCGCCGTTCCTAGGTCTGGCTGCTTCAAAATCAGTACCGCCGGAACAATCGTTAATGCCCCGACCTTCAGCAGATCCGCCGACGTCAAGCGGTCCGTGCGCACTTCGCTGAAGAAGCGTGCCAGTACAATGATTATAATCAACTTCATCAGCTCTGACACTTGCAAATTGAAAATACCGCCCATCGAGATCCAGCGCTTGGCGCCGAGGTGCGTTGAGCCGATCACCATCACTACCAGCAGCCCCGCCACTCCGCAGATGTAAAGAATCGGCGCCTGGTCCAGCAGCGTGTGGTAATCAATCCGCGAAATGATGAACATCCCTACGATGCCGATGCCGAGCCAGGTCAGCTGCTTCCATTGCATTCCGGCCATCGCGCTGGCGTGCGTGGACGAATAGATTTCCATCACGCCCAGGCCACAGATCGTCGCCACGATCGCCAGCAAAGTCCAATCGAAATCCTGTACGCGCGGCCGGTCTTTCATGGGTGCTCGGCTCCGACCGTCGCCACCAGCGGATGATTTCCGTTCGGTTGTGCGGGCGTAGCGCCGCCAGCCTGCTGCTGGATGTGCGCTGCTTTCTTGTCGTAATACAATTTCACCACGTCGCGCACCACCGGCCCCGCGGCCTCGCCGCCATGTTCCATCGTGTCCTGCACGATCGCCGCAACCACAATATCCGGATTGCGCCGTGGCGCGAACCCCACAAACCACCCATCCATCTTTTTCGTGCCCAGGCGATTTGCGGCGTCATAGCTCATCAACTGTGCGGTTCCCGACTTACCGCAAAGGTCAATATTCTGCAGCCGCAAGTGGTAGGCGGTGCCGCCGCCTTCGTTCACTACACCGAACAGCCCTTGCGTAACCTTGTCAACGGCTTCATCCGACAGTGGAAAATGTTCGATCTTCGCATTCGCGTAACCCTTCAAGAAGTGTGGCTGCACCAGCGTGCCGCCACTGGCCACCGCAGCCGCCATGCGCGCCAGTTGAATCGGCGTCACGGTGACGGCGCCCTGGCCGATCGCGACCGAGATCGTCTCGCCGGCGTACCATTTGTGGTGGTAGACGCGCTCCACCCATTCTTCCGACGGCATCAGGCCCGGCTCTTCGCTCGGCAGATCGACGCCCGTGCGCTTGCCCAGGCCGAGGCCGGATCCGTAGTAAGAAATCTTGTCGATGCCGAGCATCTTGCCGACGTTGTAGAAGAAGATGTCGCAGGAATCCACGATGGCTTTGTGCAGTTCCACTTCGCCGTGGCCCTGCGGGCGCCAGCAGTGAAATTCGCGGCCGTAGAAATTCGCGTGCCCCGGACAGTACACACTGAAGGATTCGGGAATGAGTTTCGAATCCACCATCGCCGTAGCCATCACAATCTTGAAAACGGAGCCCGGCGCCAGTTGCGCCTGAATCGCGCGATTCAGCAAGGGCGTGTGCTTGTCCGTATTCAGCTTCGCCCATTCGTCCTGCGGAATGCGCACTGCAAAATCGTTCGGATTGAATGTCGGCTTGCTTACCATGGCCAGGATTTCGCCCGTATGCGCATCCATGGCCACCACCGCGCCCTCTTTGTCAGCCATGTCCGCTTCGGCGACGGCTTGTAAGTCGTAATCAATCGTAAGTTGAATTGGTTTGCCGGGGATCGACTCCACGTCTTCCAGCGTGCGCACCACTTTGCCGACGCTATTCACCACCACGCGCCGCATTCCGTCGGTGCCCTCGAGCTGGTCGTTGTATTCCCGCTCCAGGCCCGCCTTTCCGACAATGTCGCCGGGGCGGTAGTGCCCGTCGCTATCCTCTAATTGTTGCGCGGAAACTTCACCCACGTAGCCGATGGCATTCGCCAGCATTTCATCGTGCTGGTAACGCCGCCGCTGCACCATCATCAATTCCAGCAGCGGCAAATCCGCGCGGTGCGATTCGACGAACGCGATGTCCGCCTGCGTCGCCGCCGGCTTGATAACCACGGGCTGAAATTTCGGCTCGTTCTTGGCGATGTCCAGCGCTTGTTGCAGATCTTCGTGGCTGATCCCCAGCCCCTCTTCGATCTGCGGCAGGCTTTTGCCCAGCGATTTGGGATCATCGCGCAAGAGCAAAATGCTGAACGAAGGATAGCTGTCCACCAGCACGCGCCCTTCGCGATCCAGCATCGGCCCGCGCGGCGCAATGATGGGAATCGAGCGCGTGCGGTTGCGGTCCGCCAAATCCGCAAAATGCCCGGACTGCACCACTTGCAGCTTCCAGAAACCGATCATCAGCAGCACGACGAAAATTACCGAAAGGTAGGAAACCAGCGCAAGCCGGGCTTGGGGTATTTTCTGGTCGTTAACGTTCCATGATGGCAAGGAAGTTCCTGCTCCCGCGCGGGGTCCTGCTCGGCCCAGATGCGCTCACACCCTTCGAATCCGCATACAATTCGAAGTGCTAACTACGCTACCACCCGCGCCGCAGCCCCCGCAAGTTGCGCATGTCCATTCGGTCAACTGGCCATGCGGAGGGGTTTCGCTTTTGCGTTCCGTTTGTATGGGGCGATTGGCGATTTCGCGGATGGCTGCATCAGGTGCCGAGCCATTGGGCCCGTCTGAATTCCGGCCACCTGCATATCGCTTTACGGTAGAATCCACGCCAATGAAATACAGCCTTTCGGTTGCGGCGGCGCTACTACTGGCGGCTGCTGTCATATCGATATTTTTGCCGAGACATTTGCGAACCGTTCGCGCCGGTTCGGATTACATGGTCCTCACCGTAACAGACTTCGAGGCGGGAATTTCCTATCGCGCCGTGCAGTTCCACTCCCCCATTGGCCTCATCACCAACCCCTGCTCCCAGGCCGATAATTTCGTCCCCACCATTGACTGGAACGACGGCAGCGGCGAACACAAACCCGATACCAATAGCGAAACGAAAATGTCTTACAGCAAAATTCCCGTCATCCTGACCGGCGATTATCTTTTTTGGGACGACACTCACCTAGCCGCCGAACCCGGCCCGCAAATCGTCGTCACCAAGCTGCTCCTCCACTGCCTGGGCGACCCGCCGGGCGACCGCGCTTACGTCAAGCGCAATATCGTCAACATCTACGCGCGCATTCCGCTGAATCAAGCCGAGTTCACCAAAAATGGCAAGCCCGTCGACACCGTAAGAGGCCATGACACGGTTGATCTGATGCTTACGCTTGATGCACCGGCGCCCGCGTCAGGCAGCTGGGTAAAACTGGAAACCACGCCCCCAGGCGTGTTAAATAGCCTGCCTCCATACTTTCGCATCCCTGCGCGCCAGACCCAGGCCATCATCCCCGACCTGGAAGTGCGCAAGCCCTCATCGAACGCCACGCTAATCGTCACCGCTGCCACGGTAGGCCTCCCGCAACAAACGCAACAACTCACCATCGTTCCCTAAGCATCAGCGCTAGGAAAGAACAGCGGAATCGGTCAGGAAGGTCTGCGCAAGCGGTCCAGCAACGCAAAAAGCGGCACTGCAAACGCAGAAGTCACCAGTGAATCGAGGAACAGTCGCAGCGTAAACAGCGGCGCCGAATGATTGAGCAGCACCCGCTGCGTGATTGCCAGGATGATCTGGTGAAAATGAAAGAAGAAAAAAACCAGCGCAAAACGGCTCAGCGGATGTTCGGTATCAATCCGCCCGCCAATCGAAGACGCCAGATACCCAATAATGGTTTTTGCGATTCCGTACATGCCGATCGGATTGTCATGGCTTAGCGCGTCCTGCAGAATCCCGATCGTGCCCCCTAGAAATAATCCTGTCACTGGATTTCTGCGGCTCACCCCAAAATAAATTGTCACCAGCAGCGGCAGATCGATCAGTTCCGACCAGCGCCCGTACTTGTGCAAAAACGCCTGGAACACCAGTGCCAGCAAGCACACGGCCAGAACCGCGCCGCTGAAGAATTTGTGTACTTCCACATTGGGGTCTGAACGCTCGCCGACATTTAGCATGTAGCCCATCTCATTGCGGAGCAGCAGAAGAATTCGCCGTCGCCGTTTTCGCGCCAGAGGCAGGCTCGCCGGCCGCCGCCGCGGCCGCAGGAGTTTCCGGCTTCTTGAACACCACTTCCTGCTGCGTCAGCAGCACCAGCACTTCTTCCAGACGGTCCAGCCGCGCGCTGGGCTGCACGCGAATCACTTGGAACGGATTTGCCGGCCGGGCGCTCTCGACCGTCCCGATCGGAAAGTCCTTCGGGAAAATCCGATCCTCACCGGAAGTCACGATCGCGTCTCCCGCCTGCACTTTCTCGTCGTTCACCACGTATTCCATGCGCGGCTCGGGATCTCCGCTGCCTCGCACCACTCCGTGCGTGCGTGAGGCGCTGAACAGCGCTCCGACTCCGCTGTCCTTATCATTAATCAGCAGCACCTGCGCCGTGTTCGGCAGCACTTCCACGATCTTGCCCACGATTCCGTCCGGCGTCACCACGCCCATGTTGATGCGCAAACGATCGCGCTCCCCGCGGTTGATAAAAAGCGTGTGCGAAGTGGGATCCGCGCTCGACCCTATCACCTGCGCGGCGAGCATGGATGCTTCGGCATGAGCGTTGCGGAAATTCAGCACCGTGCTCAGCCGTTGCGTTTCCGCTGCCTGGCTCTCCAGCTCGCGATTGCGCAAGCGCAGCTGGTCCAGTTCGCTGTGCATGCGCTCGTTCTCCGCGCGCGCGTTGCGCAGTCCCACATACCCGTCCCAGGCCCCACCCACTTTGGAAAAACTCCAAGTCCCGGCGCGCTCGAGCGGCGTCACCAGCGCCACCGCCCAATAGCGGATCAGCCGCACGTCGTGCTCGCCCTTAATCTGAAACGCCAGCAGCATCACCTGCGCCACCACCACGATGGCGAGCAATGCGAGCGGCCGATGCCGGGAATAGGTATCGATCATGGTTTCTACGCCATATGTCAATAACTACGCAGTTCGTGCAAAAAAACTTCCGCACTCCGCTGTGGCCGTTGACCTGGTAGCGGCCGTTCCGCGCAGCGGGACGCGCGTCTTTGCGGTTGCTCTAAAGCCGCGCCCCGCTTCAATCAATCGAAACAAGCCGCAACAACCGGAAATCGCTCAGCATCTTCCCGGTTCCCAATACGACAGACGCCAGCGGATCATCCGCAATCGAAACCGGCAGACCAGTCTCCTCGCGTATGCGCTTATCCAAATTCTTGATCAATGCTCCGCCACCGGTCAGCACAATCCCGCGATCACTAATATCGGCGGAAAGTTCCGGCGGCGTCCGTTCCAGCGCCACGCGAATCGCGTTCAAGATCGTCGAAATGCACTCCGAAAGCGCTTCGCGAATTTCGCTGTCATCAATCGTCACGGTTCGTGGCACGCCTTCAATCAGGTTCCGTCCCTTCACTTCCAGCGTGAGCGGCTTTTCCAGCGGGTAGGCCGATCCAATCTCGATCTTGATCTGCTCCGCGGTGCGTTCGCCCACCAGCAAATTGTATTTCCGCTTCAGGTAGTGCATCACGGCTTCGTCCATTTCATTACCGGCCACGCGCACCGACCGCGAATACACGATACCGCTCATCGAAATCACCGCAATGTCCGTAGTCCCGCCGCCGATATCCACCACCATATTTCCCGAAGGCTCTTCGATGGGCAGCCCCGCGCCAATCGCCGCGGCCATCGCCTGCTCCACCAGATACACTTCGCTGGCGCGCGCTCGGTAGGCAGAATCCTGCACCGCGCGCTTTTCGACCGGCGTGATTTCGCTCGGCACCCCAATCACAATCCGCGGATGCACCAGCACGCGCCGGTTGTGCGCCTTCTGAATGAAATAGGTGAGCATCTTTTCCGTCACCTTGAAGTCGGCGATCACCCCGTCCTTCATCGGCTTGATGGCCACCACGTTCCCTGGCGTGCGGCCCAGCATTTCCTTCGCTTCGCGCCCCACCGCCACCACCTCACCGCTGTTCTTATTAATCGCCACGATCGAAGGCTCGTTTACCACGATGCCTTTCCCCCGTGCGAACACCAGCGTATTCGCCGTGCCCAGATCGATCGCCAGGTCCGATGAAAACAGACTGAAGACCGACCGCATGCTGTAGGTGCTTTTCGTCACGTCTTGCTTCCCCCAGAATCCACTTGAGCGCCATTGCGGCGACCAGTTATTTTGCCGGCCTTCGTTTCGAGCTGCCCCTGCTCTCGTTACAGGCCCTCTGCTTAAGGGATTACCACTTCCACCCGTTTTGTTGAAGTTCCGCCGCGCCGGTTCTGCCCGGTCAGAATAATTTCGTGGCTGCCTTTGGTCATCGCCGGCAGAAAATGCCGGAAATGCCCGTCCGGCTGGATGCTTGCCACTTGCTCGCCATTGATAATCAGCGCCGCCCCCGGTTCGGTCCTGCCAATCACTTCCACCACGTTGCCATTCAGCTCGGTGGAATCGACTTCCAGCAGCATCTCCTGCTCTTTGCCATGCACCACCAGAATAAACTTGAACGGATCGCTCACGTCGCTGGTTTTGCCGTCGGCGTCGATCGCCCGCACGCGCCAGAAATAATCGCCCGGATCCAGCCCCGTGATCTCCACGCTCTCATTGGAAATTTTCTTGTTCATCACCACATGGTTGAACGCCGCCGTGGTGCTGATCTGAAAATCATAGGTCTTGGCCGTCGCCACCGAATTCCAGGCGAAATGCACCGGATCGTGCTTGGGATCATTCACCGTAATCGGCTGCAAATTCAGCGGCTGCACCAATTCAGGCGGAGCCAGCACTTGTGACTTCGTCATCTGGCCGCCGGTGGGGAAGGCTACCCGCTCGAACTGGCCGATATCCATGTGTTCATTGCCGCGATTCAATTCCGCGCTACCGGACGCCACCGTGATCTCCTGCTGCTTGGTTTCCGGATCGCTGCGCACCGCCGCACGGGTATTCGCCTGCAGCGAAGCCACCGCGTTCTCGAACGAGACCTCAGCTTTCGATCCCGGAACTTCCCACGTCCCGGTTGCCAGATCCACTTGCCCCGAAGAAATGTGCACGCCTACCGAAGAGGCGCGATCGTGCTCCACCAGGTTTTCTTCCACCGTCACCAGCGTGTCGCCCTTCACCGTGTACTGCGTTCCGTCGGCAAACGCGATACGCGCCACTCCCTCCGGCCCGGTCTGCACCAGGTCCCCTTTATCCAGCGTCAGTTGGTAGTCCGCGCTCGCCCATGTTACTGAGTTCACTTTCTTTACCTGCACCTTCCCGTCCAGGTTCACAAAGCGTGCTTGCCTTGCGCTAATCGTCGCAACGCCCGATTCGGGCGGAGCAATCGTGTCTGAAATATGCCGCGCCAGGCTGGCCGTAGCTTCCGGAAAGACCAGGTAGGTTGCCGAACCGATGATCGCCGCAATCACAATCACATACAGCGCCACGGTCTTGTAGGTCACCGTGTGCCAATACACCTCTACCCGCGATATCTTCGGTTTCCCCTGCGTCGTTAGTTTGCTGTCCGTCATGTTATTTTTGGGGCTAATCTAGAAATCTAGCACACGGGTATAGGCCATACAACTCGCCGGGAAAACAGTTGCGAAACTGCTACCCCCCTGTGATTCCAATCGGTTAACGGCGGATAAGCTTCAGGCGCGCCGCTGCAGTCCTGGTACCGGCTCCGCGCCATTTTGGTGGTTGACCCCGGCCTCTCAATTTAGGGAGACTAAGACGTTCGGGACGGATCCTGCCTGATCCTTGTGCCCCGCCGCGAACAGGTTCATGGCGCTCTTTCCAAGTCTTAGCGGTCCACTGCCATGCGAGGAAAAGAAATATGAATGAAATCATCGGCGAGCTGCTACCACCCACGCGTTTGATGTTGACGCCCGGCCCGTCCAACATGGACGCCCGCGTCTACCGCGCCCTCAGCACTCCTCTCGTCGGCCACATGGATCCCTGGTTCATTGACATGATGGGCGACGTGCAATCTCTATTGCGGCGCGTTTTCCAAACGCAGAATCGCATCACCTTCCCGATTTCTGCATCCGGTTCCGGCGGAATCGAAGCAGCCGTGTTGAATCCCCTCGAAGAAGGCGACGAGTGCATCGTCTGCAGCAACGGTTGGTTTTCCGAACGCATGGCCGTGATTGCCGAACGCAGCCCGAAAGTGAAAGTGATCCGCGTCGAGGCGCCCTATGGCAGCACCGTGGACCCGGAAGATGTCCGCCGCGCTGGCAAAGGAAAAAAAATTAAATTCGTCGGCCTGGCGCACGGCGAAACTTCCAGCGGCGTAGCCCAGCGCATCGCTGACTTCCGCAAAGTGGCGGACGAACTCGGCGCTCTGCTCGTCGTGGATGCAGTTGCGACTCTCGCCGGAATGCCGCTCGACATTGACCGCGAAAAAATTGATATCTGCTTCAGTGGTTCGCAGAAAGCTCTCAGCGCACCGCCGGGAATGTCGCCCATCACCGTAAACGCCCGCGTCGAAGAATTAATGCGCGCGCGCAAGACTCAGGTGGCCAGTTGGTATTTTGATTTCACTCCGATCATGACCATGTGGGGCGGCGAACGCACCTATCATCACACTCCGCCCATCTCTTTAATCTACGCGATGCGCGAAGCCCTGCGCCTGGTCCTCGCAGAGGGCCTGGAAGCGCGCTGGGAACGCCATCGTAATAATCAGCAGGCGCTGGTGGCGGGCCTGGAGGCCATGGGACTGGAAATGTTCGTCCCCGATCCCGGCGATCGTCTCGTCACCGTCACCGGCGTCAAGATTCCCGCCGGCATTGACGACCGCAAAGTTCGTATGCAGTTACTCGACGAATTCACGATCGAAATCGCCGGCGGCTTCGGTCCGGTGAAGGGAAAAATCTGGCGCGTGGGGCTGATGGGCTATTCCAGCCAGAACACCAACGTGCTGCTTTTCCTCGCCGCGTTTGAAAAAGTTTTGCTCGATCAAGGGCTGCGTGTTCCCTCCGGCGCAGGTGTAGCCGCTGCGATTCGCAGCTATCAACAGGCGGGGCAGAACGCAGTGGCAGGCGCGCGCAAGTAAGCACAAAACGGAACCGGAAAACACTGGGGGAAAAGTTTATGGCCGTGTCTGAAGCAGCGTGGATTCCGAACGTCGGCGCGATGAGTGATTTCATCGGCGCCTTCGACGTTCCCTCCAAAGTAACCGACTACGTCTATCGCTGCCGCTTCTCGCACTGTTGGAATGGCATCGCCACCCGCCACGCCGACACCATGGATTGCAAATTCTTCGTGGACGGCCGCAACGTCGTGCTCGGCCTGGCTCATCCCGGTTTTGTCGAATTTCAAAGCCGCACCGGACGCGACCTCAGCGATCGCGAAGCCAGTTACGTCGGTGCCGAATATCTCCGCGAGCGCCTGGAACAGGAAGACGAGCACGCCCTCTACGACGTATCCACCGCAGACGTCTCGCGCATCATCCAGAAGCTCGGCATCCGCTAGTCTGACCGGGTAACCGATCGCCGAGCCGCGTCTACTGCTTTGCCGGCGCCGTGAAATTCTTTTGCGCCAGCGAGCGCACATAGTTCACCAGGTTCCAGATTTCGTCGGGCTTGCTGCGATCGCCTTCGCCCGTCATGTCGCCTTTTCCGTTCTTGATGATGTAGAACAGATCTCCGTCCGTCATCTCCTTCAGCGACGCGGGATCGCGGTAATCCACCAGCTTCAATTTCATGTCCAGGGCAAGCTCGCCTTTGCCGTCGCCATCCTTCCCGTGGCACATCGCGCAATCAAATCCGTAAGTTTTCTTTCCGGCCGCGAGCGATGCCGGCGTGGCTTTCACTGGATTTGCCAGTTTCGACGCCTCGGGTGGGATCTTATACTCAGCGGCCGCTCCCGCAGCCGGCGCCTTCTGCTCCTGTCGAGCCCAAACCGCACAGCACAACAAGACGATGGCCGCGACAACCCAAACGGCATTCCGCATAGGGCCTCCACGATCGACGCACATTCGATGGGTGAAGGCGCATTCTACTCCCGAGGCGGGAATCCCGGGGAAAGTTTCTTCGCGCCGTGCGCACTGCCCGAAGTGCCAGGTCCTGCGGCGTTCCGCAACACGGGATCAGGCGTCTGAAAGCGATTCGCCGAAACCCGGCTCATCATTCTTCAGCTCGCCGGCTTCCAGTATCTCCCCGCAATCCAGGCACTCCACATACTGCGCATCCTCATCCTTGGCAATCAGTTGCGTTCGCTTGTGCTGGCAGGCAGGCTCGGGTGTTAACATGATCGTTCCACAAATCTCCGCGCATTATATCACTTGCGACTTGCGCCAGCGCTCGCTTGCGCCGGTTGACAAACGCGCCGATTGACATTATCAGTCTTCTGGCCGTCTGCTGGCGGCCCGCTGAAAAGAGAGAACGGTTGAGCGCAGAACAGACCACGCAGAAACGCCTGGGCACGGTGCTTTTTTACGGCATCGTCGCGATCCTGGCGTATTTCGTGCTTTTAGTCTTCGAGCCTTTTCTGCCCGCGCTGGCCTGGGCCATCATCATCGTGGTCGTTTCCTATCCCGCCTATGTGCGGCTCACGCATCGCTTCAGTCCCACCGTGGCCGCCTTGATCTGCACGGTTGGCGTCACGGCGATCCTGATCGTGCCGGCGCTCTTGGTAATGGCCGCGTTCGTCCACCAAGGCGTCGAGGCCGTGCAGACTCTGCAACTGCAAATCCAGAACGGGCATTTTGATTGGATGAACCGCGTCTGGCTCGAATTGCAAGCGCGCTTTCCCGATAACGACGGCAGCAACCTCGCCACACTGCTGAGCCGCTACGCCGATCAGGCCGCAGCCTACACCGCCGCGCGCCTCGGTACGCTGCTCAAAAATACCGCGCTGTTTCTGTTTCATCTCAGCGTCACCATGCTCGCTATGTTTTATCTCTATCGCGATGGCCCGTCGTTCATGATCCGGGCCCGCCAAATCTTACCGTTCGAATCGGATCACAGCGAACGCATGATTCGCGAAGCCAATGATCTGATCTTTGCCAGCGTGGTCTCGAGCCTGGTGGCTGCCGCCGCGCACGGAATTTTAGGTGGACTCGCTTTCGGCCTCGCCGGAATCACCGCTCCCGTCTTCTGGGGCGTCATGATGGGTTTTTTCTCGCTCGTGCCGGTGGTCGGCTCCGCGCTCATTTGGGCGCCCGCGGCCATCAGCCTGATCGCCGACGGTCACATTGCCGCGGGCATTCTACTGGCGGTCTTTTGCAGCGTCGTTGTGGGCCTGGTGGACAATCTGCTCCGTCCTTGGGTCATCAGCGGCCGCGCGGAAATGGGCGGCCTGGTCGTGTTCATCAGCGTGCTTGGCGGCATCAGCGTATTTGGATTGCTCGGCGTCGTCGTCGGACCGATCGTCGTAGCCACCGGCGCCAGCTTGCTGGACCTGTATGCGCCCAGCTCACCCGCTGGAAACATTGGAGCGCAACGACATGGGAAGAAAAAGCGTGTCGTGCTAGAGTAGCGCCCTTCGGACGTACGCATGAGCAAGAATTCCAAACCAAAAGTCGCGCATACAAAAGGCGCCGCGCCAAAATACGCTGGGCCAAAACACGCGACCCTTCCGCCGGAAAAACTCTGCTGGCGCTGCGATCCCGCCACCATTCCCTTTGAGACCACCGCCGAAGTTCCGCCATCGTCCGGTGATCCCGGCCAGGAACGCGCGCTGCGCGCTCTGCGCATGGGCGTCGAGCTAACCGCCCCCGGCTACAATCTTTTCGTCTGCGGACTTTCCGGCACCAGTCGCGGCGGCATGATCGTGCGCATGATCGAAGGCCTGCATCCGCAGAGCGAGCCTGCTCCCGATCGCGCCTACGTGAATAATTTCAAAAATGCCGATCGCCCGCGCCTGCTCACTCTGCCGCGCGGCCAGGCCAACGCCTTCAAGAAAGAAGTCGAGTCCGGCATCGATTTTCTGCGCCGCCGCATTCCCCAGGTGTTTGAAGGAGAACCCTTCCAGCGCCAGAAAACGCGTATCGTCGAGCGCTTCACCGTGCGCGAAAAAGAATTGATGGACGATTTCACCCGCCGCATCGCGCGCGAACAATTCGCGCTCGGCCGCATGCAGGTCGGCGCTGTGGCCTTGCCCGAAATTTTTCCAGTGCTCGATGGCGCGATGGTCCCGATCGAAGAAATCCCCAAGATGGTGCAGGAAGGCAAACTGGAAAGCGTCGCCGCTGAAGAACTCGAGCGCAAATACGATCAGTTCCGCCAGGAATTCACGGTCGTCTACCGCAAGACCCTTTCGCTTTCCCGCGAGCTTGCCAGCGAGATGAGTTACCTCGAGCAGGAAGCCGCCTCCGTCCTGGTGGACGGCGTGATCGAAGAACTCAAGGAAAAATATCCCAGCACCCAAATCGCGGAATATCTCGAAGAGGTCCGCCACCACATTCTGGATAATCTGGAACCCTTCAAGGAACGCGAAGGCGAAGAAGACCAGCCGCCCTCGGAAGGCGGCGGTGGCCCGCGCGTCGAGCGCCAGGAACGCGACCCCTTCCGTGTCTACGGCGTCAACGTGATTCTGGCTCACGGCGAACGCGAACAGTGCCCGGTAATTTTCGAAACGATTCCCACCTACGCGAATATGTTCGGCACCATTCACCGCAGTTACGATACGCGCGGCGGATGGAACTCGGATTTCATGGACCTGCGCGGCGGCTCGCTGCTGCGCGCCGATGGCGGCTTTCTCGTCATGTACGCGCTCGACACCCTCACGGAGACCGGCGTCTGGCGCACCCTGAAGCGCACCCTCAATCACGGCAAACTCGAAATTCAGCCCGTGGACGTGTTTTTCCCGTTCAGCCCCGCGGCCCTGAAGCCCGAACCGATTGACGTGCACGTGAAAATCATACTCATCGGCGACCGCGACATGTACGAGCTGCTCTACGACTTCGAGGAAGACTTCAAAAAGATTTTCAAAGTGCGCGTGGAATTCGACGAAGAAATGAAATGGAGCGACGAAGTCATCCGCCAGTACGCTGGTCGCCTGCGCAAGATTTCCGACGACGAGCGCCTCTATCCCTTCGATCGCAGCGCGTTCGCCGCAATCCTTGAACACGGCGTGCGCCTCGCCGGCCGCCGCGGAAAAATCACCACCCGCTTTTTCGATCTCGCCGACCTCGCGCGCGAATCTTCCTACGTCGCGCGCAACGAAAACCAATCCGTAGTCACTGCCGCGCACGTCCGCCGCGCCCTCGATTCAAAAATCGAGCGCCACAACCTGACCGAATCGAAAATCCGCGAAATGATCGAACAGAATTTGCTCTTTATTGACACCACCGGAACCCGCATCGGCCAGGTAAACGGACTCAGCGTGATGGAAATCGGCGGCTACGCCTTTGGCAAGCCCGTGCGCATCACCGCGTCGGCGTCCCCCGGAAAAGTCGGCATCATCAATATCGAGCGCGAATCAAACCTCAGCGGCCGCTTCCACGATAAAGGCGTGCACATCATTTCCGGCTACATGCGCCGCACCTTCGCGCAGGATAAGCCCCTGGCGCTTTCCGCCAGCCTTTGCTTCGAGCAATCCTATTCGGGCGTGGACGGCGATAGCGCCAGCTCCACCGAAATTTACGCGCTGCTCTCGGCGCTTTCCGGCATCCCCATTCGCCAGGAATTAGCCGTCACCGGCTCGGTGAATCAACAAGGAGACATCCAACCGATCGGCGGCGTGAACCAGAAAATCGAAGGCTTCTACGACATCTGCAAAATGAAAGGACTCACAGGAAATCAAGGCGTCCTGATCCCCTCGGAAAATGTGGACGACCTCATGCTCCGCGAAGAAGTAATCGAAGCCGTCGCAAAAGGCCAGTTCCATTTGTATCCGGTCGCAACCGTGGAACAGGGCATTGAAATTCTCACGGGCCGCCACGCCGGCAAGCGCCTCCCCAGCGGAAAACACGAGCCTGACACCATCTTCTGCAAAGTAGACGCCCGCCTCCACGAAATGGCCTTAACCCTCCGCAAATTCGACTAGAGCCCTTTCCCAGCGTCGCAGCTAGAAGCGGCCCGCAACGTTCTGCGCTAGTAACGGATCCTGGTTCATCCCCGCGCGTGCCTTCTCCACATGCCCTTGATAATCCTGCTTCCAATTCTCCGTCGTGATCAGCGCCGCCGCGAATTCCATTTCCGCATCACCTCCCCGCAGGCTGATCGCTTTTTTCACCCACGCGTAACCACCCAGCCCCGCCGCCGGATTCACCCAATTCCCGCGATTTACGGCGCCGCGCGACATCCGAAACGCCATCTCCAGCTGCCGGTAAGTTTCGATCAGGTATCCATAATCGCAAGCCGCAAGCGAGTCGTGTTCGCCGCTCGTGGCGCGCGTCTGCAGTCCGGCAAACAACTCCCGAGCCACCGCCTCATTATTCTGACTATAAAGCGCCGCCCGCCGAATCGTCTCCATCCGCACCAGCACCGGCGTATCAGGTCCCAGCAGCGCCAAAGTGTCCGAAAGCAAATGAGCCACATCGTAGCTCTGGTCGGGGGAAAGCTTCCAGCTCGTGCTCGTCCACGGCAACGATCGCGCCGAACCGATGTTGATCGGGTGGCAAACCAGCGCAGGCCCGGCGAACGCCGGCGCGGCAAGCAACGCGCACGCCGCCAGAATTCCCAGCGACTTCTGCATCGCAGCAAAAATAGAACGTTTCATTTGCGTCTCCTTGCGGGGTGGCTGTTCTTCCTGCATGGGGAAAGACGCGCCAAAGAAGCATGCTGTTAACAACCAAGAGTCCAGCCACAAAAATCCCGCAGCAATTATTCCTCTACGTGCGGCGGTCCCTTCGATCCCTTCTTCACATGTCCCAGTCCAAGCTTGTCCCACCAAGCGCTCATATCGTCGCCGTCCACCGCATTTTGCCGCGTCACACTGGCCGGCGGCGGCAGCAGCACGGCCAGACGATCGTAAAGCCGCCCTCGATCCTCCGCATCGACCCGCCCGAACAGATTCAGCAATGTGAACGCATCACGAGTCCGCGCCTCCGCCAGTAAAACCGTCAAAGCATCCGCACGTGCCTGCGCACGCTCCACGTCGAAGTTCACAGTCTCGAGCGCCGCTTGAAATCGTTCGCTCGAGTCCTCAAAGTACGGCGCTCCAGGACCGATCGCGGGCCTGGACTCCGCCGCCGCCCCCGCCGGAACCAGCGACTGCCGAAAGCCGTGCTGCAAATCCACCCAGCCCATTGTCACGTGCAGGATGCTCAGGCCGGCATCGGTCACCTGCAACGTGTACGCGCAACCCATATCCATCGCGTAAGCCCCCGGCGTCCGCACCAGAAACACGTAGGGCGGAGCCGTCACCGCTGCTCGAATCGTCCCACGCACCAGCCGTATCTGCTGTTGCGTCGCGGTCGCTTGCAACAGCAGCAGGCTTGCATTCGGCCCCACTTCGAATTCGCCCAGCCCATCCACTCGCAACTGCACGCGCGAGGTTTCATCGGTTTCCAGCGACTGCCCGATCTTCCATCCCTGGTTCCGCTCGGCGAGCTTGCCGTCAATCCGCGGCGATCCTTCCAGCCCAGCAATCGTCCACTCGGCGCGGCCCGTCAGCGCCCGCAGCAGCCATATGCTCCCCAGAAGCAAGACGGCCGCGGCCGCAATGCGCAACCATTCCGTCCGCCGCGAGCGCGTGGCTAGCGGAGAAGTCGCAGCCATAGAAGCAGCAGGGAACTTGAATTCCGCCGCAGTCGCCCGAAAACGCCCGAGCAATTTTTCCAGCCGCTCCACTTCCGCGTCCGGCGCACCGGAACCATCCCAAAGATATTCCTCACTCATGATTCGCGCTCTTTCCCAGTTTCGCTCGCAGTTGCTTCATCCCGCGATGTAAATTCACCCGCACCGAAGCCGGGGTCATGCCGGTCCGCGCCGCAATTTCCGGTCCGGTCATTCCTTCCACCAGCCGCATACTCAATGTCTCGCGGTAAGCCTCGGGCAAAGAATGAATAGCCGCCAGCGCCGCTCGCGCCTCCTGCTCGTCCGGATCGTTGCTGACAACCCAGCCCTGAAACTCCTGGGCTGCGCGCGGCCGGCGATGAAAATCATTCGCCCGGTTCCGTGCAATCGCCAGCAGCCAACCCGCGAACGCCCTAGGCTCGCGCAAACTACCCAGGTGGCTCAGCGCAACTAGAAAAACATCCTGGACGAGGTCGTCCACTTCCGCATAAGGCACGTGCGCCAGCAGGACGCCATGCACCATCCGCGCATAGCGCCCGTAAAGCTCGCCGAACGCCGCGTGGTCGCCGCCACGTGCCGCCTCGACCAACTGCGCGTCTTGGGAAAAGTCTCCCATCAAGTGGTCTGCTGGCATGGGAGCTTCTCGGATTAGCAGAGCCCGGTCAAGAGTTGCAACCACGCAAAATTGCCCTCGAATGAAAGACGCCGGAAACAAAGCAAGTGTTATCGGTCTTGTAACCAGTGGAAAGTGCAGTGCTTAATCCGAAGAGCAGCCGCTTGACAAACGAAATCAAGATGATATCATGAAGATATTGAATTCAGGAGGAGTTCCATGCGAGAAAAACCAGCCTTTTCTCTCCCCGGCGGCGCCCTGTTATTGCTGCTGATCGTCGCAATCGCCGGCACCCTGTTTGTCCTGATCAGCTCGGCCCAGATGCAGGTCACAGCCGGGATCGTCCTCGCCATGTTCGCGCTAGGCGTTGAAGTGATTTGTCTTAAAGGCCTGCTGATTGTGAACCCGAACGAAGGCCAGGTGCTGCAGCTTTTCGGAACCTACGTAGGCACGCTGCGCGAACAGGGATTTCGTTGGGTGAATCCGTTCACGACCAAGCGTCGCATCTCCCTGCGCGTACGAAACTTCGAAACCTCCAAATTAAAAGTGAACGATCTGGATGGCAACCCGATCGAAATCGCAGCCGTAGTTGTCTGGCAAGTCGTGGATACAGCGGAAGCGGTCTTCCAAGTGGACAGCTACGAAAACTTCGTGCAGGTGCAAAGCGAATCCGCACTGCGCACCATGGCCACGTCCTACGCGTATGACTCGCACGTCGCCGGACAAATGAGCCTGCGCAGCCACATTCAGGAAACCGCGGCGGAACTGCAGAAAGAAATCCAGGACCGCCTGGCGAAAGCCGGCGTGCAAGTCGTCGAAGCGCGCATCAGCCACCTCGCCTACGCCGCCGAAATTGCCGGAGCGATGCTGCAGCGGCAGCAAGCTTCAGCGATCATCGCCGCACGCCAAACCATCGTCGAGGGAGCCGTGAGCATCGTGCAAATGGCGCTCGATCAGCTTTCGGAAAGAAAAGTTGTGGAGCTTGATCCCGAACGCCGCGCCGCCATGGTCAGCAATTTGCTCGTCGTGCTTTGCGGCGAACGCAGCCCACAGCCGGTAGTCAATGCAGGCTCGCTCTACAGCTAGATGCGGAGGCGAAATGGCTGAGCGCAAACCATTTCTTCTGCGGCTGGATCCTGCGACGCACGTCGCCCTCGAGCGTTGGTCCGCCGATGAATTGCGCAGCCTGAACGCGCAGATCGAATATTTATTGCGCCGCGCTCTGCAGGAGGCGGGCCGTCTACCGCGCCCAGCCTCTGAGGACGCGGCGCGATCCGCGCTGCAGACCACTGTGGAAACTTCCAAGCCGTAACCGAATTTCGGCGTGAGGGAAAATTCGCACTCACAAAACTCAAATGCGCCGGCGCATCTGCAACGACACCGTCACCGTCTGTCCCTTGCGGTCAAGCAGCACCTTGTACTGATAACCTACCTGCCGAAACAGATCGCGCACCGCTTCCAACGTCAAATCGGCCGCCGCCTCATCTCCAATCCCCGCGATCACATCCCCCGGCACAATTCCCTCATGCGCCCCGGGCGTTCCCGGCTGCACCGCCACAACCTCGAAAAGTTTCAGATTCGGCCCCTTCGCGATGATCGAGAGCCCGCTCATGTCTTCGTCCGTGTCATGATTCAGCTGCACATTCGGGTCCAGAATCACGCGCTGGTGCGGAAAATCAAAAATCACCGTAAACCGCCGCAGGAAATTGCTGCCGATCGCGCCCGCAATGTTCTTACCTGCTCCCTGTTTCGTTTGTTCCTGCGTGAAGTCGCCGACAATGTCCTCCAGTTCGTACGGGCCAATGGCAAAGGTCTTCAGCCGGCCCAGAAATATCTTTGCCCCGCCATCCACCTCCGGATAAGAAGCCGGTTCGCTCTTGAAATGCGCCGCCGATATCTTCGCCGCGTCCGTGAATCCGCGGTAAAAAATCACGCCGGAATCCAGCGCCGTGTCCAACGCAAAATCCTCGGTGCGCGACCTGTGCCCGGCCGCTTCAAATTTCGCGCGGAGCAGCGGCACCGGCCCCGCAAACGTCAGGGGAAAGCTCTTTCCTTGTCCGCTGTAGGTAAAGACGCTCGGGTCGTACAGCTGCACCGTCTGCCGGTGATAATCAATCTCCACCACCACGCGATCGAAAAAATCCCGCCCCAGCGTGCCTTGATAAGGCTGCCCCACCTGCTGCGCGAAATCTTCGCGGGAAATAACGGGCAGCGTCAGGAACGGAACCTGCACCCCAGGCAGCGCCAGCACTGCGTATTGCAACGCGTTGCTCGCAGTGTCCCCGGCGACTTTGCGATCGATCGCGCTTTTCTCGGCGGCCGAATCCAGTTCCAGAAGAACCGGCTTGCCGCCGTTCACGCGCACCGGCATGAAAATCAGGTTGCGCAGAAACACCGCCGGAATCTGCGCGGCATCGCCTTGAAAAGAAAAGCGCGCGGCAGTCGGATCCCGCGGCGCGACAGGCGCTGCGGAAGGCGCGGGCTTAGCGCTCTGCTGCACCGTCTGCGAGGGGCGCGCCGCCCAGCCGCACAACAGGATCGAGCAGCCAATCAGATACTTTGCGCGGCGCCGATTCATCATTCCTCCCGTCGTCTACACAAAAACACAAATGTCACGCAACCGACCTGTCTTGAATTCGCCAGCCGATTATACGAGCTAAGGCCCCGGCGCGAGATATCCTTCGCGCGAGAATATCCGGTGCGTGGCTTTCTTCCCCTCGGTCGCAAATGGCTGGCCGCTGCTATCCAGCACTTGCACGCTCAGCGCGTGGAACTGCCCGTCATGCTCGGGCGTAATCCCCAGCAGATATTGATGCCGCAGCGCCGCGGCGATCTGCTGGTACATCGGCGCGAAATCCTTCGCCGATTCTGGAAAAAAGGCCCTCCCGCCGGTAATCGCGGCGAGCGATTGCAGCGCCTGGTCCGCCGCAGCAAACGCCTGTGAATCCTCTTCGGGTGGCCCGGTTGCTTTCTTCTTTTTATCCGGCGGACGCCGCAGCCATCCGCCCAGCGCCACGGGAAAAATCACCACATCGCGCGCCCGCAGTTTTTGCAGCAGCGCATCCCAACGCGCTGGGGAAGACGAATCGAGTCCCGTCGTCAGCAGCACCAGCGCCTTCTTCCCGCTCACCGCTGCGATCCAGTCCAGCGACGTGGACACCGCGTCGTAGAAATTCAGCTGACCCATCCCCACGGAAAATTGAATTTGTCCCAGCGCGTCGAGCAGCGCGTTTTTGTCCGGCGTAAAAGCCAGCACCGCGCGAGGCGCCTGGTCGTAGGTCACCAGCGCCACCTGATCGTCCGGCGCCAAGCCATCCAGCAGCGCGTAAGCTGCGGCGATATGCTGATTGTGGATCAGGTACACAGCCGGGCTCGTCTCCACCATCACGAGAATTTGCGCCGGCGCATCAGTGGGAGCAAAAAACAGCAGCGGCCGCTCCACTCCGCCATCGAGCACGCGAAAATTCTTGCGCTGCAAACCGCTCACGAATGCGCCGCCGCCGGCCAGCACGCTCACGCCGATCTGCACCATCTCGGTCGTTACCTGCAGCGGCTGTTGCGCATTTCCAGCAGCCTGCTGTGCCGCCGCAGCGAATGGAATCACGACGAAATAGAAAATGGCAGTGAACGCAGCGCGGAGGAACAGCAAACGCAGCGAATGTGGTTTCCCAAAGTTGCGGATCAAAGTGAACGCCGTGGAGCTCTCGGCTTGCGATCGCGACCCGGGCACGCCGCAACGCAGCGCGCGCCCAGGTCTGGGCCGACAAAACCGATCGAATTACCGATTTAGTTGCCCGAAGGCGGTTTCGCCGCCGCTGGCGGCGCTGCATTCGCCGATTTCGGCGTGCTCAGATATCCCTTCGCGCTGTCCTTCGACAGATCGAACACCACGATCTCGTAAGGCGCCCGCGCTCCGCGCACATAAAACTGAATCGGCTCGCCCACCGTCTTGTCTTTCTTCTCAATGCTCTTATCATCTGCAACCACATTGAGAGTGTACTTATAATGTTTCGTGTCCACCTTGCGCAGCGCTACCTGAATCGGTCCCACATGCTCGGGCGCCTTGGACGCCTTGTTCAGGTTGAATTCGAAAATGTCGCGCTCGCCTAGACGCCTCAATTCTTCCACTTCGTCGTGATTGCGCGCGATCAATCCGCTCTGCACGCCCAGATCGCCAATCGTGCTCGACAGCTTTCCCTTGGTCGCATCCAGATCGGCCTTGGTCGCGTCCGCTTCGGTTTTGGTCCCGGAAAGGTCCGTCGTCACCTGTCCAAATTTCGTCGCCGTGTCCGCCTGCACAGCGCCAATCTGCTCGCGCAATTGCTGGTCGCTCTTTTGCTGATCTTTCTTGATGGATTGCGCCAGGCCACGCGCGCGCGCCAGTTCATCCTGCGTCAGCCCCAGCTTCTGTGAAGTCACGTCCAGCTGCCCCTTCAGATCCGCAATCCGCGAATTCGTCTTGTCCAGCGCGGCCGCCAGCGCCTGCGTTTTCTTGTCCGCATCCTCCAGACCCTTGCGATCTGCCTCGCGTTGCGTATATCCGGCGTAAAGCAGATACGCCACCAGCGCAAAGGCGATTGCAAAAAGCAGCGTAACCCAGCGCGGCAAGGCGGAAGATTCCACGATCGTGGTGCCCTCACCGGGTGTATTCGGGGTCGAACTCATTGAGCCTCCTTGGCTGCGGCACCTGCCGCATGTATGGCCGAAATTATCCATGAGGAGCGTCGCGATGTCCATCCCCGATGGTTGCCACAGTTGCCACCGGCTCGGAGCCACGATCCGCCTCTTCGTCCGCCCGGCCAACCGCCGCGTATCCCGCGGGATTGGGTTTCTACGCGCATCCGTATTTTCCGCGTCTTGTCCGCGACCGGCCTTTTCGGTATTCTTTGCTACGCGTTCGGAGCAATGATGATTTGTCCACATTGTCGCAGTGACAATTGTTTTCGCTCGCACCGAAACGGAATCCTCGACTTCCTCCTCAGTGGCGCCGGCCTGCGCCCCTGGCGCTGCCACAGCTGCGAGCACCGCTTTCAGGCCTGGCGGGTCGCCGCCACTCTGGAACGCTTCGCGCACTGCCCCCGCTGCGGCAATTTCGATATCGAGCACATCTCTCGCGAACGGGTGGAAGAAGGCACCCTCATTGTCCTGAAGCGCTGGCTCCAATTTCCCGCCTACCGCTGTGATCCCTGCCGCCAGCGCTTCTTCAGCGTCCGCATATTCCGCCGCATCCTGCCGTCCATGGTGGAAAGCCGCGCCCACAGAGCGGCCAACTAACAGAAGTTGCGGTAGTTCCCGTCTCCCAGCCCGCCCAAATCAACCAAAATCTTCCTGTGCTGGCAGTAACGCACAATTAACATTCCCGTCACGGTAGGTTCAACCGCCCCGCTTAACGTCCCAGCGTCGCTCTGCGTGTAGCGGCTCTGAATGCTTCCGAATTCCTAAGGTGCGGGTGTGGGAACGGGTTTTTTTTAAACGATGGTTGCTTTCAGTGCCACGTCTGATGTATTTCAACCCGCATCGGGTGGTTTCTTCGGCCGGCGTCAAGTGGGGGCTGTGACGGGTTTGGGGACGGTAGGTTCCGTGTCTCTAATTACCATCGTTCGGAAACATGTGGCAGTCAAATTTCAAGGAGGAAGGAATGCGAGCATTCGTTGCATATCTGTTAGCCCTTGGTCTCGTCGCCGCGCCAGCAATGGCAGCGACGGGTTCAGCGGGTGATAAGGATAAAGACAACACCGCTGCGAAATCCAGCAGCACAGCCGCTACGGATAATTCCACGGCGACAGACAAAGACAAGGACGCTTCTGCAGCAACGTCCAAGTCCGAACCTGGAACGCCCGGAAAGACGGCTGCTTCATCCGGTCTGGAAAGCGAGCTGCAACAGCTTCGCGAACTTCTCGAAGCGCAGTCCCGTCAAATCCAGATCCAAAACGAACAAATGCGCGAACAGCAGGACCGCATGGAAGCGATGGAAGCGGAGCTGAAAGTAGCCACCACTCCTCGCGATACTTCCTATGCTCCGGCTCCAGACAGTCGCGTTCCGAAAGCTGCCGATGGTTCCGCGCCGGCTCCCAGGTTCGCCGACTTCTCCATCGGAACCGCTGACGGGCAAGCTGCGGACGTGGACAACAATCCCATCGCCATCCGCTACAAGGGAATCACCCTGACTCCCGGCGGCTTCCTGGCGGCGGAAACGGTTTTCCGCAACAAAGCAGAGTCTGCCGATATCAATACGGGGTTCAACCAAATTCCTCTCCCTGGGAATTCCGGAAGTCAGACCACCGAGTTCAACGGCACCGCTCGCCAATCTATGCTGACGCTAAAAGCCGAGGGAAAGCTGGCCTCGGTGAAGCTCACCGGCTACGTCGAGACGGACTTCCTCGGTACCGGCATTAGCTCCAACAACAACCAGAGCAACAGCTACGTGCTCCGTTTGCGCCAGGGCTGGGGCCAAGCGAAGTTCGACAATGGTTTCACCATCACCGGTGGCCAGATGTGGAGCCTCGCGACGGAAGATAAAACGGGCGTGGATAACCTCAGCGAAGTTCGTCCCTTGACCATCGACCCGCAGTACACGGTCGGCTTCAGCTGGGCGCGGCAGTATGGCCTTCGCATCTCCAAGAACATCGGTATTCTAACGTTGGCCGCTTCCGTAGAAGACGCAGCGACCACACTCACAGTTCACGGTAATCCAACATCCACAATTCCCGCATCCTCGACCGTCACCGTGAATGGAGTGGAGATACCGACTTTGAGCACGACCGTCTTTAACAACTTCCTGGTCGGCGCCCCTGGTCTCACCCAGGGACTTCTCAACCAGACCGGAACCTATGCCTACGAAAAGACCCCGGACTTTTTGGTTAAGGCGGCTCTTGATCCGAAGTTCGGGCACTTCGAAGTCTTCGGTATCGTCAGCACATTCCGTGATCGTGTCTTCCCGTGCTTCGCAGCAAACGGAGCCATTACGATCACCCTCGCGGGCGACGGGACCACTCCATTCCCAACCGTCGCAATTCCCGCCAATCCCTGCGCGCTCACCGGATCCACCAACGCTGCTTCTGGTGCGTTTAATAGTTCCAGCACCGGCGGCGGCATTGGCGCAAACGGTCGCGTCTATCTTGGCAAGCACCTCGACGTCGGACTCCACTTCCTTGGTGGCGACGGCGTCGGACGGTATGGCACCGGTGGCCTTCCGGATTCCACTGCCCGCCCCGATGGCACCATGGCGTTGCTGCGCAACTATCAGGCGCTTGGCAGTTTGGTGTTCCACGCCACGCCGGCGCTTGATATTTACGCCTACGTCGGCGGTGAATACGCCAGCCGTTGGATGGACGGCAAAGAAGGTTACGGGAGCAATCTTCGCCGCAACGACGGTTGCGCGGTTGAAACCTTGCCGCTCGCCGCTCCTGCCGGTTCCATCAACACCACTGCCGTGCTGGGATCGAATGGTTTCATTCCTGGCGCGCTATCGAATTGCGACGGCGACACCCGGAACATCCTGGAAGGAACCATCGGCTTCTGGTACCGCTTTTACAACGGACCGAAGGGTCGCTTCCAATTCGGCGGTCAATACTCCTACGTGCAGCGCAACACCTGGTCCGGCGTGAACGCAGCCGGAGATGGTGTTGGTCCGCACGGTTTGGACAACATGGTATTCACCTCGCTCCGTTATTACCTGCCGTAGAACACGCATGCCGGCGAGAGAGGTAGGCAACCGCCTCTCTCGCTCCGCATTTTTCGTGCCCCAGATCTTGCGCCCGCCTGCCCCATCGGATTGACATCCTCGCCTCGCCCAGATTAGCATCCTGAGTCGCCCACCTTTTCGGCGAATCCAAATGCCAACGGCGAAACTCTTCACGCCCCGCGACGCCGCACAGGTCCTCGGAATCAGCTATCCCACGCTGAAACAATGGATCTACAAAAAGAAAATCCACACCGTGAAAACCGCCGGCGGCCACCACCGCATTCCCGAAAAAGAAGTGGACCGGTTCCTATATCGTGCGACGGAACATGGCGACGTTTCCGAACGCCGCACCAATTTTCGCCGCATCAGCGGGCGCAATCAGCTCGTCGGCCGCGTCACCGACATCAAAATTGACGGCCTGATCGCCCAAGTCGCCCTCTCCATCGGAGGCCAGCGCATCACCTCCATCATCACCTCCGACGCGGTTCGCGAACTGCGTCTGAAAAAAGGCCAGACCGTCGCCGCCCTCGTGAAGTCCACCGAAGTCATGATCGTTCGGCTTTAAGTTTTCGCTTTAATGCGTGCTCTTTCTTCCAGCCACGCCGCTATGTTCGCAGCCGTACCGCGCCACAGAACCTGTTAATCGCAGCAAATCGGTTTGACATCGCTATACGATTCGTATAGATTCGCACCTCATCGCCGTCGTTCGTACGCGAACTGGATCTGCGTAATTGCACACGGAAGGAGAACCTGTGAGGCCCCGCACAATTATTTTCGCCGCTCTAATTCTGTTTGTCGCCGTCGGCGTCGCCCGGGCGCAATCTTTCATCGCGCGGGAAGCGTACCCGGCCTCGGCCCAAACCGGAGGGAGCCTTTCCGGCGTAGTCACGGACCAAACGGGCGCAGCCCTTCCCAATGTCACGGTGACAATCAAGAGCCTGGACTCGTCTGAAACGCGCACGATCACAACCGACGGCGGCGGGCGCTATCAGACATCCGGCCTGCCTCCGGGACGCTTCGAGATTCGCGCGGCAAAACCAGGGTTCGCCGATGAAATGCGCGCGGGAATCAGCTTGGCGGTTGGCCAGGGCGCCACGGTTGACATTACGCTGCAGCGCAGGACCGCCGATCCCTGCACGAACGGCCGCGAGTTCGCCACTACCGATTGCACGCTGACCTGGCATGGCATCACGCTGTACGGTGCTTATGACGTCGGCGTTGGCTGGGTCAGCCACGGCTTACCGGTAAACGGCTATAACTACGAAGGCGAATCTCTGGTGAACCGCAACGGCTATCAATCTCGATTCCTCGTCGCGCCGAACAACCTGCAGCAGACGGGTTTCGGCATCAGGGGCAAGGAAGAGTTTGCGCCTGGCTGGGCCATCGTGTTCAACGCTTCCACGGGCATCAATCCGCAGTCCGGCCTGCTTGCCAACGCGCCAGCCACCGACGTCGTCAACAACGGCCTCCCCAGGGCCAGCTATTCGGAAGCCATCGACGGCGCGCGTGCGGGCCAGCCCTTCAATGACGAATACTATGGCGGCATATCGTCCGAGAAATTCGGTACGCTCACCTTCGGTCGTCAGCGCTCTCTCGGCACCGACGCGATGCTCCAGTACGATCCTGCCGGAGGCGCTTACGCATTTTCCTACATCGGTTATAACGGGACGATGGCCGGCGGCGGCGACACCGACGACAGCCGTTGGGACGACGCGATGAAATATCGTTTCACCTATGGCCCGGTCCATTTCGGCGCGATGTACAAATTCGCGAATGGTTCGGGCGGCTGCTTCTCGTCCTTGCCAACCTGGACTGCCGCCAATTGCACGCCGGTACGGCCGCACAACAATGCCTATGGATTCGACATTGGCGGACAGCACGGCAAGCTCTCCGCCGACATCGTCTATCAGCATTACAACGAGGCGATCAGCGTATTGAACCCCTTGCTGGGGCCGCAGAGTTTGAGCGCGCCCTATCAATCCACCACCGACAGCATCAACACAAACCAAATCAGTGGGGGGGTCAATCTGATCGACCCCACCGGCACCGTATATGGCATCGTGACCGACAACAACGCCATTATGGTCGCTGCCAAGTATATGTGGGATCCATTCAAGTTTTTTGCCGGCTACGAATACATCTGGCAGAACAACCCAGCGCAACCGCTAGGCGTCGGCGCGACGGACCAGGGCGGCTACATCATGAGCGGGGTCGAAGACAACAATCTTGATTCCGAGAAGTTGCTGCAGATCTGGTGGACGGGCGCGAAATACACTTACCGCACGAAAACCGACATCACTGTGGCCTGGTATCAGCAACGGCAGAACGACTTCCGTGTTCCGCAAACCTGCGCGCCCGGAAATTTCCGAAGTTCCTGCGCGGGCACCCTCGACGAGGTGTCGCTCTACGCGGATCATCACTTCACCAAGCGTCTGGACGGTTACGTAGGAGTTGCCTATTCCGTCGTGACCGGTGGTCTGGCCATTGCCATTCCTCACGGCCCCGGCGTCCCTTATCTCTACCCGACGAACGTTGCTCCGACCATCGGTGTTCGATTCGCCTTCTGATCGTTTCCGCAGCTTGCTCAGTCGAAGGCTCAAGCGAGACCTGCGCCTGCCTACTGCAGCAAACCAACTTGATAATTCAGCGCGGATAATTGCGTCGCGTAGTCGTATTTGGCGCTGGCCTGGGAGATTTGGGCTTGCGTGGCGTTTAACTGCGCCTGGCTCAGCTCGATGATGGAACTGAGTCCTAATTTGTAACGCTGCTGGGCGAGATCGAGGGCTTGATCGGCTTCGTCCAGCAATTGCTGCGTGAGCGCAAGGCGCTGGTAGCCGGAATTCGCGTTCAGCCAGGCTTTGCGCACTTCGCGCACCACGGCGTTCTGCAGATCGCGTAGATATTGCTGGCGGGCGCCGGCTTCTGCTTGCGCTTCGGCGTGCAGCGCATTGAATTGGCGGCCATTGAAAATGGGAATGTTCAGGTTGAATCCAGCCGCCGCGTAACGCGACCCAAGTTCCTCAACGCGATAGGGCGTGAGGCCGGCGGTGCCCACCGCGCTGATGGTGGGAAGCCATAAGTCACGTTCGGCGTTGGCGTAGCTTTGCGCGGAACCTAGGTCCAGCTGCTGGCTAATGATTTCAGGGCGATTGCGCATGGCTTCGGCGATCAAGGCGGAAAGATCGCTGGGCGGGGTGAACGGCAAAGGCTGATCGGCGAGCTGAAATGTTTTCTGATCCGCAAATCCCAGCGCGGCGGAGAGTTCCGCGTAGGATGCCTGCACATCATTTTGCGCCTGCACCAGCAGAAGCTGTGCTTGCGCCAAATCTACGTTTGCAAAGCTGACATCCAGGCCGGACTTTAGTTTGTTTTTCTCCAGCTCCGTCACTTGGTCGGAAACCAGCTTGCGATCTTTGACCGTCTCCTCCGCCACTTGCAGCACCGCTTGCGCTTTCAGGACGTTGTAATAAGCGGCGTCCACTTGCAGCAGCACATCCGCTCGCGAGGTAGTGACGTTTTCTTCCTGGGCCTTCGCGTGCAAATTCGAGCTTTTCACCAGTTCGTGCGTGCGTCCAAAATCCGTGACCAGCTGCTGCACGGTGATGCCTTCGGCGAAGCGACTGAAGATGATCGAATTATTCAGCGCGCCGGCGGTGACGCGGCTGTTGGTTTCCGCTTCCACTCCGGTGGCGCTGCCGTAAGCGTGGGGATAGTAGGCCGAGCGAGCTTCGGTGACTTGCGCCTTCGCCGCTGCGGCCAAATAAGTTGCGGCTTGCACCTGCGGATGATTTTGAATCGCAATTTTTTCCGCTTCTTGCAGGGTGAGGCTTTGCGATGCGGCGCTGGAGGCGGCCGGAGCCTGCAGGTCGGCCGCCGCGTGCAGTTGCGCCGCAGCGGGCCTCGCAGCGAACGCCGCCAGAGCGAACAGAATCAGAAGCAGGGAATGATTTCGGCAACGCATTAGTGAGCCTCCTCGGTGACAAGCGACGCAGCAGCTTCGTCGCGGCGGCGATACATCAACAGATAGGCCGCGGGAACAACGAAAATCGTGAGGGCGATCGAAGTGAGCAGCCCCCCGATGATCACGCGCGCGAGCGGCGCGTAGGCTTCGCTGCCCGTTTCCAGTTTGAAAGCCATGGGCAGCAGCCCGACGACGGTGGCCAGCGACGTCATCAAAATCGGTCGCAACCGGATGCGGCAGGAGTGAACCACGGCTTCGCGTAAGCCGTGCCCTTGGCCGCGCAGCACGTTGGCGAAATCCACGATCAAAATGCTGTTAGAGACGACCATGCCTTGCAGCATTACTACGCCCATGAGCGACTGAATGTTGAGCGTGGTGCCGGTAAGCGCAAGAGTGAGCACGACGCCAATCAGCCCAGTGGGCACGGCGAGGACGATTAAAAACGGATCCACGAAGGAGGAAAACTGCGCGACCAGGATGAGATAGACCAGCAGCACCGCGAGGAAAAGTCCAAGGCCGAAGCTTTTGAATGAGGATTGCATGGTTAGCACGAGGCCGCGCACGTCCACGCGCGTGTTGGGAGGAAGCTGCGTGTGGCTGATGATGCGAGAAATTTCGCGCTGCGGTCCGCCGATGTCTTCGCCAGTGGGCGCGACATAAACGTCAAGGGTGCGCTGCAGCTGGTAGTGGTCCACTTCGGTGGGAGTTTCGATCGACACAATGTCCGCGACTTGATTCAGGTACGTAGGCATTGTCAGTTTGGGGGAGTGCAGAGGCATGGCTTTCAGATCTTCGATGGACTTCACCTGATTTTCCGGGTACTGCACGGTGACGAAATAATTGTTGCCATTTTTGGGGTCAACCCAGTAGCTGGGCGCGATCATCACGTCCGAAGTGAGCGCTGTGATGAGGTTATCGATCACTTCTTTCGGGCTGAGGCCCAGCTCGGCCGCGCGATCGCGATTCACGTTCACCTCGAGCGCGGGATAATCCATGTCCTGGGGGATGTAAACATCGGAAACGCCGCGCGCGGCTCTGATCTGGCGCGCCAGGTCTTGCGCGAGGCGATCGTCGGCTTTCAGATCCATGCCGCTGACTTGTACGTCAATCGGCGCGGGCATGCCTTGATTCAGAACCGCGTCCACCAGGCCACCGGACTGAAAATAGGTGCGCAGCTGCGGCAGCTGCGCTGCGATGCGGCGGCGGACTTCGTTCATGTAAACGAAACTGCTCTCGTGGTGATCTTCCTTCAGGCCCACTTGCACGAAAGCGGTGTGCATGCCGGAATTCGGCGTGAACAATGCCGATAAATCCGCCATCACGCCGATGTTTGATACCACCGTGTTCAGATCGTCCGGCTTCACCACCTGACGGACGATTTCTTCCACTTGTTTCACGTAATCGTTGGTGACTTCGATGCGCGTGCCGGTGGGCGCTTTGACGTTGATCACAAACTGGCCGGCATCCGAGCGCGGAAAGAACGAAACACCGATGAACGGAACCAGAACGAAGCTCAGCAGGAAGATTCCTACGAACAGAATCAGCGCCTCGCGCGGGCGGTCCAAAGTTTTCTGCACGTATTTTTCATAGACGTTCAGCATCTTTTCGAATTTGGCGTTGAAGCCGGCATGGAACCTGGCGCCCCAGGATTGTTTCACTTCGGTGCCCTCCGCACCTTGCGCGCTGGTTTCGTGGGCCGGCTTCAGAAAGTACGCGCAGAAGAGCGGGACCACGGTGACCGCGTCAAAGTAAGAAGCGAAGAGCGCGAGGACCACCGCCAGCGCCAGCGCCGAAAATAGATACTTGCTGACGCCGAAAAGCAGCGTCACTGGGAAGAACACCACCACGGCGACGAGCATGATGGCCAGCACCGCGAGCGCGACTTCGTTCGTGCCTTTCACTGCGGCCACTTTTGGATCTTCGCCGAGTTCGATGTGCCGGTAGATGTTTTCAATCACCACCACCGAGTCATCAATCAAGCGCGAAAAAGCCAGCGCCAGGCCGCTGAGCACCATGCTGTTGATGGTCTTACCGGCGACATGCAGAATAAAAAACGTAATCATCACGGAGATCGGTATGGAGAGAAAAACCGCGGCCGTCGCACGCGTGCTTCCCAGAAAGAGCAGAATCATCACCCCCGTGAGAAATAATCCGATGCCGCCTTCGCGCAACACCGTGGAAATTGCCTGCTTCACGAAAAGCGATTGATCGAAAACCACGTGCGTGTGCAGCTGCGCGGGGATATCGCGCAGCGTGGCGATGGCCTTCCTGATGCCGTTGACGACCGCGATGGTGTTGGTGTCGCCGCCCTGCTTGAGGATCGGCGCGTAAACGGATTTTTGGCCGTTCACGCGCACAACGTTGTACTGCTGGTAGGAGCCGTCCACGGCCCTGCCCACATCAGAAATGAAAACGGATTTCTGCCCTTCGGTTTTCAGCGGCACTTGATTCAGCGCTTCGGCGTTGGGCACTTGCGCGTTGGTGTAGATGTTGTAATCCAGCGGGCCCAGGCGCACGTCGCCGGCAGGAAGAATCAAATTCGATTCGTTCATCGCGCGCACCACGTCCATCGGGCTTAGTTCGTGCGCCTGCAATTTCACCGGGTCCACGTACACCATGATTTGCCGGTATTTTCCGCCGTACGGCGGGGGCACCGTGGCGCCGGGAACCCCGGCAATCTGATTGCGGATCTGAAACTGCAAATAGTCGTGCAGCCGCGTTTCGTCGAGCCCCTGGCCCTCCACGGTGAGCAGACAAACGGGAAGACTGGAGGCGTCTACTTGCATCACGACCGGCGGCAGCGTGCCTTCGGGCAAGCGCCGCAAATCGGCCATGGCGAGATTGGAAATGCTGGTGACGTCAGCGTTGGCGTCGGTTCCCGGCTGAAAATAAATCTTGATCAGGCTGACGCCGGCCATGGAGCGCGATTCCATGTGGTCAATTCCGCTGCCCAGCGTGAAAAAACGTTCGAACGTGTCGGTGATGTCCGCTTCAATCTGCTCGGGTGGCATGCCGTTGTAGAAAGTAGCGACGAGCACGACCGGAATGTTGATTGGCGGAAACATGTCGACGGGCATTTGCGCCAGACTGGTGATACCCAACACACAGATAAAAAGACAGACCACAATGATGAAATAGGGATGGCGTATGGCAAATGTCGGCATGTGCGGGTTTACTCCGTCCCTGGGGCGACGACGATTTGCGGCGAGACCTGCTGGCCTTCTTTGAACTGATTCTGCTCGCCGAAAACCAAGGTTTCGTTTTCACGGAGTCCGGAGAGGACCTCCGCGTCCGTTGCGGTCTGCAGTCCCAGCGTCACTTCGCGCCGCTCGAGATGATTCGAGGAGTTCACCACCAGCACTGTGCCTTGGCCCGTTCCCGACGACTGAACGGCTTGCACCGGAACCGTGAGAACGCCAGCGACCGAATGCAGTGGGATTTTCACCGACGCGTACATTCCCGGTACCAGTTCGTAATTCACGTTGGGCACGGTAACTTCGGTGTGCATGGTGCGCGTGGCGGGATCAATCTGATCGGAAAAGCGTACGATTTTTCCTGCGAAAGTTTTGCGTAGCGCCGAGACGTTTATTTCCAGCGTCTGGCCGTCGCTGATGTCCGGCACCGCCCTTTCCGGCACGGGGATCACCAGGCGCAGCAAATTATTTTGCGATAGATGGCAGAGTGCGGAATCGCCCTTCGCCGCGGACGTTCCCGCGGGCAGCAGCGCTCCCGTGTAGGCGTAAATTTGCGTGACGACTCCATCAAACGGCGCCGTCATGCGCGCGTACGCGAACATGGCCTTGTCTTTATCCAGCGCGGCTTTCGCGGCCAGCAGGGCTTGTTCGGCTGCGGCCAACGCGTCTTTCGACGACGAAACTCCGGCGCTGGCTTCCAGATCCTTGCCCTGCGCCACGTCAATTTCCTGCTGGGCTACAAGCTCAGGCCGGGATTTCTGCACGTCGGCGAGGCGCGTGTAGGTGACGTGCGCGACAGAGTACGACGATTCCGCGCGGGTTTGCTCTTCGCGGGCGCGCGAAACTTCCTGATCGGCGCGGCGAACGGATGCTTCGTCCTGCAGCAGCTGCTGTTGCAGCTCGGGAATTTCCAGCACGGCCAGCAGTTGTCCCTGCTTCACGTGCGTGCCCCAATCCACATACAGCTTCTGGATGTAACCGGAAACTTTCGCGTACACGTCAATTTCCTGGTAGGGCAGAAATTCCGACGCGATCTCTAGCGTGCTGGAAAGATTTTTGCGCTGCACTTTCACCACGGCGGCGCGCGGCACATCGCTCGCGTCGGCCTTGCGCGCGTCGCCGCAGCCCCCGGCGAACGCAGAAAGAATGATCACCATGAATATCCAGCGATGGGTGGCGAGTTTATGCCTCACGATTCCAGCTCCTTAGCTTTCGCTACGAATTCCGCGATCGAAAAATCCTTCGACCGGCACAGGCCGATCAATTCTTTTCTGGACTGCAGGATCTCGCGGGCTTTCGCGGGAACCCGCGCGGCAATCTCGCGCGGAATGGTTTGCACGCCGTGCAGATCTCCCTGGATCAAATCCCAGGGATGCACGGTGAGCCCGGCAATCTCCACAGTCCCGCCAAAATCAAAGACGTGCGCGTAGGCGTGCGACACCGAAACATTTCCGGCAAACAGGTGCAGGCCGCTCTTGTGCACATCCGTAAGATCGCGGACGCCGCCGTTCGTCACAACCCCCACGCAACCCAGGGCCAGCAGAATGTTTGCGTGCACTTCGCCGATGAAGGCGCCAAGTCCGGGGGTGGAATCCGCGTCCTCGATCACCGCGATTCGAGGCGCCGGGATTTTGAGCAGTGAATTCCACCAATCCCCGTGATCGTAATAGCCACGCCCTTCCATGGGAGGATCGGAAGCGCGTATACGAGCCGTCGCGGCGTAGCCCACCGCGGCCGGCAACTCCGGAAACATACAATGCAGGCGCGAATCGGAAAAACCTCTATTGCGCAGGCGCACCCCAAATGTTTCGATCGCGCTGGCGACCACACAAGTGCTGAGCGTGCGCAGCTCCTCCAAGTACGGAGGCGTCAGTGGTTCTGCGTTCATGAGTACTCCTCTCGGAGCGTGTCCGTGGACCAATCGAAAAAGGGCCGGAGCGTGAAAAAATAATTGGAGGTTTCGGTTTTTCAGAAACGTGCGAGCAGACTACGAGAGGGAGAGCGGGGGAGAGCGATGCTGCAGAGAAACCGTGACGCCGATGGACGGCAGCGCCGGAATCTCTTCCTCCACCATCCTGGCGATCCGCATTTCAGGTTGTGGTGGTATGAATCGGACGATAGGGCGCAGAGGCGTTCGGTCGATTACCACCGGCAAATGGCTGACCTTCATTTTGCTAGAAATATTGATGTAGTGAGCCGGGTTAGACCTGGACAGATACTGACTGTTCTTCGCGAGAGTGGAAAAACCGACGATGGCCAGCAGCAACATAACCACGCCGACCTTCAGATAGACGCGTCGTGCCTGCGCACCTTGGCCGATCTGGTTCGCGGATTGTCGCGCCGTAATCACGATGACTGGCCTGCGTCTACGTCTCTATTGTCGGCAACTGTGGCTTAGAAAGCAAGAACGCAGCCAATTGGATGGCGTTACGATACTTGATGTCTTTTTGCAAGACGAGCGCGAGCGGATTAATGAGCGTGCCGCTTTCTGGATGGAATGACGCAAACAATTAATTGTTCTTCCAGGACGTGCACCATAGACGCGAAACGTCTGTGGGGGAATACGATCCCATGGCCGAAACCCGGCCTCTGCAGAATACTCGTCGGCCTATTTTTCTGGACTCGCAGGCGGCTAGAAGCGATAGTTCACTTCGGTAAATCCGAGCGCGCCATTGCTATTGACGGTATAAATGTTCTTGATCACACCGCCGCCTACGGCGTATCCAAAGTAGAGGCCCAACGAAAGCCCATATTTCCACTTGTAGTCCCCGCTGATGTCATAGAGCGTCGCAAGATAACTGGCGCCATTGGAGGGCCTTCCGTTGAAGCCAAATGTTGTTGGCTGGAACGCACCGCCGCCCGTGTACCACAAATCATTCTTATTGCTCAGCCACAGCCCGTGTATGTCACTGCGCAGCGTGAACGATTTGGTCGGTCTCAGCATTATTTCTTCAAACAGGTCTGTGTTGTTCATTGAGTTGAAGAAGGGAAAACGCGCGTAAACGCGAGGCGTGGGAAGTATCGCGAAGAACGTGCCGTGCGTGTTGTCTGCGGCATTCCCGTCGCCGCTCGAGTAGTCAAACCCGCCACGAATCCAAGGACGCAGCCGACTGGCAAACGCTGGCTGCCAGCCCCCTTCGATCGACGCCGCACCAGCCCGCTGCTTCAGCTCTCCCCAACTCCCGTTCTGCAGCGCGCCCCAGCCCAGCAGGTCAAACGTCCCTGAAGATGAGGTCGGCGCGGACAGAATGAAATGTCCTCCATACGTCCCGATATTGATGCCGCCCAGATCGGTGCTGCGCGCCGCAGCGGAGCGGTTATCCGTCTTCAGCACGCTCCGGTCATCGTTGTAATAGATTCCAAAAACACGCCACTCCGCGCGGCTCTTTCCCAATTCCACCTCGCGCGTCAGCGCCACATAGGTCACGGGCGTCTTAACCCAACCCCAGCCATCTACTTGAAACACGCCGCGCGTCGGTATTGCGCTCACCGCCGTCAAATTCCACGGTCCATTGGCATAGCCAAACTGCACTCCGTCAAAACTTCTCATGACGTCTGAATACCCGAAGTTTCCCAGCAGTCTCTGATTGATTCGGTTGGTTTTCAGCCATGCCAGCGTGGGGTCCTTCGGTTTCACCTCGCCGCCGTCGAAGAATTCGAAGCGCCCGACTCGCAAACTTGCATGCGCTCTTTTGAAGCGGACAAACGCCTCCTTGGGGAAGATCATGGCGGCATTCTTGCTGTTGTCGTTTGCCGCGTAATAGGAGCCTCCCAAACCATATTGGCCGAGCGGAGCCGCATTCACCGCATGATTCGGCAGCCCCAGCAGAATCGGTGCTTCAAACTCAAGATTCCAGTCGAAGTTTGTGTGCTCCTGCGAGAATCCGAAACGCACGACGGTTCCCGAAAAGCCATAGAGATTATTGCCCGTCGTCGGCTCGAACCAATCCCAGGCCTCGTACCTCTCGCGCACGCTGCCGGAAAACGTCACGTTTCCGATTTGGATCGGTTCCGCCGCGGGCTCTTGCGCCTCGATTGCGCCTCCGAACACCAGTAACAACACACAAACGAAAAGTTGTTTCAAGAGATCTCCTCGTGATCTTCTCGGCGTTTTCAGTTTCGTATGCCGAAGTCGTACTGCAGCGCGGCAAGAACGGCCAAAAAACTCCGCCCATTCTAGTGGTCAAGAAAACACGCGCAATAATTGAAAAGTACTACGCAGGAGGGCTCGCTTCGGGCCCGCATTTCTCTCGCCGACATCCGAATTTGCATGGCCTCACCGCGGCCGCGCGGATTCGCCTCACTTGTTCGTCCGCACTGCCACTTTTCCCTGCCTGTACCGCCGCGTTTTCCAAGGCTCCAACGAACCTTGCACCGACGGGTCTGACCGCCAGGATTGACCGAGACCTGGAATCATGAAAAAAGCAAATCCATATAGGAGCGCCCAAGAACCTCTCCAGTACGCGCCTCAAAACTTCATGCGATTCCCGGCATTGTAGTAGGGCACTGCGGGCTCATCGGTGTGATGGGATAGGGGATAGGCTAGAGCGAAACTGCCCTCCTTGCGGCTACGTGAATTCCTTCCGGCGTCGACTTATCGCTAACGATTAATCGTAATTTGGAATCGATTTGACAGGTGGTGAACGCCATGTTCGACTTCGGCTAGCGGAAAGGTTTGGCGGTCGGAACAACCGGGCCCGTTTCCGATTGTTATGAAATCCTGGTTGCAATCTTCGAGGTAAGGAGCGCCGGCCCATATCTGTCGGACGCGTCGATGGGCGTGAGGAACGACCGAAATCTTGAAATTGACTTTGAACTTGTAGCGCCCGCTTCGCCCCCCGCAATGTAGGACGAAGCGGGCATATTCGCGATTCTACGGAATAAAGTAGCGCAGCCCGACATAGATCAGCACCACATGGGCGTTTTTCGGAGCTCCGCTCGGCACCGACCACGGACTGCGCTCCACATACGAATACTGATCGATGAGCTGCAGCTTCCCATAGTTCGGGTTGGACCACAGCGTCGGGATGAACCCAACCGTCGCCTCTTGATACGCGCGGTTGTTCGTGTTCGCCGATCCCGGAAATCCGAAGCCCACGCAAGTAAATCCGGAAACGCCATTGCATTCCGGCGCTGGTGTAGCCGTGGACGCCAGCAAGCCATAATTCCGCTGGAAGTACGCGCCGCTGTAATAGCCGTCCACCAGGAAGTTGGGCTTCATCTGCCATTCAAATCCGGCCACGCCAGATCCGGCATGCACCCCGGAAAGCGTCCCGTCTGGCTTCACGATCACGTCCGGGCCCAGTCCGCCGATATAGCGTCCCACTCCGTCGCCGTAAAACGAATCGGCGATCAAGTGGAATCCGTTGAATAGCTCCAGATTCGCATTCAGCGAAGCGCCGCCGCCGGTAATCGTATCGGTGTCGGCCGGCGTGCTCAAGTTCTCATATACCTTGAAGCTCCGCACCAACCCCGCGGCCTCCAGGTGAAACGCCCGTTCGCGAATTTTCCAATCGAACGCCGTCTTCACCACGAAATCCGGATGCAGGTTCGGCGTCAACGCATTCGACGTGGCGCTGGTAGCGCTGGTGCTTCCGCTACCGTTGTCGAACTGACCAGGGAAAATGCCGGCAGTGCCGCCCGGAAAAACCACAGAGCTGGGCACGAATTGCTGTGGATTTTCCAGCGAAGCGCCCACAGTCCACCAGTCCGTCGCGTGATAGATCACGCGGAACCCAGCCTGCCGCGCGAACACCAATCCCGCCACATAATTGGTATCCAGACGCAGCGTGGCGAAGACGTCAATCGGCGCTGCCGACAGCCCGTAGCGGTTGGGCGTCAGCAGCGACCACGTCTGGCCGCCCACGAACTCCCACTTCTTGTGCGTCACGTCGGCATAAAACAATCGCAAGCGGAATGTGTCGCTGTTGGTGCTCTCCTGCGCGTTCGGCGGTTGATAGCCGTTGAAGTCCGATTCGATGTAGCCGGTGACCGACGTCGAATTCCCAACGTTCGCGTCCACTTTCAACGAAAGTCGTGATGCCTGCGACGTGACCCGAAATTCCGTCAACTGCGATTGCGGCACCGTGTTGTTGAACGGAATGCTGCTAAAGTTTGTGCCCAGCCCTGTTCCAGTACTGGTGCTGCGAAAAACTCCGGTAACGTCCGCAAATCCGCCGGGCGTGAAGTCTGCCGCTCCGATCTTGAACGAAAGCGGATGTTCCACTTGAGTTATGCTCACCTGCTGTTTATCGGGCGCCTGCCCGTCTGGAGGGCGAATCACATGCGCATCCGGCGGTCCTGATGCTGCGGGCGTCGCTGTAGCGGAGCTCGCCGCTGGATTCTCCTTCGCATTGTCGGGTGTCACGTTCAGTGCAGATTCGAGTTTCGCAATGCGGTCCAGCTCTTCGTGAAGCGCTGTTCGCTCGGACTCCAGCTCTTGCGTGTGCTCGATCAACCTTTGCGCCTGCGCCTGCACCGTGTCTTTCAGTTGTCGAAGTTCATTTACCAGCGCCGCATTGCCACCTGACGCGCCGGACGCTCCGCTCGCATCAGTCGCAGCTGTTTTCGATCCATCCATCGTGGAATCTGCCGCGCGGGCGGGCGCTGCCGGGGTGGTCTTGTCGTCGCCATCTCCGGAAAGTGTGCCGCCTGCTGCGCGGGCCAAGGCTGGTCTTGTAAACGTTTGAGAGTTCACAAATGCGAAGAACGCAACGGCAATGACTTTCGTTTTCATTCCTCTGGGTTTCGGCATGGAAGCCTCCTGAGATTTTGGCTTCGCGCCTCCAGTGGACTGGTCGGCCGATCGTAATTCGCTTTCCTCCGCCCCGCGTCGGGGTAGGGACCTGCAATTCTTTGCCGGGGATTTCTCTATTCCTGCTACGTTCCGTTCTTGCGGATTCGCTCCGTCTTGTTCAACTCCACGATCCGCCCGTCATGCACGGTCAGAACTACCGACCCGAAGCGAATCGTCCGCAGCGCCAGCGCGACTTCGTGCAACAACTCCGCCTCGCCCGCAGTCAAATCCTTGTGCCAGTCAATAATGCTTGTCACGCTCATCCCCTTACCTCCCTGCGCCCCCAAGCTCTCGCCCGTCGCGCGAGCAATGAAACGGATTTCCGCGCGTCGAAGCAAAAAAAAACCCACCTGCCAGTACAACTCTGGCGGTGGGATTCAGCTCTGCTGAAATAAGGCCGGCTGTCTAGCTCTGCAGCCTCCCTGCGCCAGAAAACACACGTCCCCGTGCCATACAACATTGAGAACAACACGTGTTTTCTGGAAATGCCCGATTCATGCAAAAAACATACCGGAAATCTAATTCGATTGCAACACGCTAAAATGACTTCTGGGACGTGTTTCCAACCGCGATTCAGACGAAAAAGCCGCCAAAATGGCGAGATTTTTTGCAGTTACTCCAAAGAGGGAAGAGGTACGGTCGCCGAATATGCTCGCCACGTTCGCCGCCGTCTGCAAGATCGCGCTTTCTCTCGACAACGTCGACGAGGGCGTCGGAAGTGATTTTTGCACGTGGCATCACCTTGCATCTCCGGCCTAAATCCGCAAGCCGGTAAATTCCACGGCGCTCGCGAATCCAGTTTCTGGCTTGAACGTGGTAGGCGTGTGTCGTCTCCGCGAACCCCCCGTATGGCTTGCTTGGTCGTAAAGAAGCCCTGTTGTGATTGGGTTATTTCATAAAGCCGTCGCGCGGCATCTTTGCAAGGCCTCAGCATTGCACAATCCCCCAACTTTCTTGGGGGATTGTGCGCCATCGTCCGGCGAGAATGCGAGCGTCAGACTGATAGAATGGTGAGTCATTTAGCTGAAGTAATTTACGATTATTGTGCCCCGTCGAACAGAAGCCAAGAACACGCAATCCCCAACTTTGTTGGGTAACTTAGGTTGCCAGGGGAACTGTATATTCTCCTGCTTGCCCTTCCTGCGGAAAGGCTGCGCCGTTGACCTTGTATTCGCCTTTGTAGTTGCCGTCGCCGTTGACTTTGCCTTTGAATTTCACCCGCCCGCACGCACGCCGCCACTTCCCGCGCACGGATGCCGGTGCTACAATCTGACAGTTAAACGCAGCCGCTGTGTTGTCCGTAACCTCTCGCAGCGAGCGTCAGTGCGGATAAATGGCGGTATGGTGCAGGGGTCAGCACGTCAGGTTCTCAACCTGAAAACCCGGGTTCGATTCCCGGTACCGCTACCAAACTCTCTTCCTTGACTGACGATAGCCGTACTCGCTTCGTCGCGTCGGTCCGCGGCGTCTCGCGCTGACTTTCAATTAATCTCCGAATCCTATTTCGCATTCGCACCATCTGTTATCGTTACCCGATGCCCGAAATCAAAAATTTAGAATGCTCGCGCTGCCATTCCACCGTCTCCGCCGCGATTCCTCAAACTCTCTGCCCGCAATGCAAGGGCTCGCTTTACGTCCGCTATGATTTGCACCCTCTGCGCGGCACCGCAGCGCGCGGCACCATCGCCCGCGAAGCCGCAAGCTCTCCCTGGCCCGGCATGTGGCGCTATCGCTCGGTTCTTCCCGACGCGCGCCCCGTCACTCTCGGTGAAGGCTGGACGCCCATGCTCGGCAGTCGCCGCCATCCCAACGCATTCCTGAAAGACGAAGGCACCAATCCCACCGGCTCATTCAAAGCGCGCGGCCTCGCGCTCGCCGTCACCATGGCCCGTCATTACGGTCTTAAACAACTTGCCATCCCGTCCGCAGGCAACGCCGCCGGCGCCCTCGCCGCCTACGCCGCAGCCGCCGACATCACCGCGCACATCTTCATGCCGCGCGACGTCCCCTTTGCCAATTACGTCGAAGCCATCGCCTACGGCGCAAACGTCACCCTAGTTGACGGCCTCATCTCCGATTGCGGCCGTATCGTCGCCGAACGCAGCAAGTCCGAAGGCTGGTTCGACATTTCCACGCTGAAAGAACCGTTCCGCGTCGAAGGTAAAAAGACCATGGGCTACGAGCTGGTCGAACAACTCGGCTGGGAATATCCCGACGCGGTTTTTTATCCCACCGGGGGCGGTGTTGGCCTGATCGGCATGTGGAAAGCCTTCTCCGAACTCGAAGAACTCGGCTGGGTCAAACCAGGAAAGCGTCCGCGCATGATCGCCGTGCAATCCTCCGGCTGCGCCCCCGTAGCCAAAGCGTTCGACCAGGGCGCGAATGTGAGCGAAATGTGGCCCAACGCCGCCACCTTCGCCTCCGGTCTGCGCGTTCCCAAACCCTACGGCGATTCCATCATGCTGGAAATTTTGCGCGACTCTCGCGGCACCGCCCTCGCCCTCCCCGACGCCGAAATCCTCGCCTCCCTCCAGGATTGGGCAAAAAACGAGGGCCTCTTCCTCTCCCCAGAAGGCGCCGCAGCCACCGCCGCCTATGACCGCCTCCTCGCCTCCGGTTTTCTCCAGCCCAGCGACCGCGTCGTGCTCTTCAACACCGGCGCAGGCCTGAAATACACCGACGTAATAGCCGAAGCCATGCACCTGCAACGCCCCGCGGCTCGAGTCTAACCGTCGCGTCCCGCACGCTTGGTAGCGGCGCACTTCCGAGCGCCATCGCTGGCGCGGCGCCTGGACACAAACGCTTCGCCCCATTGCGTATCCGCAACAACTGCCGCCGCGCCAGTTGCGCCCCCCACTACCCGCGAGTATGCTAGTTTTGTCCTTTGAACAAAGAGCCCACCAGCCCAATGCAACGACCCCTCTTCCGCGTCGCAATTTTCACCGTGCTGGCCCTCTGCGCCTTCCCGCTTGGCGCTTTCACCTCGGCGCCGGCCGCCAATCTCGTCCTCACTACCATGCAACACGAATTGCAACGCGCCACCGCCTCCCTAGCCAAGACCGACCCCGCACCCTACTACATGAGCTACGCTGTAACCGACACCGACGAAACCGCGGTAGCCGCCTCCAACGGCAGCGTCATCTATTCCGCCAGCGTGAACCGCCGCCAGGCAGACGTCATGATGCGCGTAGGCTCGATCGCGCTCGACAACACGCACGGCCAGAGCCGTGCTTCCGGGATCACTTCCGGCTTGCTCCCGCTGAATGATGACACGAACGCCATCGCCCGCATCCTCTGGCAGCTTACCGATCGTGAATACGAGCAAGCCTCCGCCGCATTTCTGAAAGTGAAAACCAGCAACGCGGTGCGCTCCGAAGAGGAGGATAAATCTCCCGATTTCTCCAGCGAAGCTCCGCAGGATCATTTGAATCTGGTTCCCCTGCATCCGCCCTCCGACCAGCAAATCTGGGAAGCCCGCACCAGAAACATTTCCGCCGGCTTCCTGAAATATCCTGAGGTCTATTCCTCCTACGTCACCTTTAATATCTCCGCCGATCGCTCCTACCTGGCCACCAGCGAAGGCAGCGCCCTGATTCGTCCCGGCGCCATCGCGCGCCTGATCATTCAAGCCGAAACCCGCGCCGACGATGGCATGGAATTGATGCGCGTCGAATCCTTTCAGGCCGCAACCGCCGGCCAGCTTCCTTCCGACGCCGAGCTGGCAGCGAAAGTGGACAAGATCGCCGCGGACCTGAAAGCCCTCCGCGCCGCTCCCGCCGCAGATCCTTATGCCGGGCCCGCGATGCTTTCCGGCCGGGCCGCAGCCGTCTTCTTCCACGAAGTTTTGGGCCACCGCCTGGAAGGCCATCGCCAGCGTGACGAGAACGAAGGCCAGACCTTCACCAAAAAAGTAAACCAGCTCGTCCTGCCCGCTTTCTTAAGCGTCGCCGACGATCCCACGCTCAAGGAACTGAATGGTGTGCAACTCGCCGGCCATTACGATTTCGACGACGAAGGTGTTCCCTCTACGCGTGTCGTCGCCGTCGAAAATGGCATCCTCAAAAATTTCCTGATGTCCCGCATGCCCATCAAAAATTTCAGCACATCGAACGGCCACGGTCGCCGCCAGCCCGGTCTGATGCCCACTGGGCGCCAGGGAAATCTGATCGTAACTTCCAGCAACACCGTGAAGGATTCCGAGCTGCGCGAAAAATTCGTAGCCGAAATCAAGAAGCAGGGAAAACCCTACGGCCTCTATTTCGACGACATCCAAGGCGGCTTCACCCTCACCGGTCGCGCCTCACCTCAGGCATTTCAAGTAATTCCCGTGATGGTCTATCGCGTCTACGCCGATGGCCGCCCCGACGAACTGGTCCGCGGCGTGGACATTGTCGGCACGCCGCTGCTCTCGCTGAACAACATCGTCCTCACCGGCGACACACTGCAAGTTTTCAACGGAATCTGCGGCGCCGAATCAGGACAGGTTCCGGTCGCAGCCGCGGCTCCAGAAATGCTCTTCACCGAGATCGAAGTTCAAAAACGCCGCCGCGGCAGTGAGCGCCCGCCGGTTCTGCCGCCGCCAGGACTTGAATCTACCGCTGCCACGCCGCCCGCTAGCGCCGCCAAAGCCGGCCCGCCCGGAGCGAAGCCATGAGTGCTCGCGCCAGAGCTCGCATCAGCGCATGTAGCGCAACATTGCAGCGCGGCTCCTTGCTCGCCTTTCCATTCCTGCTGGCGTTTTTTCTCCTCGGCGCGATTTCCAGCGGGGCGCAAACGCAGCAAAAATCTTCTTCCGCCACTCCAGCAACCGCTTCCCCGGCGGCAGTGCCATCCGACCCATTGCTAAAAGCCCTGCGTGAAGAGCTCGATCGCAACAAATCCCAGCTCAAAATGGACAATGTCCCCGCGCCCTATTACATCGAATATCGCCTCTCCGACCTGGACGAGTACTCCGCCGAAGCTGCCTTCGGCGCTCTGCGTCAGGACCAACGGGTCCACGGCCGCACCCTGCGCGTCGTTGTCCGCGTCGGGGATTACAAACAGGACAGCTACTACGGCCCCGGCACCGGCATGGTCACTTTTGCTCCGCGCGATGACGACTCCATCGCCCTGCGCCGCGAATTGTGGCTCGCCACGGATCGCGCCTACAAAATTGCCAATGAAGCCCTGGCAAATAAAAGGGCTGTCCTCAGCCAATATAGTGCCGACCAGCCTTTCGATGATTTTGCCCGCGCCCCCGCGCTGGAATCCTACGGCCCATTCGTCAAACTCGATTTCTCACCCGCTCCCTGGAAGGAAACTCTGGAGAAAGTCACCAATCTCTACCGCAGCGACGCGAAAATCCAGTCTCTCTCTGCATACGTGCGCTTTCGCGCCGTGAACGATTATTTCGTGAATACCGAAGGCACCAGCACGCGCCAGGGTTACGCGGTTTATTCCCTGAATCTTTCCGCGGAAACGCAAGCAGAAGACGGTATGGAACTCGGCCGCTCGCCTTTCTACGTTGGCGCCACCGCTGAAGAATTGCCCACGCAGCAGAAGCTGCTCGCCGAAGCCACCCAGATGCTCCAGACCCTGAAAGATCTCCGCGAAGCTCCCATGGTCGAAGAAGATTATCGCGGCCCCATTCTTTTCTCGAACGACGCCGCCAGCGACATCCTGGACGGCATGATCGGCGCCAATATTCTCGGCATTCGTCCCAAGCCTGGCGATTCGGCGCGCACCACCGGAGAATTTTCCTCGAATTACAAAGGCCGCGTCCTTCCCACCTTCTTGTCCGTGGTGGACGACCCGACCATGAAATCATTTGAAGGCAAGTCGCTGATCGGCAGCTACCAGATTGACGAAGAAGGCGTCCGCGTTGCCCCGCTTCCGGTAATCAAAGACGGCATCCTCGTCCAATATCTGCTCGGCCGCGTGCCCATTCGCGATTTTGCCGATTCCAATGGCCACGGCCGCGCCGCTCCCGGCCAGTCGCCCTCGCCCAACATCGGCAACCTGATCCTGCAGCCGAAAGAATCCAGCTCGCCCGAAGAGCTCAAGAAAAAATTAATCGAGATGTGCAAACAGGAAGGCAAACCCTACGGCTACTACGCGGAAACTCTGGTCGGCTACAACCCGCGCCTGCTCTATCGCATTTACGTAAGCGACGGCCACCAGGAACTGGTTCGCGGTGCCGTCTTCAACGAACTGGATACGCGTACGCTGCGCAGTAATCTGGTAGCCGCCGGCAACGACCCGCTGGTCAGCAACCGCGAAGGTGCAGTCCCCACGACCGTAATCAGCCCCTCAATCCTGTTCGACGAACTAGAAGTTAAACGCACCGACTCAAAAAACGCCAAGCTCCCCGAATACCCCCCGCCCAACATCACCGCGCATTAATCGTGTCGAGCTTTTGACCCGACGATGCGAGGGGCATCGGCATCCGCAGCTCGGCGCCTTTGCCTCATGCCGGCCGAAGGATCTCTGCCGTCTTTCGCTGCGCCCGGCGCGTCTCGGCGGTAATCGGCTGCCGTTGCCGCCGCGTCGCCCGCGCCTTTAACTAGCGCTTTGGCAGCTCCCACCGCACCCCAATCCTCGCCGCAATCGGCAATCCCAACTGCAAGACCGGCGTCGCGGCCGTGTAATACGTCGCGTTAAACAAATTCTCCGCCGCCCCGTAAACCTCCACTCCCGCTCCAATCCTGCGCGAAATCATCGCATCCAGAACAAAAAAACTCCCCAGCGGAAATTGGTTCTGATCATCATCAAACGAATTCCCGATCGCCCTCCCCGTGACCGCCAAGGTAAAAATCCGCGGGTTCGAATACCGCGCCTGAAACGTAAACGAATTGTGCGGCACCTGCGCCACCCACAATCCCACGAGCGCGGTATTCGCCGGAAAAGAACTCACCTTCGAATCCACGAACTGGTACCCGCAGGAAATCGTGAAATCCCGCACGATGCTCGCCGTTACGCCCAGCTCCACTCCCGGCGCATTAATCCGTCCCAGATTTTCCCGTTGCCGGGTAATCAAAGTCGGCGTCGAACTTAGCGTCACGTTCGCCACCGGATCCACAATCTGGTTGTAAAAAACCGTCGCGTGCGCCTGCAACTTCGCGTTCAATCCCGTCAGCGCCACTCCCGCATCGCCCCCGGTCAAATGTTCCGCGATCAGGCTCGGATTATCCTCGGTCACCGTGTTCCCCTGACGGAAGGAACGGTACAGCTCATTCAAAGTCGGCGCGCGAAACGCCCGGTACAGCGAAGCATTCCACGACACATGCGCATTGGCCTGGTTCCGCAGCGTCAGTCGCGGGCTGAAAGCATTCTGCGAACGGTCCGGAAAAATCGTATCGCTCGGCGTGCCCGGAGGCGCCACCGGCTCGCGCAAAGTCGCCGCGTCGAAATTGCTCCAATGATCCACCCGCGCGCTGGCAGAAAGAAACCACCGCGGCGCAATCTGAATCAGATCCTCGCCGAAAATCCCCACCGTCCGCTGCCGCCCGCCCGAAGAAAGATCCGTGGTGGCGCCGGAAAGCAAAACCTCATGGCTCGCCCCAATTTCTTCGTGGTAATCAAATCCCGCGACCAAAGTCTGCCGCTTTCCCGCTTGTCGCGACCACACCGCCGAACCGCCCACTCCCTGCGACGGCACCGTCTGCAAATCCGTCAACGTCTCGCTGTTGCGATCGCTCGCCACCGCGGAAAATGTCTGCTGATAAGTCTGCGCGTCCGCGTAAAACCGCAGCGTCAAAGCCCCGAAAGCACCCAGCTGCAGATTCGCTCCGAGCGCTCCCTGTCCGAGCTTGGTATCGTTCCGCTGCAGCGGCGTGCCGTTCCCGCGTGTTTCGTCCAGATACCATCCGCGCGCGAAAATCTCGCTCTGCTCGCCGATTTTTCGCCCCACCATCAAATCCGCAGTCCCGTCCCGCGACCCCGCGCGCACGTCGACCGATCCCCGCTCCGCTTCCGGCGTCAAAATGTACCCATCGGTATTAAAAACTCCGCCCGCAATACTCGATTCCCATTTTCCTTTTTGTCCCCCCGCCCACAACGAAAGGTCCGGCGTATTCTGATTCCCATAAGATGTATCCAGCGCGATGCCACCCGGCTGCGTCGGTCGCGACACAAACTGCACCACGCCACCCAACGCATCGCTCCCATATAAACTCGATCCGCCCTCCTGCGAAATCTCCACATCCGAAATCGCTTCGGCCGGCACGCGATCCCAGTACACCCACCCGCCGAACGGATCATTCAGCGGGATGCCATCTTCCAGCACCAGCGCGCGGCTCGCTCCATTGGCTCCTAACCCGCGCAACGAAACTCCCTGCGTCGTCGGATTCGCCGTGCGGCTGCTCGACCGCCGGTACAAGCTGAACCCTGGAACCTGCCGCAGATCATCATCCAGCTGGAGCGCCGGCGTATCCTGCAAATCCTCGCGCGTCAACTGCACATCGCTCACCGGCACATCGCTCACCAGAGTCGCCGCCCGGTACGCCGTCACCTGCACCTGCTGGTTTATCGCAGCCGGCGCCAGCACAATCTGGACGCGCACCACCGCTTGCTCGCCCGCTCGGGTCCATGCCTGCTCAATTTTCTGAAACCCCTTCGCGCTCACCACAAGCGTGCCCGCCGCCCCCGGAACATTCTCAAACGCAAACGCCCCGGCGGAATCGGTGACCGTAGAAGCCAAAAACGAGCCCGCATGCACCTCCACCTGCGCGCCCGGCACCGCAGCTCCGCTCGAATCCCGCACCACGCCCTCCACAGGCGCGCCGGCGCCAGCCGTCTGCGCGCTGCGAACGGGCGCCGCGAGCCAAATCAGCGCGACAAAACCCATCGCGCACGCGACGCACGCCCGCACACTCTTCCGCGCCCTGAGTCTCCCGAACAAAGCCGCCTGCCTCGACGCGCGTCGACGCCGCGTCATCCGCGCGTATCATATCCCAGCCCACAAACCGTAAATCATCGAAGAACGCTGCGCGTGCGGAAGTCCAACCCGCGCCGCGGGTATGCTATCGTGTTCTACGCTTCGTTCTGCTTCATTCCAGGAGGGATTGGCATGGGTACGGCGGCTCAGCGTCGCAGTGATCGTGTCTCGCTGACTTTATTGCTGGAAGCTTCCGGCAGGGATAGCAACGACCAGGACTTCGCGCAGTCCGCACGCACCATGCAAATTAATCGCACCGGCGCGGTCATCCTGCTCGACCGCGATCTCCCTGCCGATTCGCACATTCTGATCCGCCGCCTGGCCCCGACGGAAAAGCACCGCCAAAGTCATGTGCGCATCGTCGGCCAATTCGGTCGTCAAAAAGAAGGCTACGTCTACGGCGTGGAAATTCTCGAGCCCGAAAATGACGTCTGGGCTATCGAATTTCCGCACATCGCCGAATCCCAGGAAGCTGTGGCGCGCATGTTGCTTGAATGCACTTATTGCCGCTCCCGCGAAGTCGTTTACCTCAACGAGCTCGAACTGCGCGGCTTCGAGGGCACCCGTGGTATCGCGCGCTATTGCAAGACCTGCAGCGTCCCCAGCATCTGGTCGCAAGCGCCTCACGAAAGCGAAAAAAAACTCGCCACACGCGCAGCTCGCGGCCGTATCGCGCAAACTCCCGCGGAAATTCCGCCGGGTGGCGATCAGCGTGGACGCCAGCGCCTGCGCATGAAGACTCGGCTCACCGCCTGCATTCGCCAGGCCAATGCCGACGATGAGCTCGGTGTTTGTGAGGACATCTCGCCGGTGGGGATGTGTTTCCGCAGCAAACGCCGCTATGAAGCGCAGGAAACGATTGACGTAGCCGTCCCTTACACGCCCGAAGTAGCCAACATCTTCATCCCAGCCCGCGTGGTCTACTGCGAAGAGCTGCCCAAAGCGGGCCTGTTCCGTCACGGCGTCGAATACCGACGCCCCGAATCCGCGAAAGAATAATTTCCGCCGGCCGTCGTCGTTGCTGTGGTAGCGGCAATTAGCTTCTAGCCGAAGCAATTTGCGCGACAGTAAGGCGCCAGGTTTCGCCGATCGAGAGAATCCCGTGTCATCCCGAACCGCAGTTGGGCGCTTTTTCTTTCCCGTCCCGCGATTGCGGGACGCAGCGAGGGACCTGCTTTTTGCGAATCACCCTGGTTTCACACAGCGTCGGATCCTAATGGACCGCCACCGGCGCCCGCTCCCCCGTCCTTCTCTGCAAATACTGCATCGCAATATTCAAATGCACGTTCCCGGCCGGAGTCTCAAAACAAAGTATCGTCGCTTCCGAATCCTGTCCCGCCTTCTCGCACTGTTCCTGCGTCAAAACTTCCGGCGGCAGCACCTTGAAATGAAATCCCGCATCGTTCAATTGCGTCACCGCATTCCCAATCACCATGTTCGCCAGTTCGCAAACCGTCTCGGTAACAATCGTCGCCGCAGGATCCACCTCGCTGCCCGCCAGAAAACTCGCCACCTGCGCCGCCGCTCCCGGCTCCATATCCAAGATCACGCGCCCTTCAATCTGTCCCTTGAAACTCACAGCCGCTGCGGTCCCTCGGCGCCGGTAGCCTTCCTCCTCCATCGTCAAATCCACAATCTTCGCAGGCACCTTCATCATCTCGGCCAGCACCGCGTCCAGCGAGCCGATAAACGGCTGGATCAGGTCCATCCTCATCGCGAGCTCTCCTCGGCGGCGCCCACCGCAGCCGTCACGCCGTCATCATTGAGCACGTAGCGGATAATTTCGTACAGCGCATCGGGCTTCACCGGTTTCTGCACGAAATGCCGCGCGCCCTTCTGCAGCGCCGCCAGAATATTGTCCTGGTAGCCCACCGAAGAAACCATAATGATCCGCGCGTCCGCATGCTCCTGCACGATCCGTTCCACCGCCTCGATGCCTTCCATCTGCGGCATGGTGATGTCCATCAGCACGATGTCCGGCCGCGTGCGCGCGTACTCTGTGATCGCCGTGCATCCGTCGCCGGCTTCTCCCACCACGTGCCCGCCGAACGATTCCACCATTTTCGCCAGGCTCTTCCGCGCGAACACAGAATCGTCCACGATCAAGTATTTCACCGCCTGATGGTCATTCTTTCGCGTCAATGCTTCGAACTGTTTCATCACGATCTCCTTCGTAGTCCCGATTCAGTGGTGAGAATGTCTAGGGCCGAATCCTGAGTCGCTTGCTCGCCGAGCGGCCGCTCCGCTACGCATTTCGCCTGCAAATAACTGGAAAGGCTCGAAAGCGATACTACCCGCCCCGCAAATCCGCGCTCGATCGCCGACCGCGGCATGGAGTCCACGATGCACGTATCCGGGCTTTGCGCGATGGTCATTCCGCCCGCCGCCTGAATCGCGCCCAGGCCTTCGGCGCCGTCGTCGCCCATCCCGGTCATCAACACGCCGATGGCGCTGCTGCCGAATTCCTGCGCCACGGAATGGAACAGCACGTTCGCCGACGGCCTGTGCCCATTGACGCGCGGCTGATCCACCAAGATCGCCACATTCCCGTGCTCCATGCGCCGCACCTTGAGGTGCCGGTTGCCAGGACAAATCAGCGCCCGTCCCGCCAGCAGCAAATCTCCCGATTGCGCTTCCTTCACTTCAATCGCCGAGCATTCATCCAATCGCCGCGCGAACATTTCTGTAAAACCTTCCGGCATATGCTGCACCACCAAAATGCATCCGGGAAATTCCGGCGGCAGCTGCGAAAACAAATACTGCAGCGCGTTCGGCCCGCCGGTCGAAATCCCGATCGCCACAATCCGCGTCGGCCAATTCGGCATCGCAGTCCGCCGCTGCTCCTTCTGCTTCAGCGGCGGGACCGTAATAATCATTTTCGGCGCGCCCGAACCCGCGGCCACTTTGATCTTCAGCGCCAACTCCGCCGCGATCTGGTCCAGCCGCCCCGAAGCCGCTTCGGGCGGTTTCGTCACGAAATCAAATGCACCCAGCGCCAGAGCTTTCAAAGTCACCGAAGCGCCGCGTTCGGTCTGCGCGCTCACCAAAATCACCGGCACGCGGTGCTTGCGCGTGATCTGGCGCAGCATTTCCAGCCCATCCATGCGTGGCATGTCCAGATCGAGGGTCACCACGTGCGGCTTCAGCTCGTCCAATTTCCGCAATCCCACCTCGCCGTCCATCGCCGTGCCCACGACTTCAATCGATGGGTCCCGCTGCAGCACCTGCGGAATCAATTTCCGCATCAGCGCCGAATCATCCACCACCAGAACGCGGATCTTTTCGCTCATGCCGTCGCTCCCACAGGCTGAATCCGCGCCAGATGTGACACCACGGCAGGAATGTTCAGTATGAGAACGATTGTCCCGTCGCCTAGAATCGAAGCGCCACTCACCAACGGAGAAGTGACCAATTGGTCCTCCAACGCCTTGATGACCAGTTCTTCTTCACCCATCAGCTTATCCACCGCCAGTCCAAACCGCCGGCTTCCCGCTCCGATCACCACCACGAAAACTCTCTTCGACCGCTGCGACGACTGCAAAGATTCCAGGCGATCCAGCCGCACCAGCGTCAAAACCTGCTGGCGAAGCTGAAACACTTCGTGCTCGTCCACGCGATGAATCTCCTCTTCGTTGATCCGCGTAATCTCCACCACCGAAGAGATCGGCACCGCGTACAGCCGCCCCGCCACGTGAAATAGCAGCGCCTGAATGCTCGCGAGGGTCAACGGCACGATCAATCGGAACGTCGTGCCCTTGCCACTCTCGGTTTCAATTTCGATCGAGCCTTTCAGGTTATCCAGCGCCGACTTCACCACGTCCAATCCCACTCCGCGTCCCGAGATTTCCGTCACGTTTTCCACCGTGCTGAATCCGGGCGTGAATATCAAATGATTGATTTCCGCTTCGTTCATCCGCGACGTTTCCGTCGCGCTCATCAGGCCCCGCTCGATCGCTCGTCGTATCACTTTTTCACGATCGATGCCGCGGCCATTGTCGGAAACCTCGATCACCACTTGATCGCCTTCATGGTAGGCATCGAGTCGCACCGTGCCATGCGCCGGTTTTCCGGCCGCTGCGCGTTCGCTCGCTGTTTCGATGCCATGATCCGCCGCGTTGCGGATCAAGTGCGCCAGCGGCTCGGCCAGCGCGTCCAGAATGCTCTTATCCAAGTCCGTGTTCTGGCCCGCGATCTCCAGCGTGATTTCCTTATTCAGGTGCTTGCCCACGTCGCGCACCACCCGCGGAAATCTTCGGAACAGTTGCTCCACCGGCACCATGCGAATCTTCATCACCGATTTCTGCAGCTCGTTCAGAATCCGCGATTGAAAGGCCAGCGCATCCGAAAACTTTCCGCGCAACGCATCCTTGGCAAAGCGCCGCTCGAATTCGGCAATCGTGCGCTGCAGCATGGACTTCCCAATAATCAGCTCGCCCACCAGATTCATCACCGTGTCAATCCGTCCGGCGTCCACGCGCAGCGTGTTCTCCGCCACCGCATGTGCCAATCCCGTGGGCGCGCTCGACGATTGCGCCTCATCCTCGTCATCCAACTCGCCGGCGTCCGCGGATTCGCCCGCTACGCTCGCCGAAACCGCCGCCGCTTCCGATTCCACCAGAATGTCCAGCACGTCGCGCGGCCCCGTCTCCATCAGGGGGATGCGATTCACAGAAATCTGCGCCACCATCGAAGGCACCTGACAGCGCTTGCGAATCCAGTCGGCCGGCTTGGTGCTGGCCAGGGCCGCTTCCAGCAGCCCGCCGCTCACCACCTCGCTGCCGTTCTCAGGACGCAGCGCCAGAATTTTTCCCGCGCGCTCCAGCGCCTTCTTGGCAAGCTCGTAAGCCGCCGCCGGCAGCACCGCTTCGCCCGCCAAATGCATCGCCACCTGATAAACCGTCTCGCCGCGCCGGAACGATTCCGCAATCAGCAAGCGCTCATATTCGGTCCAACGAAAAGTCGCCGCTGCTTGTTCGAGCGGTTTTTCACTCCGCGACGTCGCGGACTTGTGCAGCAGCCTCTGCACGTATTCGCGCAAAGCCCCGCCATCGGGCGGCTGCAGATTGCTGCGATACGCCGCCAGCATGTCGCGGAACGTGTCGGCCGCGGTCAGCACCACCTCGGCAATCAACCCCGCATGTTCCTTTACCAGCTCGGGCGTCAAAACGTCTTCCAGCTCATGCGCCAGCTCGCTCAGCTCGCGATATCCGCAAGCCGCGGAATCTCCTTTCAGAGTGTGCACGGCTCTGCGCACGCTGCGCAGGCTTTCCTTGTCGCTGGGATGCTCCTCCAGCGCCAGCCCCGCGTCATTCATCGCCTGCAGAATTTCCTCCGCGCTCTCGAAAAACAGATCGCGAAGCTCCGAGGCTCGATCGTCGGGCGAATAGGTCACTGCGGTCCCTCGATTCGCTGATATACCGTCGCGTTGTTCTGATGAATCATGTGGAATCTCTTCGTCAGCCCGAACAAGCTTTCCGCGTGCCCCACAAACAAGTAACCTTCCGGGTTCAAGCAGCGATGGAATTTATCAATCAGCCGCTTTTGCTCTGCTTCATCGAAATAAATCATTACGTTGCGGCAGAAAATCGCGTCATTGCGCTGCGGCAGGTATTCCGTCTTTAAATTGTGGAAGTCAAACTGCACCAGATTCTTCAGCGCCGCCTTCACCGCATACTTATCGCCCACTTTGTCGAAGTAACGCAGCCGGCAGGTGTAGTCCACCGTCTCCATCTGCGTTTCGGTGTAGATCCCCTGTTGCGCCGCGAGCAATGCCGAATAACTGATGTCCGACGCCACAATCTCCACTTTCCAGGGCGGAGGAATCAGCGGCTTGGGCGTGGGCATCTCAAAAGGCAGCGGATTCCGCAGGTAGTAATAAGCCAGCGCATCGCAAATCAAAATCGCCAGCGTGTAAGGCTCTTGTCCCGTCGAACAACCCGCGCTCCATATCCGCAAAGACCAATCGCGCCGCTCCTGCTTGCGCCGCAAAAGCTCTTCCAGCACGTGTTTCTGAAATAATTCCAACTGCGGACGAATCCGAAAAAAGCTCGTCTCGTTCACCGTCAGGTTTTCCAGCAACGCCACTAGTTCTTGCTTGCCTTCGCGGCTCGTCAGCAAGCGGTAGTAGGTATAGAACGAATCCATCTGGCAGGCTTTCAGCCGGCGTTGTAGCCGGTCGCGCAGAAAATGCGTGCGTCGTTCATCGAAATACATGCCGCATTCCTGATACACCAGCGTCTGCAGGAGCTTCAATTCGGGTTCAGTGAGCGGAACCTGCGCTGTGAGTGTGGACATTCGCTCCTCGTAGTTTTCTTTGCCGCGCCCGGTTCGCTGGCGCCAGCGGCCAACCCTAGACGCGTGCCAGATTGTCGCTGGACAGCACTGCGGCGGATTCAGCCGCGTCTTCCAACCGGCGCAGCTCTCCGCGTTGCAGAATCTTGCTCAGGTCCAGCATCATCACCAGCCGTCCGCGCAGTTTCCCCACCCCGGTGATGTAATTCAACTCGCCTTCCTGAAACACCGAGTGCGGCGCTTCAATGTCCGAGGGCGGGATTTTTATTACTTCCGAAGCCGAATTCACGATCAATCCGATCGACCGGCTTTCCAGCTCCACCACCACAATCCTGTTTCTCTTGCTGGACTCAATCACTTTCTCGCCCAACCGTTTGCGCAGGTCCACCACCGGAATAATCCGCCCGCGCAGATTGATCACGCCCTCGATATAATCCGGCGCGTTCGGCACCGAGGTAATTTCCGGCACGCGCACGATTTCCCGCACCATCGCGATCGGCAATCCAAAAGTCTCCCGCCCGATCCGGAATCCTACGATTTGGATGTCTTTGTCCATGTTGTCTGTGAACGCGCGCTAGGAACGCGAAACTTCGGCATATTCGGCCGGAGCATGCCGTTCGTTTTCGCTCGAACCGCCGCCGAACGCGCCGCCCGGAGCTTGGCGACGTCCGAATTGCCGGCGTCCCTCGGCGAAGCCCTCGTCCAGCACAAAGCGGTCCATGGATTCCAGCAGCACGCGCGAAAGTTTGGACATCTGCTCGGCAGCCGCAGCCAGTTCCGTTGAACTGGAAGTGGACTGCTGCACCAGTTCCCGCATTTTCTCCATCGCGCGCACCACAGCCTGCGAACCGGAAGCCTGCTCTTCCACCGACGAATTAATTTCCTGCGTAATCTCGGTCAGCCGGTTCGTAGCCTTGGCAATCTGCGAAGACCCGCTGGATTGTTCCGTGGTAGCCGCGCCAATCTCTTGCGAGAACTTGTAAACCTCGGACACCACATCGGAAATCTTCTCCAGGGCGAAACTCAGGTCCTTATTCAGCAGCAACCCTTCCTGCACCATGGTCGTGCTCTTTTCCATGTTGTCCACGGCTTCGCGTGCTTCCTTCTGAATGCCCTGAATCAGTTCCGAAATTTCCTTGGTGGACTGCGTGGATTTTTCTGCCAGTTTGCGCACTTCCTCGGCAACCACCGCAAAACCCAGTCCGTGCTCGCCCGCACGCGCCGCTTCAATCGCCGCGTTCAAAGCCAGCAGGTTGGTCTGCTCCGCCAGATCATCAATCACTTCGATGATCTTGCCGATGTCGTCCGCGCGCCGTCCCAGCACATCAATAATTTCAGCCGAAGACTGAATCGCGTGGCTCGTCCGGTTCAATCCCTCGGTGGCCTTGTTCATCGTCACCATGCCGGTTTGGACTTCCTCGCGCGAACGGTGCGATATGTCCACCAGCAACTTGGCGGTATCTGCCACCCGCTCGATCGAAGTCACCATCTGGTCAATCGAAGCCGAAGTTTCCGCCACGCTCGATGCCTGCACCTGCGTGTTCTTCACCACGTTCTGCACGTTGATGCTCATCTCGTGCATCGTGCTCGTCACTTCGTCAATCGCAGACGCAGCCTGCACGCTCACCTTCGCCGATTCATCCGAAGCGCTGGCCATTTGCCCCGACCCGCTCGCCACCTGCGCCGCGCTGTCCCGAACTTGCCGTACCAGGTCCCGCAATCCGCGCGTCATCTGCGCAAACGCCTTCGCCATGGTGTCCTGCTGCGAACGCGGTTGCACCGTCACCGACAGCTGCCCTTCCGCAATCGCCGCCGATACCGCAGCCATGTCCTTCAAATGCACAATCATCTTGTTGAAGTTTTCCGCCAGCACGCCCACTTCATCGTCGCGATGCGTATCGATCGTCTGCTCCAGGTCACCTGTCTCCGCAATGCGCCGCGCCACTTCGATCAGATGGTAGATCGGTTCCTTGATGGACTTCGCCGTGTAGAAAGCGATCAGCAACCCCAGCAGCACCGCCAGCAGCGTCCCTGCGGTGGTGATGCCCGTGCTCCACGTCGTAGCTGCTTGTGCCGAACTGTTCGAATCGTCCAGCGATTTGTGCACGCTGTTATCGGCCTGGTCCAGCATCGCCGTGGACTTGTTTACCCAGGAAGCCGGGTCATGCTGCAGGTAATAAATCTGCAAATCGGAAACCGTGGCGTCCCCGGCGTCCACCTGATGCCTTTTCGCGATCATCGGTTTCGCGAAATTTTCTGCCCAGCTCGCCTCCGCGTCTCCCACCTGCGCCAAAGCAGCGCGCAGCCCGGTATCGAGTGACTTCGCTTGCGCGTCTTTCAGCAGCGCCAGCAAATCTCCCACGCCCTTGTTCGTCTTGTCCTCATCGCGCAGATCGCCGCTAAGCAAGTAATTGCTCAGGTACAAGCGGTTTTCCATCATCTGAAAGCGCGCATCATCGATCGATTGCTTCGCAGCCAGCGTGGCCTTCGCCGTGTCCTGCGCGCTGTACTCGCGGCGCACCGTGATCACATTGATGACGAACAAAGCCAGCATGATCGCCAGAATCGCGCCAAACCCGTAATAGAGTTTCTTCCCGATTGTCATGAGAAATGCCTCCGCTCCCCGCCCATCAACGCAGCAACAAATCCCCCGTCACACGCCTCAGTTGTGCCCCGAGAAATCAAATTCCACCACTTCCACCGATTCTTTCGCCGCCGCCTCAAATCGCCATTTCTTCAAAGCGTCCTGCGCGGCGCCCACCAGCAAAGGGCTTCCGCCGATCACTTTCGTATTGGTCACTTTCCCATCGGCGGAAATTGTCGCTTCGATTTTCACTTTCCCGCTCGCGTTCATCTGCCGCGCCAGTTCCGGATAGTCCGGCAACGTCTTGGTCTTCACTTTTCGCTTCGCGCTTTCCGCCGAATTCTCCTGCGCGTTTGTGCGCGGTGCCGCTAGCATCGATCCCCCCAGGATGACCGCCAAACCCAATCCAAGCAGCCGTTTCTTGCCGAACATGCGTGCGCCTCCTCCATCGAGGGAAAGGTCCCGCATCGGAAATTGCAAGGAGGATGCCATCGGGAACGTGTTCTCACGTCAGGTTGAAAATTCGCCAACCCGCCTCGTAGAACCATGACCAGGAAGCACTTACGGACAAGTCGGCCTGCGCTATACGCAACGCTCTCGCCGCCCATTCGTCTCAAGTGCCCGCTGCAACCCTCCCCTGCGTCTCACCTTGCGACACAACGAGATTGCTCAATAAGGCAACTGCCGCCGCCGGTTCGCTTGACTCAAATTGAGAACACGCCGTAACGTCATCCTCAGTATAGGCGTAGCGCGCGCAGTGCCCCCTGGACCTCGATGCGTGCACTAAAAAGAAGTCGCGATGTCTCACCTCGTCTCAGTGGCTCCTTCGAGAGCCTGCTGGCGCAGTTCTCCGCCACCACGCTGGAGCTAAATCCTTCCCTCGGTGCCGCGGAATTCTCACGCCGTCTCACCGCACGCGCTGCCGAAATGCTGGGAGCGCGCGCCGCAGTCCTGGCCACCGCCCGCGATGCCGAATGGGAAATCGCAGCGCTCAGCGGGCCCGCGCATCGTTGGGATCCGATGACGCAGCATCACCTGGCCGGTGTTCTCGCCGAACAAGCCAGCGTCCCCGGCGAGAAATTGCGCGCAGGCCCCGCTGCATTGTTGTTAGGTCGCGGTCTTGCCGATACTCTGGTGTGGGAGGAACTGGTTCTCGTGCGCCTCTCCGGCAGTCAAGGCGAATTGCTCGGCGTGCTCTGCCTGGTCGATGTTGCGCGCGAACTATCCGCCACCGAACGCCAACTCCTGGAAGCTCTGGCAGGTCACGCAGCCATGGCACTGGAAAATGTCCGGCTTTTCTCGCGCGTGGAACAATCGCGCAAGCAGTGGGTCGAAGATTTCGATGCCATCTCCGACTTCATCGTCGTCCATGACGCAGGAAATCGCGTTCTGCGCCTCAATCGCGCCCTCGCCGAAGCGCTTGGCCTCCGCCCCACCGAAGCCATCGGCTACGAAATTGACCGCCTGGAAATCCTCGATGCGCCACCCAGGGAAGGACACTGCCCCTTCTGCCGTAATCCGAGCCTCGCGCACGAGGAATTCATCCACGAAGCCGCCGCGCGCACCTTTTTAATTTCCGCCTCGCGCATTCACAACGCCCAAGGCAACGACTGGCGCACCATTCACGTAATGAAAGACATCACCGACCGCCGCATCGCCGAACGCCGCTATCGTCGCGAGCGCGATTTCAACAAGAACATTCTCAACAACACCCAAAGCATGATCCTGGTCCTCGATACCGCCGGCCTGGTCAGTTACGCCAACCGTCGCTGCTTCGAAGCCGGCTATCGCGAACAGGATTTGCTCGGACAAGCTCTGGTCGGAATGGTTCCGCCCGCGCGCCGTCCTCTGCTCGCCGAAGCTCTGGAACGCACCCTGCAAGGCGCCGCGCTTGATAATCTGGAGATCCCGCTCTTCCGCGGCAGTGGCACCCCCGGACAATTTTCCATCAGCCTCAGTCCCATGCGCGACGAGCAAGGCGAGATCAACAGCGTGGTAGTCGTCATGACCGACATCACCGACGCCGCCAGCCTCCAGGCCAAGCTCATGCACACCGAAAAAATGGCCGCGCTCGGTCAATTAGTCTCCGGTGTAGCCCACGAAGTAAATAATCCGCTGGCCGCCATCGTTGGCTTCACCGATCTCCTGCTGGAAAATCCCGCCGTCCCCGCCGACGCCAAAGAAGAGCTGCAAGTAATCCTGCAGGAAGCCCAGCGCACCCGCGTGATTGTGCAGAACCTGTTGAGCTTCGCGCGCCAGATGCCCGCGCAACGCGAACCTGCGCAAATTAATTCCATCCTGCGCCAAACCATCAAACTCCGCGCCTACGACCTGGAAAACCACGGCGTCGAGCTAACAGAAAAATATGCCGCCGAACTTCCCATGGTCATCGGCGACCCGCACCAACTGCAGCAGGTTTTCCTGAATATTCTGAACAACGCCTACGACGCCGTGCAGGAAACTCGGCGCACTGGAAAAATCGAAGTCCAGACCATCCATCGCTCCGACAAAATCGAAATCGTCTTCTGCGACAACGGTCCCGGCATCTCCCAAATCGACCGCATCTTCGATCCTTTTTTCACCACCAAAGAGGTCGGCAAAGGCACCGGCCTCGGCCTCAGCATTTGTTACGGCATCATCCAGGCCCATCGCGGTGAAATCGTCGCCAGAAATAACCCCGATGGTGACGGCTCCACATTTATTGTGCGTTTGCCTATCGCCGAAAAAGCCGCGGAAATGCAAGCCGCAAGGGCTGCCGAATGACCGCTACTGCCGCGCCCATGCAAGGCACGCGCTCACACATCCTCGTCATCGAAGACGAGCCGTCGGTTGCCGCCTTTCTCCGCGCCGCGCTCGAACGCCACGGCTACGAAGTGACCTCATCTTCCTCCGCGGTCGAGGGCCTCCGCCTCCTCGCCCTGCACGATTTCCGCGGCGTCATCTCCGATTTCCGCACTCCCGGCGGCATCACCGGCTCGGACGTTCACGATTGGCTGCAGCGTCACCGGCCGGAAATGGCTACGCGCATCATCTTTATCACAGGCGATACCGCCAGCGATGAGACCATCGCGCTGCTGGCTCTTGCCGGCACTCCCTGCGTCGAAAAACCCTTCCGCGTTCAGCAACTCATAGACGCGGTCGAAAAGACAATTGGAAAACCATGACCGAAGAACTGAAACTTCGCTTCTTGATTGTGGACGATGAGCAAAGCATTCGCCGCTTGTGCATCACCGTGGGCCAAGGCCTCGGTTATCTATGCGCCGAAGCCGAGACCGCCGAAGCAGCCCTGGAATCCCTGGAAACCAGCCCGCCCGATCTGGTCGTCACCGACCTGAAGCTTCCCAGCCTGTCCGGCGTCGAACTGCTATGCAAAATAAAAGAATTATTGCCGCGCGCCGAAGTCGCCATCATGACCGGCCACGGTTCGGTTGAAACCGCCGTCGACGCCATGCGCCAGGGCGCCTACGATTACATCGAGAAACCCTTTCGCGTCGAGCGCCTGCGCCAGCTCCTGCTGCGCATGGCTGAAAAAGTCCGCCTTGTGACCGAAAATCAATTCCTGCGCGAGCGCGTCAACGTCGTCACGGATATGGACGGCATTGTCGGCTCCTCCGCGAAAATTCAAGACGTCCTGCGCATGATTTCGCGCCTGAAAGAAACTCGCACGCCCGTGCTGGTCAGCGGAGAGAGCGGCACGGGAAAGGAACTGGTCGCCCGCGCCATCCATTTTCGCGGCCCGCTAGCCGAGATGCCTTTCGTCGCTGTGGATTGCGGCTCGCTTGTCCCCACGCTGATGGAAAGCGAACTGTTCGGCCACGAAAAAGGCTCCTTTACCGGAGCGCTGAAAACCAAAGCCGGCCTTTTCCAATCTGCCAACGGCGGCACAATTTTTCTCGATGAAATCGGCGAGCTGCCTTTAGAATTACAAGCCAAGCTTCTCCGCGTCCTGCAGGAAAAAGAAGTCCGCCCAGTCGGCAGCAATGAAAAAATTCCAGTGGACGTCCGCGTCATCGCCGCCACCAACCGCGACCTGGAAGCCGCTTACCGCGCCGGAACTTTTCGCAAAGATCTCTACTTCCGTCTCAACGTGGTAACCGTCCACGTCCCGGGCCTGCGCGAACGCCGCTCGGACATCCCGCAGCTTGCGCATTACTTCCTGGATCGCTACGCCGCCGGAGAAAATATCCAAGTCACGCCCTCCGCCATGAAAAGTTTCCTGCAATACGAATGGCCTGGAAATGTCCGCGAACTGGAAAATTGCATCGCGCGCGCCGTAGCCCTGGGCGATCATCACACAGTCGATGTTGCAGATCTCCCGGCGAACATCCTGGCGCCGCAGGATAGCAGCATCGCCTCGGGCGATAGCTCGACGCTCTCAACCACCGCCCTAGCCGATCTGGAACGCATGACCATCCTCCGCGTCTTTGAAAAAGCCGGCGGCGACAAAGCCCTGGCCGGCAGGATGCTAGGCATCAGCCGCGCCACCCTCTATCGCAAGCTCAAGCTCTATAACATCCCTCTGCGCGCCATGCATAAGCACGACGTGCGGATGGCGTCCTAAGACTGCTGTAGCGAAACCGGGCTCATTCCCCGTCGGGTTCGCGCCGCATTCGTGAGACGCCTCTGTATCAGCCTGAGACATCGGCAAGAACCCACGAGCAACCTCTAATTCGTAATCCCAACATAAAAAGACACTTATCCGCATAACCCTGCGCGAGCCTTTGGCTGCCTTCGTGCAAACATCTCTGCGGAAGTCTGTGTGCGTCTGCTACCGGTGCGCAAATCTCGTGCCTTGCGGCCGCTCGACAACTTCCCGGCTTAGCCTTTGACTTCGCAACACGCCGTTGACGTTGTGTTGCCTTTGTAGCGGCCAGCTTGGGCTGGGCGCCTTTGACTTTAGTCTTTGCAGGTGTTTCCGCATCGCGAAATCACCCGGGGGGCTCCGTGATCAGTGAAGCCGTAGCAGACGCAGCCGAAACGTCCCAAACGTGCGTCGCCAAATTGTCGCAGCTCTTTCCCAGCGCCTCGCCCATGAGAATTCCCGTGCGCGTCCTCACGCTAGCCTCGGCGCGCCGCCCCTTGCAGGAACAAACCGTCATCGAATTCGGAACCGCGCAAGAAGTCCTGTTCGCTTCCACGCTCCCGCTGGAATTTGAAGATGGTGTGCGCGTGCTGAACTCCGATGGTTCGCTCGACGCGCGCGCGACAGTCGTCGCCGTGCGCTATCACGACGGACGAAAAGCCGTCGCTGCCCGGTTCGTGGGAGAAGTGGGCAACTGGATCATAAAACGATGACCCCTAAATCTGACGTCAGCATTTGGAAGCCGCCCACCGCTGCGCAAGCAGGCTCGGCGGATTTCGTCGCGCAATGGTCCGAAGCGCGCAACGCCTATCCGCTCTACGCCGCGCTCGCCACGCAATTCAATTTCGGCCCGCTGCCGCATCCCGCGGGCGAATTGCCGCCGCAGCGCCCCACGCGCGAAGTTTTCGACACCGTTTTGAAATGGCTCGATGGAATTGACGCGCGGGTCCGCGCCTTTCAGATCCGCCAGCTTCCGCCGGAAACTCTCAACGCCAGCGAACAAGATCTGCGCGCTTTTCTGCAGCGCCAGTTGCGCAAGCAGGAAAAAACCACCGCCGACCGCGACAAGATTGACCTGCTCCTGGTCCAATATTTCGCTCTCTGCGCTCCCGAAGAACTCTATCGCAAGGAAATTCACCTCGAAGACGTCGCCGAGGTCCTGCAGCCGGTCCTCGCCGGCGCCGATGCCACTCGCCTGGAATGGTGCGAACCGCTCGACAAGATTCTCGACAAAGTCGCAAACTGCGAAAGCCTGCGCGACATGATGGAACTTGGCCTTCTCGAGCAAGGCCGCCTGGTAAAAGAATCCGCCGGCGCCATGTTCTACGACCCCGCCGCGCTCGTGGCTTTCTGCCGCTTCAATTTCCTTCTCCGCCGCGCTTTCATCCGCATGCTGCACGCGGATTTGAGCGCCGTGCGCCAGGCTGCCGAAACACTGGACGCCAATGGCGTGAAGACGGTTGACTGCCGCCGCGCCGGTTTCTCCGCCGCCGAAACCACCACCCAGCTGCGCTACTACTGCGAAAATTGGAAGCAGCCGTTTCACAAGGACTACACCGAAACTTCCGTCACCCACGCCTTCGAACAACTCCTTGCCTTGCGCGCCGACCTCGAAGAAGCTCTAGCGCGCGGCAAGTCCAGTGCAGCATTGCCTGCTGCCGACTCGGAAAAGCAGCAGCCAGATAAACTTTCAACCGTCGATCCATCGTCCAAGCCCGCGGAACCGGCAGCGCCACCAGCCGCTGCCACCCTGCCTTCTGCAATGGATGTTCCGGCGCCGCAACCGTCCGCCGTAACTGCGGCAGAAACACCGGCACCGGCAAAATCAGCGAACGCCCCGACGGCAGACAAACCAGAAAAACCAGCCAGCGACGCGCCGGCACCGGCCGCGGGCGCGCTCGATAAAGAAAAATGTCTCGAGTCGATCTGGGAGCAGCTCATCGCCGAGCCACCCTCCCGCGGACGTTCCATGTCCACGATCGTTTTGCAAAATACAAAAGTCTTGCTCTCTTCCTGGGAAGTCGCAGCCTTCGTCGCCGAAGGCGGCCAGGAGGCAGAGGACCTGCGCCGCGCCGTCGTCGCTCGCGCTCTTCTCGCCGTCGCCACCGAAGAACGCAAACGTTCCGGCGATTTAAGCCAGCTGATAGCGGCTCTAACGCTAGCCAAGTCCGAAGTTTCCTATTTCCAGGGCCGCGTCGAACAAGCCAAGCGCGCCAAGAACACCGAAGCCGCGGTCAATCTCGGAATCAGCACCAAGCGCCTCCTCTCCTTCATAGAGGAAGCCGAGAAATTGCAGCCCTGATCACTCTGCGCCGGGGAGTTCAATAACCCAGCCGTTGACTTTGCCGCGGCCGGTGTCAGCTGGGCGCCCTCCGGGCTGCAGTCGCCTTTGGCAGCGCCGGCGTCTGGCCGGCTCTTTTGACTTTGACGTTGTGGTCGCGTTCGACTTTGCTTGGGGGAAATCTCTTGTCTCACTCCAGCGTCCTGATCGTCTCGGACGACACTGAATTCGCGCGCAGCGTAGCCGCTCGCTGGCAAGCCGAACGCCGCGTCCCCGAAATCACCCTCACGACGAGCGACGTCTGGCAAGCCTCCGCCGCCCAAGGCTACAACCTGGTAATCGTAGGCCCAGTTCGCAACAACAATATCAGCGCCATCCTCTCCGCGCTCAACGCAACCGCAACCACCGCCGCCATCATCCACATCGTGGGCGAAGCAGAGGCCCGCGCTGCGCAGCAATTAGCAGCCGAACATCCGCACGTCCTGATCATCCCGCGCGAAGACGGCTGGATCGGTACCCTGATCCTGGTCGCCGGAGAAGCCCTGCGCCGCGCCGCCGCCACCACCCGCGCCCAACGCGCCGAACGCGCGTCAGCCGAACAACAACGCCACGCCGTCCTGGGCCGCTACATGCTCGATATGCGCCCCAGCGTAAACAATGCGCTCACCAGTGTCCTAGGCAACGCCGACCTCCTCCTTCTGGACGCCGCAGCCATCCATCCCGACGCGCGCGAGCAAATCCGCACCATCCACACCATGGCCCTGCGCCTCAACGAGATCATGCAGCGTTTCTCATCGCTAGCCGCCGAAATGCGCGCCGGTGAGAAAGAATCTCAAGCTGAGACAAGCCACGTCCCGCAAATTTTCCCAGCTGGCCTGGCGCGCTAACCCGCCCGCGCGTAACCAGCTGAAAAGCAACACGGTTGCAATCTAGTCGCAGAACAAGAAAAACACTCGGCACATGGTCTTGCACTTGCATTTCTATCTGCGGGTATTTCTGTGGAGGTCCGTCGATGTCGAAGAAAGTTCTGATCGTGGATGATTCCCAGGCGGAACTCCACCTCATACAATCCATGCTGCAGCAGGGAGGTTTTCATTCCGTGGGAATTTCCGATCCCACCAGAATCGAAGAAGCCATCGAAGAAGAGCGCCCCAATGTCATTCTGCTCGACGTGGTCATGCCGCGCCGTAATGGCTTCCAGGCCTGCCGCGATCTGAAGAGTCAGCAACCGTACTCGAATATTCCGGTGATTCTGGTCACCTCCAAATCCGCGCCCAGCGATCGCTACTGGGGCGAGCAACAAGGCGCGAATGGCTACGTCACCAAGCCCTTCACTCCCGATGAACTGCTCAACGCGGTGAAAAGGTTTGCCTGATGTCCCTGGAACGCGAAAACCCGGCGCTTTCCGCTGAACTCGATGGCGGCGCATTCCTGGAAAGCGAAGTTTTTTCCGAGGAGCGCCTTCCCGAACGTCAGTACTGCGTGTTCCGCGCCGGCCGCGAACGTTTTTGTTTTTCCGTTCTCGAAGTGGAAGAGGTGGTGGACTGGCCTATCGTCACGCGCATTCCGCTCACTCCCGCCTTTCTCATGGGAGTGTTTAATCTGCGCGGCACGATCGTTCCGCTCATCGATATCGCCTTCACCGAAGGCCGCCGCCCGGGCCTTTTGCCGAAGCACGTAGTCGTCGCGCTCCTGAAAGGCGACGCGCAGCGTGAAGACCTAAAGCTGGGAATTGCCGCCGACGAAGTAATCGGCACATTCTCCGCCGCCGAAGAGGCGCTGCTAGATCAGGCGCCCGCCGACGTCCCGCACTGCCGCGGCATGTTGCGCCACGACGATCGCCTCGCGCTGGTCGTCGATTTGCGCCGCCTGGTTGACGTTTTTCCCGTGCCGGTAATTTAACGCCGGCAGCATCTGCGTTGCTTTTTTGGGATCGGAGCGGTCGAAATTAGAATCGTCAAGGATTTCGCGGTCGCAAAATTTTAGTCCACGCGCACTTTCCGTTCCGCATCGCGGATCGGTGAGGCAAACGTAAATGGGCGCACAAGTTCTGGGGAGGAAGTCATGAAAGCTCGTCTCAGTTCCACAGTCTGGCTGCTGGTTTTCTGGGTCACACTGTTGCTCTTCGCCGCTGTCGGCTCTTCCTACTACGCCGGCGCCCACTCCGTCAGCCAGACCGCCGCAGACGCCGCACCAGTTCCGGGCGGCGCGAGTGGCGCTCTGCTAGGCGCGGTCGTGCTGGGCCTCGTCGCGGTTATCTCCATCATCTACGTGCTCAGCAAGCGCGTCCTCACCCCTGTGGATGAGCTCGCGAAATTCTCCGAGCGGGTCGTCTCGGGAGACGTCCGCGCGCGTGCCGAAATCAATTCCAGCGACGAGTTCGGTTTCATCGCCGAAAATTTCAATCGCAGCGCCGCCAAAGTCGCTCACGCCGTAACCAATCAACAGGCGCAAGACTCTCTGCAACGCAGCATCACCGACCTGCTCAACACCATCAATCAAGTAGCCCGCGGCGACTTGACCATCCGCGGCAAAGTCACCAACGACGCACTCGGCAACGTGGTCGATTCCGTCAACTTCATGCTCGACAACTTCACCAAAGTGCTCGAGCGCGTCCGCAAAGCCGCCGTGGACGTCAGCGGCAGCGCCAATCAAATTCTCGGTGCCGCCGATGACATGACCGCCGGCGCCACCCAGCAGGATCAGGAAATCACCAACACCTCTTCGGCCGTCGAAGAGCTCACCGTCTCCATGAAACAGGTGTCCAATAACGCCGAAGCCAGCGCCGAAGCCGCACGCCGCGCGCTCGATGCCGCCGAACAAGGCAACCGCGCCGTCCGCGATACGCTCGAAGGCATGCAGCGAATTCGCGCCTCCGTGCAAGCTACTGCCAAGAAAATTAAATCTCTCGGTGATCGCTCACTTGAAATTTCCGAAATCATCAACGTGATTAACGACATCACCGAGCAGACCAACCTGCTCGCGCTGAACGCCGCGATCGAAGCAGCCCGCGCCGGAGATGCCGGTCGCGGTTTCGCGGTCGTCGCCGACGAGGTCCGCAAACTCGCCGAGCATTCCCGCAGCGCCACCAAAGACATCGCCGCGCTCATCAAAGCCATTCAAGCCGAAACAAACGAAGCTGTCGTCGTCATGGAAGACGGCACGCGCGAAGTGGAAGTCGGAGCCGGCCTGGCCGATCAAGCCGGTAAAGCGCTCGAGGCAATTTCCAGCGTCGTGCGCCAATCGGCCGAGCTGGTCCAGGAAATTTCCCTGGCCTCTAAGCAGCAAGTGCGCGGCACAGAAGGCGTGGCCAACGCGATGCAAATCATCTCCGGCATCACGCGCCAGACCACCCAAGGCGCTCGCCAGACCGCCTCGACGGTCGGCAACATGGTCAAGCTCTCGGAACAATTAAATGAAGCGCTCGCGCAATTCCGTTCTGGCCGCGCAGGCGAGACGGCCGAAGAAGCGCGTCCGGCCGCGCCCGTGGGTGCGCATCGTTAGCTGGCAGTGACTCCCGGCGCCGGTGAAAGCCTCCGGCCCCGAACGTGCGCCGAACATGAAATCACATCCAGCAACGACGACGAAGCTCAGCGAGCCCGAACTCGACGATATCCGCACGTTGATCGAGCAGCGTTCGGCCATTCTTTTCGATGCGTCGCGCGAGCGGTTTTTCTCCGCCCGCATCCGCGAATACATCGAGGAAAAAGAACTAGCCGGCGGCGCGGCATTGTTCGAGCTGATCAAGGGCTCCAGCACCGAATACGAAGCCCTGCTGGAGCGCCTGCTGACGCAGGAAACATCTTTCTTTCGTTATCCAGCCGTCTATGACGCGCTGGAAAAACGGATTTTGCCCGAGGTGCAGGAACGCAAATTCTGGCAGAACCCGCGCGCCCTGCGCATCTGGAGCGCCGGCTGTTCCACCGGTGAAGAGGCTTACTCCATCGCCATCACCCTGTGTGACGCGCTGAAATTTGTGGAAGCCTGGGAAATCGAAATTCTCGCGACGGACATCAGCCGCCGCGCGCTGCGCCATGCCGAACGCGGCCTGTACAGCAAGCGCAGCCTGCAAGATGTCTCGCTCGGCCAGGTGGACACCCATTTTACGTCCACCAAGCAGGGCTTTCAGATCCGGCCGCGCATTCGCAAAATGATTTCGTTCGCGCAAATGAATCTGGTCGAGCCCGTGTACGTCGGCAAACTGGACTGCATCTTCTGCATGAACGTGCTCATGTATTTCTCGGAAGAACGCCGGCGCGCGATTCTGCGGCGCTTTTACGACGCCCTCGAACCGGGCGGATATTTTCTTTTGGGCCACTCGGAGACGCTTTCCAACGTGCCCATGAAATTTGAGTCCATGGTGATCGGCGATTGCCTCATCTATCGCAAGCCGGTCGCCGCCGAATCACGCGCCGCAAGCGTGTTGGTGGAGGAAAGCCTGTGAACGGGCCCCATCAGGAATCTGTTGAGCTCTTCCTCCAGGAGGCTTCCGAAAACCTCCAGTATCTGCGGGAATATTCCGGCATGTTGCAGGAGCCGCAGACCAAGCCCGAAGATCTGGAAAAACTGTATATTGCCGCACACACACTGGCCGGCACTTCCGCCAGTTATGGCTTCCCGCAATTTTCCGAAGTGGCCGCGAAAATGGCGCACATCTTTCACTACGCCATGAACGCCGCGCTCACCGCGGACATGCACGGTCCGCTCACCGAATTTATTTCCGACGCAATTTCCGTTCTCGAATTCGACCTGCTGCAGATCAGTTCCAGCGGCAGCGAAACCGATGGCGACATCCTCGCCTTCAAACAGCGCTATTCCTTCGCGTTTCCTGCGCCGCCGAGCTCGCGCGCCGCTGCTGAAGCCGCCGCCACAGAAGTCGCGCCCGAACAGCCCGTCACAGGTGGGCTTCCCGCTTACTCCTATGTTGACTATCTTCCGCAGGACAGCGACGTCCCGGCCGAGGTCCTGGAGTTTTTCGTTCCCGAAGCCGAAGAACACCTCCAAGCCGTCACCGAATGCTTGCTTGCGCTCGAAGCCAATCCCAATGCGGAGGATATCAACCGCCTCTTCCGCTCCATGCACACGGTAAAAGGATCCGCCGCGCAAGTCGGTTTGCACCGCCTCTCCGCCGTCGCCCATCGCGTCGAGGATTTAATCGGCCGCTTGCGCGATGGCGTGCTGAAACCCAGTGCCAGTATCGTGGACATCTGCCTTGAGTCGGTGGACATCCTGAAAAAATTCCTACACCGGCAATGGGCGAGCGAAGAAGAAATGCGCGCCGCAGTAGATCCGCTCCTGGCGCAAATCGCTGAACTGGCGCCGGAAGAAAATGAAGACGCAACTGCGGCGCAATCCGCGCCCGCCAGCGAAACCGGCACCGCAACCATAGAAACCGGAGTCCCCGCGCCAGAAAGACGCCGCGCCGCTCCCGAAGCGCTGCCGCAAGCCAAATCCGTGCGTATCTCCCTCGAGCGCCTGGACCGCATGATGAACGCCGTCGGCGAACTGGTGATCAACCGCACGCGCATGGTCGGTCGCCTCGCCGAACTCGCCAAACTCGTCGAAGTCCTGAATTTCTCCAAGCGCCGCCTCTCCGGAAAGGTTTCCGATTTCCAGGAAAAACACGAGTTCAGCAAAATCCAGACCGCGCTCGTGCCCGGAAGCCACGCGCCGCAAATGGACACCTTCCGTCCGAATTTCTCGGGCGCGCCTGCCGTCACTTCCAACGATCTGCTCGAATTCAGCGAACTGGAAATGGATCGCTATGACGACGTCAACATTCTTTCCCGCTCGCTCACTGAAATTTCCGCGGACGTCAACGTGGTCCTCACCCAGCTGGAAGGTTTCATGGGCCGCGTGGATTCCGACATTGATGAATTCACCAAGCTCGCGCACCACTTGCAGGACGAAATCACCGCCGCCCGCATGGTCCCGATTGGAAATCTCTACACGCGCCTTTCCCGCACCGTGCGCGATGCCGCCAACGCCACCGGCAAACTCGTCGAACTTTCCCTGGAAGGAGCGGACACCGAACTCGACAACAATATTATTCAGCACGTTTCCGATCCGCTGATTCATCTGGTGCGCAACGCCGTCGCGCACGGCGTCGAAGATCGCCGCACCCGCCTGCGCTCCGGCAAATCCGAAAAGGGCCTGGTCAGCGTCCGCGCCTATCACCGCGGCAATCACATCTTTATCGAGGTCGAAGACGACGGGCGCGGCATTGACTACGATGGCGCTCGCCGCCGCGTCGTCGAAATGGGCGCCATGTCTTCGGTCGCCGCCGCCGAACTCACAGAACGCGAACTGCGCGAATTTCTTTTCCGTCCCGGCTTCACCACGGCAACCGCAATGACCGAGCTTGCCGGTCGCGGCGTCGGCCTGGACGTCGTCCGCGCCAACGTGCACGCCCTCAACGGTGAAATCGAAGTCCGCTCCGAACCCGGCCACGGTGCCACCTTCACCGTAAAAGTTCCGCTCACCCTGATCATCTCGCAGGCGCTCTTCGTGCGTTGCGGCACATCCGTCTTCGCGCTTCCTCTGGCAGTCGTCGAAGAAATTCGCCGCCTCAAGCCTGGCGATATCGAAGACGTAGGCGGAAAACTTCTCACTCGCGTGCGCGACGTAGTCACCGAGGTCGTGCGTCTGGACGTTCAACTCGCCCTGCCGCCGCTCGAACCGCTCAACGGCTATTTCCACATGGTCATCGTCAAGGTTGCCGGTAAACAAGTGGGCGTAGTCGTCGAAGAAGTCCTGGGCAAAGACGAAATAGTAATCAAGAACCTCGGCGATTATCTCCGCAGTGTAAAACTTTTCCCCGGCACCACCATCGCGCCCGATGGCAGCCTGATTCTCCTGATTGACTTGAATCGCCTCGCGTCCGCGGATACCGCCGAACGCAACGCGCTACCAGCTGCCTCGCCCGCTGCCCGAGTTTTCGCGCCAGGCGCCGAAGCGGTGGCCGCAGGAAGCATCCCAGCCGGAGCCGTAGACTCCATCGAGAACGATCGCGTCGTGGTAGTCGCCGACGATTCCATCAGCGTGCGCAAATTCGTCGGACGCATGCTCGAAAAGGGAGGCTATCGCGTGCGACTTGCCTCCGACGGCCTGGAAGCCTCGGAAATCGTCGCCCAAATCGGCTGTCACCTGGTGATCACCGACCTGGAAATGCCGCGCATGAATGGCTACGAGCTGATGGCCCATCTGCGCCAGAATCCCGCCACGCGAAAAATTCCTGTGCTCGTCGTCACCTCCCGCGCCGGAGCAAAACATCGCGACCGCGCCATGAAAGAAGGCGCCGCCGCATTTCTAACCAAACCGGTGCAGGAAGATCAGCTGGTCTCGACCGTCGACGACTTGATTGGCGCCGAAAAACCAGAAACACGTCGCACGCTAAACGTGCCCGTGCGGCAGGATTGAAATGATGAAGGTCCCAGAAAAGAAAATTCGCGTCCTCGTCGCCGATGATTCCGCCTTCATGTGCAAGGTACTGAAGGAAATCATCAACTCCGACGCGCAACTGGAAGTCGCCGGCACCGCCCGCGACGGTCGCGAAGCCGTGGCCCTGGCGGAATCGCTGCGCCCCGATGTGATCACCATGGACATCAACATGCCACATCTGGATGGCCTGCAAGCCACCGAACTCATCATGTCGCAGCATCCGCGCCCGGTCGTGATCGTCAGTTCCGAATCCCGCGAAGGCGCCGCCAGCACGCTGCGCGCCCTGGAACTGGGCGCCATTGACTTCGTGCCCAAGCCCACCAACGGTATCGATCTCGATATGCGCAATATCCGCGAAGAACTAACACGCAAATTAAAAATGGCCGCAAAAGTTCGCGTCGTGCGCACCGCCACCATGTCCAAGCTGACGGCTCACGCGCCGGTCCCGCACCCATCGGCCACCACCACCGCAGCAGACCGCGCCGGCAACGGCACAAGATTTCCGTTAGTTGTCATCGCCGCATCTACCGGCGGCCCAGCCGCAGTCATGCGCGTCGTCGCAGGCCTGCCCAAAGACTTGCAGGCCGCGGTCCTTCTGGTGCTGCACATGCCCGCTGCCTTCACCAGTCAGTTCACAATCCAACTCGCGGAAATCTCTCGCTTACCGGTAAAAGAAGCCGAGTCGCACGAAGCCCCGCAGGCCGGCGTAATCTACCTCTGCCCCGGCGCCAATCACCTGCGAATTTCTTCCACCGGAAAAATCACACTCGATGGCGGCCCGCGTATCGAAGGCTATCGCCCCTGCGCCGACGTCGCGCTGGAATCCGCGGCAGCCTTCGCGCGTCCGCTCACGCTCGCCGTGGTTCTCACCGGCATGGGCAATGACGCCTCGAAAGGCGTGCAAGCAGTGAAAGCCGCTGGCGGCCACGTAATCGTCCAGGACGAAGCCACCTCCGTGATTTTCGGCATGCCCGCCGAAGCCATCAAAACGGGCTCGGTAGACGAAATTCTTCCTCTCGATCAAATCAGCGCCGCCATCGAAAAGCGCGTCGCGAAAATCACTCGCCTCGCTCCCATAGGTGCGCGATGAAAATCGCCACGCCAGACGCCACAAAATCGCGCCGCTCCCGCTCCACCGAAGCCGTAATTCTTTTTTGCATCGGCGTGCAAACCTTTGCCATTGCCGCAGACGCGGTTCAGGAAATTCGCAGCACGGACAGCCTCGCCACCGCCGCCATCGAAATGGAACTCGCCGAGGTGCCCAAAGTCCGTCATCTGGTCGAACGCAGCCATCGCACCTATTACGTCGTCAGCGGCTGTGCGCATTTCGGCCTGCTCGTCACGCGCCCCACTCTGGTCCTGATCTTGCGCCAGATCCGCACCGCCGTGCTCGTCGACTCCATCGAAAGAATGGCGGACATTTCTAGTGTCCACGCGCTGCCCCCAGCCTTTCAAGGCGCAGAGCGCCAGTGGTATCGCGGCCTCGCCTATCTGGAAGATCGCGTAATTCCCGTCATCAAGCCGGACGGCTTTCTCACGCCCCAAGAATTCGCGCGCCTCGATCGCGCCGCGAAATCCATCGCACCGCGCCACGAATTCGAAGGGGCCGTGCAAGCATGAGCGCCGCAGCCAATCACGCGAGCAAATCCTGGGTGCTGCTGCACGTTGGCAATCGCCGCTTCGCGCTGCCCGCCGAATCCGTGATCGAACTGGCGCCTCCCGTGCGCTTGCACAATTTCCCGCACACCTCGCAGCTCATCGCCGGCGTCATCGTCCGCCGCGGCCGCATCGTCCCGGTGTACGACGTCGCGCCGATTCTCTGCGGCCGCGAATCTTCCGCGCACCGCTTCTATCTCATCGCCGACCGCGCCTTCGGCGCGAGCTCCGACGCGAGCGAGGCCAGCGCGATCCCCGTAAATGGCGAATGCGAACTAGCCAACGGCGAAATGCAGCCACGCGACGAAAACGCTCCACTCTATTTCGCCGGCACCCTCGCCATCGAAAACGAAAATATAGATGTCCTCGATTTGCAAAAACTCGTCAGCGTCGCCGGCAATAATCCCAGCGCTGCAGATCCCGCGGAGGCGCGCCCATGAACGCCCTCGCAAATCTTCCGCGCATCCTGCTCGTGGATAGCAACGTCTATTTCGCCAAGCGCGTCGGCGAAGCCCTGCAGCAGGTCGGCTTCGAAGTCGTACCCTGCACCCAAGCCGCCTACGCGCTCACCATGCTCGAATGGAACGCGCCTGCCGCCATTTTGTGCGCCACCAATCTGCGCGAAATGGGCGCGCTCGAAATGGCTCCAATCCTGCGCGCCGATCCCAACACTGCGCACATCCCCCTTATCGCCGTAGGCGGCAGCAACGCCGGCGAACAAGCTCTGCTTGAAGCCTATCGCGCCGGCTGCGACGATTTTGTAGACCGCCGCCGCTCGCCCTCGGACATCGCTGCGCACGTGCGCAGTTTTCTGGTCAGCCGCCAGGACGGTTTTCAGCCCACGCAAATGCTCACCAGCGCCGAAACCGACTTGAGCGGCAATCTCCAGCATCTCGATCTGCCTGGCGTAATCCAAATGCTCGGCCAGGCCCGCCAGACCGGCGCTCTGCACATCAACGCCGTGGACGCCGACGGAATTATTTTCTTCGAGGGCGGAGAAATCACTCACGCGGAATGCGGCATGTTGTTCGGCGATGAAGCCGTCACACAAATCGTCGCCACCTGCCAGGGCGCCGTAAAAGGCGTTTACAAATTTGTATACGGCGCCACCGCCACGCAGCGCACCGTCCTGCGCTCGGCCACCGATCTGCTCCTTGACGCCATGCGCGAATTCGACGAATCCCAAAGAGACTCCGAGGAAGGGTCGCCAGACGACGCTGGGCAAAACGCCGACCAAGACAAAGTCGAAAAGGAATCGCTATGAGCGAAACGCAAACTCTCACCGCCGCGCGCACTCCGACGGTCTATTTCATCGACGACAGCGCCACCATGCGCGAAGTCATCAAGATCGCCTTCCGCAAGGAAAATATTAACGTCATCACTTGCGCCGACGCCGCCTCGGCCCTCGCCCAATTCGGCGATTCCGCTCCCGACGCCGTCATCACCGACGTGATCATGCCCGATAAAGACGGCTACGAAGTCTGCCAATTCATAAAAGAACACGAACGCTTCGGAAAAACTCCGGTGATCCTGATGTCCGGCGTAGTGAATCGCACCGTAGCGGAAAGAGCCATGCAGGTAAGGGCCGACGAACTCGTTCGCAAACCTTTCCAGCCGCAGGATCTGATCGCACGCGTGAAAAGTCTTCTCAATCCTGCCGCAGCGGGCGCGGCGGCACGGGGCTCGCTGCGCGAGGAAGATACCAATTCGTCGCAAGCCGCCAGCCGCGTCCTCAGCGGCCTGTTCTCCCCGCCCTCGGTCCAACAAAATGGCGCGCTGTCCCATGGCGCTGCGCCATACGCCGCGTCAGCAAATTTCGCGCCGCCGAATTTCGCCCCCTCCGCGCCGGCCACCACGTCCGCATGGCCCGCCGAACCCGCACAAACATTCGCGCCGCGCCCTAGCGCAGCAACCCAGCGCAGCGCGCCGCCGACAGCGTCGTCAGCGCCACCGCAGCGCGCAGCAGTTCCAACTTCCGCCGAAGCACAAAAACTGCGCCACGAAATCCGTCGCCTCGAGCTCCTGGTAAAAAAGCTCCAGGCCGAACTAGAAGCCCAAAAACAGTACTGCGCCGCCCTGGAAGCCGACTTCAAATCCGTGCAAGAAACCGAATAGGGCACCCTCGCCTTCGGATTTCCCCAAGGTGTACACTCCTGCTCCATGAAATTTCAGCGCCACTTCGTCCTGATTCCCATTGCCGGCATCTGCGTACTCAGCCTCTTCTGGATGTTTCGCTCCGCTCCGTGGAATCTCATGCGCTGGACTGGCGCCATCCTGATGGTCCCCGCATTCGTCCTGTTTTCTGTTGCTCACGTGCAGTTGGGATCCTCGTTCTCCGTATCCGCGCAGGCCCGAAACCTCGTGACCACAGGGCTCTACTCGCGCATTCGCAATCCCATTTACCTGTTTGGCGGCCTGCTGATCGTGGGCATGTTTTTATTTCTCGAACAGCCGCTCTATTTGCCGATTTTCCTAGTCCTAGTACCGATGCAACTGGTTCGCATACGTCAGGAGGGAAAGGTACTCGAAGCAAAGTTTGGCGACGTCTATCGCCAATACAGGAAAAGCACCTGGTTCTAAGCAACGGCGCATGGCCGGCTCTTGGCCGTTGAACTAGCGGCCGGTTGGTTTTTAGGCGGGCCCTTTGACTTCGCAGTTGCCGTTGCCATTGACTTGTTTCACGCGCTCACTCGAGCCCCTTCGCCCTCAAAAATTCTCGCGCCACATCCGCAATATCCCGATGCTCCCCATCCACCTCAAAATTCATGCGACGCATTTCCTCGTCATTGATCTTCCCCGCCAATTCCAGCAGCGCCCCCCGCATTTCCGGAAATCGCCCCAGCGCGTCCCCCCGCACCACCGGCACCGCCTCATAAGGCGGAAAATAATGCTTGTCATCCTCGAGCATCGTCAGATCCCGCGCAGCTAGCAATCCGTCCGTCGAATTTCCCGCCACAAAATCCACCTGCTTCTCCAGTAGCGCCCGATAAAGCAATCCCAAATCCAAAATCCGGGGTGTCTCCTCAAACACCAGACCATACGTGCGCGCGAGTCCCGCAAATCCGTCCGGCCGTTCCATGAATTCGTATCCAAATCCGGCCCGCCACTTGCGCGCAAAGGGCGCCGCATCCGAAATCGTCTTCAAATGCAGCCGCCGCGCGTCCTCCCCGCGCACCACAATCGCAAAAGTATTGTTGAATCCCAGAGAAGCCAGCACTTCCAGTCCAAACCGCCGCTGATATTCGCTGCGCACGCGTTCATATACCGCCGCAGGATCGGCCTGCAAAGGATCATGTAAAATCGCCGTCAGCGCCGTCCCGGTATACTCCACATACAAATCAATCCGTTTCGCCAGCAAAGCCTGTTGGCAAATATAGGATCCCGCCAGATAAAATCGCCGCGTAATCTCCCGATGCGTTCGCGCTTCCAAATGCTGCGCCACAATTTCCCCCAGCAGCGCCTGCTCCGAGAAATTCTTCGACCCCACAACAATCTCATCCCGCCGCGCCGCTCCGCACGAACCCAGCGCCACCACCCACGCAGCTACCAAGCAAGTGAATACGCCCAACCGCAACCCCGGCAAGCGCCTCATGATCGCGCGGGTTGCCACCGACGCTCGCACACGCCCAGCAAGAAATCCGCGATCAAAGCGAGCAAGGCCGCCGGAATCGCCCCTGCCAATATCAATTGATTGTTCACCATCGCCAATCCGCGAAAAATAAATTCTCCCAATCCCCCCGCTCCCACCGCCGCCGCAATCGTCGCAATGCCCACCGTCAGCACCGTCGCCACGCGTATTCCCGCCAGCATTGTCGAAAACGAAAGCGGCAATTCCACCTGCAAGAGAATCTGCCGCTCGGTCATCCCCATGCCACGCGCGGCCTCGCGAACCGCACGATCCACTCCGGTGATTCCCGCCGCCGTATTTCGAATGATCGGCAACAGCGCGTACAATGCCAGCGCCGCGACCGCGATCCGTTCCGCACGGTCGCCCAGCCACGGCACCGGCAACAGAAAACCAAAAAGCGCCAGGCTGGGAATCGTTTCCGCGATATTTGCCCCGCCCAAAATCGGTTTCGAAAGCCACGGGCGCCGCGCTACCAACACGCCCAAAGGCACGCCCACCGCCACCGCCAGCAACATGGCGATCCCCACCAGCTCCACGTGCTCCAGGGTCGCCTGCAAAATTTCCCGATGATGTCGCGCAAAATATTCCAGCAGATTCATCCCGGCCCCTCCACCTTTTCCAGCATCCGCACGTTCGCGATGTAAGCCGCGGTCACAGGCTCGGTCGCGTTCATGAAATCTTTCGGCGTGTAAAGCCCCACCAGCGCCCCCGCATCAATCACGCCAATGTGATTGCCCAGCAGCAGCGCTTCCCCCACATGATGCGTCACGATCACAATCGTCTTCTGCAGCCGCCGCTGCAAATCCTGAAATTCGGCTTGCACCTCCGCCCGCGTCAGCGGATCCAGCGCCCCAAAAGGCTCGTCCATCAGCAATATCGGCGGATCCGCTGCCAATGCCCGCGCCACGCCCACACGCTGCCGCTGCCCTCCAGAAAGCTGGTGCGGATAACGATGCAAAAATTCCGCCTCACTCAGCCCCACCAGCTGCAGCAGCTCCGCAACCCGGGCGCGAATCCGTTCCTCCGGCCACCGCTCCAGCCGCGGCACCAGGGAAATATTTTGTTCCACCGTGAAATGCGGAAATAATCCCACTTCCTGAATCACGTACCCGATCCGCCGCCGCAATTCAATCGGATCGCCCTCCAGCGTCGAACGCCCCCCCACCAGCACAGCTCCTTCGCTGGGCTCCAGCATCCGGTTGATCAATTTCAAAGCCGTGGATTTTCCCGCCCCACTTCGCCCCAGCAAAACCAAAGTCTCGCCGCGCGGCACGACCAAATTCAAGTCACGCAGCAGCGCCCGCCCATCAGGCAGCTTGTACCCGGCCCGGCGGAATTCAATAACAGGATATGAATCACGGAGGGAACTGCGCCCAGAAGTAAGTTCGGTGTCAGCGCTCATGCAGTTGACAGCGGCCCCGCTGCGCGACAATTCAGCACACAGCGCGACCCGCGTCTCGCGCAGGCTAACAAGCGCCACATACGCTGTCAAACGTCAGCACGCGATCAGCGTCGGGCGCAAGGTTTTGGCACCTGGCCGGCTCTTCGCTCGCCGCGCCATCCACCTTGAAAGAATCCTGCGCGCATCAACCCTCATCTGATAAGGCAGGAATAGACAGCCACAAACCAGATCCAAGGGAGCAACACGTGAGCAAGCTAAAAGGTAAAGTCGCAGTAGTAACCGGCGCCTCCAAAGGCATCGGCGCAGCCATCGCCAAAGCGCTCGCAGCCGAAGGCGCAGCAGTCGTTGTAAACTACGCTTCCAGCAAAGCCGGCGCGGATAAAGTTGTAAGCGCCATCACGGCAGCAGGCGGCAAGGCGGTCGCGGTTGGTGGTGACGTTTCCAAAGCCGCCGACGCTCAGGGCATCATCGCCGCAGCCATCAAAAACTACGGCCGCCTCGATATTCTGGTGAATAATTCCGGCGTCTACGAATTCGCGCCCCTCGAAGCGGTCACCGAAGATTCCTTCCACCGTATGTTCAATATCAACGTGCTCGGCGTCCTCCTCACCACCCAGGCCGCCGTCAAGCACCTCGGCGCGGGTGCCAGCATCATTAATATAGGCTCCGGCGTCAGCCGCATCACTCCTCCGAGCAGCGCCGTGTACACCGCCACCAAAGGCGCGTTGGACGCTATCACCGGCGTTCTCGCTCGCGAGCTCGGGCCCAAAAAAATCCGCGTCAACAGCATCAACCCGGGAATCGTTGAAACCGAAGGCACGCACACCGGCGGCTTCATCGGCTCTGATTTCGAGAAGGGCGCCGTCGCCCAGACCCCGCTAGGCCGCATCGGACAACCCGGCGACATCGCTCCCGTCGCCGTGTTCCTCGCCTCAGAGGATTCCGCCTGGCTAACCGGAGAACAACTTCTCGCCACCGGCGGCATCCGCTAATCGACATCCACCGGCGTGGGTCGATCAACATTCTGTCGGATCGCCCGGTTCTCGTAACGCCTAGGTTTCACTGGCTCTTTGTAGTTAACTTTGCGGCGACCGCCTGCCCTCATTCGCGCTAGCGAATGACGGGCAGGCGGGCCTATTTGACTTTGCTCTCGAATCGAGCACCGGGCCTCGTTCGCCGTGCCCGCAGCAGAAATCCGCTCGATCTCCTCCAATCTTACTCAATCGATCGCTAGCGAAACAAAATCGAAAGCCGTCGCAACTCATTGATAGAAACGCGCGAGACCCTAAATCAACTGCTAGTTCTCGTCGCCTTTTCTGCGCCTCAGAAAGCTATTGCGCCACAGCCAAGGCAAAGGTATAAGCGGCGCAATTCTTGGGGTTCCCAAATGACGAACGCGGCTAATAAATAAGCGATGGAAAACACAAACCCGAACGCGGCAGTTGCCACGCGCCCAGCCGCCGCCTCCAGCTGGCTCTGGAATAAAGACCTAGCCCCCATCCCGCGCAGCCAACGCACCTGGGGCACCTACAACTATGCCGCTCTCTGGGTCGCGATGAGCGTCAACATCCCCACGTACATGCTCGCCAGCGCCATGATTGCCGGCGGCATGAACTGGAAGCAAGCCATCTTCACGGTATTTCTTGGCAACATCATCGTCCTAATCCCCATGCTCCTTAACGCGCACGCCGGCGCCGAATACGGCATTCCGTTTCCAGTTTTCGCGCGCGCATCCTTCGGCGTGCTCGGCGCCAACGTCCCAGCCATCCTGCGCGCCCTGGTAGCCTGCGGCTGGTTCGGTATCCAAACCTGGATTGGCGGCGAAGCAATTAACACGCTGCTGGCGGCCATGATCCACGGCTGGGACCATGCCTGGCTTTGCTTCTTTCTATTCTGGCTACTAAACCTCGCCGTAATTCTGCGCGGCATCGAAGCGATCCGTTACCTGCAAGGCATCACGGCTCCCGCGTTGCTGTTACTAGGTCTCGCCATGCTCGGCTGGGCCTTCAGCAAAGCCGGGGGCCTCGGTCCCATGCTTTCCACGCCATCGCAGTTTCACACCTTCGGCGAATTCTTCGCGTTTTTTATTCCGTCGCTCACCGGCGTTGTAGCGTTCTGGGCCACCGTCGCGCTGAACATTCCGGATTTCACGCGTTACGCCAAAGGTCAGCGCGAACAAATGCTTGGCCAAGCCCTGGGCTTGCCGACCACCATGACGTTTTATTCTTTCATCGGCATTGCAGTCACGTCCGCGACAGTGGTCGTGTTCGGCCGCGCAATTTGGGATCCGGTAGAAGTGCTCAGCCGCTTGGGAAATCCAATCGCAGTGGTAGTCGCGATGCTCGCGCTGCTACTCGCCACTCTCAACGTCAACGTCGCCGCCAACGTCGTCTCGCCCTCGAACGATTTCTCCAATCTCTACCCGCGCAAAATAAGTTTCAAGCTCGGCGGCGTCATCACCTGTTTTATTGGCCTGCTGATGCAGCCGTGGCGCTGGCTCTCCAGTCACGGCAGCTACGTGATGGGCTGGCTGGTGGGCTACTCCAGTTTTCTCGGCCCGATCGCTGGCGTGATGATCGCGGATTACTATGTCCTGCACAAACGCGTGATTCTCGCTGACCAGTTATATCAGCGCGGCGGCGCCTACGAGTTCTCCCGTGGCTGCAACTGGCGCGCCGTCGCCGCGCTCGTCGCCGGCGTAGCCGTAGCGCTCAGCGGTCTGGAGATCCCCGCGCTCCACGGCCTCTACCCTTACGCGTGGTTCGTAGGTTTCACCGTCTCCTTTGTCGTCTATCTATTGTTGATGCGGAGTTCGCGCACAGGACAAACGAAATGATGCGCGGAAAAAACAGGCGGGCCGACGATCGTGGCACAGGCAATCTGCCCGTGACCTTCGCATTCTGTAGCGCCGGCGTCTCGCCGGCTTTTCGGCTTTGCTGCAATTCACCGCGCCAGAAATTGGCGTACGTCGCGCAAGACCTTGAGCAACATCGCATCCGTCAGCTTTCCAGTAAAAGTATTCTGCTGGCTCGGATGATACGACGCAAACAAACGAGGCAAACCTCCCGGCAGCTGGTAGCTAGCCCCGTGCCGAAAAGGAAACGCAGCCAGCGTCGCAATAAACCTGCTCTCTTTCAACAATCCCAAATAAGCCCGCATCGCAATGCTACCCAGCACCAGCACCGCGCGCGGCCGCAAAATCTCGATCTCGCGCTCCAAAAAGTGCCGGCAATTCGCAAGCTCCGAAGGCAAGGGCTTGTTGGCGGGAGGCGCGCAGCGCAGAGTCGCGGCCATATAAGCATTCTTCAGCGCCAGTCCGTCTCCGCGATTCTTCGAAGTGGGCTGATTCGCAAATCCCGCGCGATACAGCGCCTGGTACAGAAAATCGCCCGACCGATCGCCGGTGAACATGCGTCCCGTGCGATTCGCTCCATGCGCCGCGGGCGCAAGCCCCAGTAGCAAGAGCTCCGCACGCGGATCGCCGAACCCCGGAACCGGCCTGCCCCAATAATCCCATGCCAGGAACGAACGCCGCTTGTCCCGGGCGACCTGTTCGCGATACCGTACCAGCCTCGGACAAGCGCGGCAGCGGATAATTTCCTGATTCAACTTTTCCAATTCGCTCAAGCGTCGCTCCCGCTGGAAAGTTATCATGAACCCACTTAAGCCTGGCAAGCGTCTAAGGGGCTAGTGGCGCGAGCACCGCGGCGGGCCAACCGCGACGCCATCAATCGCAGACACTTATAGCTTGCGGGTTCGCCCGCAACAGCAGCGCACAAAAAGCTTCGGAGCCAACAGTCTCAATGGTTAACACGCCCGAAAAAATAATCATCCTCGACGCCGACCCGCACAGCCGCGAAGACCTGCGCGCTACACTGCAGTCCGCCGGCTACGACGTCTCCGCGTTTGCAACCACCCGCGAAGGTCTGGACGCCATCCACCAATCTGGCGCCGATCTTCTACTGCTCGATGCCGCCATGCAAGAGCCCGGCGCCGGCGAAGTCCTGGCCACCATTCGCGGCTCGGCTAAAACCGCGGCGATTCGCGTCATGCTGCTCGTCGCAGGGGGAAGCGAACAGCGTGCCTCTGCCCTGGATCTAGGCGCGAACGACGCCATCTCGCGCCCTTTCGATTCGCGCGAATTGTTGGCCCGCGTCCGCGCACGCCTGCGCGTACAACGCGCCGAAAACGAGCTGCGCGAAAAGATGCGCATCGCCGAAGAAGGCCAGCAGATCGCGCACACCGCTTTTGAGGCGCTCGCCGTCACCGAAAAGATGACCAGCGACGCTTTCTCGCTCGATCGCAAACTCAAGACCGGTTTCGCGGCCGTGCTGGCGGTGGCCATCCTGATGGCGGGCATTTATTTCCTCTTTGCGCGCAGCGCGCAGAAAGTCACGCAACGTTCGAATTCGATGCTCGCCAGACTGGAAGGCGGAATTGTCCGCCAGCAGGACTTGATCGCCGAAGCGCGCAAGCTTCGCGCGCAACAGGGCATCCAGCCGGGGGCCGTGGACCCGGCAGCCAAGGACGACCTGAAGAAACAAGCCGAAGATCTGAAAGCGAAAATGGCCACCGCCAATTCAGACGACGCGGCCAGCCTGCAAAAACAATTGCAAGAGACCAATTCGCGCCTGCAGCGCCTGGAAGCGCAGGGCCAAGCCGCACAAAGTATTATTCCGATGGATGTCCAGTCCGTTTGCCTGCTGCATGTTTCCGTCGCTTTCAACGACCAGACTTCCGGAC